>JAABVA010004096.1_pt1 | contig 13611 bp, 13 predicted proteins | sample 5560331 | NCBI WGS metagenome assembly JAABVA01 (sample SAMN12812661, study PRJNA571458) | rock metagenome | isolation source: Antarctica rocks | place: Antarctica: Victoria Land, Mt New Zealand sud | collected 2016-01-07 | reverse complement strand
TGGACCTGCGGATCACCGACACCTCCCTGCGCGACGGCTCGCACGCCAAGCAGCACCAGTTCACCGCGGCCGAAGTCGAAGCCGTCGTTTCTGCGTTGGATGGCTCGGGAGTGCCGGTGATCGAGGTTGCTCACGGCGACGGGCTCGGCGGGTCCTCCTTCAACTACGGCTTCAGCCGGACGCCGGACCAGGAGTTCATCACCATCGCCGCCAAGATTGCGAAGAAGGCCAAGATCGCGTTCCTGATGCTGCCGGGCGTCGGCATCAAGGAGGACATCCTCACCGCGCAGGGCAACGGGGCGTCCATCTGCCGCATCGCCACCCACTGCACGGAGGCCGACGTCTCCGAGCAGCACTTCGCCCTCGCCCGTGAGCGCGGCCTGGAGACGGTGGGCTTTCTGATGATGGCGCACTCCCAGCCGCCGGAGGTGCTGGCCAAGCAGGCCCGGATCATGGCCGACGCGGGATGTCAGTGCGTGTACGTGGTCGACTCCGCGGGCGCGCTGATCATGGAGCAGGTCGCCGATCGGGTCGCGGCCATCGTCGATGAACTGCACGGGGATGCGCAGGTCGGGTTCCACGGGCCCGAGAACCTCGGCCTGGGGGTAGCCAACTCGGTGATCGCCGCGCGGGCGGGCGCGGTGCAGATCGACGGCAGCACCCGGCGCTTCGGGGCGGGCGCGGGCAACACGCCGGTGGAGGCGTTCGTCGGGGTGTGCGACAAGCTCGGCCTGCGGACGGATGTCGACTTCCTGAAGATCGTGGACGCCGCCGAGGACGTGGTGCGACCGACCATGCTCGACGAGTGCAAGCTCGACCGCCTCGCGTTGATGATGGGCTATGCGGGGGTGTACTCCAGCTTCCTGCGGCACGCCTACCGACAGGCGGAGCGCTACGGCGTCTCCGGTGCACAGATCCTGTTGCGGGCCGGCGAGCGCAAGCTCATCGGTGGCCAGGAGGATCAGTTGATCGACATCGCCCTGGAACTGCAACGCGAAGCCGGCTGACCCGCCCACTTGCCAAGTTGCACAACGTGGGGCCGTGGGGGGGTGTCCAAATACGCCATGTTGCACAACTTGGGCCCGGGAGGGCGTCCTAAACGCGCCAAGTTGCACAACTTGGCGAAAGGGAGGGGGCTACTCCGAGTAGGTGACCTTGACGGTGTCGGTCATCGGCAGCGACTGGCAGGCGAGGACGTAGCCGTCGGCGAGGTCCTGCTCGTCCAGGATGTCGTTGACCAGCATCTTCACCTTGCCCTCCTTGAGGATGCAGGCACACGCGCTGCAGGCACCCTGACGGCAGGAGAACGGGGCGTCGATGCCTTTCTCCAGCAAGAGGTCCAGCAGCAGCGTGTCCGCTGGCCAGTCCAGGTTGTGCACCGCGCCGTCCAGGTCGACCTTCACGGTGGCCGCAGTGCCGGCATCCTGCTGGGACACCACGGTCGCCGTCGGCTCGAACGGGTCGCCGACCAGCGACTGGAACAGCTCGATGTGGATCTGGTGGCGGTCCATCCCAAGCTCGCGGAGCGCATGGGTGGCGGCGTCCATGAACGGACCGGGACCACAGATGAAGGCCTGGTAGCTGCCGAACGGACGCGCCAACTCCTGTAGCTGCGCCCGGCTCGGGAGGCCCTGCACGCTCTCCAGCCAGTGATTTACCCGCAGCCGGTGCGGGTACTCGGCCGCGAGCTCACGCAGTTCGGCAGCGAAAATCACCGAGCGCTCGTCGCGGTTGGCGTAGATGAGCACCACCTGCCCGTCACCGCTGGCGAGCGCGGACTTCAAGATCGCCATCACCGGGGTGACCCCACTGCCGGCGGCCAGGAGCAGGAAGTCGTCGTCGAGCGTCTTGGGCACGAACAAGCCGGCCGGGGGCAGAACCTCGATGGTCGTTCCGGCTTCCACGTTGTCGCAGAGCCAATTGGAGCCGTACCCGTCGGACGTGCGCTTGGCGGTCACCTTGAGCACACCGTCGGTGTGCGGGGAGCTGGACAGCGAATAGCAGCGCGCTACGGAGCCCGTGCGGTCACTAGGGATGCGCAGGGTCAGGAACTGGCCCGGCTGGTAGGAGAATCGCTCGACCTGGTTCTCGGGGATCTCGAAAACCAGCGAGCGCGAGTCGTGCGTCTCCTCGATGACCTCGAGCACCTTGAGGAGCTGGGAGTGCGTGCCGACCGGTACGGGCTCGGCTGTCGGCCTGTCAGTCACGGGTGGTCTCCACTGTCGTTATCCCCTGTGCGTTCTCCCACGTCGAGGAGACCTTCGGCGACAGCGTAGGCAATGCTGGCCCGCAGCTTCGAGCATGTGTCCTGCAGAGCGGTCACTCGGCCAGCGGCTTCCCCGGCCCGCAGTTCCGGGCAGCTGGCAGCCGGGTCGGTGGTCCACTGGATGCTGGTGTGCTCCAGGCTGTTCTTCTTCACCAGCACGGCCGTGGCGCAGCTGCGGCATTTCAGCGGCCGCAGGCCGGCGGTGATGTAGTACTGCGTATCCGCGGCCGTCTGCGCATGGACCCTCGCTGCGAGTTCACGCTGGTCGGCGAGGGCCGGGGCCTTGGACCAAGTGGCACGCTCGGGCATCGGGATCAGGCTTCCTGGTGGGACCGCTCGGCTTCCGACTCCGCCCGCATCCGCGCCAGGTTCTCCTGCACCTCGGCCTCCCAGTTCGCGTTTGCGTGGGTGGTGTCCACCTCGTACTCGAAGCGCTGGGTCATCTCGTCGGTGACCTCGGCGACGTCGGTGTAGAACTGGTCGTACCAACGGCGCAGCTGGTACACCGGGCCGTCTTCCTCGGTGAGCAGCGGGTTGTCGATCTTGGTCTTGTTCTTCCAGATCTCCACGTCCTGCAGGAAGCCGACGCCGATGCCCTTGGCGAACTTGTGGGCGATCTTGTCGGCGACCTCGTCGGTGACGCCCTCGGGCTTTTTGACGATCACCCCGTACTGCAGCACGAAGGAGTCGGCACTGATCGGGTAGTGGCAGTTGATGAGAACGCTCTCGACCTCGTAGCTGCCGTACTTGTTGTGCAGCGGATTGATCATGTACGACGGGCCGTAGTAGGCGGCCTCGGACTTCAGCAGGGTCTCCTCGCCGGCGTAGCTGGAGGACATGCCGACATCCGGACGGCCCTTGGTCTCCAGGTACTGCGAGGCGATGTGGCCCTCGATGACGTTCTTGAAGTAGGTCGGGAAGGCGAAGTGGATGTAGAAGAAGTGCGCCATGTCCACGACGTTGTCGATGATCTCCCGGCAGTTCGCGCCCTCGATGACGATCGAGTCCCAGGTCCAGCTGGTCCACTCGTCGCTGTAGGCGCCCTCGATGCGCGGGACGGTGACCTCCGGCGGCGGCGGGTTTCCCTCGGGATCGTTCCAGACGAACAGCTGCTGATTCTGCTCCAGCGTCGTCCACGCTTTGGTGCGGGCGCGCAGCGGTACGCGCTTGGCGTAGGGCACGTTCTTGCACCTGCCGTCGCCACCCCAGCGCCAGTCGTGGAACGGGCAGGCGACCTCGTTGCCCTTGATGCTGCCCTGGGAAAGGTCTCCACCCATGTGCCGGCAGTAGGCATCGAGCACGTTGATCGTGCCGTCCTGACCGGCGAAGACGACGAGTTTCTGGCCGAAGGCCTCGACGGCATGGGGTTTTCCGTCCCGGAAGGTGCGTGTCAGTCCCAGGCAGTGCCACCCGCGCGCGAACCGGGTGCGCAGCTCACCGACATCGATGTGGCGCACCTCTGCCGCGCTGTGCGTGTCGCTGGTCCCCGTCATCGCAATCCCTCAGTCATCTCAACCCTCCGAATGGGCCGTCCTCGTGCTAGAACACGTTACAGAAATCCGCCATCGGCCGCCAGTGGCAGCGGCCTCGACACGAATAAGAACATGTTCTAGTGTGCAAGGGCCGCAGCAGTGTTAATGAACACGGCCCACCATCCGACACACGGGAGTAATCGATGAGCGAAGATGTCGGCCGAGAGGTAATGGATGCGCTCCGCGAACTGCTCCCGGTGCTGCGCGAACGCGCGCAGGGAGACCGAGGACCTGCGGCGCATCCCGGACGAGACCATCAAGGCCCTGCAGGAAACCGGCTTCTTCCGGCTGCTGCAGCCGAAGAACTTCGGTGGCTACGAGGCCGATCCGGTCACCTTCTACGCCGCGGCCAAGGAGATCGCCAGCGCCTGCGGATCGACCGGCTGGGTGTCCTCCATCGTCGGGGTGCACAACTGGCACCTGGCGCTGTTTCCTGCGCAGGCACAGCAGGACGTCTGGAGTGAGGACAGCGACACCCGGATCTCCTCCTCCTACGCGCCGATGGGCAAGGCGCGCATCGTCGACGGTGGCTACCGGCTGACCGGGAAGTGGTCCTGGTCCTCGGGCAGCGACCACGGGCAGTGGGTGATGCTGGGCGGCCCGGTGATCAGTGACGAGGGCAAGCCCGTGGACTTCTGCACCTACCTGGTGCCCCGCGCGGACTACCAGGTGCTCGACGTCTGGAACTCGGTCGGGCTCCGCGGCACCGGAAGCAACGACATCCTCGTCGAAAACGCCTTCATCCCCACCCACCACGTGCTGAGCTTCATGGACATGGGCAAGGGCACCTCCCCCGGACTGGCGGAGAACCCCGCACCGCTGTACAAGATGCCGTGGGGCACGGTGCACCCCACCACCATCGCCGCGCCGATCGTGGGCATGGCGTACGGCGCCTACGCCGCCCACGTCGAGCACCAGGGCAAGCGGGTGCGCGCCGCCTTCGCCGGGGAGAAGGTGAAGGACGACCCCTTCACCAAGGTCCGCATCGCCGAGGCCGCCAGCGACATCGACGCCGCCTGGCGCCAGCTGTCGGGCAACGTCGCCGACGAGTTCGCCCTGCTCAGCGCCGGGCAGACCGTCCCGATGTCGCTGCGCCTGGCTGCCCGCCGCGACCAGGTCCGCGCCACCGCACGATCCATCGCCTCCATCGACCGGCTCTTCGAGAGCTCAGGCGCCAGCGCCCTGCAGAACGGGACGCCGATTCAACGCTTCTGGCGCGACGCCCACGCCGGCCGGGTGCACGCCGCGAACGACGCCGAGCGCGCGTACCTGAGCTTCGGCTCGGGCGAGTTCGGCCTGCCCATCACCGACTCGATGGTCTGAGCCATGACGTCGACTACCGAGGTCACCTTCGAGTCGACCTCCCGCTACGCGCAGGTACGTGAAGATCTGCGCCTGCACTACCACGAGGCCGGCGTCGGCAGCGGGCCGACGATCGTGCTGCTGCACGGTGGTGGCCCCGGCGCCTCGTCCTGGTCGAACTTCGGCCGCAACATCGCCGTGCTCGCCCAGTCCTTCCACGTCCTCGCGGTGGATCAGCCGGGCTTCGGCCTGTCGGACAAGCCGGAGCAGCACCCGCAGTACTTCACGCACAGCTCCTCAGCCTTGCTCGACCTCTTCGACGCCCTCGGCATCGGGCGCGCCCACCTGGTCGGCAACTCCCTCGGCGGCGGGACGGCGGTGCGCTTCGCGCTCAACCACCCAGACCGGGCCGATCGTCTGGTGCTGATGGGCCCAGGCGGGCTCGGCGTCAACCTGTTCGCGCCCGACCCCACCGAAGGGGTCAGCAAGCTCGGCAGCTTCAGCGCACCGCCGGGGCCCAGCAAGGAGAGGCTCGAGGCCTTCCTGCGGGTGATGGTCTACGACCAGTCGCTGATCACCCCGGAGTTGCTGGAGCAGCGGTACGCCATCGCCAGCACTCCGGAGTCGTTGGCGGCGATGAAAGCCATGGGCCGGTCCTTCGCCGGAGCCGACTACGAGGACGGGATGCTCTGGCGGGATGCCTACAAGCTGCGGCAGCGGGTACTGCTCATCTGGGGCCGGGAGGACCGAGTGAACCCATTGGACGGTGCACTGGTGGCGCTGAAGACGATTCCCCGGGCCGAGTTGCACGTCTTCGGCCGTTGTGGGCACTGGGCGCAGCTGGAAAAGTTCGACGAGTTCAACAAGCTCACCACCGAGTTCCTGAGCGGAGGTCATTGATGGGGATCCGGTCGCTGGCCTACTTGCGCATCGAGGCGACCGACATGGCCGCGTGGCGCGAGTACGGCCTCAAGGTGCTCGGCATGGTGGAGGGCAAGGGGGCCGACTCCGAGTCGCTGTATCTGCGGATGGACGACTTTCCTGCCCGCCTGGTGATCGTTCCCGGCGAACACGATCGCCTGGCGGTCTCGGGATGGGAGACGGCCAACGCCGCCGAGCTGCAGGACATCCGTGCCCGGCTGGACGCGGCGGGCGTGGCGTTCAAGGAGGGAACCGCCGAGGAACTGGCCGATCGGCGGGTGGACGAGCTGATCAGCTTCGACGACCCCTCGGGCAACGTGCTGGAGGTCTTCCACGGTGCGGCGCTCGAGCATCGTCGCGTGGTCAGCCCTTACGGGCACCGCTTCGTCACCGGCGAGCAGGGCCTCGGTCACGTCGTGTTGTCCACAAAGGACGATCAGGCGGCGCTGATCTTCTACCGCGACGTGCTCGGATCCCGGCTGCGCGACTCGATGCGGCTGCCTCCGGAGTTCGTCGGCCGCCCCGCCGACGGCGACCCCGCGTGGCTGCGGTTCTTCGGCTGCAACCCCCGCCACCACAGCCTGGCCTTCCTGCCGATGCCGACACCGAGCGGCATCGTGCACCTGATGATCGAGGTGGAGCACTCCGACGACGTAGGGCTGACGCTGGACCGGGCGCTGCGCCGGAAGGTCCCGATGTCGGCGACCCTGGGCCGGCACGTCAACGACCTGATGCTGTCGTTCTACATGCAGACCCCCGGTGGTTTCGACGTCGAGTTCGGCTGCGAAGGTCGGCAGGTGGCCGACGACGAGTGGATCGCGCGGGAGAGCACGGCGGTGAGCCTGTGGGGCCACGACTTCAGCATCCGAGCCCGGCCGTGAGTTCTACTGACGCTACGTCAACGGACGCGACCGACGCTGGGGCCGCCTTCGACTCCACCCGGTTCCGCTCGGTGCTCGGCCAGTTCGCCACCGGCGTCACGGTGATGACCGCGGTGGCCGAGGGCGCCCCGGTGGGCTTTGCCTGTCAGTCCTTCGCCGCCCTGTCCCTCGATCCGCCGATGGTGTTGTTCTGCCCGGGCCGGCACTCGCGGGCGTGGGCGGCGATCGAGCGCTCGGGCCGGTTCTGCGTGAACGTGCTCGCCGACCACCAACGCGACGTCAGCTCGGTTTTCGGGTCCCGCGGGGAGGACAAATTCGCCGGTCTCACCTGGTTCCCCTCGCCGGGCGGCTCGCCCGTGCTCGACGGCGCACTGACCTGGATCGACTGCACCATCGCGGCCGTGCACCCCGGCGGCGACCACCTCGTCGTCATCGGCCGGGTGCAAGCATTGGGGCAGCTCGGGCATGAACGACCACTGCTGTTCTATCGTGGCGCCTACACCTCCACCGATGCTGCCGACACCGGCCCTGCTCCCGATCGCGACGATCTGGAGGCCTTCTTGACTTGGCCACGGCACGACGACTGGGTGTAACCGACTGCGCCTTGCTTGCGCCTGGCCGAGTGATTGAGGTAGCCCGTGCGGATCGCCCTGCTCTCCTACCGTAGTAAGCCGCACTGCGGCGGACAGGGCGTGTACGTGCGCCACCTCAGCAGGGAACTGGTGGCGCTGGGCCACGAGGTGGAGGTCTTCTCGGGCCAGCCCTATCCGGAACTCGACCCCGGTGTGCGCCTGACCGAGGTACCAAGCCTGGACCTCTACCGGGAGCCCGACCCCTTCCGCACCCCGCGTCCCGGCGAGATCCGCGACGCGATCGACGTGCTGGAGGTCGCCACGATGTGGACCGCCGGCTTTCCCGAACCGCTGACCTTCAGCCTGCGCGCGGCTCGGCTGCTTCGGAAGCGAGCCGCGGAGTTCGACATCGTGCACGACAACCAGTGCCTGGGCTACGGACTGCTGGCGCTGCGCCGTGCCGGTCTGCCGCTGGTCGCGACGGTGCACCACCCGATCACCCAGGACCGCGACGTCGACCTGGAGTCGGCGCGCGGGTGGCGCCGGCTGAGCGTGCGCCGCTGGTACGGCTTCCTGCGGATGCAGGCCAGGGTCGCGCGGCGCATCTCAACCCTGCTCACGGTGTCGAAGTCCTCGGCGGCTGATATCAGCTCTGCCTTCGCCGTCCCTGCCGACCGGCTGCAGACCATCCCGCTCGGCGTCGACCCGGAAGTGTTCGTACCTCCGACTACGCCGAGGGTGCGGGGGCGCATTGTCTGCGTCGCGAGCGCGGACATGCCGCTTAAGGGGGTATCGCACCTGCTGGAGGCCGTGGCGAAGCTGCGCACCGAGCTCGCCGTCGAGCTCGTCCTGGTCACCAAGCTGGCCGCGGGTGGCGCCTCGGAGCGGCTCATCGAGCAGTTGGCGATCGGGGACGTGGTCCGGACGGTGTCCGGCATCGACGACCAGGAGCTCGCCGCGCTGCTCGGCTCCGCCGAGGTCGTCGCGGTGCCCTCCCGCTACGAGGGCTTTTCGCTGCCCGCCGTGGAGGCGATGGCGTGCGGCACCCCGCTCGTCGCCAGCCGTGCCGGCGCGCTCCCGGAGGTGATCGGCGCGGACGGCGAGTGTGGTCTGCTCGTCGAACCAGGTGACTCCGAGGCGCTTGCCGGGGCGTTGGCTACGCTGCTCGCCGATGCGCAGCGCCGCGGCCGGATGGGTGCGGCGGGGCGAGCGCGGGTGCTGCGGCGCTACAGCTGGGCCGCGGTCGCCGCCCAGACCGCCGAGTCATACGCGGCGACCCTCGCGCAGCGGCACCCCCGGCGACTCGTCCCCGACCGAGAAGAGGCAGGCACGGCATGCTGACAGTCGACTTCGACCGCTTGGATGTGCGGCCCGGCGACAAGGTGATCGACATCGGCGCCGGCGCCGGTCGGCACTCCTTCGAGCTGTACCGTCGCGGGGCCGACGTCATCGCCTTCGACCAGAGCGCGTCCGAGATGGACAGCGTCGGGCAGATGTTCGCCGCGATGGAGCTGGAGGGTGAGGTCCCGGTCGGGGCGGTGGCCAGAGCCGAGGTCGGTGACGCGCTAAACCTGCCCTACCCGGACGAGAGCTTCGACATCGTGCTCATCTCCGAGGTGTTGGAGCACGTGCCCGAGGACAAGCAGGCCATCGCCGAGGTGACCCGCATTCTCAAGCCGGGCGGCGTTGCCGCGGTGACCGTGCCACGCGCCTTCCCGGAGAAGATCTGCTGGGCGCTGTCGGATGCCTACCACGAGGTGGAGGGCGGCCACATCCGCATCTACCGGGCCGACGAGTTGGCCGGCAAGCTCACCGCCGCCGGCCTGGCGGTGACGCACCGACACCATGCCCACGCCCTGCACTCGCCGTACTGGTGGCTCAAATGCGCGGTCGGCGTGGACAACGACGACCATCCGCTGCCCAAGGCGTATCACCAGCTGTTGGTGTGGGACCTGATGAAGGGTCCCTGGATCACCCGAACGGCCGAGAAGATCCTCAACCCGGTGCTCGGCAAGAGTGTGGTCCTCTATCTGGAAAAGCCGAAGGATCCCGTTGCGGCGCGCTGACTCGGCCACCCTGTTGCCCAGTGTGGCGGGGGTGTTCACCGCCGAGCAGTGTCTGCAGACCGCCCGGTCCATCGCCGACATGCAAGAACCCTCGGGCGCCATCCCGTGGTTTCCCGGCGGTCATACCGACCCGTGGGATCACATCGAGTCCGCGATGGCGCTGACCGCGGCGGGGTTGTTCGAGCAGTCCCGGGCCGCCTTCGAGTGGTCCCGGCGCAGCCAGCGCCCCGACGGTTCCTGGCCGATGCGGCTGCGTGGGTCGGTGGTGGAGAACAGCGACGCGGACAGCAACTTTTGCGCCTACCTCGCCGTCGGGGTGTGGCACCACTACCTGGTCACCGGCAGCCGCGACTTCCTGATGTCGATGTGGCCCGCTGTCCGCTCGGCAATCGACTTCGTCCTCGGTATGCAGGCGCCCGGCGGGGAAATCTCCTGGGCCCGCGGCGTGGGCGGGGTGGCATCCGAAGCCCTGCTGACCGGGTGTTCGAGCATCCACCAGAGCCTGCGGTACGCGGTGCTGCTGGCCGAGACCATCGGGGACCGGCAGCCGGACTGGGAGGTTGCCCTGTACCAGCTGGGGCACGCCCTTCGGTGCCACCCCGAGGCCTTCGCGCCCAAGCCCGAATACTCCATGGACTGGTATTACCCGATCCTGGGCGGCGCCGTGCGGGGTGCAGCGGCGCACCGGCGGATCCGGGCTCGCTGGGACGACTTCGTGGTGGGGGGCCTGGGAATCCGCTGCGTCGATCATCGCCCGTGGGTCACCGGCGCGGAGACCTGCGAGCTGGTGCTGACCCTGGACGCAATCGGGCAGCACGCGCGGGCCACCGAGCTGTTCGCGTCGATGCAGCATCTGCGTGATCCGGCTGGAGCGTACTGGACCGGGCTCGTCTACACCGACGGCAAGCGCTGGCCGGTGGAGCTCAGCTCGTGGACCGGCGCGGCGGCGATTCTTGCTGCCGACGCCCTGTCCCGCGCCACCCTGGGCAGCGGCATCTTCCGGGCCGCGGCGCTACCGACGAGCCAGCGCGGCGCGGACGAGTGCGCCGAGCACTGCTACGCCAGCGGCTCGCCGGTCTGACCGTGCACCCGCTCCAGCACGCGCAGTGAGCCCTGCACGCCGGTTTCCCGGAAGTCGCCGGTGGACAACGCCCGTTGGTAGATCTCGTACGGGGGACGGCCACCGTCGGCGGGGTCGGGGAACACGTCGTGGATGATCAGCGCGCCGCCCACCCGGACCCACGGGGCCCAGCCCGCGAAATCGGCCTGGGCCGCTTGGCTGCTGTGGCCGCCGTCGATGAAGACGAAGGACAGCGGCGTACGCCAGAACGAGGCCACCTGCGCGGAGCGGCCGAGGACCGCCACCACGTGCTGCTCGAGCCCGGCATCGGCCATCGTGTGCCGAAACCGTCCGGCTGTGTCGAGCAGTCCGGTGTGCGGGTCGACGAAGGTGGGGTCGTGGTATTCCCAGCCGGGCTGGTGCTCCTCGGACCCGTGGTGGTGGTCGATGGTCACCAGCGTGCCGCCGAGGGCTCGCGCGGCCGCACCCAGGTACACAGTGGACCGTCCACAGTAGGTGCCGATCTCGACACCGACGCCACTCCCGAGGTAGCGCAGCGCAGCCTCGTGCAGGGCCGTGCCCTCGTCGACCGGCATGAATCCGGGCGTGGCCTCGGCCGTCGCCAGAATGGTCGGTGTTAGGTATCCGTGCTCGCTGGTCATGGTCGCCTAGTCTCCCCGTTGTGCCCTTATCCGAGCTTGCCGGGGATAGGTGTGACAACGCCTCCCGACTTCTAGCTAGTTCTAGAAGTTGGGAGGGGTGGGAATCGGTGTCCGAGAGAGGTGGCGCTGGCGGAGGGGCGACACGACTCCGGCGTAGAGGACGATGATCGCCACTGGCGCCGCCACGGGTAACCAAGGCAGCTCGGCGGGCACCACGGTGGCCGCCAGTGACACCGCGGTCATCAGCAGGGCGGTGGGCAGCAGCACCCGCAGGGCCGTGCCGGTCAGCGCCGGTGTCCGGCGAAGGTGCAGGCCGACCAGAAACACCGTCACCGCCAGGCCCGCCAGTGCGGCCGGCACCACCGACGGCTCGAGGATGGCGAGCGCGATGATGATGGTCTGCACGGCCAGGGTGGCGAGGGCACCTACCGGAGCGCGGGTCATCGGTGTCGCATCCGTTGGCGCGGACGGTGGCTGGCGGAGGCGGGGCTGAGCTGGGTCAGTGCCCGATCCAGTGGGATGTCCTCCGGCCACTCGATGACGTCGACTCCGCTCATTCCCAGGTTGCGGTGCATATTCTTGCGCTCCAGGCGCCACATTTGCGCCGCGATCGGATCCAACTCTTCGGCGAAGGGCGCACCGCGGAGCACGTCCACCGCCGCCACCGCGTGCCCGCGTCTGCGCAGGTCGAGCAGCGCGATGGCGAAGTCGGTCTCCAGCAGCGTGGAGAACGCGACGACGGTCGCTGCCTGCGGTACGACGTGGCGCGGTGCGAGCGTTCCGGCACCGGCAGGGTGCAGCTCTCCGGCGGCGAGCACGGTGTCGAGGATGCGGTAGAACTGGCGCCTGCCGATGTCCGGGCCCAGCCATCGGGGCCGGCGACCGAGCACCACCACCCCGGCCCGATCCCCGCGCTGCAGGGCGGCCTGCACCACCTGGGTGGCCCCGCGTACCGACCGTTCCAGGGCTGCGTCGGCTGGTCCCCGAGGCTGCGGGTAGGTGTCGATGACGGCGACGACGTCGGCCGCGCGGTCGATGAATCGTTCGGTGACGTGCAGCTGACCCCGACGAGCGCTGACCGGCCAATTGACGGAGCGCAGCTGGTCACCGGGTACGTAGGCGCGGATGTCGGCATACTCCACCCCCGAGCCGTGCCGTCGCGTGAGGTGCGTACCCAGCCGATCGGACAGTTCAGGGTGCGGAACAAGCGTCTGCTGTGGCGGCGCCAGCGGGTAAACCCGCACGTGCGCTGCGGCCGCGGTTGTGCCGGCCACCAGGAGACCACCCGCCGCGACCGCGGTGACCTGGACCTGAACGGGGTAGCTTCCCCAGCGTTGCGCCCGCAGCCGGTACTCGGCGCTGACGGTGCCGCCGGTCGTGGTCGGCGGCCCGGCATCGACGATGTCCATGCCCTCGGTGAGCACGGGCCGCACGGTGAGTTCGGCCGTACCGCCGACCAACGTGACCGTCACGCTCAGCTCAGCCGATTCGGACTCGAAGCAGCGGACACTGTCCGGCGCACCGGTGGCCCGCAGCTCCCGCGGTGGGGACGCCAGGAGGGCGCCGGCAGATAGGGCGCCCAGCAACGGAGCCGCGAAAACCACCAGCTGCCACTGCTGGGTGAGTAGCGCCGCCGCCAAGGCCGTCAATGCGCAGCTGGCCAGCGAGCGGGCCAGCGGCGACGGCCGCCAGCGCAGGGTGGCGATCACCGCGGTGCCCGGGGGACGGGAAGCCTGCGCAGGATTTCGTCGACGATCTGCTCGCTGTGGATGCGACGGACCCACATGGCCGGGCGCAGGGTGATCCGATGCGCCATCGCCGCCGAAGCCAGCGCCTTGACGTCCTCGGGAATCACGTAGTCGCGGTGGCTGAGCAGCGCACGTGTTCTGGCCAGTTGGACGAGGTCGAGCTCGGCGCGCGGGCTGGCACCCACCTCCACCTGCGGGTGGCTACGGGTGGCGTTGGCCAGGGCGACCACGTAGCCGAGCACGTCCGAGTGCACGGACACCTGTTCGAGGGACTCGCGCATCGCCAGCAGGTCGTGCACATCGAGTATCTGCGCCACCGTGGCTGGGGCCGAGCCCCGGTCGAGTCGACGCTGCAGCATGTCGCGTTCGTCGGCGTCTGCCAGGTAGCCAAGCCGAATACGGAGGGCGAAACGGTCGAGCTGTGCTTCCGGAAGTGGGTAGGTGCCCTCGTATTCAATGGGGTTGTCGGTGGCCAGCACGATGAAGGGGTCGGGCAGCGGGTGGGTGACACCGTCGATGCTCACCTGACCTTCGGCCATGGCCTCCAGCAGGGCCGCCTGGGTCTTCGGTGGGGTGCGGTTGATCTCGTCGGCCAACAGCA
>JAABVA010004095.1_pt1 | contig 13611 bp, 12 predicted proteins | sample 5560331 | NCBI WGS metagenome assembly JAABVA01 (sample SAMN12812661, study PRJNA571458) | rock metagenome | isolation source: Antarctica rocks | place: Antarctica: Victoria Land, Mt New Zealand sud | collected 2016-01-07 | reverse complement strand
TCCTTCCATCTCTTCCGGCAGCGTATGAGAGAAGAATACCAACACGTGAAGAGGATGGCAAGCAATGCCGCCAAAAGGTACATTTTAGGAAGAACAAATGTTCTTCATCAAAAGTGCGGAAGAGCCATGATGCTTGGCTCTGGTGGGCAGTATCTCTCGGAATAAAAACGTGCAGTTTGGAACAAATGAACCTTGCTTGCACCTAAAAAAAGCTCTAAGATAGGACCCAAGGAAGAGATACTCTGTTTGTCGATGCTTTGTACAAGAGAAGGGATGTCCATGCCCAAACAGCGATATGAGCGTCGCGAGCCGACACATGAGTGGTCGCAGATCCGCCCGTTGCTCAAAGATCCAGTCCAGATTCAATATGAAATTCTTCGCCCAGTTGTGCTTTTCGGGGTCAGTCCCAAAGAGCGTGCGACTGAAACAGGCGTCTCTAAGACCACGCTGTATGCCAAAGCAAATCTTTTTGATCAGGCTGGTATGGCCTCATTGTTGCCCCCAGTTCCCCCACCGGAGATTCTCAGACAGGACAAACGCACGCTGCCCCCTCCAATGCGGCAGGCCATCGTTGATGCCAAAGCCGAGCATCCAGGACTGTCGCTGCACGAGATCGCCCGGATCTGCTATGTCCAGTTCAATCGCAAACCTTCGCATCACACCATTCAGTTGGTGTTGGCGGACGGCCCCAAGCCTTCGCGCACGACGCGTCGATTTCCCCGCTTTGATGAGATCGCCGACCCGGCAGAGCGGCGCCGCGTGATCATCCGACTGCACGCAGAGGGCTGGATGCCCCTCTCGATTGCCGAATATCTGGGTACCTCGCGGCAAACCGTTCATACCACCCTCAATCGTTGGGCAGCAGAGCAGTTCGCGGGCATGGAGGATAAATCACACGCCCGCCACAAGCGCGCTCTCAAAACGGATTTGAAAGCGATGAATGCAGTGAAGCGGCTCCAGGAGAACCCGGAACTGGGAGCCTATCGTATCCATACCGCGTTGTTGCAGCAGGGCATCAACCTCTCTCCTGCGACTTGTGGCCGCATTCTCGCGCTCAACCGCAAACTGTATCACCTGCAAATGCCCTCTAAGCGTGGCCGCCCCAAAAAAGAGATGCCCTTCAAGCCTGAGCGTCGCCATCAGTACTGGACGACCGATATACGCTATCTAGATATGCATAACTTGGGTGGAGGCATGATTTACTGCATATCGATTCTGGAGAATTTTAGCCGAGCGATCCTCGCTTCAGCCATCTCGCGCAGCCAAGACACGGAAGCCTATCTGGCTGTGCTATATGTTAGATATCATCAACCTCCCCTTTCACAGGAGTGACTAGCCAATCCTGATACACCCCCTCCTACCAAATAGAGATGTTTTCTCCAATGATGCTACCATTAAGCATTATCTCTTACTTAGGAGGAACTATATGGACGAAATCCGATGGGAAATGTATCCCCTCGTTGCCGCTTCAGAGCGATCACGTGCCTGGCTCCAACTTCAAAGGTATCTTCAGCTTGCCCCGAAAACGATTGACGCGTATGGGCGCAGCCTCAACGACTTTTTGGACTTCTGTCATCGAACAGGGGTTATTCCTGAAGAGATCACTCGGGAACAGGTTACACTCTACGTTCACGATCTTGCCCACCGCCCCAATCCAAAGGGGGCTAATGTGCTCTCCCTAGAGAATGGTCGGGGTTTATCCAACTCGACGATGCAACAGCGTATCACTGTTTTACGTCTCTTTTGTGACTCTCTGGTGGAACACCACCTTCGCCAAGATAATCCAGTTGGTCGAGGTCACTATGTTCCTGGAAAAGCCTTTGGAGGTGTTCGAGATCGGAAATTGATTCCTCACTATCACAAGTTGCCTTGGCTGCCTAGCGATGAGGAGTGGCAGAACTTGCTACGAAGTATGAAAGGGCAATTCCTGCGCAATCAAGTCATGATGTTGACGGCCTACGATGGAGCACTCCGGCGCGAAGAACTGGTCACTCTGGAAACTCGTGATTTTGACTTTGCCTATCGTCAGATCAGGGTGCGAGCTGAGCATGCAAAGAACGGACGAGAGCGCGTGGTCGGCTATGGTGAGGTGACTAGTCGCTTTCTGGAAGCATATTTGCAACACAGAAAATCTCTCTCATCAAAGCGTGGTCCCCTCTTTTTGTCAGAGTCTCACCGCAATGCATCTCATCCCCTCGCACTCGTTTCATGGTCGAAGACTGTTCAGAAACTCGCTCTTGGCGTGGATCTCCCACAATTCACGACGCATACTCCTCGTCATCTCCGCTTAACGCATATGGCCCGTGCTCACATGGATTTACACCAGATCGCGACCTATGCAGGTCATTCCTCCTTGCAAACGACGATGCTCTACATTCACTTAAGTGGAGTGGAACTGACCGAAGCAGTCAGCCGAAGTCTGGCTGGCTTTGAGCAGTGGATAGAACTGATGTTAGGAGAAGGGAAACAATGAACCAACAGCACAAACCAACTTCTTCCGTGACAATTTCTTGGGCTTGGCCAATCAATATCAGTACATACGACTGTAATCCACTCTTAAGCGAAGCTGAGCGTGTTGCTCTTCGCAACCGCTTTAAGGAAAAGCAAACGAAACAAGAAAGGGATTCAATCAAGCTTGCTCTTCATCGACTCCTTCAGCCTGTCGAAGATGTTTTACTGTTTTTGCATGCTGATTCAAACACTCGGTATGACATGATCCGTATCATCTTATTTGAAATGCATCGTCGTGAGACAGCTTTTTGGGCTTGGTCAGCAGAAGAATGGTTAGAAAGTGTCTGCTCAGACCCTACCGCTTTTGCCCTTCGCTATGGGAGGAGCTGTGATGCAGGAAATATAGATCAAGCTCGACGATTTTTCCCTCTCTTGTCGTACCTCTGTCATCTCCCTCCTCTGATGGATGCTTGGCTGCAATTGTTCAAGCCCTATGCCCTTGCCCGCCGCATCTTTGGAAGTGCTGCAATTGATGATGCTGTTGAGCAGCTCATGGCGATTTTGCGAAGTTGGGGCTACCACCAGGATATCCGTGACAATTTCAAGACCTGCGTCTGCTATCTGCTCCTCCTGCCACCATCGCGGCCTTTCAGGAGCATGGAACCGTAGCCTCAGCAGTGGAGCAGGGAGTTGCCTCTGCACGGCAGACGATGCACGACCTGGACGCCGTGGGCATTTCGATCACCCAGGTGACCGACACCCTGGAACAAGAGGGCGTCGCGACCTTCAAAACAGCCTTTGAAGACTTGCTGCAGCAACTCGATGACAAGCGGAGATCCTTGGCGAGAGAGCAAGCAGAGCAGGGAGATGGATCAGCCGCACGTGCTGCCACGAGCGACGGGCATTCAGGAGGGGTTGCGGGTGCCAATAGTACTCAGACCGACGAGGGGTCTGCATAGCGATGAAGCCGTGGAGAGAAGGGAACACGGGAGCGACTGGTGCAGGAGCGTAGATGAGCATTCAAGCGTGCGAAATGAGCAGGGAAGAACTCAACGAGAAGGAACGAAAGGTTCTGAAACTCCCCGCAGAGGACGGTGTTCGACACGAACTTCTGCGGGCAACACCATCAGGCCACGAGAAAAAAAGGAGCAATGACCAATGCATACCCCACCACGAGGAGTGCTTTTTGATGTTGACGGGACCCTTGTTGATAGTAATGATGCGAACGCCCATGCCTGGGTAGATGCGATGGAGATGGAAGGGCATCGGGTTGCCTTCAACAGGGTTCGTCCCCTCATTGGCATGGGGGCAGATAAAGTCCTCCCCCAGGTCCTTGGTATTGCTAAAGAGACGGAGGAAGGCAAACGCATCAGCCAGCACCGTAAGGACATCTACCAGCAGCAGTATCTGCCCCATCTCAAAGCCTTTCCCAGAGCACTGGAACTGCTGGAACGGATGAGGGGGCAAGGACTCACGCTGATCATCGCGACGACGGCGGAGCCAGAAGAACTGCAAGGAGTACTTCCCCTGCTTGGTCCCCATGCCTCCACCATGTTTACAGACGCCGCCACCGCGAAAGAGGCGGTCCAGTCGAAGCCGGATAGGGATGTGGTGCAAGCAGCAGTCGAGCGCAGTGGCTCTCGTCCAGACGAACTGGTGATGATCGGTGACACCCCTTACGACATTGAGGCTGCGGCAAAAGTGGGGGTCCAAACGATTGCCTTTCGCAGTGGCGGATGGAGCGATCAAGATTTGGCGAAGGCCGTCGCCGTGTATGACGATCCTGGGGACCTGCTTGCCCACTATAAAACGTCCGTGTTCGTCACAGGAAAAGAGACCAGAAATGACACTCCATAGCACGTTGCACAAGGGGGCAGGAGGAGACCGAGAACACCCCAAAGGAGGCTATCAACAGGGATAGTGACGCGTTCTGTCTTGTCCAAGTTCAGAGGCGGTGGTGACCATGTCGGTCACCGCCGCCTGAACGGTGCAACGTATCCTCCCTCTGGTATCCACACCCTCTCTTTTTCTTCTGACAAATTCGAGCACAATCCTCGCGAAGCCTAGGGCTTTGGTCTCTTGAGTTGGGTCGGTTGGGTCGAACTCTGTACACCTGATTGTGGTGATGACGTGTCCGTATGGGCCTGTTGAGCGACATTCTTCAGATCACTCTGCACGGAAGTGACGCTACTTGCCGTCTGTTGAGCATACTCCTGTGCCGTACTTCCCATCTCAGCCGCACGATTGGCCTGTTGCTGCACCTCTTGAACACGCGATGACATTTGCTGTACTTGTTGTTTGAGCTCCACGTTTTCTGGAGGAATGCCACGCAGGTATCCCCATCGTTCAACCAGCAGGCGGCGCATCTCTTTTCCAGCCTTTGGTGCAAGCAGGAAGCTTGCTCCTATTCCTACAAGCACTCCATTCGTAAAACTACCCATATTTCACATCCTTTCATATCTTTCAAGAACACATCTTCAAATGCTATGGATAGTACGAACAGTAGGGAGAAAAAGAGACAGGTGGTGGCGGAAGCCCCAGGATCATCTGGCGAGGTTTGACCCGCCACGCTCAAAGAGGAGCCGAGGAGACCTTGCGAAGCAGCGAAAAGAACAGTGGGAAATAGATACGTTCAGAAGGACCGATTTGCAGCGCGTGACCACTCTTAAAAGGGGATCAGATGGAGGTCGAAAATAGGCAGACCTATTTCCGCCACCATGATCGTGTCGTAAGGATCGTCACAAAGGAGTTGCTGACTTTCTCTCTTGTTCTTTCTGTCTTCCTGGTGACGACATCACATTCTCGTATCCATCTTTTCATCTTAGAGCCAGAACTCTCCTCTCATGTTCTTGTCTCAGGAAACGTTCGTTTCTCAAGACAATTGCTCAGTACGACAAAAAGAGAGAGTAGAGCCAGAAAATCTTGTCTTAGTATCCTATCTCACAAATCAGTGTCTTATCTCTTGACCAGAGTAGCGTTATATGATACAATGGTTGAGAAAAGACAAGGAAAAGGAGACCATCACGTATGGCACTTATTGGGTATGCTCGTGTTTCAAGGAATGAGCAGAATTTGGAACTCCAGGTAGACACCTTGCGCGAGAAGGGCTGCACGAAACTATTCACGGACAAAATAACGGGGACCACCTTTGAACGCAAAGAACTCACCGCAGCACTCGCATTCTTACGAAACGGAGATGTGCTGGTGGTGTGGAAGTTAGATCGCTTGGGCCGTTCGTTAAAACACCTCATTGAAACTGTCACCAAATTGCAGGAGCGCAATGTTGGTTTCATCTCATTAACAGAAAGCATTGACACCACCACACCAGGGGGAAAGCTCATCTTTCATATCATGGGTGCGTTAGCCGAGTTTGAACGGGACCTCATTCGGGAACGGACCCACGCTGGATTAGATGCGGCCCGTGCGCGAGGGAGAAAAGGAGGACGACCTAAGACAATCGATACCTCAAGTAAAGTTGCTCTCGCGCAAAAGCTGTATGCTGATAAGACCCATGAGATACGAGATATTTGTAAAGACCTCCATATCTCGCGGGCAACGCTCTATCGCTATGTGAATATGGGGAAATGAACCATGGAAAAAGCAGCAGGAGAGTTGGTTCCCGAAGAGACGAGCGCACACCTTCGCTCGCAGTTACCTCGCACAGTATCCAGGGGATCTCGTGGGTCTGGTGACGTTGTTAGGGCAGAGAGCTCCCTCGATACCACAAGGCTCTCTAGCCAGCCCTCAACCGTGCAACTCGCGACTCGCGTTGAACACCTGTCGCTTAACGCGTACTCAGGATAGTATGAGTCGAGATCGTTCAACACAATGTTGGAAGGCAACACGCAATATACCCGCAAAGACTATTTCGTTGTTAGCACGTCAGTCTCTTCTTGACGCCATTTTCTTGCATAGACAAAAAGTTCTTGTAAGGCACGCAAGATAACCGTTATTTTTGCTCCAGTCGCTTGTCCTCCCTGTCTCGGCAAGTGTTGAACACCCACTTCGGTATATATGTAGCCTGCTCTAGCAAGTTTATACAAGATTTCAGTGTTGATCATTGCTCCACGTGTCTCTAATGTATGCGAATGAAAGAACTCAGAACGATACAGTTTAAATGCACAATCAATATCACGTACATGAACTCCAAAGACGAACTGTACTAACTGTTTCCATCCCCACGCATTCAGCTTACGCATCCAGGCATCTTGACGATTTATTCGGTACCCCAGCACAGCATCATAGTCTTCGATGAGCGGAAAAAAACGTGCGAGATCATTAATATCAAACTGACCATCAGAGTCCATAAAAAAAGCTGTTTCTTTCGTGATGGACTCAAAACCTGTTACCAGAGCAGCACCATATCCTTTGTTTACAGAATGATTAATGAGACGTACACGCTGGTCGTATGCAGAGAGACGGGAAACGATCTCTTTCGTACGATCTTTACTTCCATCATTGACCACGATCACTTCAAAATTGCTCATCCATTTCGTCAAAGCTACCATAATCTTCGTGATGGTACTTTCTATAACCTCTTCCTCATTATAGGCGGGTAAAATCACAGAGAGAGTTCGTGGTATCACAAAGAGGTGTGGATGCGTTGATGGTGGGATACGTTCTAGTTCTTGTGTATTCTTTGTAAAAACACTGAAGCGCATTCCTACATAAGAGATGGCAAAAGTTCCAGCAATGGCACTTACCTTCGCAAAATTTGTCCAAAGAAAGCCATGAATAGAGAAATTGTTCAGTACACTTGTCACGAGTCCAAGCAGTACATCATTACATACGATCCCTACTACAGTAACGAGAAGGAAACGTATTACCTGCTCTCTCGTCACTCGTGAACGATGCTCGAACGTCCACATCTTGTTACAACAGAAACTATTGACCGCTCCTATCAGGTAAGCTATTGAATTGAAGAAAACCAGCGTACTCGTATCTTGTGTGGCGAAATTCCAGATGAGCACATTAAATACCAGCACATCTATGAATGTATTTAGGCCACCTACTACGCAAAAACGGAGTAGTTGTGGCACGATCTCTACCAAAGGATATTTTACGAAGCTGCTCGTCTGAGGGCGCGACTCGGCAACAACAGAACTTGGCATTTTATTTGTCCTCCTTCTTCACAAGTTTCCTCATGAATATAGTATTAACCTCGTGTACATTGTAGGTGTGGTATGAGCAAACCATCGGGAGCGGGACGTGTTGGCAAGGGACCTGCGGCAGCACGATAGTATAAATTGTCGCCGGTTGGCTCTTGTACAGCGAGTGTAAATTGAGAAAGGAATGCGGAACTTGTAACATTAATACGTGCCCCCACAATGTCTTGTGGACTCCTCGTATCAACAATTACCCAGTTGACTACGTGTGCTGGATCTCGTAAAGCACTCTCCCAAAGCGATGCCGCTGAGCCTTCATAAATAAAATCTTTGAAGTCTACTCCAGCCTCGCCAGCATATATTTTTGCGGTATACGTGTCCTCAAGAATCTGACCTCCTGCATAATGTTGGGTCAGATACACGTTGATAGGATGTGGATTACCACAAGACAAACCGTATTGCCCATCTTGTACTGTGATGAGGCCACTCGAAGCGGTAAGCAAAGATTGCACAATGATCGCAATGAGCACGATCCCTTGCACCGCTGCAACAAGTTTTCTACCGATATTTCGCAGCCGCACAGTGCGAAACTGCCAGCCCCCAAGAGTTGCGGCCACAAAAAATGCACAAGGGACAACCATTTGCGTGGCATAACGAACATTAAACAACTGATAAAAAGCGTTTGCAGGGACAGCACCCGGAACAAACAAAATTGCTTGGCCCTCGTAGAGTGACAGTACATAGAAGAAGAATGGAACGAGTAGAATTGATACTGCTAGCATCTCTTTTGTCAGGCGTTTTCGTAGGAGAAGGACGACCAGAGCGAAAGCAGAGAGGGCAAGCAATGATGGTCCCAACATCATTGCTGAGTCGATGGTGTAGTATCTGAATGACTGCCACAGATCATGGTAGGTAAACAACTCGTGAGCCTGTAGGAAGCCAACCGCCTGATTTGCTGAAGAAAATTGACCGTGTTGGAAGTAGAGTGGATCGCCGAAGATCACCTTGTTCCAAAGAAACCACAATCCAATGCCCAGCCCACCAAACACGGCAAAGACGAGCAGCTGTGCCTCGATTTGAGAATGTCGTTGTCGTTTCATCAACCCAATGACGATAATCAATGGAACCAGTGCCATGAATAATGCCCAGCCATCGTAGCGGGCGGTCGTTGCAAGAAATGTACTTGCAGCTAAACCAAGAAGATATTTTTGTCTATCCTCTTGCACCCAGGCTAATAAGTAGTAGCAGATCATGATGAGCGTTGCCATGCAGACTATTTCGCTGAGTGGTGTGGACTGTATGTACAGGATATTTGGATTGAGTATAAACAGGAGTGTTCCGATGAAGCTGGCACGGCTGTCATGTGTAAGTCGTCTCGCGGTGAGAAACAGGAAGTACGCGACGAGCACATAGCAGATCATAGAGACAAAACTCCCTGCTAATCCAGTTCGCCACAGGAAGTCATTCCAGATGAAGGGCAGCATAAGTATGTGAGGCAATGGAAGCCACACAGCACCAAACTGTGTAATATCGAAAGGTGTAGCGTTATCAATAAATCTACGCGCAATCGTTAGATGCGACTCCGCGTCACCATAGAGCAGGATCTGATGAGTCTGAAAGTAGTACCAACAGGCAATAATACTAGCAGTGAAAGCAGTCAACAAGGTAATAACTTGCCATGGGTCTCTCACTCTTGCTCGTTGTGTCTCGCGTTGAGCGACTTTTTGTGCAGATGAAAAGGCCGGTATTGGCAATGTTGCCATCACTTTAATGGCTCCTGTAACTGAGGAGATTTTAGATTTTGGGTCTTCTTCTGCCAAGACGTCTGGAAGTTGCAGCGTTTTTGTTACAGATGCTACAAGCAGAGCGTGATCATCTGCTACATCTTGCACGTGTGCTACACTCTTATAGGTTACATCCGCAATAGCATTCTTCCCTTTCAAATGCAAACCATGTTGCGTTTTTTGCCAATAATGTGGTTTCAACAAAAGTTCATAAAATGCCATCATTGCCGCAGTACTGAGTAAAACCCAGTAAAGGGGAATAAGCAGTGCCCACTTGACTAAAGGATATTGCTTGCGCTTGAGACATCCTAATAGGTACATGTAAATATGAAAGAAGTTACCAAATACAAGACAGAATATACCTATGTAGAGGACTACAGAGGGAAACAGGGTATGATACATATCTTGGACATAGGGACGAAACAAAATGTATATACCTAACAAGACCCACATCAAAGGATTGACAAACAGTGTTAGGGTCTTTCCTCCAACAATAAGTTGCAACGAGAGAAATTCACGGAAACGGTCCGCTTTCAAATAACGCAGAGGGTGACGCATATAGATAAGATAGGTCTGCATGTACCCTTTAATCCAGCGTGACCTCTGTCGTATCCAGTTTTTTACCTGCGAATTCGCTTCTTCATACGTGGTGGAGTCAAGTACTGCCGTTTCAAAGTGATACCTGGACAAGCGTAGTCCAAGATCACAATCTTCCGTGACGTTGTAGGCATCCCATCCCCCTAATGCTCGCAATGTTTTCGTCTGGAAGTGATTTGATGTCCCCCCAAGTGGAAGCGAGAAGCCTACCTGCTGCAGTCCTGGAAGAATGAGATCAAACCAGAGCGAGTACTCTAATGTGAAGAAGCGTGTCAGCAGGTTCTGTTGTGGATTATAAAAATTGAGTTTTGCTTGTACACATGCAAGACTCGGTCCATGATTGGCAAAGGTAAGGATCGCTTTCTTGAGTTGTAATGGGTCAGGAACATCCTCTGCATCATAAATAACGACATAAGGACCAGTAGTGATGAGCAAGCCAAAGTTACAGGCACGCGGCTTTGTACGCGGCTTGCCATCTGGAACCGTGACGACTTTGAAATGTGATGGTAATTGAAGTGCCCAGATAGCTTCGCGTGTCTCTTTATCGTCCTCTTCCGTAAGGAAAAGAACCTGCAATTTCTCCACAGGATAGTCCAGTGCTTTCATCGCTTGTACAAATTGTGGAACGACCCGTGCCTCTTTATAAAGTGGACACAGAATTGTGTAGTTTGGCCAATCTGCATGTGCTAATGCATGGACGATCTCATCGTCAATCTGCGATTCTGCCGATTGTCGAAATGTGCGACCTGCGAGGATCATGTCGAGAATGAGATGTCCCAGGTACAATAGCATGATAAGTGTAACCGTTGCTGTTAGCATTCCTAGACGCAACCATGCAAGTCCCACAAGCCACAAGAACCCCATGACAGCGATGGCTATAACCTGTTTCCTCGAAAAGGTTTGCAGCGCAGAATGTTCTACTCTATAAGGTGCAAATATAGAAATATCTTTTCCATTGACTTTCACTACTTTCGTAGCCTGTTCAATATAATCATTACCCTCTTGTACCACCGTAGCTGAGTTGTTGTTTTGGGCTTGCATTGCAAGCCACTCGGCATAGCGTGTAACTGCTCTGCGACTGTTTGGATCAACACGGTTAGCCTGCACACGAAGTGGAACGTTTCTATCAGGGAGCGGCGTAATCGGCAGTTGTAGCGCATTCCCAGATTGTGAAGCATTCTGTACCGTTTGATTGAGAGGCTGTGAGTTATGTCGAGGTGTTATCGGCACATGTACGAGCGTTTCTTGGTCACTTACTAGAATACGAGAAGTGTGGTTCTGCTTAAACTGTTTTGACATAATGTTTTTCTCCATTCTATAGATAAAAAAGAAAACGATATATTTATCTATCTTCCCTCTCATCAATTGTTTTATCCAAATAGCAGAACACGACATTGTGTCAAGCTGAACTTCACTACCACAACTTAGTATACTGCGCCTCCTTTAATTTGATGTAGCAAAAAAGTTAATAAACGGTTGTAGATATATAAATCTGGTTAAGATATCCCGTATGCAAAAAAAACATTAAACTGTACTACAATAAATTTTGCACAAGAATACAATTGTCTAAGAGGTTTTTTTAATATTTTATAAAAAGTCTATAAAAAGCTCTAGTTGCAGATATATCCGCAGCTAGAGCTTTGAAGAATATACGTTTAGGGCTGCCTATGAGAAAGGAGACTCGGAGAAACAAGAGAGTTTCTAGGATTGTTTTGCTGTATAAAAATCTAACAGTTCATGAGCAGCAGGACGTAAGGACCAGCCATTCTGTGTTTTTTTGATGATGTATGTATACCCGCCCGCATCATCAGAACCTGGTCCTACCCAATAATTCATACCAACAAGATAGTGAAGGGGTGAAAATGCTGTGAGTTCCGCCTTAAGCACCCTCTGCTGTTGTGTATCACTCACAGGGACTGCATTACTGTAGCCTGTCTCGCCAATAACAATAGGTAAAAGCCATTTACGTTCGATGGCATCTAATTCCTGCACACGAGCCTGTGCAGCGCTAGTGGGATCTGTAGTAGAACGTTCAGGGTAGCTGTCAACCGTAATATAACCAAATTTACTTATGGTGTTGATTTCAAGAACATTTGTAGCTATGAATGCATTTGTGGAACGTATAGTCGTTATAACGCCAGGAATACCTAGTTGACTAAACGCCTTATCTGCTATATCGGTAGTATCACGTAGAAACGCATTCAATGCTTTTGTAGCAGTATTGGGCACATGATATGTCCATGAAGAGCCGTATTGTGCAGACCAATAGTGTCCGTTCTCCGGTTCTGGACAAGCATCAAAAATGTCCCCAGATGCAAAAAACGCGGGATGTTCTGAAATAAATCGTTCTTCAACTATTTTGTACTGCTGTGGAGTCATGACCCCCGTACTGCCATTTATGTTTTCCCACTGATTTGGAGATGAACGAAACCAGATATGTTGTCCAGTTGAACGTATAACGTTAATCCATTGTTGCATATACTCAGGATAATCCCAATTGGTATCAACGGTAATGTAATTTGTGTGAAGGCTTGCGGAAAGGTTGACGATGCGAGTAATTTCGTCGAGAGATAATGGGCGTGTTTCAGTATCACGGCTCTCCTTCATAGTGTCAATTGAAGCAATAAATCGTATAGGAGCTGACGAATGTTTACCAAACAAAGCATAGACCGTATAAGAAGACATCGCAATTGTACAGAAAACTATAAATGCTATAATGAGCTTTCCTAAACGCAATCGACCATATACCATAAAAAACACCTTCCATATACTACAATACAAGCCCTTCATTGGAAACTATAAATGAGAAAAGTATAAGTGTCTATGTTGTAGGACTTTTGTATTTCTAAAAACATTCAAAACAAAGCCCCTTCGGAAGTATAAATGACGACAATAAAGAGAATAGGTTTAGATGGACATCATCAGACGTGTATATGATGGAACTATTGGAACGTTCCTAGACAAAAACCCACCAACAAAACTGAGACCACAATGAGTCTTTTTGAGTCTGCATCTTTCGCACAACTCTACCGTAGAGGGAATGTGATGTTGTTCAATCCGTTTCCATAGCTCATGTTTTAAACGAAGGGTATCTGAACTCTTTCATATCACCCCAAAAACAGGCCTGTTTTTGTCTTTTTACTCATAGGCAAATCACATTCCATAGTGTTTGCACGTACACATGAGTTCCCGTGCAAGAGATTCATCAAAATAAAGAGAGAAGGAGCAAACTCAACTCTTTCGCATATGAAACCCTCGCTCCAAGACAGTGCGAAAAGGGTCCCCTCATATGGGGGACCCTTTTCATTACGGCAATTTTCAGGAAGTGACACTCTAGAGCCTTCCTTTCACCTTTCAACATTCCTCTCAAGCGTCCTCCTCGCTCTTTTCATTGGGCTGATCAAAGAGACTCGGTTGGTTTTTCTGTTTGAGGCGAAATTGCTCTTCCTGTTCAAGCCGCTTCAGGCTTTTTTCTGGTGTTGGTAATTGCTCTGGTGGTGTCCCCTCCAGTTCGTTGATGATAAACTCGCGGACCTTACGCCCTATGGTAAAATGCGTGCTGTTCGCTCGCTCTTTCCCCTTGATGTTCCCACGCTTCATCGCAGAATCGGTTTGAGCGGCTCGGAAGATATTATCAGCTAACTCCTCAGAAACCATCCAGTCGGAAATCTCTT
>JAABVA010004093.1_pt1 | contig 13613 bp, 6 predicted proteins | sample 5560331 | NCBI WGS metagenome assembly JAABVA01 (sample SAMN12812661, study PRJNA571458) | rock metagenome | isolation source: Antarctica rocks | place: Antarctica: Victoria Land, Mt New Zealand sud | collected 2016-01-07 | reverse complement strand
AGAAAATGGTTATTAGGGGAAGAAGAAGAAGGAGAAATTGACTAAAGAAGAAAAGAAAGATGAAAGAAAGTTGGTTAACAACTAAGGAAACAGCCTGACTGAAAAGAAGTGATCAAAAAGTACATCAGCACATAAATTTCTTATGTTGAGAGTTTTATGTGCTATTTCTAGTGTTAACTGCCATAGCCTTATAGGCTGCATGCAATGTATGAAGAATAAATAAATAAAACTAAACAGCAAATGATCTCTCTTAATTCACTGAATCTATCTCAGTTCACTAAATTATCTTTCAGTCATTCAGATATACAAAATCTTCATATTCTGAAATGTTCTTCTGAATAATCTGTTGCATAAGATTGAGATAACTGAGTAAATCATTTATAATCAGTTGTTAAGTTATTTAATGAGTACTGACTGCTGTAAAAAGAACTTTGCAGAGATCTGTAATTTCAGTTCTTTGAAAGTAGTGAACACAGAAGTTGATGTGATTCAGATAAAAGAGAAGTATATATTGCACAGTTTGCACTAATTAATCATATAAATATTACTTGTTGATCTCAGAGACTTTCATAAAGATCAGTTAGACATTAAGACTCAGCATCTCTGTGTAAAACAGAAACAGTACTGTTATTTTATACTTATAAAGACTGTCATAAAGCTGATGAACTGACTGAGCTCAATTTAACTTTTATATAATTGCTTTTTGTCTTGCTGACTTGCAGATTCATCTTTATTTTCACTTTAAATTTATTTATTTAATCAGTGCTTTCTGTAAATTCATTTACTATCTTCTTAATTGTATCTAAAGCTGTCTCTATTTCTCTATTTATGTCATTACTCTTTGTTATAGACTCTTCATCTTTGTCAGTGATCTAATTATGAAGACTGTGTCACATTTACATCTTCTTAACATTCTGCTGACAGAGACTCAAAGTGTCATTTAAATTATGTTGATTACTTATTTAATTTTTGCAGAGACTGAATTGTCAACTATTTTAAGAGATCTCTGCATTGTCTTATATTTCATGTATAGATTCAGAGATTAAACATTAAATTTCTGTTCTAAAGCAGCTATAAATGTTCTTTTATAGACTTTCATTGTTTTTTTTTAAATAATAGTTCTGCAGACATTTCAGTGACTTAATGAATAAAATAGCTGATGAAACATCATTATTTTGCAGACTTCACATCTGCAACTTATATAGCATGATTAATTAAATCACTGCTGTGTAAAGCAGTTAAGACTGCTCTGTAAATGAATCTTATATAAATGACATAACACATAAAAAAACTTTAAATATCATAATGTCTTTCTGAACTGTCTATTATACATATTCTCTTCATTTTAGTCTTATATCAATTTAAACACTCAATACTTACAATGTTGTCTCTGTCAGAATTATCTAATCATCAAAATGCATTATGTTCATCAGATTCTCACTGAGATCTCTGCAACATCTTATAAAATAAATCAGCTTATATTTATCTGATATAAATCTTACTTTATATCTTTTTGCTTATACAATGCATTAACTATAAGCTGACTTCAATCTGTGACAGTTTATCTGTACTGAGATTTTTTATATAATCAAATTTGTATTATTTACAAAGTTAAATGTCATCATCTCATCTTCTGAGCACTTAAACATTGTCAGCAGTTCTGATACAAAGAATAAAAAGAGAATTGAAGAAAATAAAAATCTTTAAGAAATTTCTGTTTTTATGAATATTTAATCATCTTCAAATTCTGAGAAGACTATTTTTGTGTGACATTTAATCAGAAAACATTCTATAACATAAATAATTTATGATAAGAACTCTGTAAATTACAAGGTGTGTAGCAATCTCTTATATAAGACATTGTTAAATATCTCACTGAGATCAAAATTAAACATTAAGATTATGTACTTTAACTTTGTCTTTTATACAGTGTTGACACAGAATGTAAGCAGCTTTAAAACAATAAAAGTAGATCTTTTTTTTCTGATTTTCATTTAATTTCATAAAAAAAGATTATGTATCTCTGTTGTCTCAGCAATTCACTCTATAATCAGCTTTTTCAGCAGCTTTATAATGATGTTCTTCAGTACAATGAACTGATAACTGCTTGACAGTAAGTAGTTTATTTTTTTATTTTTTTATAAAATTATTATAATGAATTCTCAGAAGCTCTTAGACATCATTTTGCTGATAAAGTATCTGTTAATTATTTATATAAGATCATTCTTAATGAAGAGAGTTACAGTCTTAAAAGCTTCATTTAAAATGTTGTTTAATTTTAAAATCTTATCATTTAGCAGTTTATGAATTGTCTGCTTAATCTGCTTTACAATAACTGTTAAAAAGATATTAAATATAAAAAATGCAGATAACTCATTGTCAATGTCTCTGAGATCTGCTTGCTTCTCTTTTAAAAAGAACTTCTCTGTTAAAATTTATGTCTTAATAAAATTATCACTATTTATGTTATTCTGATCTGATCTTCACAAAAATAAGATGTGAAATAATGCTTATAATTTATCTATGCAGAGCTTACTTCATCACAATAGTCTTTATAAATTCTTCTTATAAGAATTGTTTAAGATTAAGATTGACTGTTTAATGAATTGTCATCAGTTTGTGCACTTTACATGTTGTAGTTTCTTCTTAAGTAGACTTTAAAAAGATTGATAAGATATCTTGTTGTGATTTATCTCAGTGTCATTATATCATCATCTTGCACATCTTGTGCTCACAAGAAGTTTCAAGATTCTTGATGATCACTAAGAGTTTGCTTGCACATATAAGTGAGTCTTTAAGCAGTGTTTCTCTCTTAAAGATAATAGTTTTAGTATAAGTGAGCAGTTAATTTCTGAGATAATTAACAGTATTTATAGTCTTGACTAGGCTGAGTGCGCAGGTTATACATTGACTTTGTATCTAAGTAAAGAATATAAAAAATAAATTTTATATCTTAGTTTTGTAATGTATTATTCATAAGAGTTAGAGCTAACATGATGATTTTATGTAGTTTATTATTGCATAACTAAGCTCTAAAAAATGATGCTTTAATGACTCAATTAGGTCTAGTTTTCATAGAGTTAAAAATAACTCAACTTACAGATTACTCAACTCATATCTAAAGTGCAGTGGTCTTTTCTTCAACTTAACTTAACTTTATACTTAGTTTAGTCTTGACTTAGAAACAATTAAGTAGTTTAACATTTAGTAGTATAAAATTCTTTATTGTATAGAGTGTTCTTTAGCAACACTTTAATATAAAGTTATATTCTAAAATATATAATATAACATACTTAAGAATAGCTCTGTAATCAGTTATATAATTTATTATAATTTAATTTATAAACTTTTTCTCTTCATCAATATACATTCATACAATCTTCACTTCAAACTCAGTCTGTACTTATTGTAGTTACATTTTAAACTTATTAAAGAACTAATTCTTTCTTTTAAAAAATAGTATTTATAATTTCTGCATATAGTCATTAATTAATACTGCAGTGTATAAGCTGTCTATAGAAGATGATGAATTATGTAATTCTTAAAAATTAATGTATATATATTTTAATTACTTAATAATGATTTATATTTTCTTATAATATATAATCTTTATCTGTTTGTCAACTACACAGAGCTTACAGACTTTACTAAATAGTTTATATAAATCTTTTAATTTAAAATCTTCTTATTTATTTATCTTATTCTCTCTGCTTAATTTTACATCAGTATTGTCATCACTTACTATATCATCAACATTGTTTTCAATTTCAGTTATAGATGATAAATTAACTTCAGTGATAATTTAATTAATGTATTTAATTTATATAATACTTAAATATACAAGTCAACAGTGTCATAGTTGCAGTTTCTTAATGAATGTACATGAAAAGCTAAATCAATCTTATTGCTATTTATGCTCTGATGTGTTCTGTACAGTTATGAACTTATGATGATATTTTCTTTCACTATATTAAGAATAAATAAGTTTTCAATATATTATGCACTGACTATAGTGTGTTCATCTCTTATAAATGTCATTTTACTATCTTTATCTTAATAAATAACATCATTGTGTTGTATCTGTCTGAGTAATATAAAATTTAATATGTACTCAGAAACAAAAACTACATTTTATAGTAAAAAGATTTTCTGTCTTTATATAGATCTTTATATTTTCTCACTTTATTGCTGTTATCATTTCTCTGTTTATAGCTTTAAACTTCTTATAATATGAATTAATAATAGTGAAAAGATCTTAACAATTTATAATGTATGTAAATGCTTCAGAGTCAATATATTAATTATATAAATTATTTTAAGTGCTAAGCAGTGTGTTAAGTTGTTTCTTGTTATGTATTAATGACTTTAAATTACTATCTTCATTACTATTGTATTTAGTCATCTTCTGCACTTTATACTTTGACTTTTGATCTGCATTATAACTAATAGTGTCTCATTACTTCATTAAGTCATTTATACAATACTTTAATTTAATATAATCACACACTATGTACTCTAACTCTCTGCAGTTATAGCAGTTCAGTTCTTTTGTAAACTGTTTGAATTCTTATACAGTGAAGATTTAATTAAACTTAATATTAACTTCTTAATTCACTTTAATTTATACTTCTTTAAAGATTAAGATCTGTCAAGCATTTGTTATTGTTATTTCTTTTTAATTTAATAAGTAATTCTTTCAGACATCATACTTGTCTGATAGACTTTCAAGTAATGTAATTAAGACTAGATTATTTTATATATCTTATTCAATAGAGATGACAGTCTTAATCTTCTTTACTAGACTGATTACCTCATTAAATTGTGTATTAACAAACTTCTTATGTTAGGATTGTATGTGTGTAAGAAGCTGAATTCTAGCTATGATGAGAATATCATACTATATATATATAAGTCTCATGATCAGACAAGTAAAGTCAAAGCAATAGTCTTTGTATGAGGCATTTAGTTATGTTGTGAATAAGTAGAAGCAATGACCTTGTTGAAAAGACAGCAAGCATACAAGCAAGATAAGATGATTAAGAATCTTAAATAAATGAATTGTGACAATCTATCTGCAACAAAGAAACAAGACAGCAATCTTACTATTAACTTGTTGTTCTTCTGCATGAACTCTTCACCTTAAGTGTAGTCTTCATTATATCAATATGAGATAAAAACATCTCATCATACTTCTTCATCAGATTCATCACATTGTCTAACTTCTGCATCACTAGTTATGTATTGTATTCAGACTCATATTTCTTTCAATGTGCAAGGTAATATGTCATTAATGTAGCATTTTAATCTTATTAAATGATTCATTAATTAAGTAGATATTCTAGCTTAAAGAACTTTCACTCATTGATATTCTCTTCAACAAATACTGTTGAAGACTCATCTGTATGTAAGCAGTTATAAGAGTTGTTTTTGAATGAAAAGCAAGACTTAAGTTGAGCTACAGTGAAGACTGAATGAATGTATTAATGAAATGAAATATTAAGCTTATAAACTAATCAGTTTATTCTGTTGATGATTTAAAAGAATTTAACATACTGTTGTTTTAACTTCTTATTAGTTATGACTAATATGAAGTATTCATGATGAAGTCATAATAATGCATAGTTGTCAACTCTCATAGCTAAAGACTGATGCTTTTGATCATAGTGATATTTAATGTTTATTTTGACAAAGTCTATAGCATTAACAATCTCAATTTGTGCAAATAATATGAGTAGAATGTGTCTGATGTCAGAGATGACAATGAAATTGAGAATGACAGTGATGTTTAAGCTAAAATCATATATAATTTTGTTGAATATTTTGCTGATGACATTCTTGCTATTATTCAAGTTAAATTGTATGAACAGCAGACTTTTAAGCTATTCTGTTGTTTTTGTTATGATGTTCAGATAGAAATGTAAAGTTATTTTGACTATTTAATTTATACATTCACTTTGTTTATTGACCTGAGAATGATATGCTGTTGTGTAAAGAAGATTTACATCTAGATACTTAAATAGAGTCTTTCATAACTCTAACAGAAACTTTGAATTGCAGTTAGAAACAATAGTCTTAGATAAATCTCAATCTATAAGATATAGATGATGTAAAAGACTATTGACTCACTGCTGCATTAAATAGATGACTTGCTCTGAAATTAAGATGATTTGTTTACTGAATTTGTCTGTGACTGAAAGAAGACAATCAAATTCTTTAGATTTAGATGAGAATAAAGTTAAAATGAAGTCTATAATGAGAGTGTAAAACAGAATTGATAATGACTGAATTGACTGCAATGAGTTATAAAACTTATAACAATGTACCTGAAAGACAAGACATTCTGAACAGTGTGTTAAATAATTCTTCAGGTGTTTAGAGACTCTTTTAAGATAAAAGACTGACTATAGTCTCTTTATGCATCACTGAAAGTCAGAATGCTCATTGTGTGTATGTATTATGTGAAAGATGATCTTATGAAGTGTGTGTAAAACAACTAGCTGTCACAGTTTGAATGTGTGATCTAATGTGAATAGACTATGATGTTATATGATGTTATTACTTTCTCACTTAAACAGCAAAATAATAATGTACTCATCACTCTTATTCTTATCAAGAACATCAATACTCTTATTCTTATTGAGAACATCAATGATATAATGTCATGTCAAGTCTTCATCATAGTCTTCAACAAGATGTTTTCAGAATTCATCTGACATTTCAGTGTATATCTTAATAAACAAAACATGTAGCTTGTCTTTCTTTATATTAGTTTCTGATGACATGATCAAGACTAAGCATGATAAGACATCTGAGACAATATGCTGTTTGTTATACTTATGATGAACATTTAAATTGAAGTGTTGAAGGTATTTGCTTGCTCACACAAGGTAAAGGTTTTGCTTTTTGATTAACATTGTCAATAAGAAGATTTGTTTCACAATTCTCATGTTTGCTTTATGATTCATATAAATAATAGTGACTAGATTTAATGACTTAATAAGATGTCTGACTTTTCAAATTACTTAAATCATATCAGCTAGCTTAAGCTCAGTGAGTCAATAATGTATTTCAGCTGATTTAAGAAGTCTACTTAGAAACATAATAGACTGAATTAAGAACTTTAATGAGAAGATCTTTGTCTTTAATGCATCTTTCTTGATATGAGCCTCTTTCTTAATGTGATATATCATTACTCTGAAGTCAAATAATTTAAATACATTCAGATCAATATAAAGCTGTTTGACTGAATTAAAATGAACAAGATAGATAGACTTGAATAGTAGTGACTGTAGTGTTTCAAAACTTGCTATTTTGACTAAACTTGACTTCATAAGACTGATTCTTGTAACATATGACTTATGTGAATTTTCTGCCTTAGACACAGATTTCAACAAGATTGTCTTTCTCTTCTAAAGAGACTTGATGACAGCAGTATAGTGTAATACAAACTGTCATAGTCAGTCAGTTAGTTCAAGATAGGTTTTCAGCTTTTTCAGAGTATATAAAAATGTTAAATAAGAAATTGCTTTTAGCTTCTCTTCATCAGTAATTAGTTCAAACAAATTAACTTTTTGATTTAATAACTGAACAGTAAAGTACTTTAAGAAGGCTTTACTGAGCTTAATGAATATGTTCTTCTTGACAAATAGACTGAATATGATGTTCAGATAATGAAGATATTTCTTTAAGATTTTAAAGTAAATAATGATGTCATTCACATAGATGTGTACAAATTCTCAGTATAAATGAAGCAGTTAATCAATTTGTCTTTGTACATAGATGAAAGAATTCTTACATCTCATTATTGTCACATTGAATGACTTCTGACCTTAATGACTTATCATTATAAGTTTGTGTCTGTTGTCTGAATGTACACATCACTAATAGAAAAAGAATGCATAATTCATTACACTGATATAGAATGCATTCTTGACTGTGACAGTAATATCAGCTTGTAGAGATAATGAGTAGGCATTTGATATAGTGACTGCATTAAGATCATGAATATTCATCATAACTTGACTCTTATACTCATTATTTTTAAGATTTTTCACATCACAAAGACTGAATAGCTAAACAGTGTTTTCTGTACTATTCAAACAATGCAGTTCTGTCTTTATAACTCATTAAAAGTCTTATTCACTACTTTATAATCTCTTAAGTCTAATGAATATATACTCTGACTCATTTAAAGACCTTGTTGTTTCAGTTTAATTTAAGTAATATTCACATTCAGTTATTCATAGATAAATTCTGTTGAGAAGTGATGTTCTAGCTGCTTCTATGAAGTGAAGTAGAACTAGTATCAGAGACTAAGTGAAGACTTTATTTACATTAACTGCAGTCAACATTCTTTCTACTTCTTCTGCAACTCTCTCGATCAAGATGTGCTCATAGACAACACAATTTAGAAATTTCACTAAATGACATAGTATAGCATGAATATCTACTTTCTTTCAATAAATTATGAGCTCAGATTAGCAAGAAGCTTCTCAGAGAAAGTGCATACTTTTAATGTGATGATAGCTGAATATATTGACTTTTAAGATTTACAAAAGATTTATAATAAATTCAGCTTTAGCAGAATCAGCACACTGACAGCAGCTGTGTATATCAATTATTGAGATTTACAGTCAATTTAATTTTAGCAGTATCACTGACTATTGAGATTTATAATAAATCTGACTTTAGCAGAATCAGTATTTTGCAGCAGTTGAGTATATTTAATTTGAAAGATTCATAAAGAATTAATCTCAACAAAAATCAGCATTTACAGTTGCTCAGAAAGTACTGTTCTTTAGCAGCTTAATATGAGTCATTAAGATGAATAAATATTATTATCTTACAGAATAAGAGACATAAAAGCTTTCTATTTATTTTATTTATATTATCTTTAATATATACATTGTTATTTTACTTTATTCACTTCTTATACTATGTATCAACTATTGTCATCATGAACTTCAACAACTTCTTTATAAAGCAACAACTCATCTCAATTTTCATTTGCAAGAACTGCAATCAATGATTCATTCTTATAAGAAAATAATTGATAGAAGAAGATCTATAAAATATTGTTAAAATCTTAATAATTAACATATTAATCAGTGAATTCTCAGACTCATTTTCTCTCAGCAGTCTTGATTTTAGAAGTTAGAAAATTGATGTAAAGATTTTATATTAATTTATTATTTACATAAATGTAGATGATTAAGAATATTTAATGAACAAAATCAGTGCAAAGAATGTTTGAAATGTGCTAAAGTTTAAGTATAAAAAGAAGCTGCAGATGACTGAGAAACAATATTTAACAGAGTTTGTTGAGTATAGAATATCAGAGAATATATTTATTAAAGAAGTATAAATTTATTTGAGTAAATTCAGTAAAAAGATTGCTGCAACTCAGTTTAATATGATTGAGTTGTTTAAATCAGAATAATGATTTTAGATGCTGCTTTAAGTGCTATTAATTAAGTATATTGTAATTTACAATGTCATTGATGCTCAAAATAATTCAGACATCAAGAGAGATTTATAAAAGCTTTAAAAGAAAAAGATACAACTTAAGACTGATAAGACTGTTATTGTCTTGTAAACAGATAAATAGAAAGAAGATTAATGTTTAATGAATTAAAATTGTAATTTATTGAATTATTGCACAGTTAATATTAAGTAACATTATTGCAGATCATTCAGCTTAAATAATGATTATTTTTCTTATTACTTTATTAAGTACTTTCTTTGCAATGACTTTCACTTTATTAAAGATTGTGAATTTCTTTCTAATGTTAAGCAAGATACTTAAAAGAAGATAAGCAGATTAACTGCAGTTAAGCTGTACAGATTGACTGCAGTTAAGTTGTATTAAAAATTAATTTATAAAGAAAAAGAAAAGAGACACAAAGTCTTTAATGTAGAAGTCAATAACAATAATGATGATGATTTCTTCTTTAAATTTAAAGAGAAAGAGAAAGTTAATAATGAAATTGCTGCTCTGTTTAAAAAGACTATCAGTAAGATGTTTAAATTTAAATAAGTTACAGACTTTAAATTCTTCTCATACATAACTGATTAACTTCAATTCTTTAATGATCTTCTTATATGAATGAGATAACAATAAAGTAAAATTAAAAAAAGACATTTATACTCTTATTATTGTGAAGTAATCATTATACAAATTAAGTCAGAAAATTCTGTAAGACTGAGTTCAACACTTTACATATTTAAACTTAAGATCAATCTTCTGTCAAGAAAGTGAATATGCAAAATGAAACTGCATAGAAGCTTTAATCAACACTGTCTTTAAATGTATAATAAGCACAGCAAAACTATAATAGAAGCATCAGACTGAGACAGAGTCTATATAATTAAATATATTGTAAAAAGTCTTAATGAATTTGCTTTAATATCTGCAATATACACATTACATTCAGAGATTATCTTCTCTATTATTACTTCAGATGCAAGTCTGCATATTTAGATCTATGAACATAATCTTATGACTGACTTCTTAAATGTTGACATTGCATCATTAAATGAAAAGATCAAGACTTACAGACTTTGATATTAATAATTTGCTCATCTTAATTTTGTAAAGTTGCATAATCTTTACAAGATGACAATTCTTAAAAAGTTAATTCTCATCATTGAGAACAACAAGAATGTATATGAGATTTATGCTTTAATTAAGTTTATTAATAAGTAAAATTATACTGTAAATAAAAAAAAGATTAACATTCTTGTTCTTATCTTCATTGACATATACAGCTCATTATTCTTATCATTTAATGAATATTAATACTTTCTGAAGATAGTAGATAATCATTTCTGAAAGATATAAACAATACTGCTAAAGCAATGTAATGAAATCTTATAAACACTGTAAAAATGATAATTAAAAACTGAATTTCAGATCAGTGCAAAGATTTTTGCTGTATAAAGCAATAATAAAATGAAGTTAAAGTTCACTTTAAATAACTGATGCAAATCTCTTAACATTACACTGCAATACATGATGCTCTACATATTAATTCAGAATGACATTATCAAAAGAGCTATCTGAATCACTGAGAACTCAGTACACATCATAATTAAAAAGATATAACTGTCAATAAAGTTTTAAGTGTAGACAGCATAGACAGATATTTATCTTTATAATTAAACAGTAATTAATTTCTTAATTAATGATAAATAAATAACTTTCAAGAAAGCTTTCACTGATGTGAAGTTATTCATTAATTACATTTATATATAAAAATGTAAATGCTACAGCTATATTGATCTTAAGTTACTATCTAAAGACAGACACAACAAATTCATGAATTAAGAATGAATAAGAGTTTTTATAAGCTATATTGAGAAAATCATAAAGCAGTATTAGCTTTAAGCTTTAGATCTTAAGTGCATCATTAAAAATTATGCTGTAAAGTTTGCTAAAAGTAAAAAGAAAGACACTGTTGATCTTAAATTGCAACAGTAAACATTAAATGTTTTTTTGAATAGAAGAAGATTTATTGAATATTTATAAAAGAAGTTAATCATTATAAAGATTATAGCTTCAGATTAAACATTTATGACTTAAAACAGTAAAATGCAGTCTGACTTAATTACAGTTAAGATTAATAAATCTTAAGATAAACAACATGAGATCAAGTTGACTGCAGTTAATCTAAATAAATTATTAAATAAAAAGATCAACACTAATTAAGTTAAGACAGTGACACTTAAAGAAGTCAGAATCTTTCTGTGTGTTAAGATCTTAAAATAAAAGAGAGATAATGATGACAATGATTAAGATGTGAATGAGCTTTTAATTAAAATATTAAGAATTATACTGACACTTACAGCATTTTTTACAGACAAAGAAGACTTTATAATTAAATCTGACATTTTAATGTCTGTCATCTATGCTGAAGCAGTGAAAGACTCAATCTGAGAAGAAATGTAAAAGAATATTATTTATGTAGAGTTGACAGTTTTGATAATAAATGAAATATAAGAAGAAACTGTATCATTAAGAAGAATCAACATTGTAATCAGTAAATAAATCTTTAAACTTAAGTTAAACATTAATGAATTCTTAAACAAGCTTAAGACAAGACTTATGACAAGAGACTTTTCATAAACATATAATGTTAATTATAAAAATATTTTTATTCTCATTATTAAGTTTAACACTCTGTGAGTCTTTCTGACTATCATTGCACTTAAGAATTTAAAGTATCATTAAGTAAATGTCAATAATGTTTTTATGAAATTCTTTCTAAAAAAAACAATCTATATAACATTTTTTTTAAAGTCAATATTGCATCTAATTATGTTCTACACATACTGCACAGCCTTTATGATCTTAAGCAAGCTGCATAAAACTGACATAAATGATGTATCATTAAACTACTTAAATTAAATTTTCATTAAAGCAAGACTGATTTCTATTTTCTTCTTCACAGCATCAAAAGAATTATGCTGCTTCTTTATATAAATAATATTATTGTAACTTCAGCAAATCTATTATGTATTCTTTGATTTAAGTAAGCTCTTATGAACATGTTCAAAGTTAAGAACTTAAGAAAGATATAGAAAATTCTTAACATTTAAATTATATATAATTGCAAAATAAGAACTCTGTATCTGAATCAGACTCATTATGTAAATAAGATATTAAAGAATCTTTATATGTAATTTAATAAGCACAGAGTCATCAGCATTTTATTTAATAAATATGACACTCTTTGCTCTGTTAACTTAACTGATTAAAGAATAGATTAAAGACAGTATTAATAGATAATTAAAAATTTAATGTATATGACAATTCATATTTAATTAAACATTATCTTCATATTAAATTGATTAAGTCAATATCTCAATGATTCTGCAGAGCATCATGAATACATATTTAAGAAATTATTGTAATATATAAGATTAATCATCAATTTCAGCATCATATACAGCTTTAATGAAAGTTAAGTAATGCTTAAATACTCTGACTTTAATTATGCTTCAGACAAGCAAAATTAAAAATTAATTTTAGAACACATTTATATGCTTAAAAATGAATTAATGTTGTAAATAAGTTAAAAACAGAAGTCTGTTGTCATTTTAATTATTAAGATCAAATACATAACTATGTCAATGTGCACAAAGACTGAGATCTGACTTGAATAGATGTTAAGAAATATAAGTATAAATAAATATTTTAAAGTTAATTTATACTGTGTAAGTATTCAAAAGAATGAAGTTCATTGAGTATCTTTACTTATTTAGTTTAAAGAAGATAATTAAGCTGTCTTAATCTTAATTAAGAATGTATATATACATAAGTAATTAAAGTACATTAATATCTTTTATTACAACATCTGCAATCTGCATAAATACAATCAGATTCAGATAGACTTTATGTTCAGTTAAAAAACAATTATTAATGAACTTATTAAGTCTCTGTCTAGACAGATCTTTAAGTGATTCATTGAATTTATAAAATTTACTGTTAATAATTAATTAAATTCTTAAATGATTTATTGAACTCTTAATGATGCATTTAGTCATCTGATGTTTATCATCAGTGAGAGTCAATAGATGCAGTCTTATTAAGTGAAAATGTTAAGAAATGATGT
>JAABVA010004090.1_pt1 | contig 13620 bp, 16 predicted proteins | sample 5560331 | NCBI WGS metagenome assembly JAABVA01 (sample SAMN12812661, study PRJNA571458) | rock metagenome | isolation source: Antarctica rocks | place: Antarctica: Victoria Land, Mt New Zealand sud | collected 2016-01-07 | reverse complement strand
CAACCGACGACGTCGACAACGAGCCCTCGGCAAACTCACCCCAGCCGAGTTTGAGATGATCTACACGGCCGCAGAAGCGGCCTAAGAACCACCCACCCCGAGTGTCAACCAAACCGGGGGCAGACCCGATCGAGCTACTCGAGTTCGGGACCCTCACTGCTCGTTCCTGGAGCAGACGAGCCCTCTGGGCCGCACTCCGAGCGCGACGTGCCGTGCTCGAAGGACGGTGGGAGCACGTCATGGAGTTCGTCCGCGACTGGCTCCACATCCAGCACCCAACGCCGGCACACCTCGAGGCCGCCGCCGACGCCCTCCTCGAGGACGACTGGGCCCCACACGACAACCTCGAGGCCTATCAAGTCGCCGACGCCTCCGAAATGCTCACCGTCCTCCAAACACGTACCCACAGGTACACCCGGAACCACAAGATGATCGGCGACACCCAGATCAACGGCCGCGGAGTTGTCCTGCTCGACCAGCCCCTCGGGCGCGCCGAAAATGCCTACGTACTCCTCGACCACCTGGCCTCCACCCGCGGCATACCCTCCACTGTCGACGGATTCGACGACCCCCGGCTCACGCGGTTGATCTCCCACCTAAAGCCTCACGAGCAGCGGATCTGTTACGCCAAGGCACACACCGACACATGGGCCGAAGCCGCTGCCGACGCCGGGTTCGGCCCCAAGGACGGCGAAGCAGTGCGCCGAAAATGCAAGACCCTCACACACGAGCTGGCCCGACGAGACCACGCCCGTATTGACACTGTTTAGTTTCGTCTACCCCCCCTTGATGGTAACGTCTAGGGGGGATAAACTGGCACTATGGTGAAGGCAGTCAGTTACCGGGACCTGGCGAAGGCACTCTCGGCTGCAGGGTGCACCGCAAAACCGGGGAAAGGTGATCACGAGAAGTGGTATTGCCCCTGTGGGCAGCACATGACCGTGATCACCAAGCCGGGGATTGTGTCGCCGGGGCTGGTCAGACAGGCCGTCCAACGTCTGTCGTGTCTACCGAAAGGGTGGTTGCCGTGAGCGCTTACAACGTCCAAGCCGCGAAGTGGGAACACGGCTGGGAGCTGCACGTCCAGGACGTGGGCGTGACCCAGTGCCGCACCCTGGCCACCGCCACCCAGCAGGTCCGCGACTTCGTGGCCACGATGCTCGACATCGACGCCGATGACGCCGAGGTGCGTCTGTCCGTGGCCATCGGTGGGGTCGAAAAAGACGTGGAACGGGCCCGGAAGATGACCGCCGAGGCGATCGAGAAACAACACCAGGCGGCCACCGAATCCCGCCGCGTCGCGCGCGAGCTGCGCCACGCCGGACTATCCGTCGCCGACACCGCCGCCGTCATGGACATCAGCAAGGGGCGCGTGTCCCAGCTCATCAGCCAGTGACCCTGACCTACCCCTCCACGAACGCGCACGAGTCCGGCCGCTGTAACCACCGCCCGAGGGGGCGACGGCTGGCGACTCATGCGAGGAGCACTCGATGACCCCGACGTACACCTTGGCCACAACCGCCTCTCGAGGTTCTCCCCGGGCCACTTGCATGACTACTCACACCTCACCCTCCGTAAGGAGTAGTGGTGTTGTTGGGCATGCTGCCTCGAACTCACCCCGCAGGGCCATGCAAACGGTCGGAGCGTTGACCCAGGGATACAACGTCACCTGAAGCTCTGCGCTGCGGCCTTCAGGGCGGCCCAGTTGCCGACGTTCTTGATGACGGCTTCGGATGCAAGAAGGTACGCCCAGGGATCGTGCACATCACCGCTGGTGTTGACGGTCCTGACCCAAGCCGCGGCGGCGTCACGCTTGGCGAGGACGACGTCGTTGCTCATCTCGTCATCGCGTTTGCCCTCCACGATCCAGTAGATGCCCTGCTCGTCGATGACGACAAAGTCCGGGATGTAAGTGCGGGTCCCGGCGCCGGATCGGTAGGCGATGGCCAGCGGGACGGTGTGCGTGATGCGAACCCAGGCCCGCACGGCGGTTCCGCTCTTGTCGAGGAGCTCAGCCAAACGGAACTCGGTGCTGTAGGCGTCGAACGAGCAGGCTTCATACACGCCTCTGATCCAGCCGCTGTACGGGTAACCCCGCATGAACTCAGACGATCGGGTGATCCTGCTGCGGCTGGTGGCGGGGCTCGTGTTGGTGCTCTCTGGCGGCTCGGGCCACTTCATCTGGACGATCTCCACGACCTCCCGGGCAGGACTGGAGGACTGCTTGCGGCCGATCCACTCGACGAGGGACGTGCTTGCGAGCCGGCCGTGCTCGGCGCGCCACGGCGTCTCTTCGGTGACCTGCGCCCCTTGCAGGAACGCCCTCGCGATTTGGGTCGCGGCGTTCATCTCCGTGACGGTCGCGGCGACGGCGTTGCTGTCCATGAGGCGGGTGACGAGGTCGCTCTCGATGGTGTCAAACGGCATCCGGATCTGGCTCGCGACCACGGTCTCGTCGGTCCGATCCTTGATCTCGATGCGGACGCCGTCGTCGTCGCGGTGCGCCTCGATGGCCTTACGGGTCAGCGTCGGGCTGTTGTCGCTGGCGAACTTGCGTCCCAGCGCCTCGACATCGAGCGCGCTGACCTGCGCGAGACTGAATGGGTCCCGCACGTACCGGACGGTGACCCGCGGGATGAACAACGGCAGCGTCACACCCGGCTGTTGCCGGGGTCGTATGACGGTCTGCAGCGCCTCGGTCCCAGCGGTCGCTGCGGCCAGCCGCGCCTCGACGGTGCCCATTCTGCCGACCTCATGCGTGACGTCGGCGCTGTCGTCCACATCCAGGAGCACGCCATGATCGCCGCCCACAGCCGGATCGGGGCGCGTCGCCGGGTCCGTCTCGGCCGCTGCTGGACCCGGCAGAGTGAACAGCACGGTCTGCGCGCCGTCGTCAGCTGCGCGATCCGCTTCGCCTGGCTCCAGCTCGCCGGCAGCGACGCCGGGGTCGACAACGGCGAACACCGCGGCAGCTTTCGCGCGGTCTCCGAGAGTCTGCAGCAGGAGCGCCTCGGCGTCGCGGAGGAGCTCCCGGAACGAGTGGTGGCTGATGACCTCGACCGTGTCCAGCATTCCGACACCGGTTCGCTTACCGAATGGCAACCGAAGTCCTCGGCCGAGGACCTGCTCGGTGAGCAGGTCGGACTCCAGCGCCCGGACGGCCGCGATGACGTAGATGTTCTTGACGTCCCAGCCCTCTTTGAGCATGGAGACGGACACGACTGCCCGCACCTTCGACTCGGGGTCCTCCAGTGCATCGAGCTGTCTGAGTACCTCATCGGGTTGGTCGCTGGTGACCAGGAGCACCTGGTCGGGATCGCCGAGCAGGTCGGCGCCGGCGAGCATGTCCCGGATGCGGGCGGCCTCCTCGATCTTTTCTGCGACGACGAACATGACCGGGCGGACGTAGGGCTGTTGCGCGTTGTCGCAGTACACGCGCATTGCGGTGTGCTTTGCATCGAGGAGCGCGACCCCGTCCGCGAGCTGGGTTCGCAAATCGTTCTTGCCGTCGGTCCGTGCGACCAGGACCGGGATCTTCACGTACCCGTCGGCGATGGCTTCCGCGAGTGGGTAGCGGTAGACGACGTGCTGCTCGCTCGCCGGGTGCGGGGTGGCGGTGAGCCCTACGACCACGGTCGGGTTGAGCTGCTCGACGGCGGCCTGGAAGCGCTTGGCGGTGCTCCCGAAGTACGTGTGGTGCTCGTCCGCGATGACCACTAGGTCGCCGCACGTAGCCAGGTAGGCGGACAGGGCTTCCCCGAGCATCTCGTGGGGGCGGTGCGCTCGGCGGTTGTCCTTGGTGTCCGGGCGCAGCAGCGACTGGACCGTGAGCACGAACACCTTGAACTTGTCCGGGTCGCGCAGTGCCTGCCCGACGGTCCCGGTCTCCACGTCGTCCAAAGTGATGACGACCGGCCGGGACTGCAATCCTCGCAAATACTTCGGGTGCCCCGGCGTCAGGTTCGCCACGGTTTTTCGCTGGATCGTGCTTCCCGGAGTGATGATCACGACGTTACGAACACCTTGCTCCTGCAGGTAGTCCAACAGTGCACCCGCGATGTAGGTCTTGCCGACGCCAGTCGCGAGATCAGCCACCAGTTCGGCACCGTCCGGCGCGGACTCCATCGCCGCGACAATCGCGTCCAGCGCGGCCGCGTTCGGCGCGCGAAGGTCGAGCGTGCTGGCGATCTGGCGGACGAGCGCGCCGTCGTACTTGATGCCGGTCACGGTGCGACTGCCTCCTTCCGCCGGGCCCTACGGCTTCCGTCGGCGAGCAGGTCTCGTGGCGCCTTGCGGATTCGTGAGCCCCTGGACAGGACGCCGAGCATCTCTTCGGCACCTGGAAGCACGACCTTGGCGACGATGGTCACCCGTTCATCCTCACCCAGCGTCGCAGCGAATGTGCGGGCTTCCTCGGGGCCGACGGCGCCGTCGAGGACCGCCAGTCGCATCCGCCCGCGGCGGCCGCAGAACGGGGTGCCATCCTCATCGAACTCGAAGTCAAGCTGTGCGGCGACACCACGGGCGAACCGCCCGTTCGTTGCCCAGTCCGCCAGTAACGGCGTGCCATTCGGAGCAACTTCGTACATCGACCGCCCGACCGTCAGCGACCGGAACCCTCCCCCACCGGCCCAGCCCACGTCCTTGCTGACGCCGCCGTCGTCGGATCCATTCACAACCTTCTCAAGCCGGGTCCGGGCGAACTGTTCGACCGTGCTCGGCAGCACCTCGGTCGTCACCCAGCGCCGGCGCATCTTGTGCGCGACGGCGGCCGTGGTCCCTGATCCAGCGAAGCAGTCGAGGACCAGATCACCGGGCGCGCTGGCGATGTGCAGGATCCGCTGGAGGAGGCGCTCGGGCTTCGGGGTTTGGAAGACGTCCTGCACCCCGGGGAACAGTCGCTGGACCTCTGACTTGCTCTCGTCGTTGTCCCCGACCTCAATGCGTTCCCACCAAGTGTTCGCGACTAGGCCAATCTCCTCGGGCTTCAGGAACATCTTCAGCCTTGGCAATGCATCACCGGCTGGTCCGAACCACAGCATGCCCTCCTGCAACATGCGCTCGTACCGCTCAACTTTTCCATTCCAGTGACGGCCGGCTGGTGGCCCAACTCGCCGGCCAGATGGCAGCGTTATTTCGTAGCGATATTCACCGCGCCGTTCCGGGTTGTCGGTACGGACATGGAAGCTGACGGACTGCCATGGCCCACGGGCGTCGTCGTCGGGGTTCTTGTAACGAGCCAGCAGCTCAGGGGTGGCCGCCAACAAGTTGGCCGCGAAGCGTTTCTCGTCGCGGGCGTAGCAGACGATCGTGTCGTGCGAGGTGGAAATCCGGGTGTTCGACTTCCGCGCGTAGAGCTTCTGCCACACGACACTTGTGATGAAGTTCTGGGCACCAAACACCTCGTCCAGGAGGCATCGCATCCGGTGCTGCTCGACGTCGTCCAAGTGCACCCAGATCGTCCCGTCTGGGGCGAGTAGCTCTTTGACCAGCAGCAACCGGTCTCGCATGAAGGACAGCCAGGTGGAGTGCTCCATCCAGTCGTCGTAGTGCTCGAACGCCTGACCTGTATTGAAGGGCGGGTCCAGGTAGACGCACTTAACCTGGCCCCGGTAGTACTGGCGGAACTGTGGGTGCTCGGCGAGGATGCGGAGTACGTCAACGCTGTCACCGGTGAACAGCAGATTGTCCTGGGCTCGGTCAGCGTCAGGCCCTACTTCACCGCAGGTGCCGGTGAAGTCAGCCAGGCGGACCTCGCTCGCGGCAGGATGCGTCCTTGGCACCCACACCGGCTTGCCGGTCGCGTCCTTAGGTGAGAGAAGGAACTCGTCCTTCTTCGGCCAAACCAGCTCAAGCCGCGGGGCCTTGCCGATGCTCGCCATATGCGTTGGATCTCCCCAGTTTCGTCGCGTTTGGCAGTTGACGTCTTGGGCATGCTGTCAACAACTTCCGCTGGGCAACATCCTCTACCAGCGACTACGTAGGTACAACGGCACCCGGGCACGTCGTCTACCCCTCCCGCAGTTTGATCGATCAACTGCTTCAAGCACGGTGACACGGACGGGCCCTGCCTGTCTCAGTTCCAAGCCTCTGCGACGACCCCAACTGAGACAGACCCGAGCAGCATCACGCCAGGTCGCGAGCTACTCCACCGCCTAACCGAGTACGCGGACTGCGAAAATATATAAGTGTTAGAAGCTCTCTTCCCCCACGAGAGCCGATGTAACGAAGATAGTAGACGGGTATTGCTGCAGTCTGATGTTCAGGTCGTTTCTCGCTATGGAGGTCAGCAGCATGTTTCCTACCCGCCACGCAGTGCAGCGTTTCCAGGAGCGGGTGGCCCCGGTGACCACTGCTGAGGCGTCGCGTCGAATCCGTGCCTATGCTGCGACGGCCAGGGTCTGCCGTCAGCCGCGCCGGTGGACACCGGCACGGGCCACCCCAGGGCTGAAGTTTTTGTACCCGACGAGTCTTCCGGGCGTGTGTTTTCTGGTCCGAGACGGCGCCGTGCTCACAGTGTTCGAGCGCTCCGTCGCACGGTCCTGGGTTGCACAGGAAGACTATGGACGCAGCAGGCGACATGAGCGTGCCGAGCAGTACCATCGCCCGTCACCTGGGTCTGTTCTGTGGGAGGCGGCGTGAGCGCGGGGGGCACGGCCATCCCTCGCCTGCAGGACCTCTCCTACTTTGAAGTCGTCATAACCAAACTTCTCCAAGGAGCGACTTTCGAGCAGGTTCGTCGAGTGCTCGTTGACCGGGCCAGAGACCTCGATCGGGAGTCTGATCTGGATGGCTCGTTTGACGCCGCCAAATGGGAGCGTCGCCGAAACGACTCCACAGAGCACGTCAACAACGCGGTGGACGTCTTGAAGGAGGCTATGCGGTTGGGGTGGGTCGAGCGGTGTGTGCTGCCTTCCACGCCAAATTCTGCCTATCTCCATACCGCGGACGTCTACGACCTTCTGCCGGCCGGGCGAGTGTGGGCTGAGCTCGCCGTGGCCGACCGCCGCGCCGCCTACAGCGCCCTTGCTGGGGTTCTCATGGATGCACATCCCCAGATGGGGGGGTTTCTCAAGGCCGTCGGGGCTAGACCTGACAGCAGGGCACCTGCCTTCACCATCCCGTTGTTGCGTTGGGATCTGACGAGACACTCCTCGGAAGATTTGTACCTCGACGACCTCGTCGACGTCGTCACTGCCGCGGCCGCCGCCGGCAGCCTCGGATGGACGAGCTGTGCGGAAGACATCGACAGCACCATCCGCAGTTACGTCGAGCGGACACGGGCCCGCCGTACCGCGCGGGGCAAGATTCAGCCCCGCAAGGAGTTCCTGAAGACCTGCGAAGAGTCGATCACCAAGGTCGCTTTCGCCGCATCGGGGACCAAGCTTGACTACATCAGCATGGAGCTGCTCCGCCGGTGGAGCCGCTTCCTTGGTGTCGCGAACTTCAGCTACTACGCCCCTGGCCCCTACGCCCTGCGTCTTTGGGCGACCGGCACTGTGACCGGCTCGGGTAGCAACGTCACAATTAGTCGCCAGATCGGTGCGGAGATCCGCCGGAAGGCTCTTCAGACGCTGTTCGAGGTGTGGCAGGAGCGGCGCACCAGCGCGAGCGCGGCGATGTACGTACCTGTGTGGGAGTTACGTGCCGCCGTCTGCTGGCGCCTACGTATCGCCGATTCTGAGTGGGACAAGTCCATTAGGGAGTTGCTCCATGGCGACCATGCGGACCTTCCCTACCGGGTGCACCTGGACCAGGCGAGCCTTGGCCCTGTTCCCGCGTCCACTAGCCCCCTGGTCCTGACCTCCTCGTCTGGGCACCGGCGCATCTTCAACGTCATGACCATCATCCCGAGTAAGGAAAACCGATGACCCCTGTCGCCCGCATTGCTGGCACCGTCTGGCTCAAGCGTAATTGGCAGCTCAGAGAGAACCCATTCCCAACCAGCGGTATTGCCGTCTGGGGTGGGAAAGATCCGCGCGAAAATGGAATGCTCTACGACGACGCGGTGAACGCCGAGAAACTTGCGGAGGCGACCGAGAAGTTCGTCCTCGGCGCGGCGTTCTCTGGCCTGCGCTTCGGCTACCTGTGGTCTATGGGCCTGACTGACAATGACCCCGATGCACGTGGTTTCGGAAAGTCAGCGCTCATGCAACACCTGGCCTGGTCGCTCAACCAAGACTTCGGTCAGCGCGCGTACCTATCATGCGGGTTAGATGAGTCCGACGCCGCGGAAGTACCGATCTGCGGGCTTCTCACCAGTTTTGACACTAACCAAATTCGCAGCCTCGCTGCCGCGTTGTTCACTGCGGTGGAGTATGCCGTCGACTTCACCACCAGGGATGATGAGCCGACCCTGGCCGTCCGGCTCCGGCGGCGGCTCGTGGCCCGCGCCGGCGGTGACGACCCGCTCGACCTAGGTCGACTCGTTGCTGACGAGTACCGCAAGCTGCGCGGCCGAACCCTCGGCCCCCCCGAGGACAAGCTCATCGTGGCGCTTTGCGACCCCGATCCCACCGTTGCCGTGGACTACCTCGACCAAATCAAGTCGGCGACCCGCATCAAAAACGGAGCCAACTACCTCGCCACGTTCCTCCTGTTCGCGGCCGCAGCCGGCATGGAACGCGTCCTGCTGTGCTGTGACCAGCTTGAGGATTTGGCCTCGCCCCAAGTCACGACGAAGGCTAAGCGCGGCCTGGAGACCGAGCGCTTCCGGGACGTGGTGCTCGAAACACTGCCCATGGCAGACATGCTCGCCGTCATCCTCACGATGCATCCGCGCGCCGCTTTGACCCTGAGTCTTCCCTGGCAGCTCGCTGACCTGCCAAGCTTCGAAGTCTCCACCGCCAACAAGCATCGCGTAGTCACGCTAGAGTCCCTCCGCACAGTGGACGAGGCCCGGCGGCTGCTAGCGACGTACCTCGACGCAGCGCGCAAAGACGGCCAGCCGCGTGGTCCCGGCGACCTGTCACCCATGAACGCCGACGCCACCGAAGCTCTCTTCGCCCGCTCCAACCGGCGCCCACGCGACATCCTGCGCAAGGCGCACGGATTATTCGAATACGCTGCCTCAGAGAACATTGGCGAGATCACCGCGGACACCGTTGTACAGGCTTTGGACGCGTTGGCCCCCGAAAGCGACGACGACTACGTTCCGGTAGACGTCGGTCCCGCAGGGTCTCTTGAATGGGAAAACGGATGACTGGCACCCTGTCGTCCCTATGCCTGGACTTGTTTCTCCTCGGGCATGCTCACGTCGAGGCAGGGGAAGTCGGCGATGGATTTGCGTTCGAACGGCGGGTGCGTGAGCACCTCCAACAACTCGGTATGCCCCACGCCGGCGGCTTCCGCGTCTTCCGCGGCTCGAGCCTCTCGGGTTTGTACCACCAACTCGACGAACAGACCGACTGCGGACCTGCCCTCATCATCGGCGAGTGGAAGACCTATCACGCTCGCATCCCCAAGAACGATCTCCTGCGGTTCAAAAGCGCTACGGACGACTACTGGATGGCCACTCGGATTTCCGAGCGCAAGTCGGTGGTCCGCGTTTTCGGCGGCACCGGCCAGGTAACCCCGGCCATGTGCACATACGCCGCTCACGCAGGCATCGTGCTCATCACCCCGGACCGGTGGCCCGTTCCGGCGTTGTGCGACCCACACCTCCTGTGGGGACCTGCAGGTCTCGCGCCACCAAGCGCAGCAGACGTCCGATCTATGCTCAGCCTTGTCCTCCCACTCGAGAGAGTCCTTCAACCCCAAAGCGACCGCAGCTGGCGTGTCCCGCCTGCCGTCCCCACTGGCGACATCGCGTACCGGCTCGCCGTATGGCGACGGCACTCTGAGCGGGCATGGGAATGGTGGGATGACCTCTCACCTTCCCGGTTCGAGGCCCTCGTAGAAGCGCGGTGTCGACTGGGGCGGCTCGCGTCATGAACTCGCTCATTCGATGCTGTGGTGAATGCGGCAGCATCCTCGCCCCGTGGGAAGTCACCCTAGGAGGGTGTGCGTGTCAAGGCCAGAAGTCGCGCGCCAACGCGGACATCCTGTATGCGGTGGCCTGCACCGCTAATACGCCCCTACCCGTGCACGACTATGTACGGCTCGCCCAGCAAGACTTCGAAACGTACATGACCAAGTCAACGGCTCTGGCGACGATCGCTCCGGACCCGCGGTTCTGCTGGGCAGGTCAAGGCGTCTACGGCCTCTACCGACACGGCGTTCTCCCCGGCCCCCGCACCCTGGAGCAGTGCGCCCGGCTGATCTTGATCGCCGCGGGGAGCCTCCACATGGACGTTGTCGGCTTCGTTCTTAAGCAGCTCGGATACCGCTTCGCTGACGGATCCCTCAGAAATGCGGTCGGGCACTCGTACTACATCACCTGGGAGTCTCACTGGTGGACCCATCCAACCGGGGAAGCGGCACGGTTACAGCTACGCCGCGAACTCTCCGTCGTCCCCCTACGTCAGCGGGCCGAATTCGACGAGATCATCGACCACCTTGAACAAGCTACAGGACAGCATCTGGCCACCCGCGATCAACGGATCGCGAGTGTGCCCACCACCTTGTCAGGGTTGCTGCCCGTCGACTGGAGTGACGGATAGCGGCCCGGGGACCACTGAAGCGGCACCGTTTTAGTCCCTTGGTTGGATGGAGCTGATCGAGGCCTCACTTTGCGGCTGGGTCAGCTTCATCGAAGCCAAGGGATACAGCTCCTGGGACAACGCCCAGGCAACCGCCAAACTGGCGCGGATCGGGGCGATCAAGGACGCCGCCGGAAGCGACATCGACATACGTTTCGTGCTCACCAGCCCCCGGCGCCCCGAGAAGCTGAACCTGTCCGGCTGGCCAACCTGGGCGCTCACCACCACAGGCCAACCCTTCTGGCTGAAAATGCCCACCCCCCGCCTCCGCCTGAAAACCGAACGCTGCGACCCCCAAGGCCACACCTCCTCCGAAGGCGAACACTGGAAAATCACCGGACCCTCCACCTGAGGACAGCACCAGACGACGAGGCGTGTGGCAGCACAACAGGAACGGCTGTGCGCCCGCGTTCGCTTACCCCACGCCTGAGCGTGGGGGGTTCCACAGCCCCGCCGTAATGCTGTCGGTGAGCAACGGCTGCATGTCGGTTCACCTGAGATAATCAGGGGTCGCGAGCCGGGTTCTGACGAGCGCAGAAAGTTCCGAAAAAGTTGGGGGGTAGCAGATGCGGTCCCACATAAGAGGGGACGTCATCGACAAGGTCTTGTTGATGGAGTGCCCCACAGAGAGGACGTTATGGCTTGGGAGCCAGAGCGTGGACCGGGACTGCCCGGCGCCTCTGGCGTGCCGGTAAAACCGGCAAAAGCTGGTGATACGGCTGTCCCGGCGTCCTGGCTTCGCGAAAGTGAGCACCTCACGCTGGCGGAGAACGTCGATCGCCTCGCCGCCGACAACGAGCTGATCAACACGCTGGCGTTCGGCTCATTCACCGGGCCGGACTGGGAGTTCTTCTCGACCGAGCTGGCCAGGTACGGGATAGCCGTCATCGCCGGCTGGATGAGGCGCGGCATGATTTTTCAGCGATGCAAGAGCCGCGGATACGGCGGCTTGCCTGAGCTGAACCGCAGCTTCGATGACGACGAGATCGAGGAACTTACAGGCGAAACCATCGCGAAGGCACTCGTGCACTTCCGAAGCGACGTCCTGATGAAGCAAAAATGGGACTACCGCAAGGGCGCTAGCCTACGCACCTACTTCGTTGGCCAGTGCCTGATCCGGTTTGCCAACATCTACCGGCGGTGGTGGGGCGGCGAAGCCCGGAATCGCTACGACCTGACCGACGAGATCGAGACGCTGGCAGACTTCGGCCCCCGTGCACACGGCGCGGATGGTCGAGCCATCGATCGGACCGTTGCGATGGAGGCCCTCGCGACGGTCAAAGACCCGCGGGTTCGGAAGGCGATGCTGCGAAGAGCAGCAGGGCGCAGCCAGGCTGAGATCGCCGTCGAGCTTGAGGTCACCGAGAAGGCTGTGGAGCGGATGTTCGCCAACGAACGCCAACGATTGAGGAAGAAGGCCGCAGGATGACCAACCGCCGCATCGCCATGAAGATCGAGCGCAGCTCCCTCGGTACGTTCCATGCCCAGGCCGCTCGACGGTCGGTGTCGCCGGCGGCGGCGGCCAAAGTAGTGGCCCGCGCCGATGCGGAACGGAAGAGCAGAGAACGTGGTAGCACAAAATCTGGGGGGTAGCGGCGGTGCTGGCACCTATAGCTAGGTGTCCGCCGATTCAAACCCGAAGAGGCGGGTGGAGCCAGACAAGAGTGTGACTCCCAAACTGCAGTGGCAGATCGAACAGCCAGCACGTCTCAACAACTGTTGACCATACTCGACGAGCCACTGCCGAGGACCTGGAGGTCCAAAATGGCAAGAAATGGTCACGCGCGCAGCGCGATCACGGGTCGGTACGTCTCCCGATCGGCGGCAGCGCGGCATCCGCGCACCACCGTCGTCGAGTCAGGCGGCAACCACGGCTCGGGTACCCACAACCGCAGTGCCATCAGCGGTCGGTATGTGACCCCAGCGACGGCTCAGCGGCACCCGAGCACCACGGTGACCGAGAAGGGCTGACCCAGATCCGTGAGTGGCCGGGCTCCCCGCCCGGCCGCTCACGGTCGTCCTGCGACGTGGAGGCACCGACAGAATTAGGAGTGTTGCGGCACGCCCCCAGATGCTCGGTCGTGTTGGCTGCGCGACACCACGTGTGCGCTGATGACCTCGATAAGCCCCCATTATCGGGGTCATCAGTAGCGGCGTGGCGGCGCAGCAGCAGCGCCGCCGGGGAGCAGGATCGATCGGGTGAACAGCGACCCGTTCGGGCGCGCCGGCGCCGACGCCCCGAAGTCGGGCGATGCCAAGGCCTGGTTGGAGCTGTCCCTGCTCGCCCGTGCCGCCGGACGCAGTCACCGGGAACTGCGGGCGTTTGTGCCCACCGCGTGGGAGCTGGCCCAGAAGGTCACCCACGGCGACGTGGATCGCGTCGACACCTACGCCGCCGCGCAGGCCACCGTTCTCCTCGCCCGCGTCCTGCAGCAGCTCGCGCCGTGACCAGCTCATCGCTCTACGCGCACCCCGCTGAGCCTCGGCCCACCACCACGGACGTTTCCGTGCTCGACGCCTCCGTCGCGGCCGCGCTGCGGGCATCCTTGGCGCCAAACACGTGGCGGGCCTATGCCGCGGATTGGCGGCACTGGTCGGTCTGGGCGGCCGAACATGAGCTAACACCGCTTCCGGCGGAACCGCTGGATTTGGCCCGCTACCTCGTCGCCCAGTCCCCCACCACCCGGGTCGGGACGCTGACCCGCCGGTGTTCGGCGATCACCAAGGCACATCTGCTGGCCGGGTACCCGGCCCCGAGCACCGACCCGGCGGTGCGGGAGGTGCTGCGCGGGTTACGCCGAGCGCACGGCGCACCGCGCCGCGGTGCGCCGCCGCTGTGGACGTCCGACGTCGAACGTATCATCGATGTGACCTACGTCGCGCCGGACCGGAACTGGGGCGACGGGCAGGGCAGCGCCGAGGTCCGCGACCGGGCGTTGCTCCTGCTGGCGTTCACCTCCGCGTTGCGCCGCAGCGAGCT
>JAABVA010004089.1_pt1 | contig 13620 bp, 15 predicted proteins | sample 5560331 | NCBI WGS metagenome assembly JAABVA01 (sample SAMN12812661, study PRJNA571458) | rock metagenome | isolation source: Antarctica rocks | place: Antarctica: Victoria Land, Mt New Zealand sud | collected 2016-01-07 | reverse complement strand
CCGGGTTCACCCCCAACGACAACGCCACCGTCCCCGGCGTTAGCTGACCAGCACCACCCGCACCAGCACCAGCACGCCAGGAACGCCGCCGGCCGCCAGGGACCACCCCCTTGGCGGCCGGCGGTTTCGCGTATCTGAGATCCGCGGCGCAGCGGTCCAGTTCACGGGTCGGGTTCAGGGGCGCGCCAGCGAGGCCGCCGGGGTCTCGATGTGCACGCCTTGGCTGTCAAGCAAGGCGGCGCCTTCACCGGGCAGCACCCCGTCGCTGTGGGCGAAGCCCGCGCGGTGAGCAACCACAATGCCGGTGAAGCTGACGGTGCTACCGCGCCTCACCGGCTGGGTGACCGCCTCGGGGTGGGTGAGGTGGACGTAGACCCGGCTGGCCGCAGAAGTCCCGATCCAAAATCCCGGATAGGACACGACGGACTGCACCGGCGCCATCCGCGCCACGACCCGCTGGCCGGCAAACCCGCCGACACCGGGCAGCGCAACCCCAGGCCCGCCGGCTACCTGCAGCCAGCTCACCGCACCCGGCTTCGCCGTCACCCTCGCTGTCGGGCGCGCGGGTGCTGGTGTGGCCGCCGGCACCGGCCGCGATACCGCCCGAGCACGTTGCTGCGCCGCCGGGCCGCCCGCGCCCAGGACCGCGGCTGCCGCGACGGCGCCGACGAACCCCACGGCAGCGGCGGCTTGCACAGCCGGGTGCTGGGCGCTGCGGGCAGTCCGGCCGCCGGCGCCGCCGAGCATGACCAGCGGTGCGGCGGCGATCCCGGCAAGGGCGCTGCGCCGCATCTGCAGCGGCGGGACCAGCTCCACACATGGGACGCACTGGGCCAGGTGCCCGGCTGTGTCCAGCGCGCGCTGGCGGCGGGAGTCTGCCGCTGAGATCGCCAGCAGCACCGGGCGGCACACCGGGGTCGGCAGCGTCACCTTGCGCAATGCCAGGACGTAGTCCAGCCGTAGGCCGGCCCGGGTCCGGGCCAGCCGGGCCGCTACCGCCCCCGGGGTGGAGGAGTTCTGCTCGGCGAGCTCGGCGGTGCCGGTCCCCTCGGCGTGGGAGATCAGCGTTTGTCGGTCGGCTGGTGCCAGGGAGCCCAGGGCGCTGCCCAGAGCGTGGGAGCGTTCCGCGGACAGGACCTGCTCGTCTGGCAGCGGCGCCGGGGTTAGGTCCACCAGTCGGTGCTGGTTGCGCCGCTGGCGGCCCGCCTGCCGGTGGCCGTCGACGGCCAGGTTGCGGGCCGTGGTGACCACGAACGGCAGCCGGGCTGCCGGGTCCAGGCGGCGAGCGGCGACCATCAGCCGGGCCAGGGCTTCCTGGGCGGCGTCGTCGGCCGCCTGGGGCGTGCAGCCCCGCGTCAGCGCGGCCCGCCGGCCTGCCTGACACAGCCTGTCTGCCTCAGCGTCGCTAATCGGTGCTGCCAGCATTGACGGTTCCCCACCTGATGGCTCAGCAGGTCATGATGTCGACCACGGTAGTCGCGCTGGGTGCCAGCCACCTGCGAGCGGCTGATGCCGGGGCGTTGGCAGGTCGTGCGTCATGGCCGGGCCCGGCAGACGTGTCTGTAGTGGACGGTGCCGCACCCAGTCACCCGCCTTGTACGCCCAGCCGCGTCAGCCGACGCCGGACGCGCCTTTTTCAATGGGAGCAACATGACTCACCCCCGCACGATGAACCCCGACCACCTCGAGGGGCTGCAGGTCCTCGACGACCAGGGCGCCAAGGTCGGCAAAGTGTCGACGGTCTACCTCGACGTGGACAACGCCAAGCCCGAGTGGGCGTCGGTCAAGACCGGCATGTTCGGTGGTCACGAGACACTCGTCCCGCTGGTCAACGCCTCCGCGGACGGATCGGAGCTGACCGTCCCCTACACCAAGGACACGATCAAGAACGCGCCGCACCACGACCCGGCGGGTGAGCTGTCCAACCAGCAGGAAGCCGAGCTGTTCTCCCACTACGGCGTTCCCTACTCGGGGGAGACGGTGACCGCCGACACCGGCCGCACCGCCGCCCCGGCAGCGCCGCGCACCACCGCGCCAGCCACCGCCGGCCGCGCCACTGACGATGCGATGACCCGTTCGGAGGAGCAGCTGCGCGTCGGCACCCAGCGGGTCGAGGCTGGCCGGGCCCGGCAGCGCAAGCATGTCGTCGTCGAGACCGTGACCAAGACGGTGCCGGTCGCCGACGAGGAGCCGGTGCTCGAGCGGGAACCGATCACCGACGCCAACCGGGACAAGGCGATGGCCGGGGAGGCGATCCGGGAGAACGAGTACGAGGTGACGCTGCACGCCGAGCAGCCGGTCGTGACCAAGGAGACCGTCCCGGTCGAGCGGGTCCGCCTCGCGACCGAGACCGTCACCGAGCAGCAGCAGGTCAGTGAGCAGGTCCGCAAGGAGCAGATCGAGCAGGTCGTCGAGGCCCCCGACCAGCGCCGGCGCTAGCACACGTCGCCGGCGGGGCTGGGGCCCGCCGCCGGCGACGCCGACCGGCCCCGCTGACCGGCCCCGTCGACCGGCGGTGCCCACCCCAGGTGGAAGCCCCACCCGCCAGCACGGCAGTAGCCATAAACCAGGCGCCGCTCGGCTTCGACGGCGAACCCAGCAGACAGGGGCGCCGGCATGCCCAGCCCGGTCATCGGCCGCGGCCGAATCCACGGCCGGCAATGACCCGCCGACCGAGCTATGTCCCGGCCCTGCAGCTGCTCGTGCTGGAGGAGTTCACCGCCTCCAGGGTGCCGGTGGCCTTGGTGGTGTGCGCCGGGTCGCTGACCGGACCGGACGGGACGCGGCTGCGTGACCAGCTGCGGGTGCAGCTGCGCCACGGGCCCCGCCACCTGCTGCTCGACCTGTCCCAGGCCACTGGCTTTGGCGACACTGCGGCTGCCATCCTGATCGACACCGCCCGGCGTGCTCCGGCGGCACGTTGCAGCTTCGGGCTGGTTGCCCCCGCGGAGGATGTCCTCTCGCGGCTGCAGCTGACCGGGTTGCACCGGATGCTGAACTGGCACGAGACGCTGGAGCAGGCGTTGGCAGCGCTCGAACCGCCCATCGAAAGCCAGCCGGGCGAGCGCTAGCCCGCCCGTCACGCCCGGCCGGTCCAACGAGGCCGACCCCCGTGCGTCATGGTGCGGGCCCCGCAGCGTGTCTCTACCCACCGGACCGGGCCGCCGGCGCCGGCGCTCCAGCCCGCCTTGGCTGGCTTCGCGTCACACTAGAAGGAGCATCGCGTGATCGTCCTTGGACTTGTCCTGCTCGTCGCCGCCGCCGTCATCGCCCTCGTCGGTGTGCTGAGCAACCTGGGCAGCAGTCACCTGCTGACCCGCAGCTTTGAGATCTTCGGCTACCACATCACCGGCTCCACCGGCCGGCTGCTTCTGATCGGGGTGATCCTCGGCGCAGCCGGGATGCTCGGGCTGAACCTGCTGCTCGCCGGCCTCGGGCGCGGCATCAAACGCCGGGTCTCCACCCGCCGGCAGCTCAAGGCTGAACAGAAGGAGAACAAGCGTCTCGCAGCCGAGCGTGACCGCCTCGCTCACCAGCTCGACGATGAGCGCAGCACCAAGCCCAGCGCCGCCGCCGACCACAACGGCACCGGATCTGCTCAAGCCGGTGCCCGCAGGGCTGGGACACCGTAGAACCCCAACCCTTGACCGCCCGGCGCCGGCCGGCCCGGCCCTCAACGGCCACCCAGACGGCGTTACCTATCAAGGAAAGGGAAGTAGGTGGCGTACACACCGCCGTCGGGCTGGGTCGAACGGACAGGCGCCCTTCCCGGGTCGACGACACAGGTGCACCGCTTCCATGTGCGCCGCGACTGCCCGGCGATTTCGGCCGCGGCGAAAGTGCAACCCACGGACAAGCCCTACAGCGCCGCCCGATGCCCCGCCTGCGGCCGGTAGAAACCGTTAAATGGGCGGCCAAGCAGGGGCCAATTGGGTGGTGCTGTAGTCGCCCTTAGGGTCAGGACCCGACGCTGCGGGCTCCGAACTAGCAGCGCACCGGCAAGCAGGGACAGCAGCAGCCGTACACACAGCAGCGTGCGCCAGTAACACTTGCCTCTGCAAGTAGCCCGCCCTGGCAACAGCACTCACAGCCGGTTTCCGGTGCAGCGACTGTCTCGCAACCCGCCCTAACGGCTACGTCCGCGGTGCGGCCCGGCTGGGCCTTGGGTGGGTCCGGGCCGGGTCCGGCCGATGTCGAAGGACACCTCCGCCCGGCGGGCCTGAGTTGCCGTCGCGCCCGGCACCCCGTCGCGCGGGCTGGTCCGCTGGCCAGCGGTGAGGCGCAGCTGCTCGGCGGCGCCGCGGGCGGCGGCAGCTTGGGCGGCCCGGTCTTGGGTTTCCCGCAGCCGGGTGACGGCGTCGGACAGAGCGGCGAGCTGGGCGAGCAGCGCGAGCAGCTGGGTGTTCTCACCGCGGCCGACGAACCGAGCCGAGGCCAGCAGCACCGAAGCGGCGCGCAGTCCCTGCCCAGCCTGCGACGGTGCCGGGAGCCGGCCCCAGAGCTCCCTGGCGGCCCGGTCGTAGGTGGCGGCAGCAGCGGTGAGTGGCCCGCCGCGCCGGCCTTCAACGACCCGGGCAGCGCAGGCCAAAAAGTCCGAGGCGGCCCACGCGGCGTCCCCCGCCCCCTGCGGGTCGCTGCCGGCGGCAGCTTGGACCTGTTCGTTGGCGTGGGCCGCTGCCGCGGTCGCCTGCTCCCAGATCCGGGCCCGTTCCTCGCCGGTGAGCCGGTGCCGGTCCTGCCCTGGCCCGCTGGTGGCTCGCCCGGCAGCGGCCTGCGTCGACGAGGACTTGCTTGTCCCCTGGTCGGGCTGTGCGGCCCCCGTGCCATCACCTGCTGTGGCGGCGTTGCCAGCAGGTGCCTCTAGCTCCCACCGCCGGGCCAGCTTGGGCAGGGTGAGGTCGGCGGCGAGCTTGCCACCCCCCGAAGTAGATCGGCGCCCCGCCTGGGTCCCAGTCGGCGTCAATCCCGCCCGCCCCGCCGCAGCTCGGCTGCCGCATCCACCCGGGCTGGCGGCGCGGGCGGCGGTGCGCGCCCGGTCGAGACCCCCCTTGCGACCCCGCCGGGTCGCTGCGCCACTCGGTCCGCACCGCCGCTGCGGGCGCGGGGAGCCTGGCAGAGTTCTTCGGCCGGCTGGGCGATGTCCCGCCACTGGGGGTCGCTTCCGTCGCTTCCGTCGCTTCCGTCGGCTGCGGCCCGGATGGCCAAGGAGCGCCGTACGGGTCCCCGTCGCGGCCCGGTACTGAACCTGCTCGGCAAGCCGACGGGCGCGACCACAGTGATCTCCGCCGGCTTCCGACAGCTGCTGGCACAAGCCCCGGCGGCCCGCCGCCCGTCCGAGGTCTTCGGATGACGGGCACAGGCGACTGAGCCGTCCCGGGCGCGGCAGCAGGCTGGCCGCAGAGGCGCCGGTAGGTTTCTGCCATGACGACGCGACCGCACGCTCTCGACGTCCGGCGGCGGGCGGGGTGGCTGCCTGAGGACCAGGACGAGCTGGAGTCCTGGCTCGCGGGCCACCGGCAGCGGGTCGCGGCCAAGGGGGATCAGCCGCTGCATCCGGTGCTCGTCGAGTTCCAGCAGCTGATCGACACCGACCCGGTTGTTCGGCTGTACATGAACGAGATGATCGACCAGGTGCCCAGCACCAAGCCCTACCGCAAGCGGCACCTGGAAAGCGTCGAGCAGCTGCTGACGCTGATCAACGAGGTGCTGACGATGGCACCCGAGTTCGGCGAGCACACCATGGTCGCAACGCCGCTCGGCGCGATCCTGGACTGGACGATGGGTACCCCGGCCGGGTTCGCTGCCTACCGCGACCCGCGGGTCAACGCCATGCTCAAGAAGATCCTCAACGCCTGGTGCACCTACCTCAAAAGCAGCGACTCGCTCTACGTCCTCAACGACTCCCCGTCGGGCTGGAAGAGCGAGCAGGCGCGGCGGGCCGTCGGCATCGAGCAGTACCAGCACGACCCGCACGACGAGCACTGGGGGTTCGCGTCCTGGAACGGCTTCTTCACCCGGCACTTCGCCGACGGCCAGCGCCCGGTGGCAGCACCCGACGACGACAAGGTCATCGTCAGCGCCTGTGAGTCGACGCCGTACGGCATCGCCACCAACGTCCAGCGCCAGGACCGTTTCTGGATCAAGAGCCAGCCGTACTCGCTCGAGGACATGCTCGCCGGCGACGACGCGGTCGACCAGCTCGTGGGAGGCACCGTCTACCAGGCGTTCCTCAGCGCTACCAACTACCACCGCTGGCACAGCCCGGTCGCCGGCACGATCGTGCGGGCCTTCGTGCAGGACGGCAGCTACTACTCCGAGGCCGACTCTGAAGGCGCCGACGCCGTCGAGCCCACGAACTCCCAGTCCTACCTGGCCCACGTCGCCGCCCGAGCGGTCATCATCATCGAGGCCGACGACCCCGTCGTCGGCGTGATGGCCTTCGTACCCGTCGGGATGTCGGAGGTCTCCTCCTGCATGATCGACCCCAAGCTGACACCCGGGTACCACGTCAGCAAGGGTGAGGAGCTGGGCTACTTCCAGTTCGGCGGCTCGACCCACTGCCTGGTCTTTCGCCCCGGCGCCATCGCCGACTTCGCCCTCACGGCGCTTCCCCAACCGCACGACCCCCAAGCGCCCCTGGTGCTCGTTCGCTCCGCGCTGGCTCGCGCCAACACGACCCCCTAAGCGACTGCAGTAACTAGCAGCACGTGGCCCCGGTGGCCAGGCGCCGTATCAGTGCTGCCGCTGGCAGGTCGGCACATCCAGGTTCGGTCCGGCCCGAGCAGGTGCCCGAGGTCGATCACCTACACCTCACAGCTGAGCAGGTGCGGCCACGTCGACGCGTCGGTAAAGGCAGTGCCACCTAGAGCCGCGCCTCCTTGCAGTCCCTGATCGGGGGCCTCGAGAACCGGTCCGGTGACCTCCGCCCAAGGTCTTGGCCAGCCGATACTGCACGCCTGACGACTCCCGGGGGCCGAGCACGGACACACCCAGGCAGGCCCAGCAGCTTGCTGGCCCTGCCTCGCGCGCCCGAGCAGCTAGTGATGCTGGCCGACTTATCGGCGATGCCGGCGAGCTGAGTCTGCACTGCCGAGACCGGGTTGCTGCTCTCGCGGTCAGGACTGGCGCAAGCCCGGCGGCACCTCGAAGGCGTGGGCTGCGGCGCGAAGCTCGCGGGCCACTCGGTAGCAGTCCGCCGCGGCGTCCTCAAGGAGGAAGCCGACCCGGTGTCTTCGCTCGTCCCTAGTTCGTCGCAGCCGAGTGCAGGCCTCGAGGATCTGCTCGGCCAGGTCGTCCGCCGACGCTGCGAGGTCCCGCACGAGGGCCACACTTACGTCGTCTCCTGTCACGCTTGCGTGCTTGCCCAGCCCCTCGGCAGACAACTGCTCGACGGCAGCTAGCGGCGGCGGCGCGAGGAGGGGCCGCCGTCTGGCGAACCTGCACGCGTCGGATGATCCTGGCCCCCGGCCGCCTCGGCGCCTGGGGCGGCACGCTCGTCCTGCAGCTGCTGGCCGAGTCGGTCACGCTCACCGAACAGTCGCTTGTTGTCCTGCCGGTCGGCCTTGAGCTGGCGTCGGGTGGAGGCCCGGTGCTTGATGCCGCGGCCGAGGCCGGCGAGCAGCAGGTTCAGACCGAGCATGCCGGCGCCGCCGAGAATCACACCGACCAGCAGCAGCCGACCGGTCGACCCGCTCAGGTGGTAGCCAAACAGGTTCAAGCTGTGGGTCAGCAGGTGACTGCTGCCCAGGTTGCTCAGCACACCGACGAGGACGATGACTGCTGCGACGACGAGCAGCAGCAGGCCCAGAACAATCATGGTTCTCCTCAAAGAGTGGTAGGCGGAACTGAGCACCGGGTGCGTTCGCGTCCCCGTGCGTGCCGGCTGTCGAGCCGGCCCGGTGCCGGTCTGGCGTTACCGGCCGGCGGGCTCGCCGGGGGTTTCGGAGCCGGTGGCCAGGGACCGGTCACCAGACGAGACGCCGGCTTGGGGGTCGCCCTGCTCGGTGGTCGGTGCCGTCGCCTTGGCGACGACGTTGGCATAGAGCAGCGCCGCGGCGATCCCGCCAATGACCGGAGCCAGTAGATACAGCCACAGCGAGGTGAACGTCCCGGACATGATCGCAGGCCCGAGTGCCCGGTCAGGGTTGACCGCGCCGCCGGTCGACCCGCCGCCGATCAGCACAGCAGCAACCAGCCCGAAGCCAATCGCGGGTGCCGCGACAGCGGCCGGGACCCGGTTGTCGGTCGCGACAGCGATGATGATGAACACCAGCAGAAAGGTGATCAGCGTTTCGACGACGAACGCCCGCCCGTCGCTGATTCCCGGCCCGGGCACGGTCGCCCCGAGGGAGATCTTGCTGTTGCGGGCAGCGGAACCGAACGTCGCCCACGTCGCCCCGGCACCCAGGATCGCTCCGGCGAGCTGGAAGACGAGGTAGGCCGGGACGTAGCGCCACGGGAACTTGCGGGTCACCGCCAGTCCGAGGGTGACGGCGGCGTTCAGGTGCGCCCCGGAGACCTGCCCCAGGGCGCCGACCAGCGCGGCGAGGACGAGGCCGAACGCGAGGGCGACGGCGAGTGAGTCGGGGGCGGCGCCGGCGGTCTTTTTCCCGAGCGCTGCGGCGGCGGCGGTCGCGGTGCCGGTGTAGACCAGGAAGAACGTTCCGACCGCCTCGGCGATCCCGGCGCGGATCATGTTCGAGGCGCCGACGCGGTGGCCGTGCAGCCCCCGCGCACCCCCCTGCCTGCTACCTGATGCGACGACGGCGCTGTACGACACGGTGCTCCTTCTGACAGCTGATGCTTACGGCAGGTAAGACACGTCATCGCCGCGAAGGTTCCAGGTCAATCTCCGCCAGGGGCAGCAGCTGACTGCCAGAAAGGTGCGTCAGCCCCGTCCCGCTGCCGGGCCGCCTTCGTCCCCTTGAACGTCGAGGTCGGCGACGGTGATGTTGACTTCGACAACCTCCAGGCCGGTCATCGCCGCGATGTCGCGGCTGACCTGGGCGCGGACCCGGTCGGCCAGCGCCGGCAGCTCGGGACCGAGCTCGGCCACAAGCTCGAGGTCGATCACCGTCCGGCGGCCGGCGACCCCGACGCCCGCGGCCTGCGCGCCCCGGCCGCCCGGACGCCGGCTCGGCCGATTCGCCGGTTGGGGCTGGTTGCCTGCCCGGCTGGTGGTGTAGGCCACGCCCGGTACCCGGGCCGCGGCGAGGCGGGCGACCGCGGCCACCACCCATGCGGCGATCCGGGTCACGCCCCGCTCCCCCTCCAGCACCCCATACCAGCTGTTGGCCGCGAGGTCGTGGACGCGTTCGGCCACCCGGTCCAGCAGGCCTGCCGGTGCCCGCACACGCTCCGCGGCTGCTGCGTGCACAGGCGCCCACAATGAGGTGAGCTCGGCGAGCATCGCCCGGCAGTGCACACAGCTGCCCTGATGCTCCGGGTCGCCGGCGGGAAGCCGGTCGGCGACCTGCTCAAGCAGGTCGTCGACGGCGACGCCGCAGGCCAGCAGCGCACCGTGTGTCGGCGTCGCGCTCACCTCCACTCCCGCAACAGCTCGGCCAGAGCCCGCCGGGCCCTGAACGTTCGACCCTTCACCGTCGGTATCGACACGTCCAACATCCCGGCGATCTGCTCATAGCCCAGCCCTTCGAACTGGTGCCACACCAGCGGGACCCGCAGCTCGGCCGGCAGCTCGGCGATCGCCCGGTAGAGAGCAGCGTGCCGCCCGGCCAGCTCAACCGCAACCTCCGGACGCTGCCCCTCGCCGGCGGGCTGGTCCTGCTCCAGCGGCACCGTCAATTGGAGCTGCCGGGTGGCGTGGTTCAACGCGGTGTTGGTCACGATCCGGTACAGCCAGGTCGAGAACGCACTGTCGGCACGGAACCGGTGCATCGCCCGCCACGCCGCGACCAGCGCCTCCTGGGTCGCGTCCTCGGCGTCATGGGTGTTGTTCAGCAGCCGCAGCGCCACCCGGTAGGCACGGTCACCATGCCGGCGGGCCAGCAGATCGAAGGCGGCGACGTCACCGTCCTGCGCGCGGCGCACCAGCGACGCGTCGGTCGGGCTGCGCCGCTCGCCGGACCCGCTCACCGCACCGACCACCTCCCCGCGCTCAGGCACATGCCCCGGGCGCGAGCCCCCGGCACCTGGCGCGCCACTGGCCAAACAATCTTGCTTTGCAGTGGAACCGTAGCCGCCGGGCGGTGTCTGACCTGACGAGAGCGGTTGACCCGACGCCCCGGCGGGACAATGCGGCGGGGGCGCTGACCGGCGTCCCTGTCACCCAGGAGAGGACCAGAGCAGATGAGCTTTATCGACAAGGCCAAGAACAAGGCGCAGCAGCTCGCAGGGCAGGGCAAGGAGCAGGCCGGCAAGGCCACCGGCGATGACAAGCTGCAGGCCGAGGGCAAGGGCGACCAGACCAAGGGCAACGTCAAGGACGCCGGGGAGAAGATCAAGGACGCCCTCAACTAGCCGCATCACCTAGCCGCACGGGGACTGACGGGCTCGGTGCTGACGCCTGCACGCAGCCCCGCGACCGGCCAGCCCGGGACGACGTCGTCCCGGGCTGGTGGTCAGCGTCGACTCCTACCGCCGCGCCCGACGACCGCCGTAGTGACGGTCGGCGGCGCGATGACCGCCGCGACGGCAGCCGAGCCGCGTGACGCCCTCGGCCGGCTGCGCCGAGCCGGCCGCAGGCACCTGGTCGTGGACCTGTCAGCCGTGCAGGAGCTGGATGCCGTCGGGCTGGCTGTGCTGCTGGGAGCCCGTCGCCGCGGCAGGGTTGCCTCGGCGCGCCTCGTCGCCCCATAACCCGGCGGCCGGCGCCGTGCTGCGCCGCACCGGCCTCGACCAGGCCCGGCGCCTGTTCCCCACCATCCCAGCAGCCCTCGACGACCTGTCCGCCGCCTGCATGAGACGACCAGAAGGAGCCCGATGAGCACCGACAACGATCAGGCGAATACGCCGAGCGCTCGCTCGACCTGCTCGGGTCACCGGCCGGCGGCGTCGTGACGCACCTCGCCGAACGGATCCTGCTGCTGCCACCCGCCATCGCGCTGCTTCTGGTGTTCGCCCTCCCCGCCCTGGAGGCCTCCGCCTTCGTCGGGTTCATCGTCCCCGGCGAGATCGGCGTCATCCTCGGCGGTGTCCTGGCCAACCAGCACAAGCTGCCGCTGTGGGCCGCACTCGTCGCCGGCATCGCCGGGGCGATCATCGGTGACAGCGTCGGCTACGAGATCGGCAAGCGCTACGGCGAGACGATCCTGTCCAAGATTCCCAACCGGATCCTCAAACAGGAGCACCTCGACCGCGCCGAGGACTCCGTGCGCCGCAACGGCGGCAAGGCCGTGTTCGTCGGCCGGTTCACCGCCGCGCTGCGGGTCCTGGTCCCCGGCTTCTCGGGCATGAGCCGCATCCCCTACGCCAAGTTCCTGGCCTGGAACGCCGCCGGCGGAGCACTGTGGGCCTCTGCGTTCGTCCTGCTCGGCTACGCCGCCGGCAGCCAGTACCAGCGTGTGGCACACAACGCGTCCTTGTTCGGCATCGGCCTGCTCGCGCTCATCGCCGCCGTCATCGCCCTGAAGGTCATCCGGTCACGTCGCAGCCGAGCTTCCGCCCCGTCCTAGAGCCCCAATAGCCACCTGCGGGACCAAGAGCAACTGCCCGTCTTCCTTCCGATCGTCGGGATCGCTTCTCCGGCGACCCAGGTTGATCGGTCGGAGCCGCCGCCCAGGTAAGTGTGAAGGTGATCCAGAGCCCGCGTAGCGGTCTGTGCGAGATCGCCGGAAAGGGGACGGTCGATGGCCTTCGCGGGTAGTGCCGCAAGCCGACCGGTCTACGGGACACCGCAGACCAGCACCGACCTGAAACAGATCGCCCAGTCTGGCGGCGCTACAGATTCCCGTAAGCCCCGTCCGATTTAATGCCCGGTCAAGGTAGCTCAACCGGTACAGTCCCCGATCATGGTCGCGATGTCGATCGGGTACGCCCGCTGCTCCACCGACACCCAGGATCTGACCGCACCGCGCGATGGTCTCGCCGCACTCGGAGTGAAGCCCAACCGCGTCTACGTCGACCACGGTCTTACCGGACGCAACCGTGACGGCCCGGGCTGCGTGTGCCATGTCGTTGGGAGCCAAGGGGTACCTGCTCGCGGAGGGCGAGGGTGAAGGTTTGTGGTTCTTCAACGGTTTGTTCACGGTGAAGGCTGGCAGCGATGACACATGTGGCCTTCACCCTGATCGAGGCGGAACTTCCCGCCGGACAAGGGCTGGCCCCTCACATTCATCACCGCGAGGACGAGGGCTTCTACATCCTCCAGGGGGAGCTGAGCATCACCTGCGGGGAAAGAACCTGGACGGCTCTGCCCGGCTCGCTCACATGCTGCCGAGGGGGATCCCACACTCCTTCACCGTGTCGGCGGCCGGCAACGCCCGGATGCTGCAGCTCACCTCGCCGGCGCAGTTCGAACGCTTTGCCGCTGATATGGGTGAGCCGGCGACCAACATGTCGATGCCCGAGCCTGCGGAGGTCGACGTCCCGAAACTACTCAGCATCGTGCCCAAGTACGACATCGAGATGCTCCCGCCCCCCTCGGCACAAGCGGTGGGACCGTCTACCTGAGCTGAGTCGCCCGCGCCGCTGACAGGAGCTCGCGGACCGGATCGTGCTGACCGCGGCGCTTTCCAAGGAAATTGGGACAACGATCGTGCACCGCAAGACGCCTCTGAGCGGGACACCCCAACCGGGCGGGTCTAACGGACAAGATCGTCGACGCACCCCCGCTGACCTGCGACGCTCTCGATAGACGTTCGGCTTTCGGGACGCGACTCGAGGCCCGCGCGCCCGGGGCCGTTCCGCCGCGTTGCACGGGAAAGCAGCAGTCCGGGCGATCCCGTGCCGCTCGTGGGAGCGAGTGGCCTCAACGCCGGGTGTGTCGATCCCAGATCTGTGTTAAGCCGTGACCGCCTCGATGATGCGCAGCGGACCTGCGGTCTCCACGACCTCGCCAGTCTTCAGGCTAGCCTGCTCGAACAAGCGGCCCAGGTCGGTCGCTGTGCGCTCGCGTCCTCCTGTAACCGCGAGCATGACGACGTCCAGGGTCCGGCCGCGCGGGTCTGGACGACCTTCGGCTATCACATTCTCGATGACGAGTACCGCCGCCCCCGGGCGCGCGGCACGTCGAATGCCCTTCAGGATCGTCACGCAGGCATCGTCGGGCCAGTCATGCAGCACTTCCATGAGGATGTAGGCGTCAGCGGACGGCAAGTCGTCGGCGAAGAAGTCGCCGGCCTGCGGCCTCAGCCGCTCGTGCTGGAAGTCGAGGGCCGCAGTGACCTCGGGGAGATCGAACAACACGCCCTCGGCGGTCGGGACGGCGTCTAGCACCGCGCGCAGAAGGTGACCACGGCCACCGCCGATGTCGGCGACCGTCCCGAACGCCCCGAAGTCAAACGCGCCCAGCACGGCCGCGATGTCGGCGACCGCCTTAGTACTACAGCCGCACTTAGGGTGAGGCGCCTCGGGCTTTGTAGTGGCAGTGTCGGGCTCGGGCTTGGTGGCGTCGTCTCCAGCGGGACCAGCTCAGGACGGCCTGGACCTCGGGTTGGTGGT
>JAABVA010004086.1_pt1 | contig 13624 bp, 14 predicted proteins | sample 5560331 | NCBI WGS metagenome assembly JAABVA01 (sample SAMN12812661, study PRJNA571458) | rock metagenome | isolation source: Antarctica rocks | place: Antarctica: Victoria Land, Mt New Zealand sud | collected 2016-01-07 | reverse complement strand
CGCCGCAGACTGCAGTTTCTCCGTCGCACGACGACCGCGCTGGGCATCCTGGACGCCGCGTAACCACACGCTGCTGCTTGTCCGAAAGCGCAGGCCATGCATGTTGGCGCGAGCCCTGACAGAACCGGGTTGGACAGCAGCCGGTCCACCTGTTTGATCGCATGCTTGGTCGGCCGTCCCCGGGCCAGGGCTAAACCCTGGCCGATCATGGCAACCGCGAGCGAGGCAGACTCAATTACTCCCGAGGTGGCCCCCGCCAGCGAGAGCACGCGCTTGGCATGCAGGTCGTCCGCAAACAGTGTTTTCAGGAAGTAGTGGACGCCCTCGAACGAGAACGGCTTCTTGGTCGGCATCGTCCAGCCCCGTGCAGTAGATCACGGAACCTGGAGTCTCATCTCTCCGCGGCTTGCAAGTCGGTTCCGACGCTCACCACACTTCAATCGTCAGACGAGCCGGTTTGAGTCTTTTCGTAAACTTCGGACCGTTCGCACAATCCTCTTTCTCTCTACGTCATCGAAGCGGAATGAGGGGAGGCATAGTGCTGCGCCAGCAGTTCGGCCGCGCGGGCCAGGACAGAAGGCGGCATGCCAGCCCGTGCCGCAACGGTCAGCCCGTAGGACTTTCCCGCCCTGCCCTGCCCGACCTTGTAGGTGAACATCTCCTCATGGCGGCCTGCCGAGGCGTCCATGGCCATGCACACCGCATGCGCCATCATCTCCGCCGCATCCGCGAGTTCGTGGAATTGCGTCGCAAACAGCGTCCGGCAGCCCACGACGTCGTGCAGGTATTCCATGCACGCCTGGGCGATCGACAGCCCGTCGTGTGTCGAGGTGCCCCGCCCCACCTCGTCCAGGATCACCAGCGAGCGCGCGGTCGCCTGGTTCAGAATAGCCGAGGTTTCCAGCATCTCGACCATGAACGTCGACCGCCCGGCGGCGAGGTCGTCCGACGCGCCGATGCGGCTGAACATCTTGTCCACGATCCCCAGCCGCGCATGGATCGCCGGCACGAAGGACCCGACCTGGGCCATGAGCGCAATCAGGGCCACCTGCCGCAGGAACGTCGACTTGCCCGCCATGTTCGGGCCGGTCAGCAGCCACAGCCGGTCCGTCTCGCCCATCCGGCAGTCGTTGGCGACAAAGGTGCGCCCCTCCGCTTCCAGCAGCGTCTCCGCCACGGAATGACGACCACCCTCGATGCTCAGGCCGGTGTCGTCGGCCAGCTCGGGCTCCAACCAATGCCCCTCGGCGGCGGCCTGCGCGAGGCCGCACACCAGGTCCAGCGCCGCCGCCGCGTGCGCGATCCGGGTCAGCGCTTCGCGTGAGGACAGGACGGCCGTGCGGAGCTCGCCGAAGATCACCTGCTCGCCAGCCGCGGCCTGTTCCAATGCGGCGGCGAGCGTCACGGCGAGCCGGTCCAGCTCGGGAGTGGTAAACCGGGTGGTGGAGGCCAGGCCCTGGCGCAGGGTGAAGTCCGGGCCGAGCGCCTTCGCGTTTGCGGCGGGCACCTCGACGTGGTGGCCCACGACCGAGTTGACACGGATCCTGAGCGTCCTGACGCCGGTCTCCTGCACGTAGCGCGCCTGCAGGTCCTCGATGGCCGTCTTGGCTTTGGCGACCTCGGCCCGGCTCGCGTCCAGCCGCTTGGCATATCCGGTGGCGATGAAGCCAGGCTCCTTGGCCGACGGCGGCGGGTCTGGGACCAGCGCGCGCCGCGAGGCCTTGGCGAGGGTGCCGCAGTCCCCGTCCGACGCGACCGCCAGCTCCCGCCCGGCGGTCACTAGCCCCGGCGGCAGAGCCGGCAACGCTCTCAGCCGTGCTGCCACGCTCGCCGCCCGATCAAGGCTGCCCCGCACCGCCGCGAGATCGCGTGGACCGCCCTTGCCCAGCGACAAGCGACCGCAGGCACGCAGCATATCCGGCATACCCGACAGGTCTTCGCGGCAGTCGGCCCGGACCTGCGGCTGGGCCACGAAAATGCGCACCATCGCCAGCCGCCGGCGGATGGTGTCGGGATCGGTGAGCGGGGCGCAGAGCTGCCGAACCAGGAGGCGGGCACCCGGGGCGGTGACGGTTCGGTCCAGCACCGACAGCAGCGACCCATTCCGGCCGGAAGCGGAGCTGAGCACCTCCAGGCCCCGCAGCGTCGGATCGTCGATCTCCATCGTGTCGCCGATCGGAGCTCGCCGAGGCTGCAGCAAGCCCTCGGGCAGCTGCCCCACCACGGCGTGGACATAGTCCAGCCGGGCCGCGAGCGCGCCCAGCTCAAGTGGCGAGAAGCCCGGCATCGCTTGGCGTCGCTCTTGGCCGTAGGCCAGCACCAGGACGCAATCCGCCTCATCGGCGGTCAGCTCGGGGCGCTCCAGGTTCGAGAACGCCACGCCAGAGCCACGCACGGCCACGGCGAACGCGTCCGAGGTTTCGGGCCAGCGGGCGACGAGGATCTCGGAGGGGTTCTTGGCCACTTTCGATGATTAAGCCTGGGCCGTTCCTATATAGGATGGGTGAACCTACCATCGTGCTTGTTGCCGGACGCGACCCACGTCCGGCTCGAAACTTGGAGCCTTGAGCCCGCCCAGTCCGCCCTCACCATCAACCTTCATGCGCGCCCTGCAGCGGTGCGCTGCCCGCTTTGCGGCAAGCGGTCCAAGCGCGTCCACAGCCGCTACCAGCGGACGCTCGCCGATTTGCCCTGGGGCGAGCATGCCGTCACCGTCCTGCTGAGCGTCAGGCGCCTGTTCTGCGACAACGCCCGGTGCGAGCGTCGCATCTTTGCTGAACGCCTGCCCGATGTCGCAGCCCCTTGGGCGCGCAAGACGACGCGCCTCGCCGGGCGGCTGACGGCTGTAGGCCTGGCGCTCGGTGGCACTGCCGGCACGCGCCTTGGCAGCAGGATCGGGCTGGCGGCCAGCCGCAACACCCTGCTGCGCTTGGTCCGGCAGGCGCCGTTGCCCACCGTGCCGACGCCATCCGTCCTCGGCGTGGACGACTGGGCGCTGCGCAAGCGGCAAACCTACGGCACTGTGCTGATCGACCTCGAACGGGGCCGGCCGGTGGCGCTGCTGCCGGACCGCCAGGCGGACACGTTGGCCACCTGGCTGCGCGGGCATCCCGGCGTCAGTGTGATCTCACGCGACCGGGGCGGCGCCTACGCCAAGGGCGCCCGCGACGGCGCCCCCGAGGCCGTCCAAGTCGCCGACCGCTTCCACCTGCTGCAGAACCTGGCGGAAACACTGGAGGTGGTGTTCACCAAGCACGTCAAGGACCTGCGCGCGGCCGAGCAGGAGCGCGATGACGTCGTTGCTGCCGAGAATGGAACGCTTCCCGTGCCGCCCAGCGTGCCGCAGGCAGGCGTCCAGGTGCTGGCGGCAGAGCGCCGAGAGCGGCGCGTCGCCACTCATGGGCAGGTGTGGCGCCTTGAAGGTGAAGGATGGACGGCGGAGGCGATCGCCCACCACCTTGGCATCAGCCGCGCGAGCGTGTTCCGCAACCTGCGCCACGAGGTGTTCCCCGAACGCGAGCGCCGGACCGACGCTGGACATAGCCTGCTTGATCCGTGGCACGACGCCGTGCTCGGGCACTGGAACAGTGGCCGCCGGGACGGCCGTGGGCTGTTCCGCATGCTGCGCCAGCAGGGCTACCGGGGCAGCTACGCCACTCTCTCCCGCTATCTCCACCGCCTACGGCGCGCGCAAGGCGGCGTGCCGGAGCGTGAACGGCCCTGGCAGTCCCCGCCGGTGCTGGCCGCAGCGTCGCGGCGGATGCTGACGCCGCGCACGGCAACCTGGCTTGTGCTGCGCCGGGCGGAAAAGCGGAGTAAGGAAGATCGAGCGTTGCTAGCCTGCATGCGGCGGCAGGCGCCCGACTTGGAGGCAGCAGTCGGGCTTGCCGAGGCGTTCACGGCTTTGGTGCGCGACCGTGCCCCCGAACGCCTCGATCCTTGGCTGACACGTGCAGCGGACGGCGCTGTCCAGCAATTGCGGCGCTTCGCCAAACGCTTGTCGGCCGACTATGACGCCGTGCGCCCCGCCTTGATGTTGGCCTGGAGCAACGGACCCGTCGAGGGGCAGATCAATCGTTTGAAGAGCCTCAAGCGCCAGATGTATGGCCGGGCCGGCCTCGACCTACTCGAACGAAGGTTTCTGCTCGCAGCATGATCATCGAAAGTGGCCAAGAACCACAGCAGGCCGCTGTTCGCAACCAAGACCATCGGAGCCCCCCCACCGAGCACGATCGCGACCAGGCCCACCCACGTGAGACGGTCAAGGGCGAGGCCTTTCCTGAGCAGGTAGGGCAACAGGATTAGTCCAGCGACACCGAACCGTATGGCCGTGATGTCCCATGGGTTGAGGCTCGACCTAAGACTGAGCCGCGCGGCCACGATCCATCCCGCCCAAATGCTCACTGCGGCAAGTCCGCACAACGCACCACGGATATAGTCGGAGGCAGTTGGGTTTGACAGGAACAGGCTCCCGGCAGCGCGGGTCAGGGTCATGCCGGCGTGCCCCGTTACGAGATGGGCCATTTCGGGTGATCGATCTTGCGATAGGTCAGGGACTTCCAATCCGCACTGGCAGAGCCGGGAGCGCCGACATAGGGTGCCTCAAAGCTAACCGGCGCCACGTCAGCCATGATGAAGTCGAGTGCGATCTGGTGGCCCGTCCCGCGCACGCCCGAGAATGGAACGCCGTGCCAGGACCCTGCGACCGTCCGGTGCAGGTGCCCGATGAACAGGTGGCGCACGCGCGGCCGGTAAGGGCGCAAGGTGTCCAGCAGCGGCCCGTCGTCTAGCAGGCGTATGCTGTCCACGCGTTGCAGCCAGAAACGGAAAGGTGGGTGGTGCAGGAACAGGAACAGCGGTGCGGCTTGGTCAGCCCGAAGCTCGGCATCCAGCCAATCGAGCCGCTGCCGGCAGAGTGCCCCATCGGCGCGGCCCGGCTCGTGCTTGTCCAGCAGGACGAAGCGGCCTGCCTGCGTGTCGAACGCCTGCTGCACGAAGCCCACAGCTTCGGATCACACAGCCGTGTCGGCACGGCCTATAGCGCGGAGCACCACATAGCCGAACCCGTCCGGGTCTTCCAGCATCATCATGTGCCCCGTGGCTGGGACGACGTTGCTGCTCGCAGCCTGCTGCTCCGCCCAGCCCGGCACATCCCAGCCCGCCCGCGATCGCTCACCGGCCACGAGGTGGACCGGCGTCCGCGCGAACACCACCCGGAGCAGCTCCTCGTAGGTCGGGACGCCCGTGGTCTCAACAACCGAGCGGCCCATGGCGCACAGCGTCGAGGCTGGCTGATTGGCCAGCCACCTCGCCGCGACCGCGACGTGATCCGGGGTCGGCTCTACCCCGGACCGGGCCAGCCACGCGGCAGGGTCAGCGCGGAAGCCGTCCAGCATGGCGTCTGCATCGGCCTGGCTCATGCGCCCGACGCTTGCCGACCAGAAAGCGTCCTTGAGGGTGAAGTTACCCTCGACGCTCACCAGCGCCGCCACCAGCTCGGGGTGCTGGTGCGCCAGCAAGGCGGCGACGACGCCACCCACGGAGTGCCCGACCAGGTGAACCGGCCCGGCGTTGAACTGCGCGCGGAGGGCGCGTGCCACATGCTCGGCTTGCGCCGGCAGGGTGATCGCCGCTGGGTCTATGCCAGCATTGACGCCATAGCCCAGCAAAGGCACCGCCAGCACGGGATGGGGATGAAGCGGTGCCACAAGGGCCGGCTCGTCAAGCGACCCGATCAGGCCGTGTACGAGGACGATAGGCAACGGTGCATCGGCATTCATGGCCGGCGTTCTACAACCCCCGTACTGGTTAGGAAACAGTGAGGCACGGTGCGCGTCCTGGCGCTCATCGCTGCGGGTTGGCAGAGTAGCGAGCGGCCCTTGCCGAACCCGCGCGCACTCTGCCCACCGCCAAACCTGGGCAGGGCTGACAGCACCAGGGAAAAGAGACCGATCATAGGGCTGTATGGACTCTAAACCGACGGTCGGATTGTCAGCATGGAACACGGTCATTCTGCCTGCCCTATGGCTTTGAAGAAGGTGTAGCAGAACACCCCGTCCGGCTCGGCTGTCCGATGCAACGCGCGCGTGCCGGCGTCGAAGGCTTCCGGCGTGGAGAGGTTTGCGGCGATGGCGCGCTCTCGAACGCCCTCGATCATCGCGGTGAAGGTGCGCCGGATGAAGCCGTTCACCAGGGCAGGACGGCTGGCATCCACATAGACCATCCGCGGCGAGACGCGCACCGCCTCAAAGCCTGCGCCGGCCAGCAACGGATACAGCCGACGCCCAATGTTTGCATCACCCTCTGCGCGGCGCTGCAACTCGACCTGACAGGCGATTGCTGCGCGCGCCGCCTCGCTTTCGGGGTGGAAGTAGGTTGAACCATGGTCGCCCTCGATGGCCGTGATCGTGCCGCCTGGCAGGAGGACGGGGCGCAACGCGGCAAGCACCGCGGCGGGGTCAGGTAGGTGTTCCAGCACGAAGCAGAGGAAGACGTGATCAAAGGAGGCCGGCGGGAAAGGGGCGGCAAGGAGGTCCGCTTGCCGGAACTTGACGTTGCCGAGCCCCGCGGCAGCGATCCGCGCCCGCGCTTCCTTAAGCGAAGCTGCCGAAACGTCCAATGCCGTGATGCGTGCGCCAGGGCTGCGCTGCGCGAGCGCGACCGTCTGCGCGCCCGTGCCGCAGCCGGCCTCCAACACCTCCGCCCCGTCCGGGAACCCCGTGTCCCCGTGCAGCAGCTCCTCAAGCGTGCGCGCCTGATCCTCTAGCCGGAGCGCTTCCCGTCCGTCGTAGCCATGCACGTAGCCGCCCATGCGCCGTTCTCCCCTGGGGCCGGAGCGGTTTTTTCCACAGGTGGGCAGGCGCGTCTTGAACGGGATTGCAGCCCTGCCTTCAGGCGACGGCGGCCCGATAGCGCGCAGGAGTGATGCCGAACTGCCGGTGGAAGGCGCGGGTTAGGTGGCTCTGGTCCGCAAAGCCTGCTCGCAGCGCGGTCTCGACCGAGGTTTGGCCGGCAGCCAGCAGACGCCGGGCCAGCTGCACCCGGCGCTGGACGAGGTAGGCGTGCGGCGTCGCGCCGGTCTCGCGCGCAAAGCCGCGCAGCAGCGCGAAGCGATCCACCCCGGATAGTGCGGCCAGTTCTGTGAGAGTGACAGGCCGTTCCGGGGCTTCATCCAAGCGGCGCCGGGCTGCCGCCACCGCGGGCGATGTGGGGCGCACCGGTCGCGGTCGCGGTCCGTGTTGTCGCAGGACATGAGCGAGCGTCCGCAGCAGATCCTCTTCCAGCGCCAGCGGTTCCGGTACGTCGGCGGTCGCGCGTGCGAACAGGCGCTCGAACAGTCCGCGCAGCACCGGGTCACGCAGTGCGGGACGTGCAATCTCCGGAGCGTCCCCCACGGCCTCCGCCACCTCTTGGGCAACCAGGGCAGGGTCAAGGTAGAGCATCCGCCACCCGCGCGCGCCATGGATCGGCGTGCCGTCGTGCATCTCGCCCGGGTTGACCGTGATCACGTCGCCGGCCGTGGACTCCACCGGTCCGATCCCGCTCCACGACCGCTGTGCGCCGGCTGTCATGACGCCGATGCCGAACCCGTCATGCGAGTGGCGCGGGAAGGCATGATCGGTGAGGAGCGTCATCGCCTCCACGCCAGGAAAGGCGGAGCGGTGCTGCGCGACCATGTGCATCCTGCCAACTGCCAAATCAGGGTTCCTCCCGGGTGTATGGAATCTAGACCCCTGAGATAGAGTTCATACACCTTGCAGCACCGCAGAATGTGCGTTTTGGCCGTAGCATCCAACATAGGCAACGAGCGGCCCGCTGTCCGCCAGGGTTCGTTTGACGGACACCTCTGACATTGGCTGTCGGCCAGGTCTACGATGCCAAATGGCCAGTCTGCACAGCTTTGCGGTCACTGGGCCGTGTAGTGGACCTAGACGCTCGGCAGCAGCTCTCGATACACGTCCAGCATGGCCGCCTGCATGGCCTTGGTCATGAACCGCTCTTGCACCGCCGCTCGCGCCGCAGCGCCATGCCGGGCGCGCTCCTCCGCAGGCAGCGCCAGCACATGGTTCAGCACCGACGCCAGCGCCATCGAGTCGCCCGGCGGCACGCGCCACCCGGTCACGTCCTGCTCCACCGTTTCCACTGCGCCACCGGCGTCGCTGGCCACTACCGGGCGACCCATCGCCTGCGCCTCGACCAGAGGCAGCGCCTCCGGCCTCGATGGCGCGGATCGCCTTTATGAAGGCCCGGTGCGTGCGGTAGCCGTAGCCGGCGGCCACAGCCTCAGCGATATGCTGCGCCCCAGCGTCCGGCAACACCTTGCCGATCAGGTCACCAGGCTCTCCTGGTGGCCATTGTCGAATGGAGTGCTGGGCATGAGCTGGCCATCCTCTCCGTCGGGCAGGGGTCACGCCATAGAACGGATACCAGATTCACTCTAAGCGGGACGGAGCGGGAACACCCTTGCCTAGGGCGTTCTGTGCCAGCCACCGCGCCAGGGCGTCGGCGCATTCCGGACCGGCTTCCTCGAAGATGTAGTGTCCGCATTTGCGGAGAGGGATGACCTGCGCTGCGGGGTAGAGCGAGCGCCAGCGACGGAGTTCGGCGTCGCGAAACGCAATGTCGCCGTCCGGCCAGAGGAACAGGAAGTCGCACCCGTCGAGGTCACCGAGCCGCACCTCGATCCCGCGCAAGAAATCCCGACTCTTCGTGATCGCCCCGGGGAAGACGTGCGTGCCGGTCCGCTGCGTGGGGTCGCGCAGCGGCGCCTGGTAGGCGCGCTTCGCCTCCTTCGTGAGGGTCGCCCGTCGGGTCGAGAACACCATTACGCCGTTGACGAACAGGTTTCAGCGCCGAGCGCCAAAGCGGCCGAACGGCCCGCCCATAAGGCGCGAGAACCATTCGAAGTGCCAGTCGCCGTTGACCGGCCAGGCCCAGGTGTTGCCGAGCGCAAAGCGGGTCAGCCGCCCCGGCTCGGCAAACGCTGCGGCGAGCCCGATCGGCCCGCCCCAGTCATGGGCAATGAGGGTAGCGTCCTCGATCCCGAGCTCGGCCAGCAGGGCTGCGACGATGGCCGCATGGTCTTCCGGGCGGAACCTGAACCCGTCCGGCGGCTCGGACAGGCCGAAGCCCGGCAGGTCGATCGCGAGACAGCGGTAATGTGGGCGACGGGCATTAATCACATGGCGGTAGAGGAAGGACCAAGTCGGATTGCCGTGGACCATGAACAGCGTGGGACCGTGACCCTCATCCACGTATTGGACCCTCGCGCCATCCGCCCAGCAGAAGCGGCTCTCGAAGGGGAAGGATCCGGGTTCGAGGCCGAGCGTGCGCTCCGCATGGGTCGCCGCGGGCGAACTCACGCCAGCTCCCGCGCGTAGCGGACCGCGAGGGTCAGAATGGGCGCGATCCGGAGCGTCTCGCCCGGCTCTGCCCGGGGTTCGACCCACTCCTTCATGGCCGGCCTGCCGAAGGGCCGGAATGCGGTGGCCGCCCCGGAAGCAACTAGCCGGGCGGCCTCCGCTCGCGGAAGCTTGGCGCCGACACCCTCGCCATAGACGCAGAACGCCATGCGCCTGCCCACGAAGGCCGCCGGGCAGCCGAACATGGCACCGATCCTGATCCCGGGCTCGACGGCGCGCATGTGTGCCACGAGCGCATCGAGCAGAAGCTGCTTGTGGATTGGCTCTTGGGGCATAGCCAAAGGTCCCTCCGCGGTGTGGGTCAGGTGCAGGCTGACACCGCTCGGTTCCGCCTGACGATGTCGGCGACGGTGTTCTTGCTGAGGCTGATCTCGCGCCCGACCAGGCGGTAGCTCCTGCCCTGGGCGACGAGGGCCAGCACCTTGGGCGCCAGCCGGTCCGACTTCGGCCGCTGACCGGGCTGGCGGCCGAGCCGCTTGCCTCGGGCCTGAGCTGCCGCAATGCCCGAACGAATACGCTCCTGGGTCAGCTCGCGCTCGAACTCGGCGATGCCGGCCAGCAAGGTCGCCATCATGCGCCCGTGCGGCGTGGTGAGGTCGAACGCCATGCCGTTCAGCGCCACCAGCGACACGCGCCGGGCCTCCAGTTCCTTGAGCGTGGCCAGCAGGTCGGTCGTGCTGCGCCCCCAGCGCGAAAGCTTGGTTACGAGCACGGCGTCGATCTCACGTTGCTGTGCTAACGCAAGCACCTCCCGGCGCTTGGCCCGATCCAGCCTCACTCCGGATGCGGTCTCCTTATAGGTGCCGACCACCTCATAGCCGGCGTGCTGGGCGAAAGCCATCAGATCCCGCTCCTGCCGCTCGCAGGATTGGTCCGCCGTGGACACCCGGCAGTAGAGCGCAGCGCGTTGTGGCCTTTGCTGTCCCAATTGGACTCTCTCCGCTCAGCGGCCCGCAAGCCCTTGTTTCCGCTCACCCCTGGGCCGTAGCAGGCGAACTCTAGTCCAACTGGGACAATCCGCCATGCCGCGACGACGCGCGCTCACCGAGGCGCAACTCACGAACCTCTTCGCCTTGCCAATTGCCGAACCCGATCTGGTCCGGCACTGGACACTCAGCGACGCCGACCTCGCCGTCATCGACCAGCGACGGCGCGACCGCAACCGGCTCGGCTTCGCCCTACAGCTCTGCGCTTTACGCTACCCCGGCCGTCTGCTGCGGCCCGGCGAACTGATTCCAGTCGACGCGCTCCGCTTCGTCGCCGAACAGCTCGGTGCCAATCCTGATGCGCTCACGGCTTACGCCACCCGGTTCCAGACCCGCTATGAGCAGCTCGATGCCCTACGCGAGGCGTTCAGCTTCCGCATGTATGCACCCGGACATGGCCGCGAGATGTTGGCTTGGCTGCTGCCAGTGGCGCTGGCCACCACGAACGTATTGGCGGTGGCCGCGGCGCTGATGGATGAATTGCGTCGCCGTCGAATTGTCGTCTCCGGTCCCAGTGTGATCGAGCGCCTGGTCGCCGCCGTCTTGGTTGTGGCTGAGCGCCACGTCGCGGGACAGCTCACCAGCAGCCTGACCCAAACACAAACTGAAGCTCTCGATGCACTGCTCATGTTTAAGGATGGTACGCCGCTGAGTGTGCTGGCCTGGGCGCGTCAGCCACCTGGCGCACCAGGCCACAAGGCGCTCAAGCGGATCGTCGAGCAACTGGCCCAGCTGCGTGCTGTCGGGCTCAACCCCGCCTGCGCCGAGGGCGTGCATCCAGAACGGCTGCGTAAACTCGCCCGCGAGGGCAGCCGCTACACGGCCCAGCACCTGCGTGCGCTCTCGTTGCTTCGTCGCAGGTCGACCCTGGTTGCCACCGTGCTGGACACCACGACTCGCCTGACTGACGACGGGGTTGGCCTGTTCAATCGTGCAGTCGGCCGCATGTTCCGCCGCGCCGAGGCCCGCGAGGAAAACGCCGTACTGCGTGATGCGCGTGCGGTAAATGACAAGGTCCGCCTGCTGGCCAAGCTCGGTACGGCCTTGATCGAGGCCAAAAACCGTGGCGCCGACCTCGACGGGGCGGTCGCGTCCGCAGTGGGGTGGGAGAGGCTGGCGGCGAGCGTCGCCGACGCTGAACGTTTGGCGCGCCCTGACAAAGTGGACCTGAAAGCCTTGGCGAGACGCGCCTGGCCAGTCATGCATCGGCTCGGCCCGATGGTCCTCGACACGTTTAGGTTCCGAGCTCTACCTGCTGCGGCCGCGACGTTGCGCGCGGTCGAGCTGCTGCATGGCGTGTACCGCACCGGCCGCAGCACATGGCCGAAGAGCCCGCCGACCAGTTTTCTCCGCCCCGCCTGGCGTGATGCCGTGCTGCACAGCGGACCCGCAGACGCCGTCGAGCACCGCCGCACGTGGGAAGCCGCCACGTTGCTCGCGCTGTCCCACCACTTGCGGGCCGGCGACATTTGGGTCGAGGGCAGCCGGCAGTGGCGGGCGATCGAGGACCAGCTCATTCCACCCGCCCTGTTCTTCGCCATGCGCGCAGCCGGGCCATTGCCGGTCGCCGTGCCTGCGACAGCAGAGGAATACTTGGCCGAACGCCGCGCCTTGCTGGATCGGCGCATGGGGGAGGTCAACGCCAAAGCCGCCGCCGACACGTTGGAGGACGTCAGGATCAAAGACGGCGAGATGAAGATCACGCCGCTCAAGGCCATCACGCCGGAGGCGGCGGAAGATGCGGCTGGACGGCTTTACGGCATGCTGCCGAACGCCCGCGTCACCAGCGTGCTGGCAGAGGTGCATGGCTGGACAGGGTTCGCCAATGCGTTCACGCACCTGCACACGGGAATGCCGGCCGAAGACCCGCGTGTCGTGCTGACCGCCATTCTGGCCGATGCCACCAACCTCGGCCTGACCCGCATGGCGGACGCCTGTTCAGTCGCAAGCTATCGCCAGCTCGCCTGGATGGCAGGCTGGCACCTGGGCGAGGACACCTACCGACCGGGTTTGGCCATTCTGGTCAACGCGCAGCAACACCATCCGCGTGCTGCCCTATTCGGCGCTGCCGACGTCTCCAGTTCCGACGGCCAGGCGTTCCTGACCGCGGGGCGCGGGGAGGCGCTGGGCGCCCACAACGCCCGCCATGGCCACGGGCGTGAGCCGTCCGCGATGTTCTATACCCATCTCTCGTCGCGGCACGCGCCGTTTTACGTCGAATCAATCCCGCCCTCAGGCGAGGCGGCGTATGTCATCGACGGCCTGCTCTATCACGAGGCGGATCTCAGCATCGCCGTCCACCATACGGATGGCGGCGGGGTGAGCGACCACGTATTTGCCTTGGCGCACCTCTTGGGTTTCCGGTTCGCCCCGCGCATCCCCAACATTGCCGACCGCAAGCTCCACGCCTTTGGCCCGAGCTCGACGTGACCGGCGCTCGGCCCGTTCATCGCCGGGCGTCCCGACGAGAAGCTGGTCACGGCGCATTGGAATGACGTGCTCCGGCTGACCACCTCGGTGCGCACCGGCACGGTCAGCGCCTCGCTGATGCTCAAGCGTCTCGGCGCCTATCCCCGGCAGAATGGGCTGGCGCTGGCATTGCGGGAGATCGGGCGCATTGAGCGAACTTTGCACACCTTGGATTGGCTTGAACGACCACCACTCCGCCGGCAATCGACGGCGGAGCTGAACAAGGGCGAGAGCCACAACGCGCTGTCCCGCGCGGTATGCTTCCACCGCCTCGGCCGGCTGCACGACCGCACGGCCCAGGCCCAGCAGCATCGCGCAAGCGGCCTCGCCCTGGTCACGGCCGCGATCACGCTATGGAACACCGTCTATCTCAGCCGCGCGCTGGAGACCCGGCGCCGCAACGGCGACATGATACCGGACGCCCTGCTTGCGCACCTCGCCCCGCTGGGCTGGCAGCACATCAATCTCACCGGGGATTATCTCTGGAATGCGGACCCAGTATTCGGACCCGATGGGTTCAGGCCGCTGCGGGGTATCCTCCCAGCTTCCGCTCAAGCCGCGTAGTGTTCACACTCTATTCTGCTAAACGTGAATCCAGCACCCGTCTTATGGCGTGACCCCCATACGGTAGCGTCGCATTGCGGAGCGTTGCGATGGACTGCAGGTCGGCTTCCAAGCTGACCGGCGTTTGGCGATACGAGCCTGTCGCCGTCAGCCGCACGGGTGCGTCGGGGCTGTCGGTGCGGA
>JAABVA010004082.1_pt1 | contig 13625 bp, 15 predicted proteins | sample 5560331 | NCBI WGS metagenome assembly JAABVA01 (sample SAMN12812661, study PRJNA571458) | rock metagenome | isolation source: Antarctica rocks | place: Antarctica: Victoria Land, Mt New Zealand sud | collected 2016-01-07 | reverse complement strand
CACCGTCCGCCCACACGAGGCCCTCGCCTGGAACCGACCCCACGACGTCCACATCGGCGCCGCCGACCCCCTCGTCCCCAACTTCCCACAGCCCACATCCCTGCCAACTACTTGACGCGGGACAAACGCAGGGGTGAAGGTGCCGGCTCTGGTTACGGGGATGGTGGCCGGTGCGGACAGCATCGAGGACATGGACCTGCTCCGCCATGGCGGGCTGGGTCGGCTGTTCGAGGGGGTTCGGGCACCGTCAACGTTGGGGACGTTCCTGCGGACCTTCACCTTCGGCCACGTCCGCCAACTCGACGCGGTCGCCGCCCGGTTCCTGGCCCGCCTCGGGGAGGCGGCGCCGTTGTTACCCGGGGTGGAAGCGCTGTGTCTGGTGGACGTCGACGACACGATCCGCGCGACCCACGGCTACGCGAAGCAAGGCGCGGGCTTCGGCTACTCGAGGGTGAAAGGGCTCAACGTGTTGCTGGCCACGGTGTCGACCCGTTGGCCGCACCGGTGATCGCCGCGACCCGGCTGCGGCGGGGACCGACGAACTCCGCCCGCGGCGCGGGCCGCCTCATCGCCGATGCCCTGGTCACGGCGAGAGCCTGCGGCAGCCGTGGGTTGACCATCCTGCGTGCCGATTCCGCCTACTACACCCATGACGTGATGGCCGCGGCCCACCGAGGCGGGGCCCGGTTCTCCGTGACCGCCCGGATGAACCCGGCCGTGATCCGGGCGATCGCCGGCATCGAACCCGACGCCTGGGTCCCGATCCGCTACCCGAACGCGGTCTGGGACGACGACGAGCAGCGGCTGGTGTCTGATGCCGAGGTCGCCGAGGTCCCGTTCACCGCGTTCACCTCTCGGCCCCGCCGTGAGCACGTCACCGCACGGTTGATCGTGCGCCGGGTCCGGCGCCTCAACCCCGCCTCGGTCCCGACCGGGCAGGGGGAACTGTTCCCGGCGTACCGCCACCACCCGGTCTTCACCGACTCCCCGCTGCCGATGCTGGACGCCGAGGTCTGCCACCGCGGGCATGCGGTCATCGAGCAGGTCATCGGCGACCTCAAAGCCGGACCCCTTGCGCACCTACCGTCAGGCCGGTTCACCGCGAACGCCGCCTGGCTGGTCCTCGCCGCGATCGCGTTCAACCTCACCCGCGCAGCCGGCTGCGTCGCGTCGGGATCCCATGCCCGCGCCACCACGGCCACCATCCGGGCCCAGCTGATCACCGTCCCCACCCGCTGACCCCACCCACCCAGCCCAGCCGGGCCCGACCGGAGACCACAGTGGAACAGCCGGACAGACCGGCCGAACACCCACGCCCCGGACCGACACCATCAGGACCCGGACCCACCAGGTCAGATCAGTAACCCTCACAACCCAACGCGGTGGATCCAGGCTGAGGCGACCACATCGGCGGGAGTGAGCGTGCCGTTGCGGGTCAGGTGCCACTGCCCGGCCAGGACGGGATCGCGAGCGGCCAGACAAGTGTCGGCGGTCGGAAGCCGCCCGGCGCAGTACGGGCAGCCGCTGCCGCGGGTGCGTGACCTCACCAGCGCCTGCCACTCGTGCCCGGCCGGGCATCGCCACCACGCCCGCGCTTCGGAACCGGCGGGAACGGCCCGGGCGGTGGTCAGCCCGTTGCGGGTGGGGTGCAGCTGCGCGGCCACCCCCGGGGCGACGACCGCCAGGCACCGCTCCAGCAGCGGTGGACGGGTCATCATCGGGCTCTTCCGGTCACAGGAACGGGTCGGCGGTGGCCGGGCTCAGCCAGGGTCTGATCGTAGAACGACGCCGGCAGTCATCAGGGCGGCGACACCGCCCGGTCACCGGCCCGGCTCGGGCAGCGCGGCTTGGGCGGCCCGGTGCACCGCGGTCGGCCCAGCTCCGCCGCTGTCGATGCTGTCGAAAAGCTGACCCCGCCGAGCGGCGGTCCCGGTGAGACGCCCGGTCCGGCGATCGGTCAGCGCGGCGGTGGGTCTGGCAGCGGTATCAACGTCAGTGGCGCCGGCAGCGGTGTCGTTGGCTGACATCTGAGGGTGCTTGACGGAATCCAATCGGACACCTACCCTCGCAAGGTGATCATATCATCACCGAACGCTAACGATGTCCTGGTTGTTGGTGGGCTGTTACTCGCGCTCGCGGTGACCGGGTGACTCGCGCGGCCGCCTTCGCTCTGCGGTCGAGGAGACACCGCGGGCGGTGGGTGGTTCTCGTGCTGGCAGCGGTGACCCTGCTGCTGACCGCCGGGGGCTTGGTGTTCCGGGCCCCGTCCGCGGCGGCAGCGAACCTGACGGCGAGCCAGTGCGACGGGATCGGCCCCGGCCCTGGTGGTGCGACGACGTCGATGGTCTGCACGGTGCGCATCGTCAACACCATCAGCGGCGGCCGGACCAGCTCGACGACCACGGTGTCCGCGACCTGCCTCAACAACCCGTGTGCCCCGGCCGGGGTGCCCCAGACGTCCACCGACCTGGTCACCACGGTCAACCAGTGCAACGGCTCGGACAACGACGCGGCCGGGCCGGTCACGTGCACGGTCGAGATCATCGACAACATCAGCGCTGACACGCCCGGGGCGAACCCGGTGTCGGCTGCCACGTCGGATCAGTGTGTGGGCTCCGCGACCGGCGGCGGCGGGCACCTGGTCTGCTCCCCCTACCCGGCGACCACCGCGGCGGCCACCGTGACCCAGTGCAACGGCTCCGGCAACGGTGGCGGCGGGACCGTGCAGTGCACCGTCGTCCCGTCCACGATCAGCCCTGCGATCCCCATCACGGTCAACCAGTGCAACGGGACCGCCAACCCCGGCGGCAGCGTGGTCACCTGCACGACCCGGATCACCACGAACATCACTGCGGCGGTGAGTCCCAGCCCGATCCCGAGCGGCACCACCGGTCCCGGGCCGAGCGGCAGCCCGAGCCCTCGGCCCACCCGGTCGCCCACCGCCACGGCCAGCCCGACCGCGCGGCCCACCAGCCAGCCCAGCGGCGCGACCCGCTCGCCCACCGCCACGGCGACGGCCACGGCGACCGGGACTGCGACGGCGACCCCGACGCAGCGGCCGACCAGCCGGCCGGGGGGCGGCAGCCGCTCGCCGAGTCCGACCGCGACGGTGAGCTCGCCGGCAGGGTCGACCGGCGGCTCGACCGGACGGTCGACGCAGACCGCTCAGGTGACCGACGTCCCGTCCGGGGGTGCGGACACCGGCAGCTGAGCCACCCATCCGGCTGAGCGGGTCGGTCAGGTCCCGTCTGCGTGGACCGTCGATGCTCTTGGGTCAGGTCAGTGCCGGTCGGCGCCCGCGGCGAGGGCCCGGGCCCAGGTGTAGGTGAGCGACGGCGCCCGACCGGTGCCGGCGAGCACGAGCTGGGCGTAGGAGGTGAAGGGGCCCGCACTGACGGCCGCGGTCCCGGTGACGAGGACCGGCGCCCCGGGGTAGCGGGCCAGGACGTTGTGCCGGTGCCCCCAGCAGCCGCTGCTGCGGGCGCTGGTGCAGTCGACGTTGGAGGTGTCCGCGCCGGCCCACCCGTCGGCGTACATCCACAGCCAGTCAGCCTCCAGAGCGTTCGCGTCGGCCACCTGGTTCGCGGTCCAGATCTGGCCGGACTCGGAGTCCAGGTTCGAGGTGGCGATGCTCGGGTCGCTCCCGGCGGCTGCGCCGAGCCGGGCCCGGGCGTTCAGGGTGTCGTTCATGCCGACCAGTGGTGCCAGGCCCCGGTCGACGCGTTCGAGGTCGGTCAGGACGAACACCTGGATCCCCGCGGGGAGGGTCGCGTACCCACGGGGCAGGACCAGCGGGGGCACGCCCTCGCGGGCGCGGGCGGTGTTGATGTCGGCGACCAGCACCCGCTGGCAGGCCGGACCGGCGGCCGCGGTCTTGGACGCGTAGCAGGTGCTCGCGTAGGCCACGGCCGGGCGCCCACCGGCGGCGGGGCCGGCCGACCCGGCGGTCCGGACCGCCGCGGACGCCGGCGCCCCAGCCGCGGACGCCGACGCGGCGGTCGCGGTGCCCGTGACGACCAGACCGGCCACTGCCACGGCCGCGCTCAGGACCATCCGGGCGTGCGCCGACCACGATCGGGCAGCGTGATGGGCAGCGGTGATCGACATGGGTGTCCTCCGGGACGCGGCTACAGGGTGATCGACGGGCGGTGCATGCCGCCGGTTGTCACTGCGCGTCGTGTGAGCGCCTCGGTGGTCCTGCCGTTGTCACAGAGAGTATGTGTTACGGACAGTGATCAGTAGAGCGACTGCGGATCTGGGGATAACTCCCTGTCACCAATGGTGGCGGGGCCGGGGGCGGCCATCGCTTGTCCTCGACTCGTGATGACCGGGAGCGGGCGGTGAGACGACGCTGCGGCGGTGGTCTGCACGGCACTCGCGACGGGACAGCGCCGGCAGAGTTCACGGCCGCCCACGTCCGACGATGACCGGGATGTGAGTCGTCGGGTCAAGTCCTTGGGTGTGGTGTTCGGCGGTTGCCGCGTGATCGGGTCTGTCGTCAGGTGCTGAGCGCCGGGGCGGTCACCTCCTCACCGGTGGGGGTGGTGCGGGAGCGGGTGCGGACGTCAAGGCCGAGGTAGCGGCGGCCTTCGGTCCACTTGTCGTGCTGTTCGGTCGGGACCGCGCCGGCGAGGCGGATCAGGGAGGTCCGGTCGGGGAAGATGCCGATGACGTCGGTGCGGCGGCGGATCTCCTGGTTGAGCCGTTCCCGGGGGGTTGGTGGACCACACCTGCCGCCAGAGTTCCTTGGGGAACGCGGTGAAGGCGAGCAGGTCGGGTCGGGCGGTCGACCACCGCGGGCAGCTTGAGCGCCAGGGCGTCGAGGATCCGGTCGAACTGGGCGGTGACCGCCGAGGTGTCGGGCTGGTCATAGACCGAGTGCAGCGACGTCTTGACCCACGGCCAGGAGCTCTTGGGGCAGGCGGACATGAGGTTCGCGGCGTAGTGGGTGCGACACCGCTGCCAGGAAGCCCCCGGGAGGGTCGCGCCGATCGCGGCGACCAGCCCCCGGTGGGCGTTGGAGGTGACCAGGGCAACCCCGCTCAGCCCGCGGGCGGTGAGGTCCGGCGAAGAACGTCAACCAGCCGGCGCCGTCCTCGGCGGAGGACACCTGCAGGCCGAGGTGGGGGCACCTCCCGCTTGCGGGGGACTCCCGGTGCCCGTCGCCGTTCACCCGGTCGCGAGCAGGGCATGGACGTTGGCGACTCGGCCGTCCTCGCGGACCTCCAGCACGAGGGCGTCGGCGGCCACGAACGGGTAGGGCCCGGCGTCCAGGGGCCGGGCCGGGAACGCGGCGACCTGGTCGTCGAGGTCGGCGGCCATCACCGACACCTGGGACTTCGACAGCCGGGTCACCCCGAGGGACCCCACCAGCCGCTCCATCCGCCTCGTGCTGACCCCGAGCAGATAGCACGTCGCGACCACACTGGTCAGCGCCCGCTCGGCCCGGCGGCGCCGTTCGAGCAGCCAGATGCTCCTATGGATGTCAAGTGGCGTGAAGGGCGGTGTAGTCGGCGAGGAGGGCGGTGAACACGTCTCGGGCGACGTAGCGTTTGAGGCAGCGGATGATGTCGCTCTTGGACAGTCCCTGGGCTGTCCGCCGGGCCACGTAGGTGCGGGTGGGCTCGTGGTAGCGCATCCGGGTGACGGCCGCCATGTAGAGGGCGTTGTTCGCCGCTCGATCACCGCCTCGGTTCAGCCGGTGGCGGTCGACGCGGCCCGAGCTGGCCGGGATCGGCGCGGCGGCGCACAGGTGCGCGAAAGCGGCCTCGCTCCGCAGACGCTGCGGGGTCTCCTGCTGTCACGAGCAGCTGGCCTGCCACCTCGACGCCGACGCCGAACAGAGCGGTGGTGCGGGGCGCTGCCTTCGTCGTCAAGGCTCGGAGACGGCGGTCCGCGAGCTTTGTCTCCTCATCGAGGAGCTGGATCCGCCGTGCGAGGGTCCGTAGCGCCGCCTTGGTCGCCATCGTCGGGTCATCTAACCGGTCCTCATCAACGCGGAACCCGGCGCTGCGGTCGATCAACGCCTGCCGGCGGAGGTCGGCCAGGTTTTCCCGGAGTGCCGCGGGCGCACTGACGATGAGGCCACGCAACTGGTTCACCGCAGCGGTGCGCGCCTTGACAGCGCCGCGCCGGGCAACCCGCAGCGCTCGGATGGCCTCGACGGTGCCCGTCCGCGTCTTCGGGATACCGCTCGCCTCTCCCGATCGTGCTGCCCGGGCGGCGGCGAGCGCGTCGAGCGGGTCGGACTTCCCGGCCCGGCGACGTGCCTTTCGGTCCGGACGGTCGACCTCGACAACAGTCACTCCCGCGTCGGTCAGGGCCCGCGCCAGTCCGGCACCGTAAGAACCGGTGCCCTCGACTCCCACCTTGACGACCACGCCGAAGCCCTGCAACCAGCTGAGCAAGTTCCGATAGCCAGTGGCGCAGGCGCGGAACTCCTGGTCGGCGAGGACCTCACCGTGGGCATCGATCACCGCGCCATGGTGGGTTTTGCCGTGTGTGTCGACGCCGGCGTAGACCTCTCGCTCTGCTGCGCTCATGCTGACAGTGCCGTCCTCTCCTCGACCGGTGATGGCGGCACGCACCGGCTGGGCGGGCGGACAGGACAGTGACGGGGCCTCAGCACAGGCTCCTATGAGGTCACACCGCCCGTCCGGTCGCGTGCCAAGAGCTCGATCGGGTCCCATCGACGGATCTGGCTGAAGACACCGCGGTCAGTCAGGGAACGGGTCAGACACGACCCAACCGAGCCCCTGACCATCCTCACTGTCCGGGAAGTAGGTCCCCGACCGCAGCTTGGGGATCGCGACGTCCAGGGTCCCGGCGCGGGTGTCGAACGGGCGGTGGCGGTAGCCGTTGCGGACGTTGACCCGGTCCTCACTGGACTGGCCGTGGGGGGCCCCGCAGAGGGCGTCGGCCTCGGCGCCCATCAGGGCGTCGATGAACGTCCCCAACAGGTGGCGGAGCAGGTCCGGGGCGGCGTGGTCGAGCTGCTCGTGCAGCAGCCGGGCAGGGTCGATACTCATCGGTGCGGTCATCGCGTCGTTCTCCTTCACAGGCACTGTGAGAGGTCCTTCGAAAGATCACCCGGTGGCCGCCTTCCACGCCCACGCCACGCCCGTCACCAGGCCCGTCGCACACCACCCTGCTGGACGCCACTCCGACGCGGGTGGGATCGCCCCATTTACCCGTGAGCGCGGACGGGGCGGGCAACCGCGATCGGATGCCGTCACCACGCAGGATGCATCGGTGGCGACCAGCGGCTGGGGCGTTGATGGTGACCGCCGGTCGGCGGGACGTCCAGCGGCGGCACCTGAACTGGGCCGACACTGCCTGACCGTTGCTGGGTTGCGCGCTGCAGCCCCGCGTTGGTCCCGGACCGACGCTGACCGGTGCTGTCCTGACCGGCGGGTGTTGCGCACCGTCCCCGATGACGGCCTCGCCGGCCGTCCCCTGCTAGTTAGTCTCGTCTACTCGACTTCTGAAGGGTCGACTAGTCTGGGCGGGGTGCAGCTGTCGTCTTCGGTGGAGGACTACCTGAAGACGATCTGGAAGTTGGGCAGTCGCGGTGACCGGGTGACGTTGACGGCGGTCGCCGGTGCGCGTGCGGTCAGCCCGCCGAGCGCGTCGGCGATGCTGCACCGCCTCGAGGAGGCGGCTCTGGTGGAGCGTGGGCCGGCGGCTGAGGTGTACTTGACCCCGCTCGGCCGGGTGGAGGCGCTGCGGGTGGTACGCCGCCACCGCCTTCTCGAGGCGTTCCTGACTCAGGTGTGCGGGTTGCACTGGGATGAGGTCCACGACGAGGCCGAGGTGTTGGAGCACGCGCTGTCCGCCCGGCTCGAAGCCCGCATCGATGAACTGCTGGGCCACCCCAGCCGTGACCCGCACGGCGATCCCATCCCGCTGCCGGAGGCGGCGCAGCTCGAGGAGGACTGGCACGAGCCGCTGCAGGGGACGCCGGAGGGTGCGGCGTTTCGGGTGGAGCGGGTCAGCGACCGGGACCCGGCGGCGCTGCGGCACGTCGCGACCGTGGGAGTGGTTCCAGGGGTGACCCTGCGGGTGGGACGCCAGGACCCGTTCGGGGGACCGCTGTGGGTGAGCGTCCAGGACGCCGCCGATCTGATCCCGCTCGCGCCGGGTCTGGTCGAGATCGTGTACGGCCGGGTGACTCCCTTCCCGGACCCGGGGGCCGGGGTCACGGTAGCCGTCGACGCCCCCACCTCCGAGCACCCGAATGGCGTGTCGGTGGTCGAGGGTGACCGCCGCGTCTCGGCGGCGGTGGGGTGAGCCCGCCGGAGACGCCGTCGCTGACCTACGAGGACACGCTGCGGTCGCGGGACCGGTTGCGGGTCGCCGCGGCCCGGACCCGGGGCCGACGGGGACGGCTGCTGGTGCTGTTCGCGGGCCCGGGGGTGCTGGTGATGCTCGGGGAGAACGACGGTCCGAGCATGCTGTCCTACGCGGCGTCGGGGGCGACCTACGGGATCGGGTTCTTCCTGCCGTTCATCCTGGTCACCTTCGCGGCAGCCGTGTTCGTGCAGAACATGGGCGTGCGGGTGGGCGCGGTCACCCACCGCGGGTTCAGCCAGCTGATCTTCCAACGTTTCGGCCCGCTGTGGGGGTGGATGTCCACCGGTGACCTGCTGTTCACCAACGTCATCACCCTGATCAGTGAGCTGGTCGCGATCCGGGTCGGGTTGGCCTACTTCGGGATCGCCCCGTGGGTGGCGGTCGCTGCGACCGTGGCTTTGGTCACGGTGAGCTCCCTGGCGGGCAGCTACCAGCGGTGGGAGACGATCGCGCTGTCGCTGGCCTTTTTCAACCTGCTGTTCCTGGCCGCGGCCTACTTTTCCCACCCGGCACCGGGGGCCGTGGCCCGGGCGTTCGCCACGTGGTCCCCGTTCCCCCACGGAACCCTGGTCGCGTTCCTGCTTCTGGTGGCCTCCGACATCGGCGCCACGGTCACCCCGTGGATGCTGTTCTTCCATCAGAGCGCCACCACCGACAAGGGCCTCACGGTCCGCGACCTCGGCGGTGGACGTTTCGACACCGCCGCCGGGGGGATCCTGGCCGCGGTCACCGGCTGCGGGGCTCTGCTGGTCGCGGTCCCCCTGTTCGTGCACCACATCCGCGTCCGGTCTGAGGGGGGAGCCGGCTACGCCACCGCGTTGGAGCCGCTCATCGGGTCTACCGGTGCCACCCTGTTCGCGTTCGGGCTGATCGAGGCCGGCGCGTTGGCGGTCCTCACCATCTCCGCGAGCACCGGCTACGCCCTCGCCGAGACCCTCCCGGGTCGCTCCCACAGCTTCAACGCCGCCCCCCGCAGCGCCCGGGCGTTCCACCTGTCCAACATCGGGGTAACCATCGCGGCTGGTCTGGTCATCCTGATCCCCGGTGCGCCGCTGCTCGCGATCGCGTTGAACGCGAACCTGCTCGCCACCGTCCTCATGCCAGCGGGCCTGGTGTTCCTGCTGTTGCTCGCCAATGACCGCGACCTGATGGGAACCGCCCGCAACTCCCGCCTCGCCAACGCTGTCGGCGTCGCCATCACGGCCGTCATCGTGGCCGCCGGCGGGGGCTACGCGGTGGTGTCCCTCATCCAGGCCCTGCGGTGAGCCCGAACCGGTGACCAATACAGCGGGCGCGCCGCCCACGGGGCACACCGAACCCCTCGGCCCCCCTCTGGGTGCACCCGCGTCGCCGCCGGCGCTCGTGGACGGCCTGGAACCCGCCCAGCTGGTCACCGCCCTGCGCGCGCCCCTCCCACGACAGCATCTGACCACCACGCAGACCGGACTGCTGTGGACAGTCCGACTGCTCCTTCTCCTGCTCACCGCCATGGTGGTCTACACCTTCGTCCATGCACTCTGACCCGCCGCACCGTCGACGCCCTCCACGGGTGGCGGACGTCTGGACCCAGCGGGCGACGCTTCCGGGCCCGAGCGGAACCGCCTGGTGGAGTACTCCCCACCGCACTCGGTGGGAGGACCGGCGAGCTGGTCCTCCCACCCAGCGCGATCAGCGCCCCAGCTCGCGCAATGTCGATACTTGAACCAGACGAGGAGGGGGTTCACCAATGTCGGAGATCTTGATTCCCGCTGAGGTGATGAAGGAGGTGGTCGCCCAGTTGAGCGCTGACGGCCACCAGCTGCTCGCAGCCCGCGCCGAACATGTGGCCGCCTACGTCGCGCGGCTCGCCGCCGCGCAGACCGAGATCACCCAGACCGCGGACGCCCTCGCCGATGACACCGGTCGCCTCCTCGACGACCCCGCGGCCCGCCCCACCGGATGACCGCTACCGGCCAAGCGGCCCGGGTGCCGCGGTGATACCCGGTGCGGGACGGCTTCACACCGACCCGCGTTGAGACGTCCCAACTCCGATGGTCGCGACTGTCGACACCCCCGGGCGTGGACGGGGCTCTCGGAGGCCACTGCCCGCCTCTCGCCCGGGGGCCGGTGACCACCGCAACTGCCGCGACACCGATCGGCCGGCTGGCCGGGGACTGCAGCAGTGAACGGGTGCTCGCGTCGCGACGCACGAAGACTGATCAGCCCCCGCACCCCGTGGCACGCCGGGTAAAGCCGACCGGCGCCGTTCCGGGCGGCCGCGAAAAGTGACGACGTCCGATCTGTGAGTACCACCATGATGTCGGTGGGTGATGCATCGACTCGAATGGTGACGCGGTGACTCGGGGTGCCTGACACCGGGCGTAGAAGTCGACGCCGCCGGGTGTCCACCAATGTCGAGTCCGAAGTGGCTGACAGACTGAAACCTCCTGGTGCGCCATGCGACTCCACCTGTCCGGCGTGCACCCGCTGCGTCGACATGACATGTCACGGTCTGAGGCAGAGGAGAAGGGAGGTGGGAATGTATGCGCGGTCCGGTGTTCCACGGGCGGCGGGAACTCTGGAGCTGGCCGTGTACCGGGTTGTGGTCGCGGCCGGCGCGTGGGGGGTGAACGCCGCGGAGGTGGCGGCGGGGATTGACCCGTCACCGGCCCACAGCACCGCGGTCACCACCCTGCGACGGCTGCAATGTCGGGGTGTGCTGGCCCAGCGCAGGGACGGTCGAGCGGTCCGGTACACGACGACCGCGGACAGCGGCGCGGTGACCGCGACGGGCACCGCCGGGCGGATGCACCACCTGCTCGCCGGCGCCCCTGACCGGGCTCGGGTCCTCGCCGAGTTCGTCGCCGGTCCCCCACCCCACGAGGCGAACATGCTCCGCAGAACAGTCGCGTCGCCCACCGGGCCGGCAGCGGTCCTGGGACGCCCTAGGGTCGGCCTGCGTGAGCACTGAGACCGCCGTGTCCGCCGTCCCCAGGCCGGAGTACCCGCGGCCGCAGTTTGTCCGTGCCGACTGGCTCTGCCTCAACGGCAGCTGGGAGTTCGAGGTCGACGCGCAGGACTCCGGGCTCGAACGCGGCCTGCTCGGGCGCCCGCTGGCGTCGCAGATCACGGTGCCGTTCGCGCCCGAGTCGGCGCTGTCCGGGATCGGCGACACCGACTACCTGGAGGCCGTGTGGTACCGGCGGACCGTCGAGGTCCCGGCGTCCTGGGCCGCCGGGCGGCTCCTGCTGCACTTCGGCGCGGTCGACCACGACGCGACGGTGTGGGTCGACGGCGTCGAGGTCGCGCGCCACCGCGGCGGCTGGACCCCGTTCACCGCCGACCTCGGTGCCCGCACCGGCTCATTCGAGGTGGTGGTGCGCGCCCGCGACAGCCACCGCGGCGGGCAGGCGCGGGGCAAGCAGTCGAGTCGGTGGGCCAACCACGACTGCGACTACACCCGCAGCACCGGCATCTGGCAGACGGTGTGGCTCGAACCGGTGCCCGACACCCACCTGCGACGCGCCCGGATCACCCCGGACCTCGCGGGCGCGGCGTTCGACGTCGAACAGCCGCTGTCGCGCAACCCACGAGGCTGGCACGTCCGGGCCACCGTCCCCGACCGGGCCGGCGACGTCGCCTCGGTGACCGTCCGCGCCGACCTGGACCTCGCCCCGCGGCTGCGCCTCCCGCTGCCGCTGGGGCGGGTGCGCACCTGGTCGCCCGCGGACCCGCACCTGTACGGCCTGCGCCTGGAGCTGCTCGACGACACGGGCACCGCGGTGGACACCGTGACCTCCTACGCGGGGCTGCGGTCGGTGGCGATCGACGGGACGACGGTGCTCCTGAACGGCGAACCGCTGTTCCAGCGGCTCGTGCTCGACCAGGGCTGGTACCCCGACGGGCTGCTCACCGCACCCGACGACGCCGCTCTGGCCCGCGACATCACCCTGGCGATGGCGGCCGGGTTCAACGGCGCGCGCCTGCACCAGAAGGTCTTTGAGGAGCGGTTCCTCTTCCACGCCGACACCCTCGGCTACCTCGTGTGGGGCGAGTTCGGTGACTGGGGCGCCCGCGACGGCGCCGTCACCGCCGACGGCGAGCACCAGCACCCGACCGCGTCCTTCCTCACGCAGTGGCTGGAGGAGCTCGAACGCGACTACTCCCACCCCGCCGTCATCGGGTGGTGTGGGCTCAACGAGACCCACCAGCCGTTGACGGACCGGATCCAGGTCCTCGACGACGTGACCCGCGGCATGTTCCTGGCAGCCAAGGCCCTGGACACCACCCGGCCGGTGCTGGACGCGTCGGGCTACTCCCACCGGGTCGCCGAGTCCGACGTCTGGGACTGCCACGACTACGAGCAGGACCCGGCCACGTTCGCCGCCGCGATCGCCGGTCTCGCCGACGGACGCCCCGACGAGAACACCGGCCGCCACGGCGAAGCGTGGTCGCTGCCCTGGTCCGGGCAGCCCTGGTTCTGCAGCGAGTTCGGCGGGATCTGGTGGCGTCCGGGCGGCCACGCCAGCGGGGACCGGGGACCGGACGCATCCTGGGGCTACGGCCGGGCACCGGCGAGCGAGGAGGAGTTCCACCGGCGGTTCGCCGGGCTCACCGGCGCACTGCTGGCCGACCCGCTGGTGTTCGGCTACTGCTACACCCAGCTGACCGACGTCTTCCAGGAGCAGAACGGGATCTACTCCTTCGACCGCTCCGAGAAGCTCGACGTCCGCCGGGTCCGCGACGCCCAGCTCCGACCGGCCGCCATCGAGAGCCCGCGCCAGCCGGGCTGACCTCGGCCGCGCGGGGACGACCACCTCACTCCGCACCCAATCTTTTCGACGTGACCGGCCGGGCGTCGTAGGGCTGCCGGTGAATCGAGGCAGCTACCGACCCGGCCGGCCGTTGCGGACCCGTCACGGTCGGGGGAACCGGTAGCGGACGCCGGTGCCGACCGCCGCCCGGGTGGCAACCGATCGGTCCTCCGCCCGGGTGGCCGGGGGCCTGGTCGTGGTGGTGCCCACCCGTTCGTGCGCTGCGGGTGTTCGGGGGCCGCTCGCGTGACATGCCAGCCGGTCCACAAACGTGCGGGTGTCTGACACGGCTGCACCGCACACGCGCGCCTTCCCCCGGAACCGGGTGTCACCGCGCTTTGCGTCGGACCCACCCGAAAGCGGCGGTGGCGAGGAACAGGACGATCCCGACGACGGCGAGCCAGAGCAGCGCGTGGACTGCGAACCCCAGGACCGTCAGGACGAGCCACAAGACGAGCAGGCCGATGATCACGTTGGGCA
>JAABVA010004081.1_pt1 | contig 13627 bp, 14 predicted proteins | sample 5560331 | NCBI WGS metagenome assembly JAABVA01 (sample SAMN12812661, study PRJNA571458) | rock metagenome | isolation source: Antarctica rocks | place: Antarctica: Victoria Land, Mt New Zealand sud | collected 2016-01-07 | reverse complement strand
AGGTAGACGCCCTCGTCGAGCAGGGTCGCCCACACCTCGGCCGGCGCCAGATCAACGAACCGCTCGCTGTGCAGCACGTCCAGGATCCCCTGGCGTTCTGTGGGGCTCAACGCGCGGGGCTGGGTCCGGTCCCGGTGGGCAACCGGCACCGGACGAACCGGCGCCGGGCCTTGGCCAACTCCTTTTCCAGTCGTCGTTTCTCTCGTTCCAGCTCGGTGATCCTCTCCTGCTGCCGGTCACGCGCCGGCCGCCCTCGCGGCTTGGTCAGCCCAGCCAAGGCCCCTACATCACGGGCCCGGCGCCAGTCCACGAGATGACTGGAGTACAGGCCCCTCGCGACGCAGCACCGCACCCTTCTCACCGTCGGACGCGGCATCGTAGGCTGCGAGCACCTCCAGCTTGTACTTCGCGGTGAACGTCCGCCGCCGGGCCCACTGAGGCACCTCGGGGTCCGGCCGCTGCGCATCATCATCAACCACCAGAACAGGATCCTCGATCACAACCGAGGGGTCGAGCACAGTCGTAGTCATCGTCATTTGAGAGAAGTCTCCATCCCCGCCCTTGGGTCATTGATTGTCAGGGAGCGGGTGCCTCACCCCAGGTTGACAGACAGGGCTCGCCGACCCACTCCCCGATCGCCGCGAACGAGCGCGCGCCGGCCAGGACCGCGCCGACCCCGACGGCAAGGATCACCCCGAGCGGGGTGGCGCACACCCCGCGGGTCACGCGGGTCACGCACGGACCGGAACAGGGTCAACAGGTCCGGGCGGCCCAGCAGTTGCGCACGGTCGGGAGTTGTGGGCGAAGATGACATCGGCGGGTGTGGTCCTCGGCGTGGTGGGAAGCTTCGAGAACTTCCATCCAAGCCCCAGCGGCCACACCCGTCACATATGCCACACGGCGTGTCACCCCACAAACACGCAGGTCAACGCGCTATCACCCGACTTTGCCGAGGCCCTGCTCCAGCCGCCAGCCCGAAACAGTGGCCCCATGGATCGCGGATGCAGACGCTTTCCAGACGACCACCAGCCGTGATCATGCCTTCCGGCCGCCGCCGTCCGAGCGCATCCTGCGCGGCGGACCGTTGTGGCTTCCCGGGCACCGCCGGTTCCCTCCCACCCCAAGTCCTGGAGGTTGTCCCGGGTCTCGTGGAAGTTGAGGTGGCGGTCCCCGCCTGATTCCTGCCTTGCGGTAGGTGTTGGGCGACCGCCAAGTCGACCCAAGACAGGGGACCGCTATGAACAAGTACCAGAAGAACACGACGTGCGCGACGACGCCGGTGCTGCCCGAGGCAGTGTCGGTGGTGATGGCCGAGCTGGCCGGTGACGTGCAGGAGGGGCCTGCTGGCCATGGCCGTCGGGACCGGGTTGCATGGCCGCGATGATGAACGCCGACGTCGAGGCGGTGTGCGGACCGAAGGGCCGCCACGACCCTGCCCGCACGGCGACCCGGCACGGCAGCGAGGACGGCTCGGTCACCCTCGATGGGCGCAGCGTGCCCGTGCAGCGCCCGCGGATGCGCGCCACGGACGGCTCGGGGGAGTTGCCGGTCGCCTCCTATGAGCTGTTCTCCTCCACCGAGGTGCTGGGCCGGATGGCGATGGCCCGGATGTTGGCCGGACTGTCCACCCGCCGATACCCGGTCGGGCTGGAACCGGTCGGTCGCGAGGTCGAGGCGTCGGCGAGGTCGACGAGCAAGTCCGCGGTCTCGCGTCGGTTCGTCGCCGCGACCGAGACCGCACTGGCAGAGCTGCTCGCCGCCGACCTGCACGATCTGGACCTGGTCGCGTTGATGATCGACGGGGTGCACTTCGGTGACCACCTGTGCGTGGTCGCCCTGGGAATCGGCATCGACGGCATCAAGCACCCACTCGGGCTGGCCGAAGGCTCCACCGAGAACACCAGCGTGGTCACCGATCTGCTGACCGGGCTGCGCGATCGCGGCCTGGACACCACCCGGCCGATCTTCATAGGCATCGACGGCGGCAAGGCACTACGCGCCGCCGTCGTGCGGGTCTTCGAGCACCCGGTGATCGGCCGCTGCCAACTGCACAAGATCAGAAACGTCGCCGACAAGCTGCCCGACCACCTCGCCACGACCGTCACCAAACGGATGCGAGCGGCCTATCACGCCGAGTCCGCGCTGGTAGCCCAGGCCCAACTCGAAGCCCTCGCCAAGGAACTCGAACGCACCCACCCCGGCGCCGCCGGCAGCCTGCGCGAAGCATGGCCGAGACGCTGACCGTGCTACGCCTGGGTGTCTCGCCGACACTGGCGCGCACGCTGCGCTCGACCAACAGCATCGAATCGATGATCTCCATAGCCCGTAATCACTCGACGAACGTGAAGAACTGGCAGAACGGCAACATGGCACTGCGCTGGTGCGCCGCCGGCATGATCGAAGCCCGCGGCCAGTTCCGCCGCGTCAACGGCCACCTACACCTGCCCGCACTCCGCGCCGCGCTCGATGCCCATGTCGCCGCCGAAACTGTCGGTGCCGTGCGTCATGATGACAACGTGATCGCCGCCTGACGATCACGCCGACCGCCACCGAAGTTCAACGGAGCGCGGGACAACCTCAAGTACTGGCCCGGCAGTGCCGGGATAAAAATGCCACACAGATGTCGATCCGTTGAACCCTTGCATCAGATCGTTTCAGAGAACCGGGGGAGCGTCTTAGTGGCGTTCGGCGAGCAGAAACGGAACGAGGTCGTGTGGCTCGGGATTGTCCGGCCACTGTGGATTTGCCCGTCCGATCCCTGTGGCGATGACGAATGAGGCACGCTCCGGTTCGCTTCCTTTGCCGTGGCCTCCTTCGTCCACGTGTCCGTGGTCGGTGGTGATGATCAGCAGCCATTTTTCGTGGTGTGTGGCTGCGCGCTCCAGCAACGCTGTGTACAGCCGGTCCAGGTGTCCGTCGACGCGGAAGATGGCCTGGAGGTACTCCTCACCGAGGCTTCCGTGCAGGTGGGCGGTGTCGTCGGCGTCGCAGAAATAGACGAAGCTCACGTCGGGTCCCCCGTTGCACAGCGCATAGACCGCGAAGTCCGCGATTTCGGCATCCGTTCTCTGGTAGCCGTAGGTTTCGCCGTCACGCACGATCACCCGGTGCTGGCCGGAGCGTTGTTGCTCGCGGCGCTCGTGAATGACCGGGCCGACTCCGGCGGGATCCACCAGGGGCGGCCAGCCGGCGGCGGCGAACGTGGTGGTGGACTGGTCCTGGTAGAAGGCCAGGCTGAGCAGATCCGGGCGGCGCAGCAGGTGGTGCCCGGCGAATAGGTTGTCCTTCACGCCGTGCTGGGCGTGGGGGGAACCGGTCAGCAATGTGGACCACCCGGGCCCGGAGAGGGTGGGGACTTCCATGGTCAGCGGGGTGAACGTGCCCGCTTCTTTGGCCCGGGTCAGGGCCGGTGCGCGGCCGGAGCCCAAGGCCCGCTCCAGGATCAGGCCGTCGATGCCGACTATGAGGATTTTGGTTTTCATGCCGCACCTTCCTCTAGGAGGCGGCGCCCTGCGGAACCGACGAGGACGGCGTCGCGGCGCGGCCCGACGTCGACCCGCTGGCCGGCGGTGAACACTGCTGCCTCGTGTGCCGGCAGATCGACGCGCACTGCCTGCCCTGTCACGGATTCGTGGACGTTGACGCTGACGACGGCGCCGCGCAGGACCAGCGAGGTGATGATGGCATTGCCTGATTCCGCAGGGCGAAGCTGGAGGTCCTCCGGCCGGATGAGCGCCTCCACCGGATGGCCCGCCGCAACGGTGCCGGGGTTGTCGATGCCCACGCGGCGACCCAGGACGTGGGCATGGCCGCCGTCGACACGGGCGGGCAGCCGGTTGGTGATGCCGACGAACTCCGAGACGAACGGCGTTACCGGACGCCGGTAGATGGCTTCGGGCGTATCGAGTTGCTCGATTTTTCCTGCGGACATGACACCAATCCGGTCGGCGATGGTCAGCGCTTCTTCCTGGTCGTGGGTGACGAACAGAGTGGTGGTCCCGGATTGGGTCTGGATGCGGCGGATTTCTTCCCGCAGGTGCACCCGGACCTTGGCGTCCAGGGCTGAGAGTGGCTCATCGAGCAGCAGCACCCTGGGCTCGATGGCCAGCGCCCGGGCGAGTGCGACCCGCTGCTGCTGGCCGCCGGAGAGCTGGGCCGGATGCTTGTCCAGGTGTTCCGCCAGGCCGACGGTGTCCAGGAGTTCCTTGGCGCGGGCGTGGCGTTTGGCTGTCCCGGCGCCGCGCAGACGCAACCCGTAGGCGACGTTGTCCACGGCCGACATGTGCGGAAACAGGCTGTATGACTGGAAGACGATTCCGATTCCGCGGCTGCGTACCGGGGCGGAGGTAACGTCTTCGCCGCCTATCACCACCGTGCCGGTGAGGGGTGTTTCAAAGCCGGCCAGCACGCGCAGGATGGTTGTCTTGCCGCAGCCTGAGGGTCCCAGTAACGCCAGGAGCTCACCGCCGTTCAACTGCAGGTCAAGTCCGTTGAGGACGGTTCTCTGCCCGTAGGCCATAACAATGTTCGAGAGCTGGACGTCAGCTGAGGCGGGAGGCACGTGCTGGTTCCTTTCGCAAAGGGGATGACTGCCGTCCGGGGGCCGAGGCGGCGGAAAGCGCCACCACCAGCAGCAGCCACGTGGCAATGATGACGATGAAGGACAGCGCAGCTGCGGCGTGCGGGCTGCTGGTGCCGATTGCCAGGAGGAATACCGGGAAGGTGTTGTGCAGCAGGAGGGCGGCAAGGGCGTATTCGCCCAGGGAAATGACCCCGCAGAGCAGGGAGGCTGCGAGGACTGCCGGGCGCAGGTTGGGCAGCAGGACCCGCAGCACGGTCTGGGCTGCCGTTGCACCCAGGCTCGTAGAGGCATCGAAGAGCGTGTGCACATCGATCGCGCGGATGCCCGCATCCAGCGTCCGGTACACCAGCGGCAGGCTCAGTATCACGTAAAACGGCACCAGGGAGTAGGGGCTGACCAGAAACCCCGGGATGGTCGCCCGGAAGAAGAGACTGGCCCCGCCCACCAGGGCAATCGCCGGAACGACGTAGGGCAACACGGAGAGCCATTCGGCAATACGCAGCAGCCGGGGACGCTTCAGATGCAGCCACAGCAGGGTCTGGACCATGAGCATCAGGGATGCGATCGTGCTGAGGACGGCCAGTTGCAGCGTCAGGAGCAGTTGCGGGGCGAAGTCCGCACTGGCCAGGGCCAGGACCAGGGATCCGGTGGTGAAACCTTTGCCTGGCAGCGTGAACCCGAACCAGGCCGAGGCGGCGATCGGGGTGAAAAACAGAGCCATTGCAATGATAAGAACAGCCGTGGCGGCTGTCGTTTTCAATTGCCGGCGCCAGGCCGGGGTCACCGCAGCCATGTGGCCCCCCTCCTCTCCAGCAGTGTCCGGAGTCCCATGGTGACAAGCACAACAGCCAGCATTCCGGTGACGAGGGTGGCGGCAAATCCGTCGTCCATCATGACGTTGCCGGAGATGAAGAATCCGATGAGAATCGGGACCAGGTTCACGCGCCCGCCTGTCAACGAGTAGGCGGTGGCGTAGGCGGAGAAGGAGTTGACAAACAGCAGCAGCAGGGCGCCCAGCACGGCAGGCCACATGATCGGGATGGCGATGTCACGCAGGTACTGCCACCGCGTTGCCCCGAGGCTGTCGCAGGCCTCCGCCCATTCCTTCTTCACGGTGCCGAAGGCAGGCAACATCAAGATGGCCATCAAGGGAATCTGAAAGTACAGGTACACCACCGCAAGCCCTGAAAAAGAGGCGAGCGGGAAGGCGGCGCTGAGGTTCCAGCCCGTGGCGGAACGGACAACCTGGGTCACCACGCCCTGCACGCCGATGGCTGCGATAAACGCGAAGGCCAATGCCACACCGCCCAGTTGCGAGGCGACAGCGGAATAGGAGAGCACCAGCTTCCTGAGCCAGCGCGGCCGGTCAGCGGCATGGAGCGCCCAGGCAAGTACGAGCCCCAGGCCCCCGCCCGCGGCTGCGGTCAGCAGCGACAGATTAATGGTCGTGGCGAACGCATCGAGGTACTGCGGCTGCAGTAATCGCTGCACGGCGTCAAGAGACAAGCGCCCGTCCGGCACGAAGGTCCGCCAGATGTTGGCGCCGATAGGGATGAGCAGGAAAACCCCGACGACGGCGGCGAAGGGCAGCAAACCAAGGACGCCTGCGACATCGAGGCGGCGTCGGCTGAAAGCCGGCGCGCGGGAAGACACCGTCATCAGGCCCCGACCTTCCGGGCCCACTGGTCAACGATCAGTTTCCCGGCAGCCTCACCCTGCGCGATGCTGGGGAACTTGACCTTGTCCATGATGCTGGCCTCGGGCAGGTTGGCTAGGGCCGCGGCGGAGAGTTTCCCCTCTGCCTTAAGCTGGGCGAAACGTGCCGGAACCGCGCCGCCCAGGGCGTACTGCTCGGCGCCTTCATCGCTGGTGAGCCAGTCGACCCAAAGTCGGGCAGCGTTCGGCTGCGGCGGGGACACCGTGATCGGCTGGGCGTAGTAGGTCCCGAAGATACCATCGGGCAGGACCGTGGTTTTCAGTGCGACGCCGGTGCGCTTCATCTCATCCTGGATACCCAGGAAGTTGTAGTTCCAGTCGAAAAACACGGCAGCCTGGCCTGTGCTCAGCGCCGAAGCCACCGAGGTGACATTGACCAGATTCCCCGATTTGGCTAACCGGGAGAAGAAATCTATACCGGCGGTGACGTCATCCAGGGAACCGCCGTTGGCCAGCGCTGCCGCGAAAACAGCGGCGATGGAGGACGCTCCCTGGCGTGGGTCACCAGGCAGCGCCACCTTGCCTTTGTACTTGGGCGAGAGCAGATCCTGGAATGACGATGGCATGTCCGCGTTTTTTGTGCTCACCCCGACGCTGATAACGCCGTAATAGGCACCCACCCACATGCCCTGCGGATCTTTCAGTGCGTCAGGGATCTGGTCGAAGGCAGTCGGCCGGTAGGCTTCGACCAGTTTCTGGTCGATGGCGGGCCGGGTGAACGAGTAACCGACGTCAAGGACATCCGGCTGGGAAGGTTGGCCTTTGAGGCTCTTTACGGACTGCAGTTCCTCGGCGCTGGAGGCCCCGGGGCTGGCCACCGGGATGTCGATGCCGTATTTGTCCTTAAATGCCTTGAAATGGCCACGGTAGTTCGCCCAGGTCTCGGGGTAGGCGATGAGCTGAACTTTGCCCTCCTGCTTGGCAAGGGTGACGATCTCGGCCAGCGAGGTGCCGATCTTCCGCGAAGCCGGCGCGGCTGAACCGCACGCTGTGAGTGAACCACCGACGGCGGCCAGGCCGGCGGCGCCTGCCAGGCCAAGAAGGCCGCGCCGACTGACGCTGCGGGAACTGACTGAGTCCATGGGTATCTCCTCAAGAATGAATGCCAGCGGGGCTGAAGCTGGCCCACCCAGTCTCGGGTCGCTTGATGGCCGCAACTGAACGAGAGAGTGAAGCTAAGATGAATAAAGGTCTAGACCATTTAGTTTGAGCCTTGGACAGGCATTTTCTGCGGCAGCGTGGAACAGAACCACGATCGCCACCGGCAGACAAAGGACTGATATGAAGGACATCACGGCCATAGCGCCGCTCTACGGCAGCGTTGTTCCCGGCGTACCGTCGCTGCGCCACTGCAGCGGCGTCCTCTTCGATTTCAACGGGACGCTTTCAGATGACGAAGGGATACTGCGCCGGCTCTTCATCGGGCTGGCGCAGGGTGCGGGGATTGGGCCGGCGGCAGACCGGTACCAACAGGAAATGGCCGGCCGCAGTGACCGCGAAATTGCCGAAGTGATCCTGGCCCCTGCCCTCGGGGACACCCGGAGCCAGGCGGCGCAGGAAGCCATCGGCGCGTTCCTGGCACGCCTGTACAACGTCGAAATTGAGCGGGAAAGCCCGATCCGTCCTGAAACCAAGGATCTGGTGGGCGCGTTGCATGCTGCCGGGATCCGCCTGGGTGTGGTCACGGGCGCCGGCAAGGGAACCGTCCTGTCCGCACTGCGCCGCGCCGGTCTGGCGGATTTCATCGACGTCGTCATCACCCATGAAGACGTCCGGCAGGGCAAGCCGCATCCCGAAGGCTTTCTTGCCGCTGCCCGCGCCCTCGAACTTCGGAATCCGGCGACCGTTGCGGTATTCGAGGACTCGGTTCCGGGCCTGCAGGCTGCGGCCGCCGCCGGAATGATCCCCCTCGCGGTACGCGGTACCCACCCCCCGGAGAAGCTGCGGCCACTTTCCGCCGCCGTACTGGACGGCCTGCGCCCACAGTGGCTGGACCTGGAGCTGGTGCGCGAATGAGCGAAACACACATAAGCGAAGCCCTGTTGAGTGAAGCCGCGCGGCTCCCGTTCCCCGGACGTCCCGCCGCACACGAGGTCATCCGGTCCTGGCTGGCCGGCAGGATCCGCGCGGGGCAGCTGCCGCGAGGGACCAGGCTGCCGGCCGAGCGCACGCTGAGCACGGCTCTTGGGGTCAGCCGCATGACCTTACGCCAGGCCATGGACGGTCTGGAGGACGCCGGCTACATCGACAGGGTCCAGGGCCGCAGCGGCGGGGCATTCGTCGCCCACCCGTTGCCGACGGTGGACATTTCGGACTTGATGGGGCTGAGTAGGCAGCTGCTGCGCACCGCCGGCACCGCGTCCTCACGCCTGCTGGCAGCCGAAACCATGGCCACCCCGCCGCACGTCGCGAAAGCCCTGGAACTGGCCCCCGGCGAGAGGGCCCACCGGATCCGCCGGATCCGATTCGCCGACGATATCCCGGTTGTGCTGGAAGATTCATTTTTCCCGGCACACCGGTTTCCCGGCCTCCCAGAACGGGACCTGGCAGGCTCCCTCTACCGGCTCATGGAGCAGGACTATGACCTGGCCCCCGTCTCTGCCCGGGAAGAACTCCGGCCCGTGCTGGTCGCGGGAGCCAAGGCCGAGCTGCTCGGGATCGACCCGGCAGTTCCCATGCTGGAAATCTACCGCACCTCGTGGGCCGCCGCCGGTGAGCCCGTGGAATACTCCGAGGACATCTTCCGGACCGATCGGATGCGGCTGACCGTCGCCGGCCGCGTCCGGGAAGCCGTGCCGGTACCTTCTGAAGACTAAGATCCGCTGCGAAACACTGCGTCGCCGCGGACCCTGGGTCCACGAACACAGCAAGTGTGTTCTGATGCTGGTCCTTCACTCGGCCGCGACCGTGGCCACCGCCCTGGTCCTTGCCCGGGGGAGGGAGCGCTGTGGGCTCTGGCGGTCTGGCTGCGCCCACTCGTCCGGCTGCTGACCGCGGTGGTCATCCATCCGCTGCCGCCCTTCCGGCTCCGGCCGTTGATGGCCCGGGACTCCCGAACGTGTCGCGCGGGCCAAACTGGGATGATCTTCAGACGGGGAATCGACTGATTGCGTGGTCGTAGCTGGCTTGGGCGTCGGTGAGGGCGATGCGGCTGTAGATCTCGAGTGATTGGCGGCTGGCGTGGCCGCTGTAGGCCCAGTACTCGGGAACGTGTCACCGGGGGCAAAGTAGCGGTCGGGGGTGGTTGGGTCTGAAATGGTCGTTTGTGACCCCTCTGGGTGTCCAGAGGGTCGGTGATGCAAATGCGCAGGTCAGCTGATGACGTAACTGGCGTGCGAAATCTATGAGTCGCTGACCTGCGACCGGACCCTTTGTGGGACAGTTCGGTATGGGTCGCTACGGTTACGCACGGGTCAGCACCGTGGGGCAGAAGGACGACTCTCAGCTTGATGCGCTTGGATCTGCTGGCTGCGAACGGATCTGGACCGACAGGGCCTCCGGCAAACTCGCTCACCGCCCGGAATGGGACGATCTGCTTGGCTATCTCCGTGCCGGTGACGAACTGGTCATCACCATCCTGTCCAGGACGGCCAGGTCGGTCCGGAATCTCACCGAGATCGCCGCCGATCTTCATGAACGCAACATCAACCTCATCGTGCTCAAGCAGGGCATTGACACGACCACACCCGCCGGCCGGTTCCTGTTCCACGTCATCGGTGCCATGGACGAGATGCTCGCCGACCTGATCAGTGAAGGCACCTTGGAAGGACTGCAGGCCGCCCGAGCCCGCGGAAGAGCAGGTGGGCGCAAGCGGAAACTCTCTGCGCGGCAGGACATCATCGCGAGGCAGATGTACGAGGAGAAGGGACCGGACGGCAAACGCCGGTACACCGTCGCCGACGTCGCGGAAACGTTCCACGTATCCCGCAAAACCGTCTACCGTCACCTCGGATAGATCGGCAGTGGGCCTGGCCCCAGACCGAGAGCGGGCCGGGCCTATGCAACTTGTGCCAGGCCAAGGCTTCGGCCCATGTCGAGGTGGATCTCGCCGCAGGGGTTGATGTTGACCCAGAACAGTGGGCTCAGCGCCCGCCGATCGGCGGCGGTCATCCGGTCCGCCCACTCCGGTTCGTCCAGGATGGCTTGGAGCAGCATGGTGTTGACCAGGACCGCAGCTGACTGCAGGAGGTGAAGGGCGAGCATCGAGGTTTCCTGGTGTTCGCGGTCTTCACCGGTGAGGTCAGAGTCCTTGCCGTAGAAGAAGAATCCGTTCCCGGAGTTCCAGTTTTCCACCACCTGCAGGCCTTGGTGGATCTCGTGCCGCAACGATTCATCGGCCAGGTACTCGCAGAGGAAGATCGTCTTCACCGCTCGGCCCAGTTCCTCCAGCGCAGCGTAGGTGGGGTGTTTGGGGCCGCCGCGGGTGAACCGTCGCAGTACCTGCTCGGCCTCAGCGGTACCCAGCCGCATCGCGGTGGCGTACTTGACGAGCTGGTCGTACTGCTGCGCGATCAACTCCCAGTTGATCGCTCTGGACATCACTTTCCCCAGTTTCGGGTACTGCTGGTCGCCGCCGACCTGGTAGAGCCGCTGGCGACCGATGTCCTTGAGCCGTGGGAGCAGCCGGAAATCCAACAGGTAGGTGAAGGCGAACCCGACGACGCTCGCCCCGTGGGTGTCCACGTAGTTCTTCTCGATGTCGGTGTCCGGGCCTTGACTCAGGACCCCTTGGATCATCGCGGCGACCTCGGAGGACGAGCAGGACTTGAGTTGGCTGTAGATGCAGACGCTCTTGCGTTCCACATGCCAATAGATCATCACCCCAGGTCCGCCGTACCGCTGATGCCATTCGGTCATCAGGTTCGACTCCCAGGACCCGAACTTCTTCGAATCCGACGCACACGTCGTGCCGGTGCCCCACCACGCCTCGTCACGGCGGGCGAACGTCTGGCTGACGACCTTCACCACCGCCGCCCGCAGGTTGTCCCGGGTGATGAACATCCGGCGCACCCGCCGCAGAGCGGCCTCGGTTTCCCCGTGGTCGCCGCCGCTGACCACGGCCTTGATCCCCAGGTTCGTACCCAACGCGTACAGCACAAGCAGCAGGCGTCGTTGCAGCTGGGCTCGGGGAATGTTCTCCCGGGTAGCCACCGACGTCAGCTCGGAGGTGAAATCCACCAGCCAGTCGGTTTCCTTCAACATGTCCAACAGCGCAACTGTGCCCCACCGGCGGATCAGCTCACCTTTGAGCGCCGTGAGGTTCCTAGGCTCCTCCTGGACCGGCAGTTTCGGAACGCTGATCCACGACAGTCCTTTCCGGACGCCGATTTTCACGCCGCCGCAGGTGGCGTCGACCAGTGCCTGGTCCAGCCGCTCAAGGCTGACGGTCATCTTCGATTTCAGATCGGCGAGGAACTCAGCCGGGTCCTGCGGTTGCCTCAACGCGGCGTAGTGCACATCCCGGTTGTCCTCGAAATCGTCGGGAAGGTCGGTGTCCGGGTCACCGTGCCGGCGACCCCCGACCACCCACACATCCCGACGCCGCAAAGCGTCCCGCAATGCTTTCAACACGCACAACTCGTAGGCGACCCGTCCGATCCGGCCCGAATCTTCCACCACCGCATCCCTCCACCCCGGTGGAACGACACCATCGAGGGGAACTTGTTCGTCGGAATCGTAGAACTTGGCGCGGCCACCCCTAGCGGCGTAACAGCGCAGCACACCCAACGCCTGGATCACCGGCTGGTAGGCGGTGTTGTTGCTGCGGAACTCCAACGCCCCCAACAGATGCGGCAGCATACGGCGGTAATGCCCTGAGTAAGAACCAGACAGCACCGTCCGCACCCGCATCTGGAAGGCCTGCTGGTTGGCCTTGGCCTCCCGGACCAGATCCCGCAACGTCGCCTCCCCGACACCGGATAGACCACCGACCGCACCGAGTCATCCGGCCGGGCCAGGGCAGCATCCGCGACGGCGAACAGCAACCCGTCTTTGTTCCGCACCCGCCGCAGATCAGCCATCAGTTCACCCTCGACTCGGCGTTCCGCGCGGGTGCTGATCTTGAGTACCAAACTGTTCAGCAAATCCACCAGGGCATCGGTGATCTCCGCCTGCCGCATCGCCCCCAACGCCGCCAGCAAAGTCAACCGCACCGGCTCGGCGGCGGCGCGCAGATCCGACGGATACGCCCGCATCGCCCGCGCTTGCCAAGCATGCAACACCCGCTCGCTCACATCGGTGAACACCAACGCAGACAGACCTAGCCCTGTGACCTGCGCCAACTTGCCGACCTCACCCAGCAGCGTCTCCAAACTGACCCGGCCCGGATCAGCCTTGATCAACGCCAAAGTTCCGCCCGCGTCGTGCGTGACCAGCCCGCTCAACAACATCCTGGTGCCCTCGGAGAGCCGCCCCACAGTCTGCTCGCAGAAAGCCTGCTCGAACGTGGCCAACGCCGAAATGGCCACCCGCTCCAATCGGCCGGCGGTCGGTGGTTCGATCCGCTCCGCCCGGCAGCGCGCCACCAGCGCATCCCGCAACTGATCCGGCCGTTGCTCCACAGGGCACACCTCCGTCGCCAACCAACCGGCCAGGTTGTCCTGATCGAGCACACTGCACTCACGGAAACTGAAACTCTGCCGGATCTGCGCTCGATGACCCTTGATCGACCGGCCATCCCAGTCATAGGCATTCCACTCCGCCGCAACAACTTTCACCTGCTCAGCGACATACCGAACAACCGAGCCGGGTACCTCACCCGACGAACGCGGAAACCGGCCCTCCAGCTCAAAGAACTTCAACAGCACCGCGAATCCCAGACGCGTCGCACCCACCTTGTTCGACAACAACGCCAGATCCGACTCCAACAACGTCCACGACGCGATCAGATCCTCAGACTCCCACCCCCGGCGCATCCACCAACCCTGTCAGCCCACCACCGACCAGCGGAAGACCCCGGAGCACCCCTACTTTGCCCCCGGTGACACGTTCCCGAGTACTGGGCCTTCATGGAGGGTATGGGGTTGGAGGCCAACCCGTGGGTGGTGATCCGGGACGCCCCTGATGCCTGCCACATCGTCGCCTCCCGCGTTGATCACGCCGCCGAGGTGTGGAAGGGCCGCCTGGACCAGCGGGGGAGGCGCAGAAAGCCTGTCAGGCGGTGGAAACCGAGTTCGGCCTCGTCGTCGCCCCGCGGGGTCGCAACCCGGACCGGCGGGCGCCGAGCCAACAAGAGAACTGGGTGACCCAGCGCACCGGGCAAGTCTCCGACCGGGCGGTCCTGGCGGAGAAGGTCCTCGAGGCCGTCCAGCGGACGCAGTGGTCGGGGTC
>JAABVA010004080.1_pt1 | contig 13630 bp, 15 predicted proteins | sample 5560331 | NCBI WGS metagenome assembly JAABVA01 (sample SAMN12812661, study PRJNA571458) | rock metagenome | isolation source: Antarctica rocks | place: Antarctica: Victoria Land, Mt New Zealand sud | collected 2016-01-07 | reverse complement strand
TGCGTGAGTGGGCGAAGAGCAACGGTCATCAGGTCAGCGACCGCGGGCGGATCAACGCGACCGTGCAGCAAGCGTACGACGCCGCCCACTAGCCCTGGGCTAGCCAGGGCTAGCCGTGGGCTAGCCGTCCGTCTGTAGTCCCACGCGATGGACTCACGCTAGGACATGCACGCTCATGCCGGCGACAGCGAGGGCAACGGCTCATTGAGGGGTCCCCTGAAACGTCCGACTGGCGGAGATCGAGTGATCGCTCATGCCGGAGGTCGAGCTCCGGGACGCACGATCCGCACTCTCGTGCCGGTGATGTGCCGCCCGTCGACGTCGGCGGGGGAGCGCTCACCCAGTGATGCGCACCTCTCTGTCCTGCGTCCTTCCAGCCGCGTAGGCCGCCGCGACAGCATCCCAAGGGGCCCCGGTTGCGCTCGAATGGACCCGTACGGGCCCACGCAGAAGGACTGTCGTTCGCCTACACCCCGAAGGGTCAGGCACCGCGCCTGATGGACGGCCTCATCATGGCGTCGACGTCAACGGGTTGCACGCGCCACAGTCGCGGGCCGGCTCGATACGCGACGAGGTGGCCTTGGGCGATCCATCTGCGGAGCGTTCGGACACTTACATGCGTGCGCGCCGCCGCCTGGGCGAGCGACTCATACGTCTTCGGGGCCATCGGTTGCTCCTTCGGAAGTTCTTCCCTCTACTTAAGTAAGCGGAAGAAACCCCCTTGAGGTGGACACTTGTCCGCCAACTATTTTGGGTTACCGAAGCGAGAGGTGGCGAACAGCCCAAGGGTCTGGGGGACGTCCCCCGTCGTGGTGTAACTCCTGGTATGGCCCCCGAACGTTTGAGCAACCACCATCCCCGCTGGCCGTCGACGCCCTAACCAACGCCATTGCCTTGAGACCCCCGCGCGGCGTGGTCCTTCACTCCGCGCGCGGCCGCCAGTTCCGCTCCCACGCCCCGCCCACATCGGAAAGCCGGAGCCGACCTGTCGCCGCGGCAGATGGCGAAGTCGGTCTTGGACGCAAACCCGTCGAGGAGCTCTTCGCCCGCGTCCACGACGCCCCGCCGGCGGGGATCAGCCCCGAGCAGGCCGAAGGCCGAGCGATGGCCGTGCTGGCGCTGTTGCGCGCCATCGAACGAGTAAACCGCGAGGAACGCGAACTGCAGGCCGAGATCATCGAACGCCTCGAGGCCCACGCCGACGCGCACATCTTCACCAGCCTGCCCAAAGCCGGCCACGGGGTCCGCGCCGCGACCCTGCTCGCCGAGATCGGCGACGACCGCGCCGCTACCCCGACGAAGAATCCCTAGCCGCCCTGGCCGGCGTCGCATCCGTGACCCGCGCCAGCGGCACAATGACCAGCGTCGGCTTCCGCTGGGCCGCCGACAAGATACTCCGCAACGCCCTGATCGACTTCGCCGACGACTCCCGCCACGCCAGCCCCTGGGCCGCAGAGGTCTACACCGACGCCATCAACCGCGGCAAACGCCACCCCCACGCCGTGCGCATCCTCGCCCGCGCCTGGACCCGCGTCATTCTGGCGCTGCTGGCAAGACGACACCAACTACAACCCCCAACTCCACGGAGGCGCCATGGCTTTGAACGCCGCCTGAGGTTGACCTAGGGAATCTCATGCCCCGGCCGCCGCGATGATGTCGGGCATGTTGACCTCGAGGACGCGGCAGATCTCCTCGAGCTCGTAGAGTAGAAGCCGGGCGTCTCGCCCTTGAGCCGCCGGGTCAGCGTCGACCGGGGGATGCGGGCGTCGCGGGCGACGGCCCACACGCTCGACCGTTCCGAGATCGCCTGCTCGACGAGGTGGCGATCCTGACCCGGAGCTCGTCGGCTCGGGTCGGCAGCGTGGTGGTGGTCATCGGGTCGCCCCCGCCCGAGCCGCGTCCCGGATCTGCGCGGCCACGATCAGCAGCTGGCGGGCAATGCTCTCGGCCTCATCCGGCAGGAGCCTCACGCCGGCACTCTCGCCCTTGCCCAGGTAGACGGTCGGCTCGCCCCCGACGTCCTTGACCGGGCGAACCGTCACGTACTCGGGCTCTCGTGTCCCGTCGTTGAGCAGGCCGGCGCCTCGAGGCTCAGTGGTACGCGGCGCTCGCGGCCGTGGCACCACTGGTCGTCGACGAACGCCGCCCCGGGGTGGCCGTCCCCGTCGACGCACCAGGGCTGGAGGTGATCGGCGTGGGCGTCAACGAGTCGACCCACATCGGCTCGGTAGTGATCGTGCTGGTAGTCATGGTGGCTCCCTCTCGCGGTGAGGGCCATGGCATTCTCATGGCAATTCGTGCCAGCAAGAAGGCCATGAACCCCTCGTCTTCGCAGTTCAGAGCCTTCTGTGCCACGGTCGGGGTAACAGGATTCGAACCTGCGGCCTTCCGCTCCCAAAGCGGACGCGCTACCAAGCTGCGCCATACCCCGTTACTCGCCTCGCCCGCAGAGCGCCGAGGGCTGCCTCGTTTGGGTCCGCGCGAGTGCGGCCATTAGGCTAGCGCCCCGGACGACCCGGTAGCATCCGGGTCACCCGCGGGCGTAGCTCAATGGTAGAGCCCCAGTCTTCCAAACTGATTACGCGAGTTCGATTCTCGTCGCCCGCTCCACTGGACCGGCCCGGGTCGGAGCGATCCGACTCGACGGACAACGGCCAGCCGTGGCCCAGCTGGCGGTGAGCCGGCTCGCTGGCTCCCACCCACCAGAACCCGCAATCTACCTAAGATTGCCCCTGATTGGGATGTTTGAGACGGAGGTCAAGTGCTGTCGTTCGTTGAGCTGGAGCGATCGCTGGGATCAGTACCCGGCCCGGTCGTCAGGCAGCTCGCCCGTGTCGACTTCGGCCGCGGTCGCGAGGAGCGGTCGCGTGGTGCGGGCGCTCCTCGCGCAGGCTTACCAGAGGTTCGGGCAGCGGGCCGCATCGGACCGGACAACGACAACGAAGCAGGAACGGGTGGGTAGGTACGTGGTCGAGCACGCGCCGCAGATCTTCAAGATCGCCGACGTCCGGGGCGCCCTACCCGGGGTCAGTGAGGCGACCATCCGACTGGCACTCGAGCGACTGAAGAAAGAGGGCCGGGTGAAACCAGAGGGCCTGGGCCGGTCCGCCGTGTGGGTGAAGCCCCCCGCGTCCTGATGGCGCTGCTCGACTCAGGATGAGCGCCGCCGGTGCACCCGCAGCTCGCTGACCGTCCGGCCCGCCGCGAGCGCCTTGGCCTCGAAGCCGTCGGTGGGCCGCCACGACGGGCGCTCGCCCGACGACGCCACGAAGGTGCCATGTGCCTCGACCTGCTTCCGCGCGTATGCCGCGTAGTCGGGTTGGTCGGTCGCGACGAGCAGGCGCCCCGTGGGCGCGAGCCGGGCCTCGAGGAGGTCCAGCGCGTGCCGGCTGACGAACCGGCGCTTGGCGTGCCGCGCCTTGGGCCACGGGTCCGGAAAGAACAGGTGGACGGCGTCGAGCTGCCCCGTGCCCACCCGGTCACGAAGGAACACCATGGCGTCACCGCGCTCGATCCGCAGGTTCGGCACGCCGGCCTGCTCGGCGGCCGCGAGCATCCGCGCAATGCCTGGGGTGTGGACGTCGAGAGCGAGGATGTCGCGCTCCGGGTGGGCCACGGCATACGCGATGGCGGCCTCGCCGTGGCCGCAGCCGACCTCGAGGACGAATGGTGCCCGTCGGCCGAAGATCCGCTCGGGGTCCAGTGGTCCGGGGGGGACCGCCCGGCCGGGACCGAGGGTCTGCAGGCGGGTCCGGTTGAGCGGCGACACCGGCCCGTGCCGGGCGTTGTACGTCCGCACGGGAGGCTGTTCGGTCACGGTGTGATGCTAGTCAGGCCACCACCTGGCTCCGGTCCGGCGCGCACGCGGTCCGGTTCAGCCGCGGTTCAGAGCGGGATGGCCTTGAGCACCGAGGGGGCACGAAGGCGCAGCTGACCCTCGTCGAGTCCGCCGACGTCCTCGCGCAACTCGGCCTCGGAGGCTCGGAGGCTCTGACGTCTCAGGACGAAACGTTCAGTCGCGCCAGATCAGGACGACCGCTCGGTCGTCGGTCTCGCCCGCCATGGCCGACGCGCACAGCCGCCCGGCACCACCGGTGAACCCCCGAGGGACGAGGCGCTCGGCCGCGCCGAGCATCCGGTCCACGCCGACGGTGAGGTCGCGCTGGCGGGTCTCGATGACGCCGTCGGTGTAGAGCACGAGCGCGTCGCCGCGCGCGAGCTGACCGGACGCCCGCAGGAACGCCGCGTCGTCGATGACCCCGAGCAACGGGCCTGCCGTCCCAGCCAGCACCTGCCACCTGCCGGAGCCGTTCACGAACTGGACCGCAGCCGGATGGCCCGCGTTGCCGATGCTGTACTCGCCCGTCGCCAGGTCGATCGAGACGTGTACCGCCGTGGCGAAGCCCTCGTCCCACTCCTGACGCACGAGGTAGGAGTTCGCCGCCGGCAGGAACCGCTCGGGCTCCAGCTCGCCGAGCAGGCCGCCCAGGGCGCCGGACAGCAGCAGCGCCCGGGTGCCGGCCTGCACCCCCTTGCCGGAGACGTCGACGAGGACGACCTCGAGCCAGCGCCCCGAGCTCGACCGCGTGGCGACGACGAAGTCGCCCGAGAAGGACTGTCCGTAGGCCGACTCGACGGCCACCTCGGCGTGCCAGCGCGGTGGCAGCTCCGGGAGCTCGCCGAAGGCCCGGAGCCGGTCGCGCAGGTCGACGAACATCGACTCCCCGTGGTGGCCCTGCACGCCGATCCGGGCGCGCGACCGCGACGAGGAGAGCATGAGAACGACGACCACCGCGATGGCCGCCAGGGCCACCACCTGAGCGGGGGTCCAGCCGTCCATCGAGCTGCTGGCGACGAGTTCGACGAGGAAGGTGAGGCTGACCAGCATGAGCCAGCGAGGCGGGAGGTAGAGGCCGGCGAGCAGGACCAGCGGCGCGTAGACCGAAGGGGGGACCCAGCCGGGCCAGATCGCCATGACGCCGAACAGCACCAGGCCGAGGACGACCAGTCCCGCGCTGCGAACGGTCGGCAGGTACCAGGACTGCTGCGTCCGCATGCCACGCAGGGCAGCCGGCAGCCGGCGGGCAGTCAGCCGTCTGCGCGTCAGGAGATCGCTGCTCGTGGCCACGCCTCAACCCTAGGCGGCGGCGGCGCAGATGGTTGGCGTTCTTGACCAAACGCTGGCATGGCGGCCGGTGGGCCGGCGCGACCTGTCACACCTCGTCCGGGAGCACCCCACTGCTCTCGTAGCCGGCCACCATCGCGAGCCGGCGCGCGTGCCTCGCAACTCCCGAGAACGGCGTCGCGAGAAAGACGTCGACGATCTCCTTGGCCTCCTCGACGGCAGTGAAACGCCCCCCGATCGAGACGACGTGGGCGTCGTTGTGCTCCCGCGCGAGCCGCGCCAGCTCGGGGGTGCAGGCGAGCGCTGCCCGGATGCCGGTGACCTTGTTCGCGGCCATCTGTTCGCCGTTGCCCGATCCGCCAAGTGCCACGCCCAACGACCCCGGGTCCTGCGCGACGGCCACGGCCGCACGGAGCACCGCCACCGGGTAGTCGTCCTCCGGGTCGTAGTGGTGCGGGCCATGGTCGGTCACGTCGTGACCGGCCTGCCGGAGGTGGGCCACGAGCGCTGCCTGCAGCTCGTATGCCGCATGGTCGCCGCCGATGTGAACGCGCATGTCCGTAGTCCTTCCGTGAGTAGCGGGTCAGTCGAAGATCGGGCCGACCGTCCGGGTCCGCTTGATCTCGTAGAACCCGGGAGTCGCGGCAACGAGCAGGGTGCCGTCCCAGAGCCGGCCGGCCGCCTCGCCCTTGGGTGCCGGCGTGACAACGGGCCCGAAGAAGGCCACTCCTTCGACGCCGACGACCGGCGTTCCCACGTCGGTGCCCACGAGGGAGATCCCGCGCTTGTGACTGCGCCGCAGAGCCGCGTCGTACTTCCGCTGGTGGGCTGCCTTGGCCAGGGTGGCGGGAAGGCCGACCTCCTCGAGGGACTCCGCGATGACCCGGTCGTAGTCGCGGACCTTGCGCAGGTGGATCCGGGTGCCCATGGCGTCGTAGAGCGGCTTGATGACCTTGTCGCCGTGGGCCTCGGAGGCGGCGATGATCACCCGGACCGGTCCCCACGCCTTGTCCATGAGACTGCGGTAGCTCTTCGAGACGTCGGCCTTCTCGTTCAGCACCGAGAGGCTCATGACCGACCAGGTGACGTCGACGTCGCGGACCTTCTCGACCTCCATCAGCCAGCGGGACGTGATCCATGCCCAGGGACAGGCCGGGTCGAACCACATCTCGGCCTTCTCCCGCGCCGTCCGGGACCTCGCGGCCGGTGCAGGGCTCGCCTTCTTCTGTGTAGGACTCATGTGCTGAATCCTCTCATCGAGTGACCGTGCGATCATGGCGGGCGTTCCCCGCCCGATCCACCAGCCCAGGAGTGCACCAGTGCCCGGCCACAACCTCACCCGTGACGAAGCGACAGCCCGCGCCGAGCTGCTCTCCGTCACGAGCTACGACGTCGTCCTGGACCTCACCACCGGACCGACGACGTTCGCCACCACCACGACGGTCCGCTTCTCGGCGAGCACCCCCGGAGCGCAGACGTTCATCGACCTCGTCGCGCAGTCGGTCGAGTCGATCAACCTCAACGGCGAGAGCCTGGACCCCGCGGAGCACTGGGCCAACTCAACGATCTCGTTGCCAGGCCTCGCCGCCGACAACGAGCTCGTCGTCGAGGCAACGGGTCTCTACACGAACACCGGCGAGGGCCTGCACCGGTTCGTCGACCCGGTCGACGGTGAGGTCTACCTCTACAGCCAGTTCGAGGTCCCCGACTCCCGGCGCGTGTATGCCGTGTTCGAGCAGCCCGATCTCAAGGCCACCTTCGCGTTCACCGCCACCGCACCGGCACACTGGAACCTCATCTCGAACATGCCCACCCCCGAGCCCACCGACGCCGGTGAGCGGGACGGCATACCGGCTGCGACGTGGGCCTTCGAGGCCACCCCGCGGATCTCCTCCTACATCACCGCCCTCGTGGCGGGGCCCTACGACGTCGTCCGCGACGAGGTGGTCTCGCGCAGCGGCACCGTCCCGCTGGCGATCTACGCCCGCAAGTCGCTCATGCAGTACGTCGACGCGGACAACATCTTCGACATCACGAAGCGCGGGTTCGACTTCTTCGAGAAGGAGTTCGACTCGGCATACCCGTTCGCGAAGTACGACCAGGTCTTCGCCCCGGAGTACAACGCCGGAGCGATGGAGAACGCCGGCTGCGTGACGATCACGGAGGTCTACGTCTTCCGCAGCAGGGTCACCGACTCGCTCGCCGAGCGGCGCGGCCTGACGATCCTGCACGAGCTCGCGCACATGTGGTTCGGCGACCTCGTGACGATGCAGTGGTGGGACGACCTGTGGCTCAACGAGTCGTTCGCGGAGTGGGCCTCGACCGTCGCGCAGACCGACGCAACCGAGTGGACGGACGCGTGGACGACCTTCCAGAGCCACGAGAAGACCTGGGCCTACCAGCAGGACCAGCTGCCCTCGACCCACCCGGTCTACGCCGACATCAAGGACCTCGAAGACGTCCTGATCAACTTCGACGGCATCACCTACGCCAAGGGCGGCTCGATCCTCAAGCAGCTCGTCGCCTACGTCGGGCGGGCGGCCTTCAGCCAGGGCCTGCGCTCGTACTTCGCCAAGTACGCCTGGGGCAACACCCGGTTCGCCGACCTTCTCGCGGAGTTCGAGGCGAGCTCCGGTCGCGACCTCGGCACGTGGTCGGATGCGTGGCTCAAGACCGCAGGGGTGAACACGCTGCGGGTCGAGGTCGCCGCGGACGACACCGGGGTCATCACCTCGGCCGCGATCGTGCAGTCGGCCACGGCGGACCACCCGACGCTGCGACCGCACCGCATCGCGGTCGGGCGCTACGAGATGCGCGACGGGGCACTGGGACGCACCGGCCGGCACGAGGTCGACGTCGTCGGTGAGCGCACGGAGCTGCCGGAGCTCGTCGGGCTCCCGCAGCCGGACCTCATCCTGGCGAACGACGACGACCTGAGCTATGCCAAGCTGCGCTTCGACGAGCGCTCGCACGCGACGGCGCTGGCACATGCCGCCTCGTTCACCGAGAGCCTTCCCCGGTCCCTCGTCCTCGGCGCCTTGTGGGAGATGGTGCGTGAGGGCGACCTCGCGGCGCGCGACTTCATCCCTGTGCTGCTCCGCGTCACCGCCATCGAACGCAGCTCCACGGTGCTGCGCACCATCCTGACGACGACGAAGCAGATCCCCTCACAGCTGATCACGTCGGCGACGAGCTTCTGCGCCCCGGCCCACCGCGTCGCGACGCTGCAGCTCGTAGCTGACCGGCTGCGGGAGCTCGCGGGGTCGGCGAAGCCGGGCAGTGACCGGCAGTTCCAGCTCGTCGGGGCCTTCGCCCGGGTGGGTCACAGCCCCGCGGACGCAGCCCGTATCCGGGCCGCCTTCGACGGTTCCCGGCCCTACGCCGGCCTCGAGGTCGACCAGGACCTGCGCTGGGCCTTCCTCGCCTCGCTCGCGACGGCCGGAGCGGCGGGTGTCGAGGAGATCGACGCCGAGCTGGCCCGCGACGACACGGCGACGGGACGCGAGCACGCCTTCCTGGCCAAGGCGGCCCGGCCCACGGCCGAGGCCAAGGCCGAGGCCTGGCGGCTCGCCGTCGAGGAGGACGGCCAGCCGAACTCCGTGGTCGAGGCGCTCGGCACGGGGTTCAACCGGACCTTCGACCCCGAGGGACTCCTCCGCGACTACGTTGCCAAGTACCACGACGCCCTCCTGCCCATCTGGGAGACCCGCTCGGCCGCGATCCGTGAGCGGGTCGTCAAGTACTTCTACCCGTTGGGCCTCGTCGGCCCGGAGCTGGCCGCCGCCACGCAGGCGTGGCTCGAGGCGAACCCCGAGGCGCCAACGGCCCTGCGTCGGCTCATCGGCGAGCACCTCCACACGGTGCTGACCGCCGTGGGCGCGCAGGAGGCTGACGCCAAGCGTGACTGACCTCGTCATCGTCGGACGCCCCGGGCAGACCCTGCCGGGAACGTCCGGGCTCGTCGCGGCCTGGGACTGGCTGGGCACGGCGTGGGACCGGGCCGGTGGCGCGGCCGTCCTCATCGTCCTGACCGTCGTCGGCGCCGTCCTCCTGCGCTGGCTGGCCAACCGGCTGGTCCACCGGATGATCGCCAGTGCGGCCACCCGCAACGACACGAGGCTGGCGCAGCTGCCGGGACGCACCGGCCGGGTTCTGGCGGACCTCACCGGCGTGGTCCACGAACGCCATCTGCAGCGAACCACGACGATGGGCGCGATCCTGCGCAGCATCGTCACCTTCGTGGTCTTCGGCATCGCCGCGCTGACCGTCATGTCGATCGTCGGGCTCCCCCTCGGCCCACTGCTGGCGTCGGCCGGTGTCGGCGGGGTCGCGCTGGGGTTCGGTGCCCAGAGCCTCGTCAAGGACTTCCTCTCCGGCGTGTTCATGATCATCGAGGACCAGTACGGCGTGGGCGACGTCGTCGACACCGGATCGGTCACCGGGACGGTGGAGGACGTCACCCTGCGGATCACCCGGATCCGTGACGCCACCGGCGTCGTCTGGTACGTCCGCAACGGGGAGATCCTGCGGATCGGCAACAAGTCCCAGGGCTGGTCGATCGCGGTCGTCGACATCCAGGTGGGTTACGACGAGGACCTCGCCCACGTGACGCAGATCATCACCGAGGTGGTCGGCGATCTCGGCACGACGGAGCCGTGGGCCTCGCGGCTCATCGAGGACCCGTCCCTCGTCGGGATCGAGGCGATGACCGGGGGCTACGTGACCCTGCGGGTCAGCGCCAAGTGCGTGGCCAACGAGAGCGCGGCCGTGCAGCGGGAGATCCGCGAGCGGGTCAAGGCCGCGTTCGACGCCAACGGGATCGTGGTGCCACCGCCGCCCCCGCTGCCGCCCTACAGCGGTGGCGCGGTGGCCCCGCCGGCCTGAGCCGGGCACCCGCACGGTCAGCTGGACGGTGCGGGTCACTCCGTATGCCGGGCAGCGGCCCAGCCGTCCGGCTCACCTCCCCCAGCCGGGTTGACGCCGAGTCAGGCAGGTTGACGCCCTCTGGACCGGGCGTCGACCCACTCGACGCCGCGTCAACCTCACCGGGCCACGCGGTCCGGTCACTCGGTATGCCGGGCAGCGGCCCAGCCGTCCGGCTCACCTCCCCCAGCCGGGTTGACGCCGAGTCAGGCAGGTTGACGCCCTCTGGACCGGGCGTCGACCCACTCGACGCCGCGTCAACCTCACCGGGCCACGCGGTCCGGTCACTCGGGATGCCGGGCAGCGGCCCAGCCGTCCGGCTCACCTCCCCCAGCCGGGTTGACGCCGAGTCAGGCAGGTTGACGCCCTCTGGACCGGGCGTCGACCCACTCGACTCCGCGTCAACCTCACCGGGGCACGCGGTCCGGTCCGGCCGCTTCTGCATCCGTATGCCGGGCGGCCGGCTAAGCGGCCCGGCTCACCTCTCCAGCTGGGTGGTCAGCCCGCAGGCTCGTCCTCGAGCTGGTTGACGAGCGAGTGCGCGGCCCTGGTGAGGTAGTCGCGCAGCAGCAGGTCGTGCGTCTGCTCCAGACCGAGCGTGTCCACCGCGGCGAGCATGTGGGTCAGCCAGCGGTCCCGCTGGGCCGGCGTCACGGCATACGGATGGTGCCGCATCCGCAGCCTGGGGTGCCCGCGCTCCTGCGAGTAGGTCGCCGGGCCTCCCCAGTACTGCTCGAGGAATCCGAGGAGGCGCTGCTCGGCCGGCCCGAGATCTTGCTCGGGATAGAGAGCCCGCAGCTGGGGGTCGCTGCTGACACCGACGTAGAACTCGTGAACGAGCCTGGCGAACGTCGGGTGCCCACCCACCTCGTCGTAAAACGTCACCCCAGCATTGTCCCACCCCCCACCCCCCACTCCCCACTCCCCACCCCCCACCCCCCACCCGACCGTCCGAGGCGCTGAGGCCGTTCCGCGGTGACTAGCGCGTGAGAAAGGCCCGGCAGGATTTGCACCACCTTTGGGTGATCCCCCACGCTTGGCGGGTGCCCTCGACCTCCCCCGCCCCGGCCCCCTCCTCGCCCGTGACCGCCGACCTGGACGCCTGGTGGCGTTCCGCGGTGATCTACCAGATCTATCCCCGGTCCTGGGCGGACAGCGACGGTGACGGGGTCGGTGACCTGCCCGGCGTCACGGCACGGCTGGGCTACCTCCGGGACCTCGGCGTGGACGCGGTGTGGCTCTCGCCCTTCTACCCCTCCCCCCAGGCGGACGCCGGCTACGACGTCGCCGACTACCGCGACGTCGACCCGCTCTTCGGCACGCTCGCGGACGCCGACGCGATGCTCGCCCGGGCCCACGAGCTGGGGCTCAAGGTGATCGTCGACCTCGTCCCGAACCACTCCTCCGACGAGCACGCGTGGTTCACGGCTGCGTTGCGCGCGCAAGCCGGATCGGTGGAGCGTGACCGCTACCTGTTTCGCGACGGCGGTGGACCGGCGGGTGAGCTGCCACCGAACAACTGGAAGTCCCTCTTCGGCGGTCGCGCCTGGACGAGGGTCACCGAGCCGGACGGGACACCGGGCCAGTGGTACCTCCACCTCTTCGACCCCAAGCAACCGGACTTCAACTGGGACAACGCCGAGGTCCGGGCGGAGTTCGAGTCGATCCTGCGGTTCTGGCTCGACCGGGGCGTCGACGGGTTCCGCGTCGACGTCGCCCACGGGCTCGTCAAGGAGGCCGGCCTGCCGGACTGGGGCGAGGGGCAGGAGCTGGTCGGCGACCCCGACGACGGGGACACCGGAGACCACCTCTCGGTCGGTTCCGATGGGGCCACCCGCAAGCGGGCGCCGATGTGGGACCAGGACGGCGTCCACGAGATCTACGAGCAGTGGCGCAAGGTGCTCGACTCCTACGGCCGCCCGGACCGCATCCTGTGTGCGGAGGCGTGGGTCGAGCCAGCCGAACGCGCGGTGCGCTACCTGCGCCCGACGGAGATGAACCAGGCCTTCAACTTCGACTTCCTCCAGTGTCCCTGGAAGGCTGCCCCGCTCGCCCGCGTCATCGACCAATCGCTCGCGGCGGCGGGCTCCGTCGGCGCGCCGAGCACCTGGGTCCTGTCGAACCACGACGTCGTGCGGCACGCTTCCCGTCTCGGACTGAGCCAGGACAAGCGGCGGCCCAACGGCATCGGCAAGGACGACGTCCAGCCCGACCGGGAGCTCGGTCTGCGCCGTGCCCGCGCAGCGACGGCCCTGATGCTCGCCCTTCCCGGTGCGTCCTACATCTACCAGGGCGAGGAGCTCGGGCTACCGGAGTCCACGGACATGCCCGACGCCTTCCGTCAGGATCCCACGTTCGTCCGCAGCGAGGGTGCCGAGCTCGGGCGGGACGGCTGCCGGGTGCCGATGCCGTGGACCCGGCAGGGGCCGTCGCTCGGTTTCGGGCCGTCGGGCGCCACCTGGCTGCCGCAACCGGGCAGCTATGCCGACTACGCGGTCGACCAGCAGGTCGGCCGGCTCGGCTCGACGCTCGAGCTCTATCGATCGCTGCTCTCCGTCCGCCGAGAGCACCGCCTGGGAGAGGGCTCGTTGCGCTGGCTCGAGGAGTATGCCGGGCAGCCGGACGTCGTGGCCTTCGCCAACGAGCACCCGGAGCACCCCGACGCAGGCGAGGTCGCCGTGCTGACGAACCTCGGCACCACGCCGTTGAGGCTGCCTGCTGGAGCGACACTCCTGATCGGCTCCGAACCGCTGGACGCGGCTGGCGGCCTGCCGACCGACACGACGGCCTGGTTGCTCCTCTGACCTTGGTGGGCGCCGGCTCGGGTCCGGACGAACGGGGTCGGTGCCACGCCGTGCCTCGATCCATGTCAAAGAATCACCCCTTCGTGTCCGGTTTGGGGGATTCTTCGACAAGGATCAGGGGCGCCTGTGGACAACGGGCAGGGCTCGGGTGGCGACCGGCCTAGCCTCGCTCCATGGCCGAGATCACCGCCTCACCGGACGACCTCGGCGCCGTGGCCGGGCACACCGGTCGCGACGCCGAGGACCTGCGCGGACTGGCGCCGAGCCTGCGCGCCGCCGGATCGAGCGCGACCTCCGGGGTGGGGACGAGCCACGCTGGCCTGGCGGCGGCGGTGTCGGACCTGGCCCGGGTCGAGGCGGCCGTCCTGCTGGCCCTGGCCGACGCGGCCCAGATCCTCAGCGAGGGCTTCGCCGGGGCCGCGGAGGACTACCGCGACGTGGAGATCCACAACGCGGCGATGCTGCGCCGGACGGTCGCGGCGTGACCCTGGGGTCCCTCGAGCTCCCGCTGCCCCAGGGTGACCCGGGGTCGCTGTGGCGCGCCTCCGCCCTCTACGCCGGCGTCGGCTCCCGGGCCGGCCAGGGCGTCATCGCCACCCAGGGCCGGCACACCTTCTTCCTCGGCCGCACCTGGGCCGGGGTCGCCTTCGAGGCAGCGCAACAGGACTGCGCCCTGCTCGCCACGCGGATCGAGGGCCTGACCGGGCGGATGCCCCGTGCCGCCGCGGCGCTGGCGGGCTACGCCGACGCACTCGACGTGGCCCGCCGTACGGTGCTG
>JAABVA010004079.1_pt1 | contig 13632 bp, 27 predicted proteins | sample 5560331 | NCBI WGS metagenome assembly JAABVA01 (sample SAMN12812661, study PRJNA571458) | rock metagenome | isolation source: Antarctica rocks | place: Antarctica: Victoria Land, Mt New Zealand sud | collected 2016-01-07 | reverse complement strand
CGTGAAGTTGTCGTGGTCGGCCTCCAGCCACGACGGGACAGCTACGACCTGATCTACGGCGTTCACTATCGGCTCCAACCCCTGGCTCTTCTCACGTACCGTGATAACGTCCCCCGGCTTCAGAATAGCCGACGGGATGTTGTGCTTGCGTCCGTTGAGCAGGAAGTGCCCGTGAACCACGATCTGGCGAGCCTGTGGCCTGCTGGTGGCGAAGCCCATCCTGAACACGACGTTGTCCATCCGGAGCTCCATGAGACGCAGGATGTTCTCGCCGGAGACGCCCTGCATACGGGTCGCCCTATCGTAAGCGCGCCTGAACTGCTTCTCGGAGACGCCGTAGTACCAGCGAGCCTTCTGCTTCTCCATAAGCCGGACGCCGTACTCCGTCTGCCGCTGCCTGCCCCGCCCGTGCTCGCCTGGCGGGTAGGGCTTCCTCTCCAGCGGATTCTTACGCATGTTGGAGAGCATCACGCCCGCACGCCTGTCGCGCCTCCCCTTGGGTCCCGTGTAACGCGCCATTCTAACTAACCCCTACGCCTTTTCGGGGGCCTGCAGCCGTTGTGCGGCTGTCCGGTGACGTCCCGTATCCCGAGCACCTCAAGACCCATGCTCTGAAACGTCCTCGCGGCCATGTCCCGGCCCGAGCCGTGGCCCTTGACCTCGATGTCCACACGCCTCACGCCCTGGTCCATCGCCTTGTTCGCGCAGCTCTCGGCGGTCATCTGGGCCGCGTACGGGGTGCTCTTGCGGCTCCCCCTGAAGCCTAGAGCGCCCGCCGACTCCCAGGCTATGACGTTGCCCTCCTGGTCGGTGACGCTGACGATGGTGTTGTTGAACGAGCTCTTTATATGCACGATACCGGTCGTTACGTTCTTGCGAACCTTGCGCCGTGCCCGGCTCGCGCCGCCCCTGCGCTGCTGTTGTCTCTGCCTACCCATTATCTGGTCTTCTTCCTCCCGCCTATGGACGGCTTCGGACCCTTGCGCGAGCGGGCGTTGGTCTTGGTGCGCTGCCCGCGCACCGGGAGCCCGCGGCGATGCCGGATGCCCCGGTAAGAGCCGATGTCTATGAGCCGTCTTATGTTTTGGTTCGTCTCGCGCCGGAGGTCGCCCTCGACCTCGACGTTCTGGTCCACGTACGTCCTGAGTTGCGCGACCTCGCCCTCAGCCAGGTCCCGGACCTTCGTGTTCGGGTCCACGCCCGTCTCGGCTAGTATCTTCTTGGCCGTCGAACGGCCGATGCCAAACACGTACGTCAACCCTACCTCTACCCGCTTCTCGCGCGGCAGATCGATGCCAGCTATACGCGCCATGCTAGCCCTGCCTCTGCTTGTGCCGGGGGTTGGCGCTACAGATAACCCGTACCACCCCTCGTCTGCGTATAACCTTGCACTGCTCGCACAGGGGTTTCACGCTCGCCCTTACCTTCAAAGTCTCTTCCTCCGTCTCGCCTCGTGTTCGTCTACTACCTGAACCTGTAGGTTATACGCCCCCGGTCGAGGTCATAGGGGCTTAGCTCCACCTTGACCTTGTCGCCAGGCAGGATCCGGATATAGTTCATCCGCATCTTGCCCGAGATGTGGGCCAGCACGTTGTGCCCATTATCGAGCTCCACCCAGAACTGCGTATTGGGCAACGCCTCCGTGATCGTGCCCTCCACCTCTATGACGTCTTCTTTAACCAAGGACCTCCCCTGCTCTCAATCTGTTACAAAGTGTCCGGAAACAAACGTATATTTTACCACGCTAGCCGTAAGCCTCCCAGCCCTCCCCATCCACCACCTACGCCGCCGTAAGCACCCACGGCCCGTCCTCGGTGACGGCGATGGTGTGCTCGTAGTGGGCGGCAAGGGAGTCGTCGTCGGTGTAGATGGACCAGCCATCCCGCTCGTCGATGCGGATATCATAGCTGCCGAGCGTGATCATGGGCTCTATGGCGAACGTCATGCCGGGCAAGAGGCGCGGTCCGGTCCCCGGTCTACCGTAGTTGGGAATCTGGGGGTCCTCGTGCATCTTGCGCCCGACGCCGTGCGAGACAAGGTCTCGCACCACCCCGTACCCCCGCGCCTCGGCCAGGATCTGTATAGCGTACCCGACGTCTCCGAGCTTCTTGCCGCTCCGCATCTGCTCTGTCGCCGCCGCGAGGCACTGGCGTGTGGTGCTCAAGAGCCCTTCGGTGTCCGGCGGTATCTCCCCTATTGCCACCGTGGTCGCGGCGTCGGTCACGAAGCCCTCGTAGCGCACACCGACGTCCAGGGAGATGGTGTCGCCATCCTTCAAGCGGTAGGAGCCGGGGATACCGTGTACGATCATGGAGTTCGGCGAGGCGCAGATCGAAGCGGGGAAGCCCTGATAGCCCTTGAACTCCGGCTTCCCGCCGCGCGAGCGGATAAAGTCCTCCGCCATCCCGTCGAGGTCCTTCGTCGTCACGTCTGCCTCAGCGTTCTCGGCGAGCATGCGGAGGCAAGCGGCAGTGATCCTGCCGCCCTCGCGCATGGTCTCGAGTTCGCCCTTGCTCTTGCGTACGATCAAGGTATTACTTGTCTTCCCCTACGGCCTTCATGACCTCCTCGGTGACCTCGTCAATCCCCTTCGAGGCGTCCACGGTGACGAGAATGCCCTGCTCACCGTAGTAATCTTTCAAGGGCTCGGTCTGCTCGTGGTAAGTATCCAGGCGCGTGCGGATGGCCTCCTCGGTATCGTCATCGCGCTGAACGAACGGTCCCGGGTCCTCCTCGCTGTCCTCCGGCGGCGGGCCGTGCTCGATATGGTAGGTCTCACCGGTCGCCTCGCTCTGGCGGCGGCCCGAGAGGCGTTTGACCAGGTCGTCGTCCGACGCTTCGAGGGCGATGACCCTGTCGACCTTCTCATCTATCTCTTTGAGTGCCTCGTCGAGGGCCTTTGCCTGGGCCTGGTTGCGCGGGAAGCCGTCGAGGATCCAGGACTCGTTCTCCGAGAGGTGCGGCTTGGTCATCTCGATGATGATCTCGTCGGGGACCAACTCACCCTTGTCGTTGTACTCCTGGATCTTCTGCCCGAGCTCGGTGCCCTGCTTTATCTCCGCCCGCACGAGGTCGCCGGTGGCGATGTGCTCGGCACCCAACTTCTCGACCAGCTTCGCCGCCTGAGTACCCTTGCCGGCTCCCTGGGGACCAAAGATAACAATCCTCATCTCTGCTGCTGCCTCCTCTTCAAGAACCCTTCGTAGTTACGCATCATCAGCTGGCTCTCGAGCTGGCGGACCGTATCCAGAGAGACGCCGACTACGATCAGTATCGACGTGCCGCCGATGCCGATCGCGTTCGGCAGGTTTAGAGCGCCCGAGATGACCCACGGCATAAGCGCTACCACCGCCAGGAAGAGCGCCCCGAAGAGCGTGATCCTGGTGAGTACGTTGTTCAGGTAGAGCGCCGTCGGCTGCCCCGGACGTATCCCCGGAATGTACCCGCCGCTCTTCTTGAGGTTGTCCGCGTGCTCTACCGGGTTGAACTGCACCGCCGTATAGAAGTAAGTGAACATCAGGACCAGGAGCCCGAATAGGATCAGATACGGCGCGCTCCCTGGCGCAAAGTACGCCGCGACGCGTCCGAGGATCGAGTTGGGATCGTTCCCAGCGAACTGGGCTAGGGCAATCGGGAAGATCAAGAGCGACGAGGCGAAGATGATCGGTATGACCCCCGCCATGTTGACCTTCAGGGGCAGGTACGTCGTCCCACCCTGGCTCATGCGCCGCCCGACTTGCCTCTTCGCGTAGGTGATTGGGATACGCCGCTGCCCCTCGTTGACGAACACGATCGCCGCGATGATAAGCACCGCGAGCACGGCGAGGATTGCGATGTTCAGCACGTTACCGCTCTCGATGAGAGACGAGATAGCCGAGGGTGCGCGCGAGAGGATCGCCGCGGAGATGATTAGCGAGATGCCATTACCGAGCCCCCGCTGAGAGATCAACTCCCCGAGCCACATGATGAGCATAGTACCCGCCGTGAGCGTTATGACGATGAGATAATTGTCTATAATTGTCGCGCCGTTGAGGACGCCTGTGCCGCTGCTACGGAAGTACAGGAGCATCGCGAGAGACTGTATAATCGCCAGCCCTAGAGTGAAGATGCGAGTGTACTGCGTGACCTTTTGTTGGCCCGTCTCGCCCTCCTTGGCCAGCTCCTGGAGCCGGGGTACCGCGACGGTCAGGAGTTGCATCACGATCGAGGCCGTAATGTACGGCATGATCCCCAAAGAGAAGATCGCCAGGTTGTTGAATGCTCCGCCGGTAAAGGCCCCGAAGAGGTTGGTAAAAGCGTTACCGTCCCCGCCGATACTCCCCAGGGCCTCCCGGTTCACACCAGGGAGCGGCACGTAGCTCCCGAGGCGGTACAGCGCGATGATGGCCAACGTAAAGAGCAGCTTTCGCCTTAGGTCCGGAACGCTCCAGGCGTTTCCTAGCGCTTTTAACATCTTACGGCTCCAGAATCTCGGCGCTGCCGCCGGCCGCCTCTATCTTCTCCCGGGCCATACCGGAGAACGCATGCGCCCTGACGGTTAGGGCGCGACCGATCTCCCCGTCGCCCAAGACCTTTACCAGGCTCTCCTTCTGGCGAAGAACACCCGCCGCCTTGAGCTCCTCGATACCGATCTCGTCGCTCGAAAGCTCCGCGAGTTCCGATACGTTGACCGGCGCGTAGACCTTCGGGCGGGCAACGGTGTGCCGTCCGCGAGCCATGCCCTTGAGGCGCGGCAGGCGACGCTGGAGCGGCATCTGGCCGCCCTCAAACTTGCCGTGTCCCGGAGCGCCCGAGCGTGCTCCCGCACCCTTGTGGCCGCGACCGCTGGTCTTACCGTTCCCCGAGCCCTTGCCCCGACCGAGCCGCTTGCGCGACTTCGTGGAGCCGGGGGCCGGAGAAAGTTCGTTTAGCCTCATTACTCCTGCACCTCCTCGACCTCTACCAGGTGCTGCACCTTGCGGATCATGCCGCGTATCTGCGGCGTGTCCTCGTGTACCCGCGAGTCCCTGATTCGCTTGAGGCCCAGAGCCCGGACCGTCTTCTTGTGACCCGAGAGCGAACCTATCACGCTCTTCTTCTGCGTAATTTTCAAGGGGCTCATAGCGTGATCTTCACCCCCCGCGACTGCTCGATGGCGGCCTTGGAGCGCAGGCTCCTCAAGCCCTGCTCCGTCGCCCGCACGAGGTTGACAGCGGTCGTCGAACCCAGAGCCTTCGTCAGGATGTCCCTGACCCCGGCAAGGTCCAACACCGCGCGCACCGCACCGCCCGCGATAACCCCCGTACCCTCGCTGGCGGGCTTGAGCATCACCTCGGAACTCTCGAACTTGCCCAGGACCTCATGCGGTATCGTCGTGTTGCGCATAGGCACGTCGAACATCTCGCGCTTGGCCTTGTCCTGGCCCTTGGCTATCGCGGCCGGGACCGTGTTCGCCTTACCCAAACCAACCCCGACACGACCCTTACCATCACCAACTACGACGAGGGCGCTGAAGTTGAAGCGCCGACCGCCCTTTACCACCTTGGCGACGCGACGGATCTCGACGACCCGGTCCTGAATATCGGAGTCCCGCTCTCGCCCGCGGCCGCCGCGCCCGTCTCTACCACCACGCCCGCCGCCCTGACCACCGGGCCGGCCACTCTGGCCGCCAGGTCTACCGCCCTGACCGCCGGGACCTCCCGATCCTCTGCCGCTACCGCTTCTCGGTCGTCCCAAAACTCTCTATCCTCCTAAAAATTATAGCTTCAACCCGCCCGATCGCGCGCCCTCCGCGAGCGCCGCAACCCGGCCGTGGTATTTATTGCCGCCGCGATCAAAGACCACGTTCTTTGTCCCCGCATCTCCCGCCCGGCTGGCGATAAGCTCGCCGACCTGTCGCGCCGCGTCCTTGCGACTCTCGGCCCCCTCGACCTCGCGGGAGTCCGCCGCCGCCAGCGTGCGGCCTTCGAGGTCGTCTATCAGCTGGGCATAGATGTGTACGTTTGACTTGTAGACGGAGAACCTAGGGCGCTCCGCCGTGCCGGAGACCTTGCGCCGGATGCGACCCCGGCGCCGGTTCTTCTGGACCCTTTTAACTTCGGTTACCGCCATAAAGCCTCCTTAGCTCCGCTAGCGTCGGGCGTTAGCCCGCCTTGCCGACCTTGCGTCGGATCTGCTCGTCGCTGTACCGGATGCCCTTGCCCTTGTACGGCTCCGGCGGCCTGACACGCCTTATCTCCGCCGCCTGCTGGCCGACCCGCTGCTTGTCTATGCCGCGCACTACGATGGTCGTAGCGTTCGGCATCTCGAAGTCTATACCTTCGCGGGGGGTTATCGTAACCGGATGCGAGTACCCGACCTGAAGGTTTATGTCCTGACCTTGCAGCGCCCCCCTGTACCCGACGCCTGCAATCTGGAGCGTCTTCGTGAAGCCATCCGTGACGCCGATGACGGCGTTCTGGATCAGAGACCGCGTGAGCCCGTGCATCGCCCGGTGCTCCGGCGCATCGGACTGCCGCTCGACGAGGACTTCACCGTCTCCCTGCCTGACGCTTACGCCTCTGCCCAAGAATACGGTCAACTCCCCCTTGGGGCCCCTGACCGTGATCTCCTGGCCGGAGATGTTCATCTCTACATTTCCCGGTACCGATACCGGCGCCTTACCGATTCTCGACATAATTCTCTATCTCCCTAGTAAACGAAGCAGAGGACCTCGCCGCCAATGCCGGCCCTGCGGGCCTCGTGGTCGGTGAGTATCCCGCGCGAGGTCGAGAGTATCGCTACCCCAAGCCCGTCGAGGACACGGGGGATGCTCGTCTGCTTGCGGTACACGCGTCGCCCGGGCCGGCTCATGCGCCGTAATCCCGTGATCGCACGCCGCCCGTCAGGGTCGTACTTGAGCTCGACGACGAGCTTCCTCTCGGCGCCCGCGCCCTTCTCCGAGTAGTCCTGTATGTAGCCCTGCTCCTTGAGGATGCGAGCAACCTCGGTCTTCATCTTAGAGTGGGGCATCTCTACTACGTCGTGCCTCGCCATGCCTGCGTTGCGTATGCGGGTCAAGAAATCAGCTATAGGATCGTTAACGCTCATCTAAACCTACCAACTAGCCTTCATGACGCCGGGAATCTTGCCCTCGTGCGCCAACTCTCTCAAGCAGATCCGGCACAACCCGAACTTCCGGTAGTACCCGTGCGCCCGACCACACCGCTGGCACCGGTTATACTCCCTCACCGCGAACTTCTGCGGCTTCCTCTGCTTGACCAACAACGCTTTTCTCGTCATAAGCTCTCCTAGCTCGTCCGGAACGGCATCCCGAGGAGCCGCAAGAGCTCCCGCGCCTCTTCGTCGGTCTCCGCCGTCGTCACCATCGCGACGTCCAGGCCGCGCGTCGCGTCTATCTCGTCGTAGCTGATCTCCGGGAAGATCAACTGTTCCCGTAGCCCGAGCGCGAAGTTCCCCCGCCCGTCGAAGCTCCGCGGGCTGATCCCCCGGAAGTCACGCACGCGCGGGAGCGCGATCGTTATGAGCCTGTCGAGGAACTCCCACATCCGCTCGCCGCGCAGCGTCACGCGTGCGCCGACCGGCATCCCCTCCCGGATCTTGAACCCGGCGATGCTCTTCTTGGCCCGCCTTAGCTGCGGCTTCTGACCCGTGATTTTGGCGAGGTCCGCCATCGCGCCGTCGAGCGCCCTGCTGTTCGTCACGGCCTCTCCGACGCCCATGTTCACCACGATCTTCTCTAGCTTAGGGATTCGCATGGGGTTCTCTAAGCTGAACCTCTCCTTGAGCGCTGGGGCGACTTCCTCCCGGTACCTGTCCTTCATCCTCGCCATCTATTCGATATCCTTCCCGGACTTCTTGCTGACCCGGACCTTCTCGCCGGAGTCCGTGAACCGGTACCCCACTCGCGTAGGCTCCCCGGAATCCGGGTCGACCAGCATCACGTTCGAGATATGCATCGGGGCCGCGAAAGTGTAGAGCCCCTCCTGGTTCTGCTGGCTGGGCCGGGCGTGGCGCGTCCTCACGTTGATACCGCCTACGACCACCCGACTCTTCGCCGGTATTACCCGCTCGACCTCGCCGCGCTTGCCCTTCTCCTTGCCGGAGATCACGACGACCGTGTCCCCGCGCTTTATCTTAAGACCCATCTTCTACAGCACCTCCGGGGCGAGCGAGATGATCCTCGTGTACCCCTTGTCCCGGAGCTCGCGGGCGACGGGACCGAAGATACGTGTCCCGCGCGGCGCGCCGTCGTTGTTGATCACCACACCAGCGTTCTCGCCGAAGCGGATGTACGACCCGTCGTCCCTCCGCGTCTCCTTCTTCGTCCTGACAACCACGGCCTTTACGACCTCGCCCTTCCTGACGGCACCTCCGGGCGTCGCCTCCTTCACAGCCGCGACGATAACGTCTCCGATCCCCGCGCTCCTTCGGCGGCTGCCGCCCATAACCCGGATGGTTAGAAGGCTTCTCGCCCCCGAGTTGTCCGCGACCCTTAGTCGTGTCTCGTTCTGTATCACTAGTCCGACCTCGATACGATGTTCCCCAGGCGCCACCGCTTGCGCGCCGAGAGCGGCCTGGTCTCGATGATCCTCACGGTGTCCCCGACCCGAGCCTCGTTGCGCTCGTCGTGAACCATGAATCGCTTGGAACTCCTCACGCGCTTCTTGTACAAGGGGTGCCGTACGAGCGTCTCGACCGAGACGGTCACGGTCTTGTTCGGCTTGTCGGAGACGACGAGGCCCACCCGCTCCTTGCGGCTGTTCCGGCCGGACTGCGGATCCTGTACCGGACCCTCATCCTGGTCTAGCGCCGGACCCTTGTCCAGGCTCTCCCCGAGGCCTGCCTCCACGGCCTCGCCTATAACCGCCTGATTCTCTCTCTCCTCCGTCACTATGCATTCTCCCGCTGTTTCTGATGTAGGACCGTCAGGAGCCGGGCGATGTTCTTCCGGACCTCCTTGAGCTGTCCCGTGTTCTCCAACTGCCCCGTCGCGTGCTGGAAGCGCAGGTTGAAGAGCTCGCGCCGCGTCTCCGTGACGCGCCTTTCAAGCTCCTCGACACCCATCTCCCTGACCTCAGCTACCTTCATCACGATTGCATACCTCCGCGCACGAGGAAACGGGTCTTTATAGGGAGCTTCTGGGCAGCCAGAGCCATAGCCTCGCGCGCCAGCTCCTCGTTCACCCCGCTCATCTCGAACATAACGCGTCCGGGCTTGACGACCGCGACGTAGCCCTCGGGGCTACCCTTGCCGCTGCCCATTCGGGTCTCGGCCGGCTTCTTAGTAACAGGCTTGTGAGGAAAGATGTTGATCCAGACCTTCCCGCCACGCTTGATCTTCCTGGTCATCGCGATACGCGCGGCCTCTATCTGGCGGTTGGTGATCCAGGACGCCTCCAGCGCCTGCAGCCCGTACTCGCCGAACTGCACCTCGGTGCCGCCCTTTGCCAGGCCCCGCATCCTGCCCCGGTGGGGCTTCCTGTACTTTAGCTTCTTCGGTACCAGCATCGCTTACCGCCCCGCTGAGAGCTCGTCGTCGTGGACCCCGTGGTTGATCCAGACCTTGACCCCGATCTGGCCCATCTGAGTCTTGGCCTCCTTGAAGCCGTAATCTATATCCGCGTCGAGCGTGTGAAGCGGCACCCGTCCCTCGGAGATAGTCTCCTCGCGGCTCATCTCGATACCGCCCAACCGGCCCCCGCACCGTATTCTGGCACCCTCGGCCCCGCTTCGCATCGCACTCGTGAGCGCCCGCTTCATGGTCCGCCGGAACGCGGCCCGACCTTCGAGCTGCTCGGCGATGGACTCGGCGACTAACTGCGCGTTGATCTCCGGACGAGAGACCTCGCGCACGTTGACCTGCACCTTCTTCTTGGTGAGGTTCTGCAGCTCGTTGCGCAGAGCATCGACCTCGCTACCGCCCTTACCGATCACGATACCCGGACGGGCCGTGTGAACGTCCACCGCGACCTCGCCCTGCTCGGCGGTCTTGCGAATGGTGATGTTGGCGATCCCCGCCCGAGTAAGCTTTTTCTCGATGTGCTCCCGGATCTTGAGGTCCTCACCGAGCAGTTCGGCGAAGTCCCGATCAGAGTACCAACTGCTCTTGAAGTCGACCTTCTCGCCCTTGCGCTTTACGCCCAGGCGGAAGCCCTCTGGATGTACTTTTTGACCCAACTTATTCCTCCTCGCCCTCGGGCGTGTCTACCGTAACCGCCGCGCCCACCGGGGCCTCTAGCTCGACCGTAATGTGGCTCGTCCGTTTACGGATCATGGTCGCCCGGCCCATCGCCCGCGGCCTGTATCGCTTTATCGTCGGCCCTTCGTCTACCAAGACGGTCTTGACCCGCAGCTCGTCGGGATCGGCGTCCGAGTTGTGCTCGGCGTTGGCGGCGGCGCTCTTTAGGACTTCGCCGACTATACTGGCGGCCCGCTTGTTGGTAAAGGCCAGCGCCGACCGGGCCTCCGGATAACTCTTACCCCGGATCTCGTCGGCCACCAGCCGTGCCTTTCGCGGCGCTATACGCACGAACTTGGCTACGGCTTTCATCGACGCCTCGCAGTCCGGTCGCTCTTTACGTGCGTGCGGAACGTCCGCGTCGGAGCGAACTCCCCGAGCTTGTGGCCGACCATGCTCTCCGTGCAGAAGACGGGCACGTGCTTGCGCCCGTCATATACCGCAACGGTGTGGCCGACGAACTCCGGGTAGATCACCGACGAGCGGCTCCACGTCTTGAGCATCCGGCGCTCGTTGTTCTCGTTCATCCTGAGGATGCGCTCCATGAGGCGCTCCTCGACGTACGGCGCCTTCTTCGACGAACGTGTCACTTAGCGCCTCCTTCCCTTTCTACGCCGCCGGACGATCATCGCATCCGACCGCTTGTGCTTCTTACGTGTGGGCGAGCCCTGCGTGATCTTGCCCCACGGAGTGACCGGCGCGCGGCCAGGCGTGCTCTTGCCCTCGCCGCCGCCATGCGGGTGATCTACCGGGTTCATGACCGTACCACGCACCGTCGGCCTCACACCGAGGTGACGCTTGCGGCCCGCCTTGCCCCACCGGATGTTCTGGTGCGACTGGTTCCCTACAACGCCGACAGTAGCGCGGCACTCGCTCCGTACCCTGCGCCGCTCTCCGCTCGGCAGCCGCAGCGTAACGAGCTTGCCCTCGCGCGCTGTGATCTGTGCGCTCGTACCGGCGCTCCGGGCCATCTGCGCCCCCCTGCCCGGCTCCAACTCCACGTTATGCACCACCGTACCAACCGGTATGCGGTTCAGCGGCAGCGCGTTGCCCACGTCCACCTCGGCGTCGGGGCCGCTCTCGACGATGCTCCCAATCGTCAGGTTGCGAGGCGCAAGGATGTAGCGCTTCTCGCCGTCGTGGTAGTGCAGGAGGGCAACGTTCGCCGAGCGGTTCGGGTCGTACTCGATAGCCGCGACCGTCGCGGGGACCCCGTCCTTGTTGCGCTTGAAGTCTATGAGCCGGTAGCGTCGCTTGTGACCGCCGCCGATGTGGCGTGTCGTGATGCGCCCGCTGTTGTTACGCCCGCCCGTCTTGTGCAGCTTGGCAGTCAGGCCCTTCTCCGGCTTCTCCCTCGTCACCGAGTCGCGCGTGAGGACGGATGAGTTCCTCCGCCCCGCACTCGTTGGGTTGTAACGTCTCGCTGGCATCCTAGACCCCCTCGAACAATTCTATGCTCTCACCCTCGGCGAGACGGACGACGGCTTTCTTCCACTGGGCCGTCCGGCCCCGGTAGAAGCCTTGGCGCTTCGGCTTGCTCTTCACGTTCACCGTGTTCACCTTGTAGACCCTCACGTCGAAGGCATCCTCTATGGCGCGCTTGATCCGGTTCTTGTTCGCTCGCTTGTCGACCTGGAACGTGTACTGGTTCTGAGTCTCGATCAAGTTATAGCTCTTCTCGGAGATGACCGGGCGGATTATTACCTGGTGTGGATCCATATCTACATCTCCTCCCGATCCCCGACGAGCCGCTCGTAGGCTGCCCGAGAGAACACGACCTCCCGAGCCCTTAGCAACTCGTAGACCCCGTACTCGTAGGGCCGTGTGACCGTCACCCTCGACAGGTTCCTGAAAGAGAGCTCCGCGTGCTCGTCGTCATTCGTCACGACCACTAGAACCGGCCCCTCGAGGTTCATCCTCTCGACGAGCTCCCGAGCCTGCCTGGTCGAGGGCCTGTCGAAGCCCAACGAGTCGAGCACGTACAATTCGCCGTCCGCCGCCTTCGCGGAGAGGGCCCCCTGGAACGCAACCCGCGCCTCCTTGCGGTTTATGCGCTTGTGCGAACGCTCGCCCTTCGGCTTCGGACCGCCCCAGGTACCGCCACCGACACGGTTGTGCGGCTTTACGTCGCCCGCCCGTGCCCGGCCGGTCCCCTTCTGCCTGTACAGCTTTCGTCCGGAACCCGTAACCTCGCTCCGGCCCTTCGTCGAGGCCGTAAAGCGCCGCCGGGCATCGAGCTCGGCAACGACGGCCCGGTGCATGACGTGCTCCTTCGGCTCCGTCTCGAAGAGCGGCCCCGAGAGGTCTAGCTCCGAGCTCGCGCCACTCCCGGCGTCGAAGACATTCGCCTTCGCCATCTCCCTACTCACCCGCCTTCCGGATCTTTACTACCGAACCCTTGCCGCCCGGCACCCCGCCGCGCACCCAGAGCTCGTTGTTCTCGGCGTCGACGGCGACTATCCGCAGGTTCTTCACAGTCACACCCTCGCTACCCATCTGCCCCGGCATCTTCTGCCCGGGGAAGATCCGCGCGGGGTCCGCGGAAGCCCCGACCGAGCCCGGCGCGCGGACGTTGTGAGAGCCGTGCGAGACCGGACCCCGATGGAAGCCGTGGCGCTTGATAGTCCCCTGGAAGCCCTTCCCCTTGGAGACCGCGGTTACGTGAACCTTATCCCCCTCGTCGAAGACATCCGCCGCGATAGTGCCGCCGACCTCGCCCGAGGCGTTCCTTAGCTCCTTCAGGTGCCTCCTGGGTGGGATCTCGTGCTTCTCGAACTGACCCGCATGCGGCCTGTTCACCTTGCGCGACGGCACCACCCCGAAGCCCACCTGGACCGCGTCGTAGCCGTCCTTACCGGCGGTCTTCACCGCGGTGATGAAGTTCGGCTCCACCTCGATCACGGTCACGCTCACGAGCGTGCCGTCGTCCTGGAAGGCCTGGGTCATGTGCTTTTTGCGCCCGAATACTGCCGTCGCCATGCTAGGTCGCCTTTATCTCGATGTTCACGCCCGCCGGCAGGTCGAGCCTCTGCAAGCTGTCTACCGTGCGCGGCGTGGGCTGCTGGATGTCGATGAGGCGCTTGTGCGTGTGCAGCTTGAAGTGCTCCCGGGAGTCCTTGTCCTTGAAGGGACCCCGGATCACCGTGTACACGCTCTTCTTTGTCGGCAGGGGAACGGGGCCAAACACAAAGGCCCCGGTCCGCTCCGCCGTCTCCACTATCGACTTCGCCGTCTTGTCTATGACCTCGTGGTCATAGGCCTTTAGCTTTATCCTGATCTTGGATACGGCCATCGCTTACTCTACGATCTCGGTAACGACGCCAGCACCCACGGTCCTACCACCCTCGCGTATCGCGAAGTTCAACCCCTCGTCCATAGCTATCGGTGAGATCAACTCCACGTTCATCACCGTGT
>JAABVA010004073.1_pt1 | contig 13636 bp, 13 predicted proteins | sample 5560331 | NCBI WGS metagenome assembly JAABVA01 (sample SAMN12812661, study PRJNA571458) | rock metagenome | isolation source: Antarctica rocks | place: Antarctica: Victoria Land, Mt New Zealand sud | collected 2016-01-07 | reverse complement strand
TTTCTTCTTTCTTTTCTTTGGTAGATTTGTGGTCCCATGTTTCTCAAGGTAGATGTGATCGGTTGGCTCCGATGCCTTCCCGCTACTGCAAGCTGCAAGTCTTGCATCTTGGCGCGCCCGCCGTCTCCCTCTGATACTCTTCCTTATCCACCCACACTTCACTCTTCACGCCACTACCGACGCATCTCTAACCCTCGATCCTGGATCCTGGATCCTAGACCCTGGGACTACGAAACGTCAGTGGCCAGCTCCAGCGGATATTGTCCGTTGCATATCAAACATACATACTTCGTACCAACGTACACTCATACTCCCTCTCCGTCATTTGACTGGCCAGCACTTTGACATTACCAAAAGTAAAGGAGTCTCCTTTGGACAAATCGCCCGTTATTTCCACTTCCACGCTCTGAGACGCCTCGTGCCTCCCTCACATCTTTCCACCGTCCAATCCCCCCGGATTAACTGTCTCCTGCGACGTCTCAAGGGCTTTTCAAGTCCTTGGGGTCCATGTCAAAAGACTAGACCCACTGACAAATTAGGCTGCTGACGACCACTCTCCCAGAAGCACGCCTACATTCAATGACCTTGAACCTTGGTGACTCTGAATCCAGTTGTGAAGACATTGTGGCTTTAACCCGCTGGGTCTCGGAACGCCTCTTCATTCACACAACGCTCGTCAATGTCTATATTATGAGCCATGTTCCCGTCGTGTTTCTTACTTTCTTTCGTTCTTCATAGTAGCAAAGCATCTTCTATCCTTCGCTATCTTTAGCATTTCACATCAAGCTGGACTTGTTTTCCCCACAGTCATTCCTTACAACATGTTCTTCAAGACACTCCTTATCGGTGCGGGCCTGGTTGATCTCAGCATAGCCGGCTATGTTCTTCAGGACAACTACAACCCCTCAAACTTTTTCAGTCAGTTTGACTTCTTCACCGTAAGCAGCTCGTACAGGCCTTCCTATAGTTCTATCCTCATCAACAACAGGGTCACGATCCGACCAACGGTTACGTTACATATGCAGATCAAGGGACCGCGCAAAGTACGGGCTTGATCAATACCAACAACAACGCCGCGTACATCGGCGTGGACCACACCAATGTAGCTTCAGGCAGCGGCAGAGCCAGTGTTCGCCTCACTAGCAAAAAGTCCTACAACCATGGCCTTGTTGTAGCCGACATTCAGCATATGCCTGGCGGGATTTGCGGCACGTGGCCTGCATTGTAAGCTCTTCCTATGCTTGGGTGGTTCCGGACGGAGGCTGATGGGAGTATCAGCTGGATGGTCGGACCCAACTGGCCCAACGGTGGGGAGATTGATATCATCGAGGGGGTCAACGACCAGAGCTCGAATGATATGACTTTGCACACCAATGCGGGTTGCTCCATTAGCAACAACGGCGCCTTCACCGGAACCATGACCACCCCCAACTGCGACGTCAACGCGCCCGGTCAGCCGAACAACGCCGGCTGTCAAATATTGACCGGTGACACCAGAACCTACGGCAGCGGCTTCAATGCCAATGGAGGCGGTGTCTACGCCACACTATGGGACTCGTCCGCCATCAGCATTTACTTCTTCCCGCGAGGCCAAATACCCTCAGACCTTCAGAGCCAGAACCCCAACCCCGCCGCCTGGGGAAGACCTCTGACGCAGTTCCAGGGCGGTTGCGACATTGACGCCCACTTCCAGAACCTCCAGATCGTCAGTCCCCCACCTGGATTCGACTTCCAAACCTAGATACTAACATCACACCCAGGTCTTCGACAACACCTTCTGCGGCGACTGGGCCGGCAACACCTGGTCCTCGAGCTCCTGCGCCTCCCGAGCCTCCACCTGCACCGCCTTCGTCCAAAACAACCCTGGCGCCTTCACCGACGCCTACTGGTCCATCAACTCCGTCAAAGTCTACCAAGCCACGCCCGGCAGCCCGCAGAAGTCCATCGTCATCCCCGAAAGCGGCTCCGCCGCCGAGTCCGTCGCCAGCAGCGTCCCCGCCTCTTCAGCCATCCCATCCGTCGTCTCATCGGCCGTCGCGCCTCTCACCTCAGCGCAGGTGTCCGCTTCTCCTGCGACCTCGGCCGCCGTCGCCACGCCGTCTTCCTCCGCGGCCATGGTCACCAGCGCTATGCCGGCCGTCGAAACAGTCAGCGCTATGGGCGTCAACGAATTCCCGAACGGCGGGCCCGTGACTGTCAGCGCTATGAATGTCAACGACTTTCAACACAGGGGCCCGGCGACCGTTAGCGCTTTGGGCGTTAATGACTTTCCGAGCCATGGCGAGACGCAGACGCAGGGTGTTAAGCCGCGGAGCGCGAAGATGCGCCATGGGAGGCATCTGTTGCAGCATCGGAAGAGGGCCGGTGGTGCTCGTGCGTTGTGATGAGATGGCAACGCATACGGCGTGTATGTATGGGTATCAATGGGGTGGCTGGCTCATGGCATGGATGGGAGGGGAATATGCCTGGTTGGGGCCGTGTGATGGAAGTCAATCATTCATTCATTCATTCATTCATCCATCCGTTTGTTTTTCCATTCTCTGCCTATATCTTTCTTCATCCCTCACTCTTTTCACTTCCTCTTACGCCTTCGACGACGGAAGTTCACCTTCTTTTGACATCTAGATCCGGTGGGGGAAACAACATTCCTTTTTACAAATACGCACACACATATACACACACACGAGCAGATAGATCAGCAGACGCGTGGGACGTCATCGTTGTTTATATTCAACTGTCTGTGGTACATTTATCTCAAGCCGAACTGTGGACGACACTGGGTTTGGCCTTTTGCTTGGCATCCTTGCATTTTACATTTTCGGGGCTTGGGCTTGGGCTTGGGCTTTGTGGAGAGTAGCGAAGATGGAGGAGGATGAGAGATTTCGAGCATGTAGATAGAAATCTTGTTCGAGGGAGAGTAGATGCATTCATGCGCTTTTCTATGAATTAGAGTACCGAATAACTCGGCATATACGTGCACTGCAGTCCGCAACTTCGCTCGGCATAGTCTGATATTATGAACTTTCCTCAGACGATGATTCTTCTGTGACGGGTCAAGGTCGAACTCAGCACATGCCACCTCTCTCGACCTTGCTGGCCAAGATGACATCTGACACCGCCTTGACAAATGCGCATGATGTGTCAATATAAGCATACATACACTGTACCTTAGCGGAAAGATATGATTTCAATTGACTGTTTCTTCTTTGATGGTCGAAATCGATCAGTAAACAACGGACTTGCAACGGTCATGCCAGATTCAAACGGTCGAAGAATGGTGATTTCATCTTTCTTTCCAAGTATGAACGAAGCAACAGTGACTTGAAGCCATATCACTCCGCTAAGGTAAGCAGTCACCACGCCTTAATCTGACGGCAGATACATTCTGGCAGCAAATAGTAGCATCCCAACCTCGCACCCGAGACTCGCTCTGAGAGCACATCGGAATTCGGCTGGCGAGCAACTAGCAGGAAGTGCAGTGTAAACCCGGTGAAGAACACTCGTGTCCATATCTCAGCTGGCATGAAATGCACATCTTCTCGTAGGTTGTTGCTTCTGGATCCCTGAATCAGCGGGTCCGCCACCACCAGTATACTTCATTCACGAAGACCATCATGGAGCGCATTTCGACGACAGGCAGCTCATGCATGGAGCACGGATTTTGGAACACGATTCTGACCGTTTCATTCAAACCGCTTGGTAGCCCATCCTTCAATTCGCAGGTCATGGGACTCATGGCAGCTATGCCTGCACCGGGTCTCAAGTTCCTTGGCAGTTAAAGCGCGATTCTGCAGGTCTCAGACCTCACCATCCTGTCTCCACCGTTTTGAAACACGTTCTTCATCGGAATCATCGGCGCGATTACGTTTGGGCCTTCGTTGCTCTCCGATGTTTTCCCGTATCGAGTCCTTCTCAGCAACCTTCAATTCGAGCTCAATCAAGGGCATGTGCTGTAGGATCCAGTGCAGCAGTTTGGCACGGCGCTCTGCGTTTTCCTTACGCGTTATGTAACTCTCTATGAGCTTGAGTTGCCCTGTCATTTTATGGAATTCGTAGATGAGATTTTCTCGTCTAACGGTCAATTCGAGTGACGTTAGTGCCGCACCCAGTTCATCTTGGGCCGCTGCCCATCGTTCTTGAGCCTGCGTCTCAGAAAGTCTGGTCTTTCGTAGATCAGTGATGGCTTTTGAAGCCAACATCACAGTTGATTGCGCGGAAGTCACGGCTTTTTCAGCGCGCTCTTCTTCACTTGCACGCTGAGACGCAGACTCGTTGTTGCACATGAAATCCCCCGTCTTGAATGGTCTCAACACCTTCGAGTCGATGAACTTCTTCCACGCTTCGTCGTACCGTTGCTGATGACGCTTGACGAACCTCATATCTTTGTCGTACCACCAGTACTCGTAGTCAAGATATTCAACCCACGTCGTCCACTTGTCCTGTCGCTCTGGATCCTCATCACGCACAAAACCGAGAAGTCTGCAGTATTCACAGACGGACTGCAATCACATGGTAAGGGCAGCAATGGCGTATAAAACCTGCACAAGGAATCAGTAACCTTAACATTATTTTCTGGCCCAGGCTTCAAAGTCAGCGGAATGACTCAGGGCAGTCACCTTTCAACCGTCACTTTCTAACCCTTTTCCGTTAGCCCTTCTTAGCTGCATTGAAGGCATTGACTTAGTAAGATTAAAGCACTCACACTGTGCAGTCATTCTTGCTGTTGCCCTTGCTTGCTGTCATCCCCGCTGCCATCCCACTGTCGCTCTCACCTTTTTTTCACCACCACTGTCACGCCCACTATTACCTTGCTTGCTGTCATCACCTCATTGTCTGACCATTTTTATTATCTCTGTGAGAGCGACAGCGGGGGCGACAGCGGGGTGAGAGTGACAGTGGGGGCAGCAGTGGGAATGACAGCAGAGGTGTCAGTGAGGGCGACAGAGGGGGCGTCAGTGAGGGCAAGGGCGACAGCAAGGGCGACAGCAGTACCTTAGTAAGGGACCCTTACTAGCAGTCACGTCCGTTGAAGTCTAGTGAACGCCTCAATGCAGCTAAGAAGGGCTAATGGAAAAAGGTTAGAAAGTGACGGTCAAAAGGTGACTGCCCTGAGTCATTCTGAGAAGTCAGCTTTCAGGCAGATCTAAGTACTGTGTTTCAGGAACGACAAGTGATAGATACTCTCGATTGTGCGCTGAGAGTGAGGTAGCCTGGGCTAAAGCTGAGCCTGCCTACCTATGTAGAGGCGGGCCATTTCCGGCCTTCCGTTTTAGCCCCCAAATGGCCTAATTTTGGCCCCCAACCTTGGCTTGTAATTATCTGCGGAGTTTGACTCCGGTTTTAGATTGTCGGTGCTTAAGTGAGCCTCGATGCCGCCAACATAGCGACAGCAGCTGCTTATCATTGGACTCGTTGCCTCTATCGGCTCCTCATCAATCCCAGCGCCCGAATCGTATCTCGATTAGACATTCCTGAAGAAGCAGGACTCTCTGTGACCTTTCCCATCAAATCGCTCATCATGTCCAAATTTGAATCAATAGACGTCTCGACTGACTACAAGCGCGATGTTTGCACGACTTGTAACGATGTCTTGTGGTCACCAGAAGCGTCCGGAGCCCTTTTCCGCTCGGGTCTGCTTTTTAGAAGAAAACTGGAAGATCTAAGCCTCGGTGCAGTGGCATCATGCGAGGTATGCCAAATTCTTCGACATGTTGTGGTAGAAGGTGAGTTTGTTGGCAATGTTGGGAATGAGAATTTTTGCCTTAGTTCAAAGCTCTGAGGTGACACAACAATCTCAATCCATTTGCGTGCCATAACAAGCGGCGAAGAAGTGGCGGTGGGATTCACTCAATTTGAAGCATATGTGAACTCTCTAGGACCAATCCGTTACTGGGGTCGATCTCACGGCGCAGCAGTTCTGCAATCAACACCTGAGATGTGAAAAAACACCTTCTCTAGCTCAAAACAAATTTTCAAAATAACTTCACCAGAACTGCACCAAATAAGCTCAAAATCTAGTCAGTAACTCTTCTCATTGCACTTTATAACTTAATATAAATCATGATGTTGAGATCTTCATGATCAGCAGTGAATATGCAATTCTTCTTTTTATCAGAGCACATCACTCAATTAAAACATAAAGCAACTCAACTTCAGATCTTTATGAACTTAAAGATTAAGAAAGATAAATTTAAAAAGATTCTTTAATAAATTTATGTTGAATTCTTTATTAAATCTGTTCAGAACTTTACAGAAAGAGTTCTGAATTAATTTAAAATAATTTAAATTGTAGCTGATCTGAAAGCTTTATAATGAATTATGAATACAGTATAATACAACATCACAGTTACAAAAAACATTTTAAAGATTCTCATTAACAAAAATTCTGCATTACAATTCTTTATCATTACAGAATATAAATATACACACATTTAAGCTTAAATAACAGTAAATATACTGTCATTTTTAATAACAGCATTCTTTTTATTATCATTTAAAGAAAAAAGCATCATTACAGATCTTTTTATATTTAATAATTATAGAATTATCATCAAACTCACTGACATTACTTTCATTAATCATTAATGCATTCTCTCATCAATTACATTATGCAATTACATCAACAGTTACATTCACATCACTGTAGATCAAAACATCATTATTATTAAGATTACAGCTATTAAGTAACTAAAGTTAGATAATTTAACAATGTATGCATTTACAGTGACTGAAAAAGAGTCATTACAGAGTAATATTAAATGAATTATATCTTTAGAAGTAGACAGCAAGATAGTCATCATTATTTATGAAATCATTATATATGATATATTGATACAGAGCATCAAAATGAAAGATTAGTGAGTTATAATAATATGTATATAGACAGAAAATTATAAGATTAAAGTTAAGAAAAACATCTTAATTAATTATATAAGATGACTGTGCAGCTCAAAATGAGCAGCAGAATCTATAATGATGAAATTTATAAATATAAAGTACATCAATTTGACACTTTAAACTGAGTTAATTTAAAACTCTGAGTACAAGAAGACAGAGTTATATGATTGAGCTTGTTGCATTTAGAAATGCTTTAAATGTTATAAATATAATTATATAAGTACTTAATGTGAAGATACTTAGAAATGCAACATATATGTAGAGAATCATAGATTTAAGAATTGCTTCTTTAAGAATTTAGAATTTAACATTAAAAAGTGTATAAGCTGTGAAGACTTACACAAGATGTAAAACAATAAGTATTTTAAGTTTTAGAAAGAAACAGTGTATATATAAATGACATGCAACATTAAGCAGACTCAGTGATGAATATTAATTTAAATATTAATTATTAAACTTAAAGAAGTCACACTCTCAAAGATAGTTAATGACAGGCTCAGTAAGATTAATATTAACAGTCATAGTAAAAGCATTAACAGCAGCAACAGTGATAAAAGTGACAGCAGTGACAATATTAATGAGAATGTAACACTTATATTATATATAATAATAAGTAATGATCATGAAATCATCAGTAAGTCTTATTTAACAATATTTAAAATTCTTATAAGAATCTCATCAATCTCAACATCAGCTCTGAAGATATTCATTAACAAAAATAAAAAGTAATCAATATTATTTATAAAAACAATAATTATAAATGCAAATTAAATCTCTCTGAGATCAGTGAATGAAAACAGATTTAAAAGAATCACAATTAGATCTTTAAAAATGTAAAAGATAAATACTGCAGTAAAGACAGCAGCAAGTCATTAAAGCATTAAATTCTTTAAGTGTTAAACAAATTTAAAGAGCAATTAAATAACAGAAATTGAGAGTGTCTCTGAGTAGAACTCAGTGAGCTTGCTATTTATTAGTTAAGATGATTTTACAATAAACATTATGAATATAAAGACAGCATTAACTTTGAAGATTATAATGACAATAAAGTAATGTTAATATACTTAAACTTCATCATCTTACAGTACAACACAATGAAGTTAAGAAACAAGATTATGACATTTTTACTTTAGAATTTCATCATATAAGACTATGATGTGCTGATTATTCAGAAATCATGATACAATAAACATAACAATAATATTTATTATCTTTATAAAAATTGATTTCATCTGATCTATCTGAAACTCATAAAAAAAGAATTAACTCAAGTCTGTTTCTATATTAATTTATAACTGAACTGTACAGACTGAACAGTTCAGACATACAGTAAAGATTTTATGATTTTGAAGATTTAATATATTGAATATAGTCAGTTTAAGTATCTATGTATTCACAATGTATATAGAGAAGCAGTCAAAGAAGATATCACAATAACTTTAAAGTAACTGAATAATTTACTGAAAAATAATTATTGACAATACATTATAGTGAAAGACTTCAATCTGCATCATTTAATATGAAAAGATTTAAGAATGAAGAAGAATTCATAAATAAAGCAATTAATATAAATAATAAATGAATAACAGCTCTCTCTGCTTTTACTGTAAAGCTTAATTACATAAAGATCTCAGCAAATGTACAGCATCATAAATCTAATGTTAAGCAGCTTAGACATTACTTAATAATTAATTAACTGCAAAATACAACAATAACATCATGACTTTAATCACTACTTTATTGTCACTTATCTTTCACTGTCTGCAGCAGAGATTACATTACAATTTTATTAGTAGTAAGATAGAATAGACATAAAGCTTTTACAATAAATCTTAATAAAATAGTTATTAACATCATTTCATAACTATAATGAACTCAATATAAAGCAATACATAACTGTCATCATAGAGACAATTCAGATTACAGTAAAAATAATAATATTAATGTTAACTCTCAGTAAATGATTAAAGTCAGAATTTAACTTAAAAGCAAAAAAGATAATGAGAAAAGTAAATAGAGTTTGTTGTTATTAATAAAGAGAGTAGAGCATACATATTTAAGAGATGTACTGCTGAATTTATAATGAAAAAAAAAGAAGCTGACAAAATTAATGAGAATGAGTTACAGAGAATAAATAGAGATGATCTTAAAGAATTTTTAAAAATTATAAAAATTGATAAAGTAAGTCAGAAATTATGAAGCTGTAAATTAAACTTTCATTCTTGCTCTGAAATAAATAAAAAAGTTAAAACTTACAGAACTGCAGAATAAGACAGAGTTACTTTAAATAATTTTCTTTTTAATTTTTTCAGAGATGAATCTCAGCAATATTGCAGAATATAAGTATTTTGAGTTAATATTTATGTCTTTAATTATAGAGACTGAATTAACAGAGATTATAATGTAGACATTAGACAATAAGATATTAAAATTAAATAATATATTAAATTAAATTTTATATTAAATATTACTGCAATTATTTTTACTGCTGCTTTCACTGTACAACTTGTATCTGAACAGTAAAAGATATTTAAGAATCTTTAAATACTTCATTACAGTGATGCTGTGAAAGCTTAATAAAGAAGACTATCAGCAGTTTAAAATATATTAATTAATGATATTTCTAAACATTATAAGTAAGGCTTTAAAGTTCATAATGACATGCAGAATAAGCTATATGACAAAGATTTATTAATTATTACTTAAAATACTGCTGAAAGATCAAAAGATTATATTTACAAAGCAGACAATTTATATACTGCTGAAGCAGATCTACAGAGTATGAGAGTTAAACATGTTAATTACATTATTATTAATGCTGAATATATTAAAAGTCTTTAATAATGTCTTTTATAAAAATTTATTTTATAATCTCTAAAAATGCTGTCTATCACTAAAGATAATAAACTGAATAAAAGACTTTCTGAAAAAAAGAACATCAATAATAAAGCTGTTAAAATATGAGTTAAAGAGCTTTGTCATTCATATAGACATATCTTAAAGCTTATTATTATCATTTATTTTATATTTATTTTACAATATTAACATGCTAAATCTAGTCAATGATTCACAGCTTTGAGTCACAGCAGCAAATTAAATTGATGATGTAAATATTATAGTGACAAAAAAGTCAGCAGAGAAGAATTGCATTGCTTTGTACACAATATACAGTTATACAGAGCAATAAGTTTAAAAATATGTCTCTATCTTTATCTTAGTTAAGTATGAGTTCATTTATTTTACAAATCACTTCATAAGACATGACACAACAGTAAAGTTAACTTTAAATATATACATAATACAGACATCATCAATGTATAGAGTGCTGAGAGTCATCTTGAACTTACATTTAAAATGAAATGCATATATATAATATATTTAGACTTAAGTCACAACAAGTTTTAAAAGTTTAGTGATGTTGACAGACTTTACATAAAATTTTAAGCTTAAGAATTTATAAAAACTCTATATGACAATGATGCTGTCACAGATTCTGTACTGCTGCTCAATTTAATACAGTTTAGATAGTGAGTACAGAACAATTATATAACAAAAATGAATTCTTTAGAAACTGACAGCTATACAGTAATGAATAAAAGTCATTATAGCAGAAATCTTCTGCATAACAGTAGACTTAATATTAAACATAAAATTCTTTCTTTTTTTAATGAAACAGTAGCTAAAGAAGACACTGAGAAAGTTTATGCTTTATATTGTCATTATATTAATTTACACTTTAATGAAGAAAATCAGACCTGATTTCACAAGAAGCTTTGCTGAAAGAGCTTACTGAAACATTTATAGCTTTATTATAAAATGCAGATACAACTCTCATTAAAAGTTAACTTAAAATTCAGAGCACTCTATATTGTATTATTATGATAAAATAGCTTAACTATTCACATAGATAACAATGCAGATAAAGTTGTTTACAGATACAATATTAACAAACTTTGTTAAAATTGAAAGATATTGAATATCTATACAGATAACAGTGACATTAAGAATTAAATAAGTGCAGTATTAATGATATTGAAAAGAGATCTGAGACATATGATGTATATAAATATAAATGAGACATTCACAGTATATATGACAGAGTTATAGAGTTTAATCATAATGATAAGCATAATAAATGCAATAAAAATGATGAAATTAAAGCTCTGAGTAATGAACATATACATAGATAATTAAGCAGCAATTTAATCAGTTATTAAACTGAATATATAATTAGTTACTGCAGTGCATAATGAAGAGAATGAATGATCTGTAAAGTTAAAAGATTTAGATATGAATTTGATGAATATTAATGCATATAAAGATATTAGAAAATGAAGAAATAGATAGAGCAGTCAAGATAGTGACTTAGATTAAAGATTTACATATTGAGAAAGAATAGATTACAGAGATTTTAATATTTAATTATTATCTGTAAAATAAGACTTTATTAGTAAGTAGCAAAAGAATGAGTCAATAACTGAAAAAATAAAATAATGAGATAAGTCATATTTAATATAAAGTAATAGTTAGACAGAAGAGTATTAAATAAGTATATAGAACTTTATTGACTTATAAGCTTTCTTATTATTTAGTTATATATAGAGAAGATTGACATAATTTATTATCTTTATATTATAAATTAAATGAACTCTTCACAATGTTTATATAATCTGAGCATTTAGACTGTTTATTATGTGCTGATGAAATATTTATAAACTTAAAATTTAAGAAAGAAACTACTGAGATGAGTTAATAATATAAAAAAGATTTTATAAGACTTAGTATTAATTAAAATAATTATTATATTTATGTTATGAAGCAATCTTCTGAGACAATTTCAGACTGTAAAAGAGACATCAGAAGATTTAATATTTTTAGATGCAGTTTAAAATAGAAAATTCAATAATTATATATTTTAGACTGCAGAAAAGACAATTAATTATTTATAGCAACATTTATTTTTTATTGATGACAGTTAAAGAAAGGCATTAGCATTAGATCATAAGAAAAGAAGATTAGTAAGTATTAAAATTAAAAGAAACATAAAAAATTACAGAAAGCAAAGTTAGAATTTGTATTAATTAATTTATGAGATGATAGTGATGATAACAGCAAGATAATAATGAGAATGAGATCAGTATGCATTAGTTGCTTGTAGTTATGCAATATATAGCAGTCTAGACAGTCTCAGTCATCTATAAATTAATTAATTAATCAATCAATTGACATCTAAGATGATTATTTTGTGTGCTAAAAATTGAATTAATACCTGTCTGCATATTTATAAGAATTGTCAGCATACAATAGATGCACCTTTGCCAAGCTGTATTCTTGAAGTGCTGAACACAAATGAGCAATTAAGTCTCAGGCTCTCTAGAATTAATAGAACACAAGGTAACTATGTGGCTTTAAGCTATTGCTGAGGTGAAGATCAGCTCACAAAGCTAAAGTTACACAATTTATAAGCATACCTTAAAAACATTGACAAGTCAACTTTGTCAAAGACTGTCTTGAATGTGGTTAATGTCACATGCAGCCTTAGAATTCACTTTCTCTGAATTGATGCTTATTGCATCATTCAGAACAGTGAGACAGACAAGCTTAAAGAGAGATAATGACATCATCAATACTTTAGCTTTGTTAAGCATTCATTAAGAAGACTTAAGAGTAAATTGCAATGCATGAAGCTTTAAGACCATCATTAATTACTGAAACTTGCTTATGTTCTTAAAGTGTCAACCATGCATCATCAGAAAAAGAGAGGTTCTTTCATCTATATTAAACAGCAACTCACACTAGCATTTAGGTAGAATCTTTCTTGATGAGAGCTTGACAGCTGAAGTGACTACTTCTTTTTTTCCTGTTAGTGACAGTCAATAACAATGGTGTTGAACTTCATTCTCACTATTTTATATCAATTTATCTATTTTGTTTTCTGACCAAGCTTTGTATGACATAAACAAGCAAGATGTACAATTTGCAATCCAGTGACCTTGACTTTAAGTTGATACCATCAGAAAATTAAAACTCAATACTATTCTTACTGACCAGATCTTCAGCTACATTAACTCTACAACCTTTGATGAACAGCCTGTCATAATTCACTGACATCATAAATTAGTCTTACTCTCAAAACCAACAGCTCTCTCACTTCAAAAAGGTCCTTCAAGAACACTCTAAATCAAGGTTATACAATGTATGTCATCACTCAATCTTTACTTGTAATGGTTGACAGCCTGTCACTTTGAATATCATTGAATGATCAGTGAAGACTCAGTTATGCTGCATTTTCAAGTCAATATCATGTCAAAATACCTTCACAACAAGCTAAATTGCTGGTAATCACACTCACAAGCAATTTACAGATATAATCAATACTCAGATACATACACTTTCAACACAATACAAAGACTTCACAAAGCTCCATCTCAGTATGAGAGCCATCAACTATTACATCTCTGAATGTCACACCTTCTTCATACAAGATTCTCAGTTCTCTTGACTGAAAGGGTATTACTGAGGGGTCAGAGTGACAGGAAAAGAGCTTTTAAGAAGAAGCTGTAAGTACACTATTCATGCAAGTCATGATCTTTCTCATCAATCTTCTATGCATTTGCTTCTTTGTAGCAGCTTTCATTTATTCTTGACAGTTCATCTCTTCAGAGCACAATGACTGACCTGAAGCACCCTCAGGGGTGATGAGCTTGTGAAGGTCTTCAATGAATAATTTTGATGAAGA
>JAABVA010004069.1_pt1 | contig 13642 bp, 12 predicted proteins | sample 5560331 | NCBI WGS metagenome assembly JAABVA01 (sample SAMN12812661, study PRJNA571458) | rock metagenome | isolation source: Antarctica rocks | place: Antarctica: Victoria Land, Mt New Zealand sud | collected 2016-01-07 | reverse complement strand
GTCGGTCGTGGCGTAGCCGCTGGTCGCGGCGTTGTCCGCGGCGCACTCGTCGATGGCCGCCCCGCTGAAGGTGCAGAAGGTGGCGGCGCTGCCACACCCGAGCTCTTGTTGTACGCCTCCACAACCGCCTGTGTCACATCCGTCGTCTGTAACGCCCACATCACGCTGCTCGCCTGGTTACTCACGTCCAGCAGCAGCGTAAACCCGCTCTGCTGCACGTAATTCTTCGTCACCCCGGAGACCTTCTGTGCCACCTTGCCATAAGCCTCCTGCAGGTCCGTGTTATAGGCCGTCTGCGCGTCCTCCGCGTCACGGTTCAATTGCTTCTCTTTGGTGTCGATATTCTTCAGCCGTGTCTGGCGCTCATCGTCCGAAAGCGTCGCAGGCGCACTCTGGAGCTGCTTCTTGAGCGAATCCACCTCGCCCGCCAGCGTATCGATCTGCGCCTTCTTCGGTTCGTACTTCTTCTGCACGTCCTGGACCGCTCGTTGGCCCTCGTTCGTCGCGAAGACCGCCTGCTCAAACGCAATCAGGGCCACCTTCGCCGGAACCGCCTGCGGTACCGCTACGGCCGCGCTGGCAGCAGGTGAAGTCGTCGGGGCAGCAGCCGGAGCCTGCGCCACCGCTGCAGCAGCCGTCATTCCGGCGACAAGCGCCGTGGAAACAAAAAGAGTGCGATTCATGCTGAGTGTGTTGCTCCTTGAAAAACGATCGCTCGCGTCTGATTATCCGGCCTGAGCCCCTGCCAGCGGACTCATCGGACCCGTCCTGGCTCCACTCAGAAGCGTCGACTCACACATCAGCTTCGATCTGGATGCCCCTGTCTCTCTCAACGGGGCCGTCAGGCACCAAAGGTTCACCAGGACAATCAGAATTATAGGGCTCCGGTCTGCAACGGGTCAAACAGCCGAGCAGTGCTCAGTCGCGCCATGTATCCGAAAATTCCACATCCCCTCTCCAAAAATCAAGAGTTCCACCTGAAGCCACCTCCGCTTTATTGAAGTCCACATCGTCCTCTGCGGCTAACCCGTTCCTTTGGAACGCCTCATCATGGCAGCCAAATTGCTCTGTTTCTATCCGGAAGCGATACCAGCACCGTCGCGACATCGCCCCTCCCCGGCCAGCAGCGCTTCCAAAGATGGAGTAGCCGCCGGGAACAGGGCTCACTCTCCTCGCGGAGAGATTTCAGGAGGCCAGTGACTGGCCATCAACACACAATCGGGATCGCCCCTGCCTCTTATAGAGGCGATCCCGATAATCGAGTTCCTCTCTTCATAAGTCGCTCCGGCGTCGTCCCCCCATCCGTCGTACTTGCGGCAACGAAACCCCTGGTGTAGTATTCGTCTTGCCCTGTGAAGCGGCTGTGGGTGCCCTTCACCGTGCGAGCCCTCTGCGGCATTTCGCTATGTACATGAGCTTTTGCTCTGGCACCTCGGAATCGCCTCTCTTCGCGCTCTGTTGCTCATCAGGTTTACGAATGGGGTGAGGTCCGCCGCCCATATGCGGATCAGGCTGCGGATTCGGTCTGCAAAGCGCAGCCCCCGACAGCCGATACTTCTCAAAGGACGCTTGTTCGAGTACAACTTGACACCGTTTCCTCTCACGCTGAAACTCCCGGTCAGCCCATCCTTCGTGCCTCGCACGCAGCCTGACGCTCCTTGCGTAAGGAAACACCGTGTCTCTTTCACCCCGCCGCCCGTATCCGGCGGTCCGATAACCCGGCAGCCCCTGTGGCCCGGCGATCACAGCAGCACACACGTGTAATAGGAAGTGGAAGCATGAGCGCAGAACAGAATGTGCCCGAAGTGCAATCGCACCAGGGCCCGCCCCAGACCTCCGATCATTCCGATCCAGTCCGTCTCGACTCAGTCCGCTCCAACGCAGGTCGGCCCGAAGGAGCAGCCCGTTACGACGCAAACTCCTCGAACGATGGAGACGATACCTTCGCCGGAGGCTCCGTGCCCCACGGCATGGGGCAGTCCAAAAGCAGCCGGCGCCGTCGACGCAAGCGCAAGAGCAAGGGCAGTGACGCTGCGCCCGGATCCGAATCCGCACAGCCCGAGCAGGACGCGGCACCCGGCGCCATCTCTACGGTTCAGGCCTCCGCTGCACCGCAGCACACGAACGGACGAGATCAGAACGCGGCCCACACAGGAAATCAAGGAACACAGCACCAAGCTAATGGCGCTCCCGGCGTCAAACGCTGGAAGAAAAAGTTCCGCGATCGTGACCGCGATCGGCCGCGCCGCGACGAGAACCCCGGCAACCAATCCGCGTCAGGCAGCACCAGCAACAGCGGCTTCTCAAACCGGCCGAACGGCAGCGGCAGTCCCAATCCCAGCTCTCAGGACTCCCATCAGTTCGGCAACCGCGTCGACGGCTGGAAGTCCCGTAAGAACAGCAGCGGCAGTGGCGGAGGAAAGCAGCGCGATCGCGGTCCACGCAGCTTCGTCGGTCCAATGGACCACAGCTACCGCGTCGTCAACGGCAACTTCGCCGACGCACCGCCTTCTACCATCGAGCAGCATGGCAACGGGGGCGGCGGCGGCCGCCCGCGAAGCTACCACACCTCCAACGACTCGCAGCCAATCGACTACTCACAAGGCCGCATCATCCCCGTCGCGGACGACGCCCCAACCCGGATCTTCTTCTTTATCGATGACCTCTTCTTCATCGCCAAGATCCAGGAGACCGCCCGCAAGCTCGGCGTCAAGATAGCCTTCATCAAAAACGAGAAGGAGGAGCTCGCCAAGCTCACCGGCGGCGAAGAGGCCGATCGCCCCGCTCTCATCGTCTTCGATCTCAACAACGCAAATGCCAAGCCCCTCACCCTTATCCCGAAGCTCAAGGCCAAGCTCAAGCGATCCACCTCTATCATCGGCTTCCTCTCGCACCTTCAGGGAGATCTCAAAGCCAAGGCAGTCGAGGCCGGCTGCGACACCGTCATGCCCCGTGCCGCCTTCTCCCAAAACCTCCCCAACCTCCTCCGTCGCTACGGCCTCATCGAGGAAAAGGAAGAAGCCAACTTCAACCAGTAAACCGTTGGCGCAAACACCCGCGCCGCTGCCGTAAAATAGCGATGTGTAACAGATAGACTGGCCCTCAAAAGCTGGATTTTCCTTTGTTTCCTAGACTTTGCCCATAAACCCCCTGAATGGAAGACTTTGAATAGACCCGTTTCGGCAAGGCCTAGATTCTAGAGACTTTAGGAAATTGGCCCCGGGGGGAGGAGGACCGCCCTGCGGTTCCCCCTCTACCCCGGCGGCCAGCCCATCGCTCTCCCGCCCAGCAGATGCACATGAAGATGACCAACCGTCTGCCCCCCGTCCTCACCCGTATTCACTACCAGCCGGTAACCTCTCTTCAACCCTTCGGACCGCGCCAGATCCCCAGCAACCGCCATCAAGTGACCGACCAGAGCCGTATGCTCCGCCACCGCATGCGCATGCGACTCGAGGTGCACCTTCGGTATCACCAGCAGATGCACCGGTGCCTCCGGGTGGATATCCGCAAACGACAGGCTAGTCTCATCCTCAAACACCCGCTTCGCCGGAATCGCTCCCCCAACAATCTTGCAGAACAGACAGTTCGTCGCCATCACCTGATTCTAAGCCGCTCCGGGGGAGAGAATTAGTCATGGAAAGGCTTCAGCGAAGGTTGGGTGTCATGCTATTGGGGCGGGCAATACTGTTGCTGGTGGCGGGGGCGGCGATTCTGACAACGAGCGCGCGTGCACTTGACCCGACACCAGACTTTGGGAGGACGCCCACGGAGGCGCGCGCGCTCCAAGCCGCTGAAAGCCATCTCGCGACCGTGTATACCCTGCCCCCGGCCGAGTTGAAGAAGGCTCAGACGAAGGCGACCATCAACCATTGGCTGCACTTCGGAGGGGAGACCTGGGGCATCGTCCAGCTGCTGCTCCTGCTCACACTGGGAGGGGTCGCATGGATGCAGAAGGTGGCAGTAGGTGCGAGCCGAAACCGCTGGATACAAGGGCTAGTATTCCTGGGACTCTTCCTCCTCGCAGGAACGCTGCTCGATCTGCCGTTTGGCGTAGTCGGGCACCATGTCGGGCGGGTCTACGGGCTTTCCGTGCAGGGTTGGGGAAGTTGGGCGTGGGATCAGACAAAGGGATTTCTGCTGGGCTGGCTGATCGGCTGGCCGATCGTCATGCTGCTGTTCTGGGTTATCCGACGATCGCCCCGACGTTGGTGGCTCTGGTTCTGGGCGGCGACCATTCCCATGATGCTGCTCGCGATCTTCCTGGTGCCGCTGGTCATTGAGCCAATGTTCAACCACTTTGAGCCGCTAGCCAAGGCAGACCCGGCCCTTGTGGCGCAGCTGCAGAGGGTCGTCGATAAGGGTCACATGGGAATCACGCCGGATCGCATGTTCCTGATGAAGGCGAGCGAGAAGGTGACGGGGATGAACGCGTATGTAACAGGTTTTGGCGCATCCAAGCGGGTCGTGGTCTGGGATACCACCATTGCAAAGGCCACGCCCGACGAGATCCTGTTCATCTTCGGGCACGAGATGGCGCACTATGTGCTGCGGCATATCGCGCGCGGCATCGTGCTGGCGATCGCCGGCCTCTTTGTGACGTTTGGGCTCGGATACATCTTCGTCCAGTGGGCATTGAGGCGGTATGGTGCAGCGTGGGGGATTCCAGCGCAGACCGAGTGGGGCGCATTTGCGGTCTTGATGCTCGCCATGAGCGTGTACGGCGTGCTCTCCGAGCCGGTCGAATCAACCTTGAGCCGGGTCGAGGAGCATGAGGCCGATGTCTTTGGGCAAGAAGTGGTGCACGGCATCGTCGCTGATCCGCAGACAGTAGGACCAGCGGCGTTTCAGGTGCTGGGGCAAACGAGCCTTGACGAGCCGCTGCCGAGTGCGCTGCTGGAGTTCTGGAGCTACAGCCACCCATCGCTCTCGCGGCGGGCAGCGTTCGCGCAGGCTTATGATCCCTGGGCTCCGGGGAATGAGCCTCGCTACTTCAAGAGATAGATCTCTGTCCTATATTGCCCGATATTGGTATTGTCCGATATTGGAGTGCCATGCCTTACGAACACCCCCTGTGCGGTGAATCCCCATTTCAACGCTCGTCAAACTCGGCACTCATCCCGCTCTCGAATTCGTCTAACCTTCGGCACACACAGCATCCGATACACTCGCCTCATCGACTTCCTGTACCTCAAATCGCAAAGCGGGTCTTACTTGGCACGACATCTTCCTGTTCTCTCCATCGCTCTCTCCTCTGCCGCCGCCGTTCTTCTCCCCATCTCCGCCGGAGCAGCAGGTAAGCTGCCGGCCGAGCCTGCCCGGCAAGCTGACTCCGTGCTCGTTGACACGATGCAGGCCGAACTCACGCGAGCCATGTCAGCACTCGGATCCACCTCCCAGCCGCCAGCCCAGCGGTCGATCCAACCAGTCAGCACGGCCGCTCCTGATCCGTCGCAGCAGTCCCCAAAGCCCTACTTCGTCAGCTACGCCATCTCTGACTCCGATTCGCTCAGCATGGCGGCCAGCTTCGGCGCCATCACCTCCTCCAACCAGAGCCGGCGCCGCATGGCCGACGTTCAGGTCCGCATCGGCTCGACGGCGGAAGACAATACCCACGGCGACCACCGCAACTCCGCCCTCTCCACCGTCCCCCTCCCTCTCACCGACGACCGTGCCGCGCTCGCCCATTCGCTGTGGTTCGCCACCAATCGCAGCTACGCCCGCGCCCTCGACAGCTATCTCAAAGTCAAGACCGACCAGCAGGTCCGCGCCAAGGAAGAAGACTCTTCCGCCGACTTCTCGGTCGAAAAACCCGCACAGAAGCTCCTCCCTTCCAGTCCTCCTCTCGACCTGAACGAGAGGGCCAAGGCTGCCTGGGCCGATCGCCTTCGCGATCTCTCCGCTGTCTTCAAGCACTACCCCGACGTCTTCTACAACTCGGTTGCGATAGAGGCCTCGACCGAGACCGACTACTTCGTCTCTTCCGAGGGAGCTCGCGTCTCCACACCAAGCCACGTCGCCCGCCTTGTCATTGTCGCTCGCACCCGCGCAGCCGACGGCATGGATCTTTTTCGCGCCGAGACCTTCGAGGCAGACTCCGCCGCGCACCTTCCCGACCAGAAAGTCCTCACCGAGAAGACCGCAGACATGGCCAGGAACCTCGAAGCCCTGCGCCTCGCTCCCATTACCGAGCCCTTCGACGGCCCCGCCATCCTCTCCGGCCGCGCCTCTGCGGTCTTCTTTCACGAGGTCCTCGGCCACCGTCTCGAAGGTCAGCGTCAACGCGGCGACGAAGAAGGGCAGACCTTTACCAAGCTGCTCAACAAGCCCATACTTCCCACCTTCCTCTCCGTCGCCGATGATCCGACCCTCTCCACCTTTGAGGGCCATCCGCTCAGCGGTCACTACAGCTACGACGATGAGGGGCAGCCCGCACGTCGTGTCGATCTGATTAAAGATGGCGTCCTCGACACCTTCCTCATGTCGCGCCTACCGATCGCCAGCTTCTCAAACTCCAACGGCCACGGACGAGCCGAAGTAGGCCACATGCCGACAGGCCGGCAGGGAAACCTCATCGTCACCTCGTCGAAGTCGGTCACCGATAAGCAACTGCGACAGTTACTGATTGACGAGGCAAAGAAGCAGAACAAACCGTACGGTCTCTTTTTTGAAGACATCTCCTCCGGCTTCGCCGTCACCACACGCCGCAGCCCGCAAGCCTTCTCTGTCATTCCTCTCGTCGTCTACCGCATCTTCGTCGATGGCCGCCCCGACGAGCTCGTCCGCGGGGTCTCCATCGTCGGAACACCACAAGCCGCGCTCACCCGCATCGTCGCCACCGGCGATCATCAGGACATCTTCAACGGCATCTGCGGCGCGGAGTCCGGCTCCATCCCTGTCTCTGCCGTGGCCCCGGCAATGCTCGTCAGCGAAATCGAAACGCAACGCCAGGCACAGGGCACAGCCCGGCCGCCCATCCTTCCACCACCCGACTCCGAGACTGCAACCGCGACACCGTCGGCCGTAAAGGAAGGTGGCAAGTGACCCTTCTTCAACGAGCCGCCATGGCCCTCCTCTTTGTCACCTCTGTCGCGGCGCCAAAACTTTACGCTCAGCCCTCCGGCGACAACGACCCGATCCTGAACGCCATGCAGCAGGAGCTCGATCGCGAGCAGACCGCCCTTGTCCTTCCGGGTATGCAGCGCCCCTACTTCATCGAGTACCGCCTCGACGACCTCGCCAGCTACGAGGCCGTCGCCAACTACGGCGCCCTGACCAACGAGCAGGAAGGCCATCAACGTGTTGTCCGCGTCACCGTCCGCATCGGCTCCTACACCTCCGACAACTCGTCGGCACGTGGGGACGGTGTTGTGCAGATCGCGCCGACCGACAACAATCCCCAGGCCATCCGCTACGCCCTTTGGCTCGCCACCGACGACGCCTACAAGGTCGCGCTGCGTGCCTTCGCCGTCAAGCAAGCCAACCTGAAGCGCTTCGAATCGCAAACTCACGAGAACGACTTCGCCCCGGCCAAAAAAGTCCAGCACGTTGAGGCTGTCCACATTCTCGATCTCGATCGCACCGAGTGGAAGCGACGTCTTGTCGAAGCGAGCGGCCTCTACGCGGTCGATTCCGCCGTCGAAACCTTCGCCGACAAGGTCCAGTACTCCACCGCCAACCTGCGCGCCGTCGCCGTCAATCGCTACCTCGTCAACACCGAAGAGACGCAACTCCGCCAGGGATACACCGGCTACCAGGCCAACATCTCGGTCGGCGGATAGGCAGCCGACGGGATGCGCCTCGGCCGCGATAACGGAACCGTCGCAACGACGGCACGCGAACTTGAGTCCGCAGCGGCCTTCCGTCAGCGCACCATCGACGACCTTCGTTCTTTCAATGACCTTCGCAACGCTCCGGTCGTCGCCGCGGACGACTACCACGGCCCCGTGCTCTTCAGTGCAGACGCCTCCACCGACGTTCTCACGCGTCTCTTCATCCCGAATATCGAAGCAGACCGCCCAGAGCCGGGGACCACGGCACGCACCCAGGGCGCCTACACCTCCTCCCTCCATGCCCGCGTACTCCCCGATTTTCTCAACGTCGAGGATGATCCACTGCAAGCCGACTTCGAGGGCAAGCACCTGCTCGGCGCATACCAGTTCGACGATCAAGGCGTCTCTGCGCAGCCGACAGAACTCGTTACAAATGGAAAGCTCGAACGTTACCTCATCGGCCGCGAGCCCATCCGCGACTTCCCCGCCTCAAACGGTCACGGGCGCGCCGCGCCAGCGCAGGCAGCACGCTCCCATGCAGGCGTCACCCTCATCAAACCCCTTCCCGGCAAAGACGGCCAACTGCTCTCCGACAAGGACATGACCGATCGCCTCCTGGCCCTGGCAAAGGAGCAGAAGCGTGACGTCTACCAGGTAGAGACCCTTGGCGGAGAGCTCCTTCCACGCCTCCTCTACCGCGTTCACCCCGACGGCTCTCGTGAGCTCGTCCGCGGTGCAGCCTTCGACGAAGTAGACAACCGGAGCCTGCGCTCCTCGATCGTCGCGGCAGGCGGTACGCCGTGGGTCGCGAACTCCCTCGGTCCCATCCCGCAGACCACCATCGGTCCTGCTCTGCTCTTCGACGACATCGTCGTCAAGCGCGCCAGCGAAGAACAACAGAAGCTGCCGTACTATGCCCCTCCCCCGCTCAACCCGTAGCATCGGAAGCTCAACTCCCCTGGCTCAAAGTCGAACCGGTCGCAGCCCTTCGCTGCCTGACCGTTGCCACAATCAGTTGCCATCGCAGGTCACGGCCAGCATCTACTATGGGGAATAGAGCGCCATGCACACCGACCTCCATTCCCTCCAGATCGCCGCGATGGCCGTCGTCTTCGCGCTTATCTTCTCTGCCCGCCTCGTTAAAGGTCATCCGCGGGAGACACCCGCCGGCCTGGTATTTCCACTCAAGCCTCTCGTCGTCTTCTCGCGAGCCATCGCTCTCCCGCTCTACTTCCTTCTCTTCGCCTACCCGCTTTGGATCTCGCGCCAGTCCATCCCTCCCTGGCTGCTCATTCTTATGCTTATCGCCGTCCTCTTCGGTCTCTACCAATACCCAGGCATCATCGTTCTCACACCGACCGCCATTCTTCAGCGCTACTGGTTTCGCACGCAAAAGACAATTACCTATCCCGAGATCATGACCGTATCCGCGGCTCGCACCGGTGCCGTCACCACCATCTTCGGCGACAACCGTACCACCATCACCCACACCTTCAACCACGCCGGCTCCGCCGAGTTCCGCGCCGAGCTCGCTCGCCTCTCCGGAAAACAGATCACACGCTAACGGCTCCGTTTCCCGCTGCGCGCGGTCCGTCCCGTCAGACCTAGTCCGTCCTGGTCAGGTACGGTTGAGCAGCGTCCGGCAGGTGGATGCTATCCGCAACTTCCTCCGCGTGCTGCCTGTCCGCCACCCACGGGTTGATCCGCACCCACCATCCCGTTGGCCCCTGGAACGAGATCACCTTTGCGTTGGGGTACCGCTGCAGGAGATCCATCTTCTCCTGCACCGCATCCGGTTGCGTCGGGAAGGCTCCAACCTGAACGCACCACCGCCCACCCGGATAGACATTAAGTCCTAGCGGCGGAGCCCTGAACGCCTCCACACGCACCTTCACCACGCCCGCACGGTAAACTCCTGTCTCCTTCGCCGCCGCTAAACTCAGATCAATAATTCGGCCACGCACAAATGGACCTCGATCCGTAATCCGTACGACCACGCTCTGCCCATTCACAAGATTCGTCACCCGAACCACCGTTCCCAACGCCAGCGTCAGGTGCGCCGCTGTCATCGCGTTCTGGTCGTACACCGTCCCATCCGCACCCTTGCGCCCCGCGTACGGAGGTCCATACCAGCTCGCAAGTCCCATCTCTGTCTCGAACGGGTTTCCATGCACCTCAAGCGGCAGTGGCTCACGACTCAGACTTCCGCTCGCGGTGCCCGAAGATCGTGGCCTAGCCGAACTCCCGCTCCGAGTTCCCGGCGCGTCTTCATCCCCAACCACACTCCCATCAGCACCGCCCGGGTGCACCGGACGTACGCCGCCCCTGGTACTCGTGGTGGTTGACGGCGGTGGCGGCCGGTAAACCTGCTTGACCCTCTTATGGCAGCCCGCCATCACAAGCAGCAACAGCGGCGCGACCATCTTGGCAAAGCGAACTCTCCTCACCGCCGGCCATCGCCCTTGTCGGAGGACGCTGGAGGCGTCGCAGCTCCTCCGGCGCGCCTATCATCCATCCGTTCTGCCAACCTGTGAAGTTCAGCCGCGGCCGCCTTCAGCGCCTCCGATCCATTCTTGCGAACATCGGGCACAACCTCGTCGTTGATATACGTCACAACTCTCCGAAGCTCTTCCTCAAACCGCCCGCCCGCCTCCTTCAACTGGCTCTCCCAACCTCGTCGCGTCCCCTCATCCGCCATCGCCACACCTCTCGTCACTCTGTATTGTCCCAATCCCCGAATTGCGGGGTCAACGTAAACTGGAGATCATTGCAGTCCAGTGCCCGTCTGGTTACGCGCTTTCTTGGCTTCACCTCGGCCTAAGACAACTGCAAAGCTCCGACACACGTCCGAGTCAAACGACTGTACTGTGTCTAATATTCGGTTCCCGCGAAGGTCTCATTGCAAATGCAATTGACGACCAGAAGTCAGAGGTCATTTCTTGAGTCTTTCCTGCACATCCCTGCACAGCTTCGGCCGTCGTCTATCCCCGGCAGCCTGCCTCCTCGTGTCAGTGGCTCTCAGCCACCCTTCTTTCGGACAAAGCGCCGCATCGAAGGACCAATCATTCCTTGCACTGGCCTCTCTACCGGACTCGCCTGGCACGACCCTTTCGAATCCACCCCCGGCCGGCCCAGACAGCGCAGGCAGCCCAGGCTACTCTTCGAGCAGTTCCTCCCTCCTGAGCGAGCCCACTTTGACCGCAGACGGCGCAACAGGCGCCGCGGCAGCGGGCCAGAACCTTGGTCTACACAGTAAGGGTGCTGCCTCGGTCACCGACAAATACATCGATCCCGGCCAACAGGCCCCTCGCCTTACCTCTGGGGACAAGGTCCGGCTCGGCCTCCGCGATGCCGTCTCCCCCTTCGCTGCCGTCGGCTGGATGACCTCAGCCGCCTACTCCCAGGCAGTCGATAGCAGCCCCAACTACGGTCAGGGGTGGGGACCCTTCGCCCAACGCTTCGGCGCAGCCGCCGCCCGGGCCTCAACCGAGGGTGTCTTCTCCGATTCACTCTTCGCTCCCATCTTCCACGAAGATCCTCGATACTACCGGCTCGGCCCCGAACATAATGTCGTTCGCCGCACCGTCTACGCCGTTACCCGCACCATCATCACCCGATCGGACGACGGCCGCGCCACCCCGAACTTCGCTCTAATCTCCGGAAACGCAGCCGGCTCCATCCTCACCAACGCCTACTACCCTGACCGCAATCGCAACGTAAAAGATACCTTCTCAACCTTCGGCGGTTCGGTAGGCGGCTCCGCCATCGGATTCTTTGTCAGTGAATTCCTCTCCGATGCGCTTGGCATAGTTCATCTGAAAAAGTCCGAGTAAGCCTGGCTTATTCTGTATTCAACAGCCAAGGTCAGATGGGAGGAGCAGTCTGTCGATTCGTCGGACCCTCTTCGGATCGATCCTCGCGGTTTGCAATCTGCTGCGCGCCTCGGGAACGCAGGCACAGACACCATCTCTTCTACCCGCCTCTCCACCGCATGCCATTCCAGAGCCAGCCACCGCACCACCATCTCAATCCGCCCCAGCCAAAGCCAATCTTCCTGACGCGCCAACTCCCGCGTTGCCACAGGATGTCGTCGCCGCCGCCCACTCCGCCTTCAAAGCAACCGGCGATTTCACTCCTTCGCTCACACTGAACCAGCGGCCACTCTGGGATGCAAGTTCACAACCTGACTTCTACAGGCGCATCCAGCAGAAGCGCAACCTCTTCCTCTCCGATCAGCGTTTCCTCAAAGAATCAGTCTCCATACCCATGACCTCGCGCCAGAAGGCCTTCGTGGCCGTCACCGACCTGGCCGACCCCGGCAACCTGGCCGTCATCGCAGCCTCGTCAGCCATCTACACGGCGTCCACCTCGCACAGCCCCTACGGACCAGGTCTCAAAGGCTTCGGAAGGAACTACGGCTACTCCCTCTCGCAGGTCGCGACCGGCGAGTTTTTCGGCACATGGCTCATTCCCTCCATCGCTCATCAGGACCCGCGTTACCACCGCATGCCCGGAGCTCCCGTCCACCAACGCATCCTTCACGCCCTCGCTCATACCGTTGTCACCCAGCACGACGACGGATCTCCCATGCCCAACTACGCCACCCTCCTCACCTATCCGATCTCGGCCGAGATCGCCAATCTATATGTCCCCGGTCTCCATACCAACGGGCCTGCCACAACACAACGCGTCATCATCGGCCTCGCCAGTGATCCGGCCGACGCACTCATCGGCGAGTTCCTCCCCGACCTCGCGCGCCGCATCCATATCCGCGTCACCTTCTTCCAGCAGGTCATCAACGACATCAGCACCGAACATCCCGAATAACCTCGCCCCTCCTCGATCGTCCCCAATCACATCCTGAGCCCCACGATCTGACCCATCGTCCTCAACGCTCACCCAGGCGCCACACCCTGTGTAGACTGACGACCATGCCCGACCGCTGCATGCTTCTGTCAGCCGCCCTCTTCACAGCTGCATCTCTTTCTCCCATTCTTCAGGCACAAACGCCCGTGAAATCCGTTTCCCCGTCAACAGCTTCGTCAGCGCCCTTTGACGCAAAGGCACACTACATCAAGCACGAGTTCCACATTCCCATGCGCGACGGCGTCAAGCTCTTCACGTCCGTCTACTCTCCCCGCGATACCTCCCGTCCCTATCCCTTCCTTATGACCAGGACCTGCTACTCCGTCGCCCCGTACGGAGAAGACAAGTACCCCCCGCGCGGTGTCGGTCCATCGCGCTCCTTCGCCGAATCTGGCTACATCTTCGTCTATCAGGACGTTCGCGGTCGCTTCGGATCGGAAGGCACATGGGAGGAAATGACGCCGCACATCGATCATCCCACCGGCAAGCAGTACGACGAGTCCACCGACATGTACGACACCGTCGAGTGGCTGCTCAAGAACGTCCCGAATAACAGCGGCAAGGTCGGCATCCTCGGCATCTCCTATCCCGGCTTCTACACCTCGGCCTCCATCATCGACTCGCACCCAGCCATCAAGGCCGCCAGCCCACAAGCTCCCGTTACCGATCTCTACAACAACGACGACGCCTACCACAACGGGGCACTCATGTTTGAGGCGAATGACTTCTACCTCTCCTTCCGTCCTCAGCAAAATCCGACTCCCGAAACCCGAGGCGGCACACGTCCCGAACGGCCCGATCCGCCCTACGTCTCGCACGATGCCTACGTCGCCTTCCAGGAGCTCGAACCCTTATCAAAGGCCAGGGCCTTTATCAACAATCCCTACTTCACCGAAACCATCGACCACCCTACCGATGACCAGCACTGGCAGGAGCGCGACATCTCCCGCCACCTCCACAATATTCACGCAGCCGTCCTCACCGTCGGTGGCCTCTTCGACGCC
>JAABVA010004066.1_pt1 | contig 13649 bp, 11 predicted proteins | sample 5560331 | NCBI WGS metagenome assembly JAABVA01 (sample SAMN12812661, study PRJNA571458) | rock metagenome | isolation source: Antarctica rocks | place: Antarctica: Victoria Land, Mt New Zealand sud | collected 2016-01-07 | reverse complement strand
ACCCTCATCCGCCGCGCGGGCGAAACGGCCATTGCCGCCCACCGCCGTCACCTCGCCGCCCATCCGCGCAAAGCCCTTCGCCTCCTACGTCCCAAGACCCACTCGCGCCGATAATTCACGAGCCCTGGATCAGCAACGCCTGTGCTGGCTCTTTAGTCCGTCCGCGCGTATCTTGGGGCGAGCACATCGCGCGCTCTTCGGCCGTGCGGACCGCACTAGACTGAGAAGACCGCGCCCTACTGCCTGGGCTCGGTGCCGACGACGACCGGTTACGCAAGGAGAGACCATTCATGATTGCCCGCCTCTTTCGCCGCCTGTCTGCCGTTAGTCAGGCCCTTGCCCGCGCCCTCGAGCGGCGGCTCCGCGCCGCCACCAAGCCAGCGGCCGCTCCACTCATCGTCGGTACGATGGCCGATATGGGGCGGAGTAAGCCCCAGCTCCTGGTCGAGAATGCCCTCCTGCGCCAGCAACTGATCATCCTCCAGCGCAGCGTCACACGCCCCCGTTGCACCGCCACCGACCGCGCCCTTCTGGTGCTGCTCACCAGCCGCCTGCGTCCCTGGCGCCAAGCAGTGCTCATCGTCCAGCCGGAAACCGTCCTGCGCTGGCATCGCGCGCTCTTTCGCCATGTCTGGCACCGCAGATCCCGGCCGACGGCTCCGGCGCATCGGCCGCCCCTCGCCCCCGAGATGGTGGCCCTCATCCGTCAGATGGCGGCGGCTAACCGCCTGTGGGGTGCGGAGCGCATCCGCGGCGAACCTCTCAAGCTAGACATCCGTATCGCCAAGCGGACCATCCAGAAGTATATGCGCGCGGCGCGCCCCCCACGCTCGGGACAAACCTGGGCGACCTTCCTGCACAATCACGCCCAGGACATCTGGGCCGCGGACTTCCTGCCCGTCACCGATCTCCTCTTTCGCCCGCTCTACGCTTTCTTCGTGATCGAGCTGGCCTCCCGCCGTGTCGTCCACGTCGGCGTCACCCGCCATCCCAGCGATCTGTGGGTCGCCCAGCAACTCCGTGAGGCGACGCCCTTCGGTGAGCACCCCAAGCATCTGATCACCGACAACGACAGCAAGTATGGTCCAGTCTTCGCTCAGGTGGCGGCAGCCACCGGTATCGACCACATCCACACCGCGTACCGCGCGCCGCTCATGAACGCCGTGTGCGAACGTATCCTTGGGAGTGCGCGCCGGGAATGTCTGGACCATGTGCTTGTCTTGGGCGAGCGGCATCTGCGGCGTGTACTCCGGGAGTATGTGCGCTATTTCAACTCCGCTCGACCACATCAGAGGTTGCAGCAGCGGATTCCCGATCCGTCAGCAGGGCCGACGGCCGGCACGGGGCTCATCACCGCCACCCCGGTGCTCGGGGGCCTCCATTATAGCTACCGGCGAGCAGCGTGACGTCGCCCGGACGCACTTTACAGCCAGCACACCCGTGGAAGCGTTTAGGAATCTGCCCATGCCCAGACTGTTTGGGCCATCCGTCGAGGGGACACTCTCGGATGGTATCCTGTTATCAACAGTGTGCCTACAGAGAGATGTCCTGTTTGTACGTAAGGCACCGTGAGGTACTAAACCGCTACATGCAAATCGACGCGCTGGTAGGAAGAACCGACACTAAAGCATGATTACTGCTGATACGATCATCCTGCATCTCTCGGATATTCACTTTCGTCGCCATGGACCATCGGGTGAACTCCTCGACCTCGATATTGATTTGAGGAACGAGCTTGAGGCTGATGCTGCGGCAGTACAGACGCGCCTTGGCTCGGTCGCGGCCATCCTCGTCAATGGCGACATCGCCTTCTCTGGACAGCGCGAGGAGTATGCTCGCGCAAAGGAATGGCTCGACGCATTGTGCGCTAGGTTGCGCTGCCCACCTGAGCGTGTCTTTACAACACCAGGCAACCACGATGTGGACCGCAATGCGATACGCAGCAGCAAACTGCTAAAGTTGTGCCATGCTGAGCTTCGGACTCGAGAGGTAGATGCTCTTGATATTGAGCTCCGAGAGTACTTCGATGATAGCGCGGCGCGAACGGCTTTGTTCTTGCCAATCACCGCCTATAACGAGTTTGCCGCACGGTACGACTGTGCGATTGACGCAGACGCTCCGTATTGGGAGTATGACCGTCTCATTCTCAATGATGGCTCGACCTTGGTCATCCGCGGCGTGAACTCGACGTTGGCATCGGACGAGTACGACGATGACACATCCCACAAGTTAGTACTCGGATCATTTCAGGCTACCTTGCCGCGACAGGAAGGCGTGGAGTATCTGGTGATGTGCCACCATCCACCGCAGTGGTTGCGCGATCAAGATGACATCGAAGAAGTCTTCAATGCACGTGTCCGTATCCAAGTGTATGGCCATAAGCATAAGCAGAAGGTTGAAAGCGTCGATCAGCGCGCGCTCCGAGTGACGGCGGGCGCGTTCCAGCCTGACAGGCGGGAGTTGAATTGGCAGCCACGGTACAATTATCTCAGTATCCGGGTCGATGGCGGACCCAGCGGGCGGGTTCTCAGCGTTGACGTATACCCACGCGTTTGGAACAAGGAGGGCCGCCAATTCGGGGCCGACTACGATCTGGAAGGCTCAGATAAGAGACACTTCAGTTTCGCGTTGCCCGATTGGGAGGCGCCGCATCGGCCTTCTGTCGTAGTGCCCGATGAGCCGCTTGTGGAGATGTCGACCGCATACGATGGCTTGGAGGCCGGCGAGGGGGCGATCCCTCCTCGTGAGGAGAGGCGAATGGATGTGGACAGGCGATTAACCTATCGTTTCCTCAGTCTGCCCTACCAACGTAGGCTGGCTGTTGCCCAGCAACTGGGTCTTGTGCAGGATGGCGACCAGTTTCTGTCTGACACAAACGGCTACCGCGTGGTCTTCCGTCGGGCGCGGGAGAGCGGCCACCTCGCGGAGCTATGGACCGCCGTCGAGCAAAACTATGACGACGGACGGAGCGCCCCCAACCCGTTCATGGGTCGGTGATGGTGAAAGTACGAGAGTATGCATCAGGACTTCGCTGACTGGTACCGAGTGACGACGATCGAGCCGCATCACGATCTGCTTGAACGGCGGTGGGCTGGTGTCAAAATTGTCCTCCAGGAGTTCGACGCGACCGGACTCCTTGACCTGACGCGCTTGGTGTACGACCTGCCACTGTCAGATCCCACCACAATCGACCGCCTGCGCGCGGCCTTAAAGCAGGCCGATTCCGCCTTCCCGATGCGCAACAACGATGCGGAGTTGCGGATTCTCGCGGCTGCAGCGCTCATGCAGCAGATGACCAAACACAATAGCACAGAGTCCGATGTCGTGGCGCTCGGCGTCATCTGTGCCGGCGGCCAAGGGTTTGGTCACCAATCGATTCTGGACGAGCTACCGGAAGCGGCAAAGGTCTATGTCGCGCGGGAAGCCGTGGAGGCACGCGCACCAGCGACTATTCCGACAGTGGTGGGGCCGGCATCTCAAACGCGCACGTTGATCGAGGCGCTGAAGACACAATGCGCGCAAGACCAAACATCCGCCATTGCAGAACCACTTGGCGCTAGCTTGACCGCGCTCGATCAGAGCATCGACGTACTTGCACAGAGCGCCCAGAAAGCCATCCACGCGTTCGTCGGGATGATGAAGGTGCAACGAGAGGAGACGAACATCCTCTGGTGGGTGTTCGGAGGCTATAGCCGGGACCTCAAAGAGCCGATAAGGGCACTCAGTTCGCGCGCGGCCTGTGTCATCGTGGCGAAGGAACTTGCCGACCTCACGGCCATTTTGCCGGGGCCGAGCGCGGCGGAAGCGTTCCTTGATCAGGTTCTACATTGCGCTGAGGGTGCGCATCCGGAGGTGACCATCGCCGAGGTGGTGGACGCGGCACCGCGCAGCTGGCGAGAGTCATGGATTGGCACATACAACTGCCTGAGACGTGATGGCCTCTTCCCACTGGTTGCAGGCATCGTGGCATCCGTGGAGACAGATGTACCCGGCGGTTGGATTGCCGTATATGAGAGGATATCACCGATCCCGCCGTCGCAACCCATCCCTCTCCTGTGTGCGGCTAGCCAGCTTTACTACGAGTTGCTCCTAGCGCGCGCAATTGGGCTTGGATGAGAGATGATGACAGACGTTCAAGCTGAGACACTGGCTTGTCGCCAGCAGGGCTGCCAGGTCGCTTCGACGGGCCGCTGTCTCGAGGGATTCACTACCCTGGAGGATTGCCCACACCTGTTCCCGCGCGGCGAGCCACACGATCTATCGGGGACCGAACCTGCTGCCCGCAACGGTCAAGATACCGCACCCGCTACCAATGTGACGCTCTCAAGCGGAGAGGATTTAACACCCGAGGCGGCCGCGGCCATCACGCAACAGTCCGTCACGCGGGTCATTTTGTTCGCGGGTGCAGTCGGCAGCGGCAAGACCACGCTCATGGCAAGTATCTATGAACGGTTCCAGGAGCACCCGCTGGCTGGCTACCTGTTCGCCGGATCGTATACTCTGGCAGGGTTCGAGCAGCGCTGCCATCTCGCCCGCATTGCCTCGGAGCGGACGCGTCCCGATACCGAACGGACGAGCCTTGCGCAGGGGTTCCGATTCTTGCACCTCCGCGTGCGAGGGGAGGATCTGCGGGACCCGAGCCGTGACTTGCTCCTCGCCGATGTATCCGGCGAGCGCTTCCGTCGTGCGCGTGACTCTACTGACGAGTGCGAGGGCCTGGATATTCTCTTGCGCGCCGATCGGCTCGTCATCCTCGTCGACTGTGAACGGCTGGTTGAGCCGCGCAAGCGGCACCAGGCGGCAGTGGAGCCACAAACGCTCCTCCGTGGCTTTCTGGATGCCGAGATGCTCGCTCGTCATGCATACGTCGATGTCGTGTTTGCGAAATGGGACCTGGTACAGACGGCTGGTGCGGGCCATGCTGCTCTGTCCTATGTCGATACGGTAAGAGCGCAGTTTACACAGCGATTTGAGGGACGCGTTCGAGGTTTGCGCTTCTTCTATGTTGCCGCCCGACCGATTCCCGCAGCCGATATGCCCATCGGGGTCGGCCTGGACGATTTGTTCAAAGCGTGGATGACAGGGGATACGCCGCACCTGCATCGGATGAACGCTGCGCACCTTTATACCGGCGCGAACCGCGAATTCGATCATTACCTGTGGAAAAGGTTCCCCAACCGCGCAGTGGGATCGGGAGGGTGAGACTATGTATCGCAGTCTGATGCTCGGCTTACCCGGAACGGGCAAGACGACGTTCTTGGCCGCCCTCTGGCACGTGGTCGAGGCTGCGGATGTGCGCGGCGCGCTTCGGCTCCGCGCCCTCCATGGAGATCGCGAGCACCTGAACAGGGTCCGCGATGCATGGCTGGAATGCCGTGCGCTGGAGCGAACATCCGTCGCATCAGAACAGATCGTGACGATGAAGCTTGTGTCGCCTGATAGGGAAGAAGACATCGAGTTAGTCGTCCCTGACATGTCTGGCGAGTCGTTTCGTTCATACCTTGAGCACCGCCTCTGGCCCGTCAGCCTCGACGAGTTCGTTCGCGACACGACTGGTCTTCTGCTGTTCATCCATCCAGATCGCGTCAGGGACCCTGTGCGCATCGATCAAGCCGAACCGCTGTACGGGGAGTTGATGGCCGACCAGGCATCGTCGGGAGATGCCGAGGACGAGACCGGAATCCCCTGGCGGCGTGAGCTGATACCTACCCAGGTGCAGTTGATTGACTTGCTCCAACTGGTGTTGGAACGGGCGTCCGGCCCCTTCCCCAAGAAGCTGGCCGTGATAATTTCCGCCTGGGATATTGTGGGCGAGCCCCACATAGCTCCCGAGCGATGGTTGGCTGCTCGGCTTTCCATGTTGAGTCAGTATCTCCATGCGAATCCCGAACAGGTGGACGTGCGGGTGTATGGATTGAGCGCACAAGGTGGTGACCTGGAGCGAGACATCGACCGCTTGGCAACCCTGGACCACCCATCCGAACGTATCATGGTACTGGCACAAGATGTCGATATTCATCATGACGTGACAGCGCCGATTCGTTGGCTGATGGATGGCCAGAGAGGAGGGATGACGTGACGGTGTCAAGTGGGGCCAACGTCATCCCGATTCACCAGGTTTTGCACGGATATGCGGACGGGCATCGTCGGCTCGCGCAATCCCGTGCGCTCTCGCGCGAGGCTGATCGCGTGATGCTCTCCCTCAGTGATATGTCAGGCCCGGCCATGGTGCCCGGCTTCGAGAACTACCTGACGGGTTATCCCCTTCTGGTTGATAGCCTCTACGCTTTCGCATCCACTTGGTACGCGCCGGAAATGGACCGGCCGGGATGTGTCTGGACGCACACGCTCCTGATTGAGTACGCCGACTTGGCTCGGATAGGCGACTTGCGAACGCTGCTCCCGCTCTTCGTGCGGCCGCGCGGGGACTCTGACCTCCGGCAGCGGTATGGCCACCTCGTCATCTTGCGGCAGCCTCCCAGTGGGACGGGGGGAGCGATGGGTCTGGTCAATGATCCGATGGAGCCGGTCCCTTGTACCGTACTCGCGGCGCTCTACAGCACATCAGGCATCCCCGTCTTCGTCCCGGCGCGTAGCGCCACTGCTTATCAGGATGTTGTGCTCTCCTTGTGGAGCCAGCAGTGGCCCCGGTTACGCCGATCCTTTCGCTTCTGCACGGGCGCCCTCTCAAACCGCACTGTGGACGACGTGAGTTTTGACCTGCAGGTTGTGCCCCGTGAGCGGTTGACCGACGTCCAGCGGGGGGCCCGCGATGGTATTGCTGTCGGGGAAGCCTGCAGTGAGCCGAACATGGAAGCGGCTTGGGTCTCGTGCGCCAGCGATGATCTGCGGATGGGCAGTGAGGGGCGCCTGCGGCAGTTCCTCTGGCGCTTTGCGGCCGAGGCAACTGTCGATCGCCGGGTGTTCAAATATCTCACGCGCCTGTTTATCGACATTGGCGGCACCCGAGCGGGGCGGTTCCCCCTCGACCAGTTGGTCTCCGAGGTCGCGGCTGGGATGCCGTATGCGGATCAATCGCTACGTTTTAAGCGTGCGCTCTTCGGACAGAACGGGCACGGGCAGCATTTGCTTGGCCCCGACGTGTCCGAGCCGGCAATTATACGTGCCTTGGCGACAACCGATAGATACCAAGCATTCGACGCGGCTAGCCTCGAGATATGCGAACGGGCGGCGATGCTGTGGCGCACCCACCGCGATGTTGCGGAACAGCTGACTATCGAACTTGCTGGGAACTCTCCGACCCCTCTTGGAATCGCATACTTGCAAGGGATTGTCCAAGGGTTGGTCGATAGGCACTCGGCTGATCGGGTGGCCCGGACATGGAAGGTGCGCGAGGCCCTGTTGGATACCGACCTGTCGGTCGCATTCTCGCCCGACTTGTGGGATTGTTCCGCAACCGATAAGAGGCGCATCTTGACTAAAATCGGTCGGCGTCAGATCGCAGACCGTGATCTGCGCCAGATCGTCGCGGCGCTACTTGCTGCGAATACGGATGACATTGCCGACGATGTATTCCTTGCATTTGGTCCGCGCGGCGCGCGCAGTGTCCTGGATGTAATTGATGGTGCGAATCACGATCCGTGGGCAGCGGTTTCGGCCGCTTGGCAGAAGGTCCTCGCCGCGTATCCGTCGGAGCTCTTGCAGTGGCTCCTAGATACGCCGACAGCCTGTGTGACAACGATTGCATTCATCGCAGGGGTCTTAAATCCGCATTCATCTCTGCTGCGCACGCGTGATGTAACCGTCTGGCTGCGGGCCGCGGACGAGGCAAAAGCTGTCTTGGGCGGCGAACGCTATGTCGACTTTATGGCATTTCTCCTAGCTCTCGGGTTGATCAACGTTGACGCGGGACACGAGGTGGACAGCAGCAGAGAACTCGTCGTGGCAGCATTTCAGAGCGTTTACGCAGCCGTCGAGAACGGCACGCTCGGGGCGCGTGCCTGGAATGTTCTCGAACCTGTCTTACCACCGCCGCGGTCCTGGTGGTGGGAGCGCGACGATCGTCCGGATCGATTGCGGCAGGCCGTGCTGGAAAGGTTTGTCGACGCCGGATGGCCCCTGCGTCATTTCTTGGCGTGCTTCGAAGATCCTCGTACATTGCGCCAAGCTATCCACGACTGCGAAGCAACTCGTCGGGGGCGACGGTTGCTTCGCGAGTTGGATATGTATCTGGGACCGGGTTGGCGTGACCAGAGCTACCTCCCAGCATCCATCTCCACCGACATGACGGGTAAGGGGACATGACACTGGTCGTCGGGATAGAGCATGGGCCAACTGATGCACAGAAGGCATCTGGCTATAGATGAAGGATGAGGGCTAGACGATGCGACCGCCACAGTCATAGTCAGGACGGCCGTGACATCCATCGGGCAGGTTACCTTCAGCGTCATCGAAGTCAAGGACACTTTATCTCGTGATTCCGTTGGATGCAGGAGAGCTGCGCTGGTTTGCGCTGGTTATTGACACGGTCGAGGCGATGATGCCCGAACGGAGATGGCATCCCTCACCCACGTTAGTGTGACGAACATGGAACTATCCCCCCTTCGGCCGCTCGCACTACCATGCTTCGAACAGGCCGACATCCTTGCTGAGGTTCCGTTGGGTTCTGCTGACGTGACATGTTATTGCCGAAAGACCTTCAGGCGAGGCACGTAGACCCTGGCGATGTCGGCCGATTTGACAGCTTTGGGCCTTGAAAGGGGCAGGGAATCAATGCTAACGAATGCTCGAAGCGAACAGCTTTCAGGCACATCAGCAGAACCCAACGGAACCCCCAGCGGCGACCCCTTCGACGAGGCGTACAAACGCTTGTTCTATTGTCGGTACGCGGATGACTTCACGATCGGCATTATCGGCTCGAAGGCCGAGGCGGAGCAGGTGCGGGAGGCGGTGACGCACTTCGTGCAGGCCGATCTCAAGCTCACGGTCTCCGCGGGCAAGTCGGGAATACGCCATGCCCGCGAGGGGATGCCGTTTCTGGGATACCAGGTCCGCACCTACACGGGGCACCGGGTCATCAAGACGCGACGTGGCACACGCCACACCACCGCGCGCACGATGACCGACCGTGTCCAACTCCACATCCCGCCCGAGCGGCTCCAAGGCCTCTGCCACGCCAAACGGTACGGGAATTACGAAACGGCCACGGCGCACTCCAGGCCGGAACTCCGGTCTCTGAGTGATGCGGAGATCGTGCTCCTCTACAACGCCGAACTGCGCGGCTTCGCAACCTACTACGCCCGGGCGCATGGCGTCAAGCGCACCTTGGACAAGCTGGCCTTCCTCTGGCAGCACAGCCTGTACAAGACGCTGGCGACCAAACACCGGACGCGGGTGACGAAGATTGCCCGGCGGTTACGGACACCGGAGGGGCCGGTCCTCGCACTACCCGAGGGCACCGGGACGCGCACGGTCCCCCTCTTCCAACTGAAGCACCTCCGCATCCCGGAGCCGATCGATACAACGATCGACCGCACCCCGAACACAAGCTGGTCCTTCCACCGCACGGAGATCGTCCGACGACTCTTAGCGCGGAAGTGCGAGTATTGTGCGACGGAGACCGGACCATTCGTGGTGCATCATGTGCGGAAGATGGGGGACATCAAGGGTGGGAAGGAACCATGGCAACGCTTGATGGTTGCACGAAGCAGAAAGACTCTGGTCCTCTGTGAGAGCTGCCACAAGCTGTTGCATGCGGGACGATTGCCATCGCCAAAGGTGACGACAAGCAACGCGTTGGGGGAGAGCCGCGTACGGTGAAAGTGTGCGCCGCATCACCCGAGGCTAGATCCCTCTCGCAGAGAGGAGGAGTTTGGAAGGATTGACTGCTGGGTCACCCACCCTACCTGGACGCGAAAGCGCGAGGGGACAGTAGCATGGTGGGAAAGCACGGGACGCCGCAAAGGCGTTTAGAGCGTGGCCGTGCAAGACCCGCCTGATAGGGTGAGAGCCGCATTGCCCGAACCGCAGTCTCCAGCGATGTAACCGCACATCCTCCGACACAACGCCTCAGAGCGGAGCCGCCGGCATGGGATGATTGACTTTCGTCATCCGAACCTTCCAGCCGGTGGGCGATGGGCAACGAGCCCATTTAAGGGGACGCACACGGCACCTACGTCAGGCTCGCTACGTCTAGCGACGAGGGAATGTGGGATCGCCTACCGCTCGCGAGAGCCATGGCGACGGAGGGCTCGTAGTAGTCGTGGGAGTGACGCCCCACCAGGGAGCTGGGGAGAGCCCAGTGCAGGGCGAAGGGGCACAGGTGTCTGCGACGGAGAGGAGGGGAGGTAGGCGTAATGCCGACGGCCATATCCGTTTCGACGTCAACCGCTTCGGCGGTGGTCAGGTACTGGAGAGCGTACTGCGCTGAAAGGTGCATGGTACGTTCGGAGGAGGGCACACGGAAAAGGGCGGCAACGTACCTCGTCGGGTGCCTATCCTACCGTAAGCGTGGTTCGGAGGGGGGAGGACGCCCGACCCAGCGATGGGCGGTCGCCTCCTACCCTACCACGAGAGCGCGGGTAAGGCATGGTTCAAACTGACTTGACAGTGTTGTGCCTGCTAGGGGCTCAAACTGTCAAGCTGCATCGAGCGTGTACTGAACCACGTCTAAGCGCAAGAGCGGCAAGCGCCGGGAGGGCAACAAGGCGTTGCGCCGCGCCTTGACGGAGGCGGCGCACGCGGCGGCGCGCACCAAGAAGCCGGGACGGACGTATCTGCGTGGTCACTACCAACGCTTGGTGATACGCGGCGGTAAGAAGAAGGCGGCCGTCGCGGTCGGTCACACCATCCTGCGCATCGCCCACTATCTCCTCAGCCACGACACGACGTACCAGGAGCAGGAGTTGGTCTACCTCGATGAGCGCCGCCGCGCCCGTACACAGCAGCGCGCCCTGGATCAGCTCAAGGCGCTTGGCTATGATGTCACGCTCACCCCGAAGGCACCGGCAGCGTGACGCCGGGGACATCTTTCAAGGAAGACCCTGTATTCTCTCGGTTCGCTCATTCTTACTCTCGGTTCGCTCATTCTTACTCTCGGTTCGCTCAAATATCGCGGTAATGGACGAATTGCGGTAGGCAGGGCTTATGCGTCAGTGGGGGGCGGGGCGAGGAGCAAGACGACAGGTGCAGAGGGATGTTGGCTATGGTAGCGTAAGCGGGCGGCAACCTGATAGACGCCGGCCCGGTGCAGGAGGTTGACGGCCGCGTCGCGCAGCAAGGCCATGACGGTGGGTCCTTGCCGTTGATGGATGAGGCTCTGATCCTCGCCCAGTGTTACGTCTTTGACGCGGTGGAGGCCATTCTCGCTGGCCCAATGCCCGCGCTTGAGGGCCAGGAGGCGGTCCGGCGTCCCCGTTTCGGGCCTCAAGCTGGTGATTCCATAGTGCAGCGCCCGCTTGACCTCGCCGTGCTCGTGCCAGGTACGCTCCAAGCGGCACACCTGGGCCAGCCCGGGCCAGTCGAGGTAATCGGTCAGGTCGGTCGAGGCGACCAGATGGCGCACGTCGTTCTGCCGCCCGTGCCCCCGGTCGAGCGTCCGCGCCTCGCGCCGGTCCAGCAACGGCAGGGCATCCATGTCCGCTGGCGGGTCGAAGAGCAGCCGGATGTCGTCGTAGAGCGTCGGCTGGTTCTCTTTGACCAGCAGCAGGTCGTCGCCCCCCGCGGCCAACACCTGCCGGCACAGGGCGCGCTGGCAGAAGAGAGCATCCCCCGTGAGCACGCGCCCGGGCCAGGCGATGCGGGCTACCAAGGCGGGGGCCACGGTCAACTCGGCTGCGCTCTTCTCCACCCCCTGCTTGATCGGCTCATGAGCCAGGACGAGGCCGTGCTCATGACCATAGGCGGTGAGCGCATGCACCGGGCAGCCGCCGTCCTGAAAGGGCAAGCGTCCCCGCTGCGCCTTGCCGTCAATGGCCACGCCTTGCGGGCCCTCCCCCTCACGCGCGGGGACGGGGATGACCGCGGGGGCGAAATGGGCGCTCAGGGCGGTCGAGAGCGCGGTGCCATCAAGCTTACTGAAAAGGCGTTGCAAGGTCGATTGGCAGGGGGTCCGCCCGTCGGGGAAGCCCAGAGTGCGCAACAGATCGGGCGCTTGCCCCTCGCCCCACTCGGCGATGGCCAAGACCGAGAGGTGGTTCGACAGGATCGCGACGACTGCCAAGGTGAGGATCGCCGGCAGGGCGTAGGTGACGCTGCGTGCGCGGCGCGGATCGGGGACATGGGCGAACGCGGCAGCCAGACTGCGCGGGGATGCAACCACGGGGGGACTCGCAGGCGTTGCGCTCAGCGCGGGGGACAGCGTACACTGCATGGCACTCTCCTTGGTCCGTGATAGACGCCTCAGATACGCCTATCCTGACATAAGGAGAGTGCTTTGCGCTACCCCACCTACCCTTGTCCCTCACGCATAAGCCCTGTTGCGGTAGGCTCTCGGCATGGACGAGAGTACAGATATTACGACGGAGCGGGTGGACGATATCCCGCTGGTGGTGGCGCAGATGCGCCAGATGGGGCTGCCGGTGTTGCTGGAGTGTCATTTTCCCACGCACGGGAATCGAGCGGGGCTCACCGTGGGGTGGACGGCGGTGGTGTGGCTGGCGCATATCCTGTCGCGGGGCGACCATCGCTTGAATCAGGTGCAGCCGTGGGCGGCGCGGCGGCTGGAGACGCTGCGCGCCTGCACGGGGCAGTCGATCGAGGCCTTGGACGTGACCGACGACCGCCTGGCCGATGTGCTGCGCACGCTGGCCGCTGACACCCACTGGGTCAGCTTCGAGCGGGCGCTGGGGCAAGAGCTGCTGCGCGTGTACGACCTCGCGCCCGCGTGCGTGCGCGTGGACATGACCACGGTGAGCCAGGGCGGCCAGGTGACGCAGGAGGGCCTGTTCCAGTTCGGCTACTCCAAGGATCGGCGGCCCGACGCGCCGCAGGTCAAGGTGGGATTGGCGACACTCGACCCGTTGGGCCTGCCCCTGGCCAGCCTGGTCGTGCCCGGCGACCGCGCCGACGACCCGCTTTACGTCCCGCTGATCCGCCAGGCGCGCTCCGTGGTTAGCCGGCGCGGCGTCCTCTACGTCGGCGACTGCACAATGGGCGCGCTGACCACGCGCGCGACCGTCGAGGATGGCTACAACTATTATCTGTGCCCGCTGGCCGCGACGCAGGCGCCCCCGGAGACGCTGGACCGCTACCTGGCCGAGGCGCGCGCGGGCGGGCCACCGGAGCGGATCGAGCGGGCCGCGGCCGACGGCCCGGTGACGCACCTCGCCGACGGCTACGAGCGCACCGAGGCGTGTGCGACCGTGATCGAGAGCTGGATGGACGTGACGTGGACCGAGCGCCGCCTGCTGATCCGCTCGGTCGCCCAGGCCACGGCGGCGGAAACGGCGCTGCGGGCGCGTGTCGCGCGGGCCCACCAGGCCAGCGTGGGCCTGAGGGTGGCGCGGCGTGGCAAGCGGCGCGTCAGGACGGTGGCGGCGGCGCTGTTAGTGCCGGGCTAGAATTGGCTCTTGGGCGCTTTTGGTACGCCCCATCGTTGAGTTCAGGCTGCGTGCAACAGGTGCTGACGCAGAAGGTCGAGTTTGGCGCGGCCATACATGCTCCTTTTAAGGGCTTTCAACCTGTTCACC
>JAABVA010004064.1_pt1 | contig 13650 bp, 17 predicted proteins | sample 5560331 | NCBI WGS metagenome assembly JAABVA01 (sample SAMN12812661, study PRJNA571458) | rock metagenome | isolation source: Antarctica rocks | place: Antarctica: Victoria Land, Mt New Zealand sud | collected 2016-01-07 | reverse complement strand
CGAAACGACCAGCACCACCCGGAGAAGCCGGCAGACCGGCCGAACAAACGCGCCCGCAACCAGCAACATCAACCGAAGCGAACCAGCCCACCGTCAGACCCCGATCGGTGGATCCAGGCTAAGGGCAATGCGATTCGGCTGCCCATGTGGCACACGTGTGAGGTGCTGGGCGCGCGGTCCGCGCCGACCGACTCGATGCGCTCCCCAACCCTGGGAGTGCCGTTCGCGCTGCGACTCGGCGGACACGATGAACGGATCTTCGAATCCGGTGAGATGGTCCTATCCACCTGGGAGGCCGGGCCGCCGCAGCTGCCTGTCGCCGGCGGGATGAGTTCCGCATCGCCTGTATCCAGGGCGCCACCGGCGGTCAAAGCCAGTCCACCTTCCCGGTGGCGATGAACGCACCGCCGCAGTGGTAGTAGCTGCCGTCGTCCGGCGCGTCCGCTGGATCCCCGCCGACCAGGGCCTGATCCATGTCGGCAGTCAGGGGTTCTACCTGCAGACGCCGACCCGATTTCACGCCTGGGACTGGGGTTCGGTCCACGCGGCCCAGGTGACCGGCATCTGGAAGGCCTGGATCCAGGGACAATCCGAGCGGGCGCCGATCAGCTGGGTCATCGACAGTCACTCGGCGGAACCGACTTTCCTGTGATGGGCGCTGGTCTGCCATCACCGGCTTCCGCAACTCATCGGCGGGTCCTGGCTACCGCCCCACTGGATGCCGTGGGCCGCGGACCAAAAATTCCCTCACCCAGATTTTGCCGTCACCAACGCGTCGTCGCATTCGACCACCATGGATGACACCCAACATCGCGAGGACAGGGCTCGGGCCGGCCCTTGTGCAGGCAGCTGCGGAGCGGCCGACGCGCCCGGCCGGCAGCCCCATCGAGGAGCAGAATCCGATAAACAGTGAAACCGAGAATGCCTGTCGGCAGCTCAGCTCCGGCTCCGACGGTTATGTCAGGCAAGCCGGCCTTTTACTCCTCTGACGTCGAACGATGCGCCTGAACAGACCGGACTCAATAATTCTACAATCAGGACACTTCGGGCAGGATCAACCTGCGCTGCTACCCGTTCTCGTATCAGGACCCGGCAATTCGTCGCCGCCCGCGATCACCGATTCACAGTGGTGCCGTTGACCGCGCCGAGGGTCTGACCAGGGTCAGGTTCGCATAGCGGCGTCCCCAGCCAAAGACCGTCGCGGTGCTGTTTCTGTCACTGGACCGTATAGGGACGGTCTGTTGATGACGGTCCGGCAGGTCGCAGGCAACAGCACAATGCCACTCAAGGAACTGCCGCTGCTGCACAGTTGCACTTTTCATATGAGGACATCCGCAGAAGGCGACTCTGATGGAGGTGACAGTTGCGACCGGACGTTAGCTCCTGTACCAGTTCTGGCCTCTCGCCGGTTAGCAGCGGCAAGCGAACGAAACAATCAATCACGCAATGTTGAAAATCGGGTCTCGCTGCCAATGGTGAAAGGTGGGCTCGGCGACACTATCTCCCTCGGCACTTCGCTTAAGTTCCACAGTAATTAGAATATCCCCTTGGTACGCGGGACTGAGCTCAAGGGCTAAGTAATCGAATAATGGGCGATCGTGGACCGCTATCACAGTACGTCGTCCATGCTGTCGCGACAGTGTTCGTAGCAGGGCGGCAAATTGTGAGATGTGGATTTCATCCATTGACTGGACCGGATCGTCTAAGATTAGCCAGGGCAATCGATTTCCGGCGGCTAAGTGTAACGCCAGGAACAAGGTCAAGGCGGCAGTGTTTAGGTTGCCGGCACTCAGCATCGCCCCCGGGCTTCCCCCTTGCCCACCAAGTCTGTGGCTGGTGGTCAACTGCGCCATCAGCTCGCGGCTATCCGCCTCTGGGATCTGAAAGGCCGGCACGAATGGTTCGCCGGGAGCCAAGCGGACGAAGAGATCTCTCCAAATCTCATTCAACGAGTCGTTGAAGACTCTGCGTACGATGGAAGCATGCGTAGCGGTCGCTGCCTTCGCCAAGTTGCGTGCCGCCAACATCCTTGATTCTGCTTCGGCGAAGGCCTTTCGTAGTTTGCTAAGTTCACCGGCACCAAGGGCCAAAGACTGCTTTTCGCGGTCGATTTGGTCGAGCACTCGGGCTAACTCGGTCTGCCTAGCCGACACCTGCCGCCGCGCCCGATCCCTTACGGTGAGGTTCGAGATCTCCCCACTTAGCGTCTCGGTCACCCGTTTCAGTGCATCACCAAGTGGTTCCGGATCGCGTGGCGGTTCCAGCCCGGCGGCTTCGCAGAGCCGACTAGCCGTGGTCCTCAGGTCTGCATCTAGCCTGGACCTGTACCTGGCCGAGGCGAGGTCTCTAGTTGCCTCAGCCTCGGCCCGGATGATTCTAGATCCATCCGTCACTCCTGGCATCAAGTCTGCAAGTGTCACAGCTGATTCCGTCAGCGTCGCGGAGCGGACTTGAAGCGAGGAACGAACTTCCTGGCTCAGGCGGCGGCTGGAGTTCAGACGAAAGTTATCGTCAGCCCGGTGAAGGTCGATTTCGGCTTCCTGACGAGCATTTGCCAGTTTTGTGACCCGATCGGCTCGCTCAACGAACCGCGCAATCTCGGCGGCCAACTGCGCGGCGAGCGGTTTATCACTGATCTCTGAATAGTCTCGGCCGCAGACGGGACAATCATCTCCGTCAATGTGCGGAAGTAGAGCTGTCAAGGCATTGGCCAGACCGTCGCTAGCACCTGCCTCGTCCGCGAGTTGCTCCGTCAGCAGGGCGATGCGCGCCTGAGCTAGCGTCGCAACTTGGCGAAGCGTCTCGTCCTCCTCGATAGCAGCATCGTCTATGACAATGGCAGCGTCCACTCTTCGAAGCTCGGACCGTATACGACCGAGCGCCGTCTCGACCGCCGTGCCGGGGTCGCTTGCCGCGACTGATGGCAGATCAGCGAACTGCTCTCGCAGCTGATCGATCGTGGTCTCGAGGGCACCGCCAACAGCCGCCATCCAGCCATCGCGGCTGGCTCGGGCATTCCCTGCGGCGGCCTCCAGTCTTGCTAGGTGTGCCCGCTCGGAAGACGACTGCACTTTACCGGCCTGACTAGCCAGGCTCGAAAATTCTCGGATCCAACCAGATAGCTGGGTCAATCTAGTATCTTCTGCGACCGCATCCAGCGTAGCGAGAACATTGAGCTGTAGATTGGAGTCCATACCTGCAACGAGAATTGATGCCTCCTGCAGCTCCTTATAGATGTCCTTCTGCAGTCCTGCGGCCGCGTTGGTCGACGTGGCAAGTTCGCGACTAAGCTGGTTTTGCTGTTTCTCCAGCGCTGCGATTGCCCGCTCTGTGGCGCCATATTCCGGCACGAGGTTTCGAGTGTTCCGCCGATCTGACGCTGCGTGGAGTCCCTCGACGAGCGCGTCGAGCTGATCCAATCCAAGCAGATCTCGCACGAATCGGGTGAGCTCAGATTCTCGCTCCGTACTTCTGTCGTTGTAGATTTCGAGTAGTCTGCCAAGTGTTGCTTGAGCGAGATAGCAACGTTCGCTGAAAAAACGGGATAGGTCGCCAGAAAGCAACGGAGCGCCGGCCAGTGCCCCAGCTCTGATACTAAGGTCGCCATTGTTTTGCACACCCTCGGCCATGTTGCCCACGCTTAGGCGCACTTGGCCCTCATCGGCTCCATGATGGACTAGATGCGACAGATAGTCCGGTTCGACCCGGCGCATGGCGACAATATCGCCAGTCAATGCTAACTCGATGGCGGACAAAACGCTTGTTTTGCCCGTCCCATTTGGTCCGTGAATGAGGACCACAGGCGCGTTCAGTGGCACTGTGACCGTTCCTCTAATACTCCGGAAATTGGTCAACGAAACTGAATTCAGCGCTGGCTCAGTCATCTGGGTAGCCCATCATCTACGGGAAGCACTCGTTTGAGTTGCTTTGCAAACACGCTCTCGACTTCACGGGAACCACGTACCGCCGCGAGTAGCAGCAGCGAGCTGGTCTCAGACTGACTCGGCCCCAGAGCCTTTCGCACCTCCGCAATCGGATCCGCTAGCTGGGATACGGGCTGAGGGAGGTCCAGCGGCAGAAGTACAGCAATAGCGTCCCGAATTGCCCGGCCGGCATTCGGTCCTGTCGGAGTTCCGACGACTAGAACACGACAATGGCGGCCCTCGTCTGCTGAGCCGCGGCGCTGGGAGACGGTCCAACAACGATTGCCGTCACCGAGCGCCGAGAGCCCACCATGTCCAATGCCCTGGCAAGGCCGGAAATCTTTTTTAGCAGCCGTGCTTCCGACGGGTCTGAAACCGTGTCGATCACTACGACGAGGTCAAGTGAATGGTTGGCGCCAACGAAGGTCGCGGCGAAATCGAAGGGAATAGATGCCACCGGGACAGATGGTCCCGTGGCCTGATAGCCCGTCCCCACGAGTATCTGAGTAATTCTGTCAACGGGTATGCTGGCGGTCACATTACGGCCGCCGCTCTGAATTGCGCGCGTAGGTCGGCCAGGTCGATTGAACTTGCCAGCAGCTCGCTCATGTCGACTTCACGCATGCGGGCGTTGCCGGTGCGACCCACAGGCGATCGGGGGGCGCGTGGCAAAGTAGATGGCAGGGGCTTACTGTGTACGATTAGCACATCGGGGTCCGATGCGTCGACAGCCGTTCCGATCATGAGGCGCATCGCGGCGTTTGCATCGGCAACGAAGTAGATACGCGCCTCGCCAGCCGACGCCCGGGCCCGGATTGCGCTCCGTTCTATGTCTGTACCGGACTGGTCCGAGATTACCCACGCGCCTTCAGCGTGGCCTAGACCGATGACAGCTAGGGCAACAGCCAATTGAGATAGCCCATTTAGCCTGAATCCGGGGTCCTGGGCGATCTGGTGTACCGGTGTCACGCTCAGGGGTCGATACGAGATCAAACCTGCTGGAGCCTGTCCTTCCTGAAACAAAGTCATGGTTCGAATCATTTCTGCAACGAGGCGCCTCACGAAGGCATCACGGTCATTTTCGGCGTCCGTGCTTATGAGATCTCGCAGTTCCCTCAATCCTCGGGCAAGGTTGTCGGCATCGATACCCAGGAAGCTCGCGGGAGTGGCCAGCTTTGCGTATTCCACCAATTTATTGGTTAGGACATGCAGAACAAGCGACACAAGTAGCGGGCTTGCATACACTCGGATTAGCGCGGAGGAGTCAATATTCGAAGCATCGGGCCCGTAGCTCTCCCCGTAACCGACCCTTAAGATGTTTAGCTGCATCGGACCAAGTTCGTCCTCGGCGAAGACGAACGCGGGGGGACTCGATGGCCACGATCGAGGGCTTAAACGCACAGCCTTCGCGAACGTATCTTGTATGTCACTGTCTTGTCCGGAAAGGCCCAGAAATAGAGTCGAACGAACGGCTGCGAGCGAGGCCATCTCGTGACTCATGACCGCATGGTCTGAGTCGTGTGGCCAAGATGTGATCCGCCACTGGCTACCTATTAGGTACTTTCGGTATTGGTTCTCATCATCTCGAGCCCGAATCGCACAACCATGGAATTTCAGCAGCCGCGCTCGTTGAGGCGATGCCGAGAAGTCTTCTGGGCTCACGCAGACCTGCAGAGGAAGGTCCGTATCCCCGGCCAACTCCGCAACGGCCGCCTCGATGAGGCCATCCCAGTTTGCAGTCACCATACTGGGTAGAACGCCTTCGACCGCCAGAATTGCGAGACAGAGGTGCTCGCAGCCAGCTGACAGCCCGGCTCCAGCGAACGTCGCGACCACGTCGACCGCTTCCCAGAGCATGTAGTCCTCGGGCTCGCCCGTCACTCGGATGTCCAGCACCTGCGAGTACTTGTTCACAAGCACCTGCAGGATGAGTTTAAGGGCGGGCCACGTTGACGGGGGCATGGACGTATCGACCCCGGCGAGGTCATCTGGAGATAGCTGGGCAAGTCCGATTGCCTTATGAAGGGCGATCCGATGGGGAGAGTCCGCATCTGACGGGTCGATTCGGGACTGCAGGAACGTCAGCGCTCGATGCAAGACCTGTTCGAGGCTATCGACGCGGGATCGGGAAATCCCGGAACCGATCCAGAAGATGTAACGACCCTTGGCGACCGCCTCAGCGAGCGACGAGAACTCCCTGTCGAGCATTGTCAGCGTTCGAGCAACGGTCGCTGTTCCAGCGGGGAAGACTGCGGGTACCGTCATGGCCCCAGCTTGCCATCCCACAAGCGCGCGACTGCCAGCGGATGCTGGCGCCAACCTTCTTAGAGGCGTGCAGGGCCACCCAGCATTGCTTCGGGTATACGGGTCATGCCTCGGTGAACTCTGATCTGGTCCGCTCGACGCTGTCCACCTTCATCCGGGCGTTGATGAGCGCCGAGACCGACACGGCGGGCGGCGCTGAGTTCGGGCAGGGTTCTGCCGACCGGGTGTGTCGGCCCGGCCGGACCTGTCCGAGTTCTGGTCTAGCAACCGAAAGGAGCGTTGAACAAGGGATCAGCTGCCGGACTGACGTCATCGAAATCGTCCCCGACCGCGACTCCTGATCGACTAGCCGGCACCGTCTTGGCAGCGGAAGACGACGAGGCGCAAAAGCCGAGCGCTACCTCGACATCAATGTCAGCAAACGGTTCCGACTGACCCTGTCCGGCAACGAACCCAACGGCACCATACCGAGGACAGCACCGACGAACCCAGAATCCAGGCACTGACCGCTCGACCCACCGATTACCCGTTCTGATGCGCCACGCATTTCAACTTGACCCGAGCGGCACCGATGATTTGGATTGAGTATCTAGACCGGCGGAGCCCCACCTGCTTTCACCTAGAGTTCGCTCGAAGGTGTGAAGTCCGCGACAACGATGAGGCGTGCGGGGGCGCTCGTAATTTCGAGCATCTGACCTGGCCGCCGATTCTTAACACGTACGGCCTGAGCATAGATCGGCAGTTGCGGCTTTAAGCGTCGATTCGAGTCCGGTTCCAGCGCAGTGAGAATACCCAGCTCGGCTTCGGTAGGGTCTAAGACTGATTCGGAACGCTGTGCCGACCCTTGGAGTCTTGAGTGTGTGTAGATTATTCGCAGAGCGTCAATTAAGGGCCCCTGCCAATTGCTAGGTCGGCCTGAGGACGGTAGCGACGTCGCGGCCGAGGCACTCCGCGTTGCCGGTATTCCCCACAGGTAGGACCATGGCAGAGCGTTAGATAGGTGTGCAGTGACCCGCCGGTTCAACGCTCTCTTGGCTGATGTCTGCGCCTCGTGGGTTGCCTTTATGGCAAGGCTCGACACGATGGCGCATCCATAGTCGCGAGGCTTGGCGTGCACGCATCGATCTGCGCCGGCGTGACCAGGGCACGCTAGCCACGTCGCTGGGTTAGCCCAGTAGGTTCCGCTACTAAACTCGCCATGCGGCCAGCCGTTGTAGAGAACGTGAAGTGGAAACTCGGACATGAGCGGATTGCATCCGTCTATGAGCACGTCGTACTGGAATCTGTCGTCCCCCGCCGGATGTGCGAGTTCAGGATAGCTGCGACCCCGAACTCTCTTGGCCTGAATCCTTAGGCATAACCATCCATCGACGTCCGAGCCAATCCACCACTCCCAATCTGCGCCCGAGAGTGCTTGCTCGTTCTGGTTGAAATGGTGGACATTCAGGTCCGGATGTTTCATATCAAGCATGAACAAATTGTGGTCGGTGATCGAAGTCTCGCCGAATGAGGTTGGTCCCTCGCCACCGCGCTCAAGCTTGAACCAGGTCTCGTTTGCGAGCTGCCTGAAGGTCCAGCTCAGCTCTTGCAGATCTAGGGGCATGCGCGTAAGCCTTTCATGCCCCCCGCCCCGACTGCGCGGTACTGAGCCCTCCGCGTGGCGGCTGTACCGCGCTGCGGTGTCACCTGTCGAATTATTTGGCGGGTTGGGGTGTCGTGGGGTACCGGCCGAAAGAGGTCACGCGGCCTCGGATACGGAGCGGCGGATGACGGTGCTTGGTCCGCACCTTTTCGATGGTGTGCCGTTGCTCAAGGCCCTCGCCGATGCCGGTGTTCCGCAGAGGGCGGCCGAGCGGTGGCTGGCCGCTTACACCGCGAACGGGTCCACCGCCAGGTCCGGTTGGTCGGACCGGGCCAGGCGTCGGCGGATACCGGTGGACCTGGTCAACCTCATCGAAGGCATGGCGTTGCCGCGGCCGCCCAAGATTAGCGAAGTGCATCGGGAAGCCGCCCGGATTGCCGGCGAGCGGGGCTGACCAACACCGTCGTACCGGTCGTGTAACCGGATCGTCGTTGACACCTGGGCCGGGGCTTGGTGGCGTTGGCGGACAAAGGAGATACGGTCTTCCGCAACGATGTCGACCTGGTCCTGCGCCGCGAGTCGGCGAACGCCAACGATCTGTGGCAGGCGGACCACACCGAACTGGACATCACCGTGTTGGACGAGTCCGACCGGCCCGCCAGCCGCTAGTTGACCGTCATCCTGGACGACAAGTCCCAGGCCGTCACTGGCTACACCCGTGTTCCTAAGCGACCCCAACCGCGCTGCAGACCGCGTTGGTTTTGCGGCAGGCGATCTGACACAAACCCGACCCGGCGTGGCCGGTCTGCGGGCTACCGGCCGCCCTCTACAGTGACCTCGGGGCCGATTTCACCAGCGACCACATGGCCCAGGTCTGCGGCGACCTCACGGTCCAGTTCGTCCACAGCACACCAGGCATACCCGGCGGACGCGTGAACATCGAAAGGTTCTTCGGCACCGTCACCACCGAACTGCTACCAACCCTGCCCGGCCACATCCCCCCACACAACTACGGCTAAACCATCATGCCGCCGATCAAGGTCGACCTGCACTCGGGTTCCACTCCGCTACGGCAACGTGACCGTCGAGCAGATTGTCGAACAGGTCACGAGAGGGAGGCACTGAACCGGCAGCCTTATTCGTCGAACAGCGAGCCCTGATCGGCGGGCGTCTTCGATTTCAACGCCTGGATGTAGGGCAACACGGTCGGCGGCATTTTGGGTCGCCTCCCAGATAGCAGATCGTCCACAGTGATGATCTGGATTCGGGGGAACGCCTCGGGGAAATGCGGGTGCTGGTAGGAGCCTGCGTGATTTGCTTCGTCCTTCATGCCGCGGGTCGGAGTGCCGTTGGTGATGAGGATGCCCATCTCGGCCCCCTGTGTTGTAACCGTGCCACCCAGGTCGCGGACCATGGATGGGTTCAACTGCTTGCCGCCCTTGACCGAAATCAGGGCGCGACCGAAGGTCTTACGTGCGTCGAGCGGAAATCGTGCCACACCGTCAATACCTTTATCCCCCACCTGCTTCTGGTTGGGTTGACCGTAGACGAGAGACACCGCCCATCGCTCGAAGTCGAACGGTGACCTTGAGAACAGAGCCAGGGCAGAGGCACGATCCTTCGGAATGCCGAGAACTTCGTAAGAGCTCTTGATTTCCTCGCCGTACGTGTGTTGAAGTCGCTTCTCAATCAGGTCGATCGAGATGTAGGTGATGTCGACTCCGACCCACCTTCGAGCCAACTTCTGGGCCGCATCGACGGCGGTGCCACAACCGCAGAAGGCGTCAAGTACAACGTCACCTGGGTTGCTGGACGTTTCGATGATTCTCTCCAGCAGTGCGAGCGGCTTCTGTGTCGGGTACCCAAGTCGCTCCGCTGCACCGGAGTTGATCGAGTTGATGTCGGTCCAGACGTCGCCGACCACGGAGGTACGTTCCGTGGGGACGTATGGGTCCTCGGCCCGTTCGCGCGGCATGCCGTTCTGCTGATAGTAGAGGCGATCGCGTGTCTTCAGCAGATCGAGCGTCGAATGCCCCACCCGCCAGTGCCGGCCAGCGGTGGTCGGGTTCATTCCCTCCCATGTTTGTCCAGTTTCGCCCTGTCGAGTTTCTGGCGCAGTGAGGTCTTTCGTGCGGTAACGCAACCCATCTGACCAGGTCACTATGTCGTGTGGGTCCGACATCGCACCGGAGCCGATGTGGATAGTGTTGAACGTGACTCGGTCACTCTTGCCGTAGTACAAGATGACGTCGTGCAGCCGAGGGTAAATCGCCTGCTTGACAGACCGGGCGTTGTGCCGTTGCCAGATGATCTCGTCGCGGAAGTTGGCAGCCCCGAAGATTGCGTCCAGCAAGACCTTGAGGTAGTGGGACATGACAGAGTCGCAATGCAAGTAGAGCGATCCATTCAGCCTGAGGACGCGGTGCAGTTCGACCAGTCGCGGCGCCATGTTGACCAGATAGGCCATCGCATCGTTCTCACCGAGGAGCGTGCGGAACGCACTCAGAGCGTCCGCAACGCGGCCAGGCAGCTCCCCGCCTACGTAGGCGGAGAACTGCTGCTCGGTGACGGGCGTCCAGACCCACGTGTCGTCGAACGCTTGAATCTGGGCACTGTCATCGGTCGGCGCAGTGTCGTGGCGATTGAAGATCACGTTGTAGCTTCGATTGGACTGAAACGGGGGGTCCAGATAAGCAAGGTCGACAGTCTCCGCTGAGATGCTCTGTCTGAGCACCTCCAGGTTGTCGCCGTAGAAGAGCTTGTTGAGTGCGACTGCGCCCGCTGATGCCCCTTTCGCCACCTGATGGACAGTGCCAGACCCCACCCCGTGAACACGCAGCGACGCGCCGACACCGACCTCCCGGCACCACGTAGGTGCCCCTTCCGCCTTCCACTTGCGGGCGTCCAGCTTCTCAAACCGGGCATGTCCTCGCTCCGACTGAACCTGATGCACCACCCGATCGTGGACGGCCGGTGTCGGTCATCCGTGGGACTCTCCTATCCGGAGGCCATCATGACGCTCACGCAGGACCAACTGGGCAAGATCCAGGCTCGAGTACTCGCGAAGGTTGGCGACCCGACGAAGATGCAGGAACTGGATCTGAGCAACAAGGGTCTCGCCCTCTGCATCATCGATTCGATCGAGTCCACCGGCGTGCGGTACGGAGGCGTGAAGAAGGTGTTGGAACGCGACGTCAACTACCGAACAACCCAGGGCGGAGATCCATCGACGGACGGCACGAAAGAGCTCCTGCAGACCTTCGACGGGCTTGCGACACCCGAACCCTGGGCAGAAGCCATCGGCAACAAGCACAAGACATCCACATCGAAGGGCGCCCCACTGAAAGCTGTCGCAGTCCGGGCCGCTGCACAGGCGCTGGCCGATCTGAGCATTCTCAACAAGGATGACATGCGCGCGATCGCCCTGAACGGGGAGCGACTTGCCGACGTCGGCGCAGCATGGAAGGCGGTAACAGCTCAAAGCTCGGGCATCACATGGCGGTACGTCCTCATACTGGCCGGCGTGCCAGGGGTCAAACGGACCGCATGATTCAAGCCTTCGTCTGCGATGCCCTCGCCGTGACGTCGGTCAGCCCGGACTTTGCGGCCGCCGCCATCACGGAAACGGCCACAGCACTGGGCATGGATAACATCACCACGCTCGATCACGCAATCTGGCTATATCAGCGCAACCCGAAGAGCAGTCGTTAGCTCGCACGAGACAGACCCTCGCCCGTTGCGCCGACCGCGACGAGCGGGATTGCTGTTCTCAGCATCGACCCCGGGTCGGCCGATGGTGTCTGGGCTCGGCCCACCCGGTCACCGCTAGGCGGCCGGGCGCAGGGCCAGCGCCTCGGGCGACCCACGGCAGGTCACACTAAATGTCGCGCGACCCAGGTGGCTTCTTCCGGCATGATGGCCTGGTGGCTCAGAGAATCGATGTATCGCTCGTCAGCCTCGGGTACGAAGGGGCCGACGTTTTCGACCTGGTGGATCGCCTCGTGACGATGCGCGTCGACGTGCTGGTGGACGTGCGGCTCACCCCCTTGTCCAGGAAGCCGGGCCTGTCGAAGAACCGACTGGCCGCGGCATTGGGAGACGCCGGGATCCGGTACGTCCACCTACGCGCGTTGGGGAACCCCAAGGAGAACCGAGACGGATTTCGTGCCGGCTCACAGGTGAGCCGCGATCGGTACCGCGAGTTGCTCGACGCGCCCGCGGCCAAGGAAGCGCTGGCACACGTGGCCGAGCTGCTCGACGGTGGAACCGTCGCCCTGCTGTGCTTCGAACGTGATCATCAAACGTGTCACCGAGGCTTGGTGTCAGAACAGCTGACCCAGTCAATGCCGGGCTTGGCCGTCTCCCACATCTGACGCCGGTCAGAAGAGTTCGGGCTGGACCGCACCAATTTTCGGGTAGTAGGTGCCCAGTATCGTAAAGGCCGCCCGCCGGGCCACGTCCTCCTGGTTACCCACATAGATCAGTGGATCGGTATTCGCCTTGAACATTCTATCGAGAAAGTTGTTGGTGAGGGCACTTTTGATGGCTTCGTCGTCGCGGTATCGACGTTGCAGGGCGTTGAGCTCCCAGTCGATGATTCGTTGGGTGTGCGACGGGCAGGTGGGATTACTACACCGCCATCGCAGCGATGCTTTGAACCGTGGCGGGGTCAGCGGAGCCGTCGACGCGTCGCCGAACAAGTCCGGCTGACCGGAGATCGCATCAATCTTCGCTTGCTGGGCTCGGGTCCAAGGCCCGTGAAGATCGAACCGAAGTCGATCATGGACACGGCGGGGGCGCACAGCGGCCAGGGAGGTGGCGTTCAAGTTCAGCTGCGCACCCCGGACCAGGTCGCACATGGTCGGTCCGACCAGTGGCTCGATCCAGCGGGATCTAGACTGCCAATCCCCAAGGTGACCACGAACCTCGACGCTCTCTGCGTTGATCTTCCTGCTCTCCGGGCGCTTGTCGGCGCCCGCGTCGCGGATCTGCACGCGAACTACGTCGTACTTCTTGAACTGCTGCGAGCCATCCATGTAACGGAACGGAACCGGGTACAGACGTATCCAGCTCGGCCGGTCGCCCATCAAAACACCCGCAACGCATACGGTGTCGCCGTACGTGGCCGACGGCTGTGGGGCAGCTTTGACAAGGACAAGGAACTCGACAGTCTCAGCCACCGGCGGCTGGCCATTTCACCATCACCAAACTTTAAGCCCCCCCACTGTCGGTGCTCGCGTGTAGACCATGAGGTGCGCCCGACGACACGCGCGCTGCCAGATCGACAATCAGAAAGGGCACCCAGTGAAAAAGCCCGAAGAATTTCGCCTCGCCGCCGCGGCCGGCGCAGCTCTGATCGACATCGCAACCGTCAGCGCGATCGCTGCCGAAGTTCAGACGGCCACCCGGAGCAACTCGCAAGGCTCCCAAACCTGGGGACATTCGAACAGCACGACTGGGGACTTTGGGTTAGCGCCATCAACCTGACCGCCGCGATCACCACCTGGGCGACCTCTGGAACCAAAACCCGAAACTGTTCATCTGGAAAGCAACCGCCGACGACCCCGCCACCAAAGTCCGCCAAGGGCGGGAGACCCTCGACCAGATCAATTCACCGACAGACCCGTAGGACCCACACCGACCCAGCGACGCCGAATCTTCTCGTCACCATCGTCCGCATCACCGGCGGCAACTTCCGACTCGTCGAACGCCTGACAGGTCAAGTCGCCCGCATCATGGACGAAACCCGCCATCTAGTGCAGTGTCTCAATTTTGGTTGACTGCTTGGAGGGCGACCCGACCGCGTTGCACCTTGGCCAGGATGTCCTCGGCCTTCGCGGTCCACACGAATGGTTTCGGTTGGTCATTGTGAGCATCGAG
>JAABVA010004063.1_pt1 | contig 13654 bp, 7 predicted proteins | sample 5560331 | NCBI WGS metagenome assembly JAABVA01 (sample SAMN12812661, study PRJNA571458) | rock metagenome | isolation source: Antarctica rocks | place: Antarctica: Victoria Land, Mt New Zealand sud | collected 2016-01-07 | reverse complement strand
ACTTCCACCTGGTGTCCTTGGCGAACAAGGCCGTCACCGAGGTCCGCCGGCGCGTCACGGTCGACACCACCGGGCACCGCGGGACCGCCAAGGACCCGATCTGGGCCAAGCGCACCCGGCTGCTCCGCGCGAAGGAACGCCTCAGCCCGCAGACGTTCACCAAGATGTGGAACGGCCTGATCGACAACGACCCCTCCGGTCAGATCCTCAGTTCCTGGATCGCCAAGGAGGAGCTCCGCAAGCTCCTCGCCCTCGCCAAGACCGGCGGCATCCGACACGACGTCGCCCACCAGCTGTTCCGCTTCAACAGCTGGTGCGCCAACTCCGGAGTACCCGAGCTGGAGCGGCTCGCCGCCACCATCGACACCTGGTGGCCCGAGGTCCTGGATTTCCTGAAGACCGGCGTCACCAACGCCGCCACCGAAGCCACCAACCGGACCGTGAAGACGGCCGCGAGGACCGCCTACGGCTTCCGGAACCTCAACAACCAACTCCGACGGGTACGGTTCGCCTGCACCCGGTGCCACCGCCGGGCCACCGACCGCTGAGGGCTACTTCCCCCGTTCGAAGAGCCCGTAAAGCGGCCGTCGCGCGGAAGCGGGCGCCAGTCGAGGCGCTGATCGAACAGCGGCCAGCTGTTCGGGGAGACAGTCAAGCCACCGCCCACGGAGCGTGCGCTGGGGCAGTCCATCGCTCGTGAGGTACGCAGGCGGCGGCTGTCGTCCCGGCCGACCCTGTCAGGCTTTGCCGCGCGGGCCGGCATCTTCAACCGATGCTGTCCAAGATCGAGAAAGCGCCGATCTCGTGCAGCCTCACGGCGGTCTTGCGGCTCGCCAGGGGGGCTAAACCTGGGCCAATCCCAATACCGTTCAGTTGCTGTGCTGCGAGGTATGTGGGTGGGGCCAGTCGGCGTGGTGGCGGCGTTTGACGTGCCACTTGTGCATCTTGCGTTTGATGGCGCGCGGTGCGGCGCGCAGTCGCCGGGGCGGGTTGAGCCGGTGCACGAGCCGAGCGAGGGCGTGCTGCCAAAGCCGGTCTGGCGCGGGTGTCGTAAGGGGGGAAAGCGCCCCTGGGGGCGATGGACTGGCGTGCGATGCGCAGGGCGGCGACGAAGCGCATCCGGTCGTGTCCGCTGTGTTGGGCGGCGTCGGCCATCAGGGTGCGGATCGCGTAGTGGCAGCACAAGTGGCCCCAGATCTCCTGCTGGACCAGGTCGGGGGACTTGGACCGCAGCACCAGGCGGGGTCCGCGCTGGTGGGTCTTGAGCTCGTCGAAGGTGAGCTCGATCTCCCACCGCTAGAGGTAGGCCGCAGCGAGCTCGGTGGCGGAACCTCCGCGGGGTCCAGCAGCGTCGTGAACAACCGGTAGCCCTCGGGGTTGTCCCGTCCGTCGTCGATCGTGTAAACCGCACCAGCATCGGCGGGGTGTTCGTGTGGTCGGTGGACTTCTTGAGGTGGGCCAGCCAAAAGCCGGCAGGAAGATCTTGCACACGCGTGGCTGGGGGGCCCTGAGCGTCTGTCCGGATCCGCCGCAACAGGTCGGCGCCGGTCGCTGATGCCTTGCGCCACAGGGTGAAGGAGAAGAACCCGCGGTCAGCAAGCAGCAGCATCGCGGGCTCCAACCGGCTGAGGAGCCGCTGCGCCAGGGTGCTCTCGGACTCGGTGTACTTGCCGATCTCGGCCCCGAACATCGCGTGCGTCCCGCTCTCGGCCAGGGCCACCACACGGGCCTTCGGGAACGCTGACTGCTCGCCCTTGTTCACCTCGGGTCGGCCGAAGGACTCAGCGTTCTCCGGCGTGTCAGCGACGTCCGTCCACAGCCTGTCGATCGTGACGAGCCGGCGGCCGGCCAGCCACGTCCCCGGCGTCGCCTCCGTGCCGATCGGCACCGCGACCCGCTCGAACAGCGCCTTCATCGGCTCCGGACCCAACCGCGCCCGGGCCTGGAAGAGCGGCGCGGCGAGCGGGGGTCGCTCCGTCGCCCGGGACTCGGCTGCCCGACTGTGTCTCGCCGGCGATGTGCTCAGCTACCGGCCTGAGGAGGCACTCCCGGATGTGCTGCAGGAGGGGATGAAGCTGTTGAGTGGGCGCGCAACCCGGCGCGGCGACGACCCGGTGGCGCGCGCTGAGGCTGCCATCACGTATCTGGTCGTCGGGTCGAACAGCGGGGCAAGCCGCCGCGCTCAGATCTGGACGGCTGGACTGCCGGACCACGAGGCGGCGAAGGCCATGTCGGAGGTGACGCCCTGGCACGTCTACCACCTGCTGCACACCCGGCAGCCGCTGGACGAAGCAACCCGTCAAAACTTCCTCGAGCAGGAAGGTCGGCCCTGCCTGACGGTCGAGTCCTCAACGTTCCGCTCGAGGTCGTCGCGGTCCTCCTCGACAACGGCCTCTGGGCCGGCCGGGAGCGGCCACAACCGGCCAAGAGCGGACACACGCCGCCCGAACTGTGAACTGATCGTGATTTGAGTGTGCAGCGGCCGTCTGTGCCTCAGAAGATCCCGCGGCCGACCAGGAGGTCTCGGTTTACGTGAACACCCCACCGCCGACCGAGGGGTCTTCCCCGACAAGGGGAAGTGCCATGACGAAGGGCCGACCACGTGGTCGGCTCCTCCTTCATGCTCAGGCAGCCTCGCGGCTGTGGATCTGCGACTGGCTTCTGGACGGCCTGGACTACGCGCCGTAGGTCGCTGCCACCGGCCTTCTTCGCGTGAGCGCCATCGCGATGACAGTGATGCCCAACGAGGATCCAAGGAGCGCCGTGAGCGGAAGGAGGGTCACCACCTGGAGTGGCGTTCCGGACAGCAAGCCGGCGACACCCAGGGTGTCGCCCTGGACCCCGCCGGCATAGGCGGGCGCCGCACCGGTCTGCACCAGCGGCACCACCGCGAGTGACTGCCCGCTCGGTCCCCGAGCACATTGGGCCGATATGCCTCGACCCGATGCTCACCCTCGAGGAGCTGCCCGAGGTCATCGACCTCAACGAGGCAGCTGCTCGCCCGCACCGCCAGCGGCACCGACCGGCTCGACCTGCACCAGCTGCTCGCCGACCTCTACCGCCGCCTCGTGAATGTCCAAGGCTGACAGCTCGCTCGGCTGCAGACCTCGACAACCTCTGGTCCACAGCCGACGGCCGCGACGTCCTGCTCGGCGGTGCATAACCGAGGCCACCGTCCGCAACCACATCCGCCTGAACGCCCTCGCGCCGCCGACCCGCCGCTGCGGGGCGCGGGTCCGCGCCCCGCAGCCCCACGACCACCTGAGCCAGTCGTCCGTCATGGGAGCACCCCTCGCCCGCTCCACAGAGCAGCAGCCGTCACGCGCCGGTCCACCGACACCGGCTCGGCTACGCCTTCGCAGCCAGCTCGAGGAAGTCACGCGAGCCCGAAGCGCTCACGCCAGGTCCAGCGCGCGGGCCGCGCTCGACGAGGCCGGCTTCACCTGACCGCCGGGGCCGGGTACCGGGCTGGCCCCGCCGGTCGCGCTGCACAGTCAGTGATCGACCGCTCCAACAGATGAGTGCGCTCTCCGCACGCCGACGGAGCTGTGCTGCTCGCCCGCGAGGGGCGGGACCGCCGCCGGGTGACCGCCCACCTCCGGCGGGTTCTGTCCCTCGTCGACGACGACCCAGGCTCCGGCCGGAGAGGGCGCCCCGCTGGGCACCGCCCGCGCCAGGCGGCGCACCTGCGTCACGGTCAGCTCGACTAGCGACCCGACGCCCTGCGCCGCGATCCCCTCGTCATCGAGAAGCCGCCGCAGCACCGCGCCGAGCTCCGCGTTCGCGGCCTGCACGACCTCCTGCGCCGCGGCCCTCTCCTGCAGCTGCAGCAGCACCTGCGCCGTCGCCTCCTCCACCCGCCGGTCCCGGGCCGCCCGGTCCTGGTCCAACGCCGACCGACGCTCCCGCGCCTTGGCCATCGCCTGCTGCCTACATGCCACCTTCGACGCCATCAGCGGTCCACTCCTTCACCTCCGGCAGCGACCCCAACGGCCGCCGCCCATGCCCGGCACATCACCACCGCCCTCCGACGCGACCCTTGGCCTCAACCACCACCCTGACCCGGCGCCCCCTGACACCTGCCGCCCCTCCCGAACTGGCCGCGACCCCCTCCGACATGCGCCCGGCAGCACCGCCGCCGACCAGCCACGACCGACGTCGCCACTACCGACACCAGCCCGCAGCCCCACGCACCGACCTGCCCGTCGACTGAGCCGAACCGGTACCGGCCCGCCGACCACGTCACGCCGCCCGCGACCCCGATCGATACGACCCCCGGACTACACCGCCCGACCCCACCGCAACACCCAGAACGAAGACCTCCGACCCGACACACCTCTTGCAACTTGGTCACGAACGTGTCACGGCGGCTGATGTTGGGCCGGGTCTGCGTCGGGGGTACGCGGCACGGTCCGCGGGTGATGTCGCTGCACAAGCTCACCGCGGGGGACGGCTACACCTATCTGACCCGCCAGGTGGCCGCGTCGGACGCGACGCACCGCGGCCGGGACGGCCTGAGCGACTACTACTCCGAGAAGGGGGAGAGCCCCGGCGTCTGGATGGGTCACGGCGCAGACGGCCTGTCACAGTTTCTCGCGCCCACCGAGACGATGACCGGCACTGCGCGGCCAGGGCGCGAAGCACTCGCAGCAGCACCTACAGTGGACGCTCGGGTGGGGGCGCACGTGGCCACCGGGATGCGGCTGGCCGGCCGGCAGGTCGGCGAGACGCAGATGCTGGCCCTGTTCGGGGAGGGCCGGCACCCGGACGCCGACGCGATCGAAAAGCAACTCATCGCCGACGACCACAGCGCCCGGGTGGCGCTCGCCGCGACCCGGCTCGGGTCGCCGTACCGGCCCGTCCAGGGTCCCGGCGCGTTCCGCATCGAGCTCGCCCGCCGGTTCGAGCAGGCCAACGCCGACGCGGGGTTGCCGCGGGACTGGCCGATCCCGGAGACCGAACGGGCCACGATCCGCACCGCACTCGGGCGGGAGATGTTCACTGCCCAGTACGGACGGGCGCCGACCGGTGCCCGGGAGCTGTCGGGGTTGTTGGCCCGGGCCAGCCGGCAGCAGAGCACCGCGGTCGCCGGCTACGACCTGACCTTCACCCCGGTCAAGAGCGTCAGCGCGTTGTGGGCGCTCGCGCCACGGCAGGTCGCGCAGGCCATCGAGCGCGCCCACGCCGAGGCCGTCGAGCTGTCCCTGACCTGGCTGGAGCAGAACGCCGCCTACACCCGGCTGGGTCGTGGGGCGGTGCGCCAGGTCCAGACCCGCGGGTTGATCGCGGCTGCGTTCACCCACCGTGACAGCCGGGCCGGTGACCCGAACCTGCATACCCACGTCGCGGTCAGCAACAAGGTCCAGGTCGCCGACACTGCGGCGGCGGGCGCTGACGCCGGCCGGTGGTTGGCGTTGGACGGCCGGCCGCTGCACAAGCTCACCGTCGCCGTCTCCGAGCGGTACAACACCCGCCTGGAAGCTTTGCTGCGCGACACGCTCGGGGTGGAGTTCACCGAACGCGCAGGTGAGCCGGGCAAACGAGCCGTCCGGGAGATCGTCGGGGTAGATGCGCGGTTGCTCACGACCTGGTCCGCCCGCCGGGTGATGATCGACGTCCGGCGTGGTGAACTCGCCGGGCAGTTCCAGGTCCGGCACGGCCGCCCACCCGGGCCGGTCGAGGCCCTCAAACTCGCCCAGCAGGCGACACTGGAAACCCGGCAGGCCAAGCACGCACCGCGGTCCCACGCGCAGCAGCGGCAGGTGTGGCGCGGCGACGCGCTGCGCGTCCTGGGCACACCGCAAGCCCTGTCCGCGATGCTCAACGGCGTCCTGCAAGGGCTGCACCAGCGCCGCCAGCACCGCCAGGACCAGCAGCGTCAGGACCAGCAGCGCGGTGAGCCCGCGGGGCGGCGCGAGCAGCGGCGAGGCGTCCCTGCGCAGGCACGCCCGAACGAGCGCCACTACCGGCCGCCTCAGGCCACCGGCAGCGCGAGCCCTGTCGGGACCGGCGCAGACCGGCGGGCTCTGGACACCCCCTGGCGGGCTCTGGACACCCCAGGGTGGGTCGCTGACACCGCCGAGCAGGTCCTGATCACGGTGCAGAGCAGCCGCGCGACGTGGCAGCAGGCGCACGTCCGGGCTGAGGCCGAGCGGGCCGTCCGGACCGCGAACCTGCCGCTGGCCCGGGTTGATGCCGCCGTGGAACGGATCGTCGCGGCGGCCCTGTCCCCGGTCTGCTCACTGCCGCTGGGGGTGCACGAGCCGGTCAGCGAACCGGCTGCGTTGCGTCGCCGGGACGGGACCAGCGTCTACACCACCGCCGGGGCGCAGCTGTTCACCAGCCCCGCGGTCGTCGCCGCCGAACGGGTGCTGCTCGCCCTGGCGGGTCGCACCGGTGGGCGGGTCGTCAGCGCCGAAGCCCTCGAGCTGGCGCTGCTGGAGGCGGCCGCCCGCGGCACCAGCCTGAACCCCGGGCAGGTCGCGATGGTCCGCGAGCTCGCTGGCAGCGGCCGGCTCACCCAGCTCGCCCTGGCCCCGGCCGGGACCGGCAAGACCACCGCCATGGCTGTGCTCGCCGCCGCGTGGCGCGGTGACGGCGGCGACGTCATCGGCCTTGCGCCGTCCGCCGCGGCGGCCGCCGTGCTCGGCCAGGAGATCAGCCGTGACACCGCCGGCGGCGCCGCGGCCACCGACACCCTGGCCAAGCTGATCTTCTCCCTCGACACCCTCGAGCAGCAGGCCGGCCGCACCCCCGCCGACTCCTGGCCGCGCGACGTGACGCCGCGTGGGCCGGTGCCGGATTGGGTGCACCGGATCGGCCCGGGCACCCTGGTGATCCTGGACGAGGCCGGGATGGCCGGCACGGTCGAGCTGGCCCGGGCCGCCCGGTGGCTCACCGACCGCGGCGCTGTCCTGCGCCTGGTCGGTGATGACGCGCAGCTGTGCGCTGTCGGGGCCGGTGGGGTGCTGCGGGACATCGCCGAGACCGCCGGGGCGCTGACCCTGTCCCAGGTCGTGCGGTTCACCGACCCGGCCGAGGGCGCGGCGAGCCTGGCGCTGCGGGCCGGCCAGCGGGCCGCGATCGGCTTCTACCTCGACCACGACCGGGTGCACGTCGGTGACCCGACCACCGGGGTGGACGCCGCCTACACCGCCTGGGCCGCCGACCGCAGCGCCGGCCTGGACAGCCTGATGCTCGCCCCTACCCGGGCCGTCACCGCCGAGCTCAACGCCCGGGCCCGCGCCGACCGACTCGCCACCCTTAGTCCTGCTGGAACGCCCGCCGACCCCGAGGTTCGGCTGTGCGACGGCAGCGCCGCGAGCGCCGGCGACACCGTCGTGACCCGCCGCAACAACCGCCGCCTGGCTATCTCGGCGACGGACTGGGTCAAGAACGGAGACCGCTGGACCGTCCGGGAGGTCCTGCCCGGCGGGGCGCTACAGGTGCAGCACTACGGCACCGGCCGGGTCCTGACCCTGCCGGGCGACTACACCCGGCGGCACGTCGCGCTGGGCTACGCCAGCACCGTGCACGGCGCGCAGGGCAGCACCGCCGACACCTGCCACACCGTCGCGACCGGCGCCGAGGACCGCCAACTGCTCTATGTCGCGATGACCCGCGGCCGCACCAGCAACCACCTCTACCTGGCCACCGCCGGCGACGGCGATGAGCACAGTGTCCTGACCCCGGACGTGCTGCTGCCACCTACCGCGGTCGACCTGCTCACCCGCATCGTGGACCGCGACGGCGCCCAGGTGTCGGCGAGCACCGCCCAGCGGCGTCTCGCCGACCCCGCCACCCGGCTCGGCGCCGCCGCGGACCGTTACCACGACAGCCTGCACGTCGCCGCCCTCGCCCAGCTCGGACAGAGCGGCGTCGCGGCCCTCGATCGGGCCGCCGAACAGGTGCTGCCCGGGCTGACCGACGCCCCCGCCTGGACCACCCTGCGCGCCAGCCTGGCCCTGCACGCCGCCAGCGACCCCAGCCCCGACCTGAGTCCCGACCGGAGTACCGACGGTGCCACCGACCGGCAGCTGCTGGACGCGACGGCCGCCGCCCGCGTGCTGCACCGCGCGCTCGCCCACGGCGAGGTCGGCAGCGCCGCCGACCCTGCTGCGGTCCTGGACTGGCGCCTGGACCTCACCGACCCCCACCAGTCACCGGCCAGCCAGCAGACCCCGGGCCCGCTCGGGTGGCTGCCGGCGATCCCGCTCGGGCTGGAGACAGACCAGACGTGGGGGATCTACCTGCAGGCGCGGCACGGCTACACCACCTACCTCGCCGAGCAGGTCGCCGACCGAGCCCGCACCTGGACCCCCACCAGCGCCCCCGCCTGGGCCGCCCCGCTGCTCGGCGCCGACGGCGACGGCGACCTGCTCGCCGACCTGGCGGTGTGGCGGGCCGCGAACCACGTCGACGACAACGATCTGACCCCCACCGGCCCCCAGCGGCTGCCCGCCCCCGACCTGCGGGCGCAGCGGACCGTAAATGCCAGGGTCACCCGCGCCCTGGGCGACCCGGCCGCCGGGGCGAACTGGTGGCGGACCCTGGCCCGGCAGGTCGAACCGCGACTGCTCGCCGACCCGCACTGGCCCACTGTCGCGGACAGGCTTGCCGCCGCTGACCGCGCCGGCATCGACATCACCGCCCTGGTCACCAGCCTTGTGCGCAACCCACGCCACACCGACACCGCCGACATCACAGCCGTGACCGGGCCCGAGCCTGGGCTGGCAGCGCCTGGGCACCAGGCGCGCCCGCTGCCGGACGAGATGCCCGCCGCAGCGCTGTGGTGGCGACTGTCCCGCCACCTGGCACCCGCCGCGCTGTCCGCGCAGGCCGGCGACCTCGGCGCCGACAGCCCCGCCGCCCCGCCCGCCCTGCGACCGGCCTGGACCGGCCAGCTCGGGGTGCTGCTCGGCGGCGACCTCGCTGCCCGCGTCGTCGCCGACCCCGCCTGGCCGGCCCTGGTCGCCGCCGTCAGCCAAGCCACCGACAGCGGATGGACCGCCGAGCAGGTCCTGGCCACCGCCCACGGACTGCTCCCCTCCGGCACCAGCCACGACCCCACCGACGCTGGCCCGGGCACCCGCAGCAGCCCGGCCAGTCCTCGGCCGTCGGAGTTGGCCACAGCCCTGGTGTGGCGGGTCGCGATGCTCAGCGACGGACCCCAAGACGAACCCGCCGGCATGCCCCACGACCCTTGGGTTCCCCCTGCAGGCGCCGGGCACAACGCCGACCCGTCCGCCTACCAGCGGGCGCGTGTGGACCCCTACGAGCTGGAGCTGCTCCCACCCGAGGACCTCTACGAAGGACTCGACGACAGCTACGACGACGGCCAGGACCACCAGGTCGCCGACCCCGCCGACCTGCTGCCCCACCTCGACGCAAGCGAGCCCATCGAGGCGCTGCCGGACCAGGACGAGCACTGGCTTGTCAGCCGCACCGACCAGCAGCCCCCCCACGACCGGGGTACGGACCTGGACCTGGACCGCGACCTGGACGACGTCGACGACCAGAACCAGGTGCCGTCTTGGCTTCCGAGCACCGCCGACGCCGGGCAGACGCAGCTCTGCCAGCCCCCGCACATCGCCGGCAGGGCCACAGACGTCGCGACCGCGGCGCCGACGGCAGCAGACGGCGTCGCTGCCGGCCCGGCGGCGTTGGTCTGTCGCGAGCGGCTGCTCGAGCTCAACGCGCAGGCCCTGGCCTTTTACAGAAGCGCCTACCGCGGGTCGTGGGCGCAGCAGCACCTGCAGCGGCGCCTGGGCACCGACCTGATCGATGATCTCCGCTTCACCCCCGGCTACGCCCCCGCCGGCTGGACGCACCTGGTCGACCACCTACGCGCGGGGGGCGCCACCGACCCTGAGCTGCTCCAGGCCGGCCTCGCGGCCCGCACCCGCACCGGCCGGCTCATCGACCGGTTCCGGGACCGCCTTATCCTGCCGATCCAAACCCTGGACACCACCACCACCGGGCGGAGCAGGGGAGCAGGCACCAGGCCCGCCGACGTCGCCGACGCCGGCGAGGTGGGTGCGGCGGCGCCCGCGGTGCCGGTTGTGCAGGTGATCGGGTTCGTGGGTCGTCGTCACCCCGACGCCGTCGACGGACCGGACGGGTCCCCGGCTGGCCCGAAGTACCTCAACACGGCCGACAACCTGGTGTTCAGCAAAGGCGCCCAGCTCTACGGGCTGGCCGAAGCAGCCCAGGCGCTCGCCGCCGGCGCCACCCCCGTCCTGGTCGAGGGAGCGCTGGACGCACTCGCCGTCACCCTGGCCGCCGGCGGGGACGCGGTCGGCGTCGCGCCGCTGGGGACGGCGTTCACCGACGCCCAGGCCGACACGCTGCTCCCGTACCTGCCGGCCGCGGCCGCCTACGACGCCGGCCAGCACCCGCCGCCGGCGGTCGGTGTCGTCGTCGGGACCGACGCCGACGCGGCCGGGCACAAAGCCGCCGACCGCGCCTACTGGCAACTCGTCGCCCGCGGCGGCAACCCCGGCCACCTCGCGCTACCCGACGGGCTCGACCCCGCCGAACTGCTCACCACCGCAGGCCCCCAAGCTCTGCGCGAGGCCATCACCGCCGCCCGGGCCAGCGACTCAACCCTGGCCCGGCACCTGGTCACCGACCGGGTCGCCAGCTACGCCGACCGCCGGCACACCGCCGAAGGCACCGTCCACGCGATCCGCTCCGCCGCCAAAGTCATCGCAGCCCTACCGCCCGACCGCTGGGCCGCTCACATCGCCCACCTCGACACCCTCGTCCAGGCCGCCCCCGGCATCACCGGCCTGGAGGTCCTTGACGCCGCACTGGCCTGGGCCGTCCACAACAAGCCGGAACCCTCCGGCACCCCCGCACCGACCACCAGCCCCACCAGCACCGGACCCACGCGCACCGGCCCCACCCACACCCGCTCGCACGGCCCCCAGCAGACCCTCGACGAAGCACCCGCACCCACAGGGGTGTCCGCGCAGGTCGGCACCGCGCCCGCCACCGGCCCCGACGCAGAGCCCGAGGCCACCTCGAGCCGTCCGATGATCACCGCCGAGTGGGCGGCCGGGTCGTGGCACGACGTCGGGGTCGCGGTCGACCCGCGCCTGGTGACAGACCGGTACTGGCCGGCGCTCGCGGTCGCCCTCGAGCGCGCCAGGCGCGCCGGTTACGACGTCCAGCAAAACCTGCCGCGCCTGGCCGGCGAACAACCCCTCGCCGCGGACAGCCCCGCCTACGACTTGCAGTACCGCGTGATCCGCGAGTGCCCCGACGCCCACACCGGCGTCTCCCCGCAGACGCAAGGCAACACCGACCGGCGCCAGGCCGCCGAAGCCGCCGCAGTCCAGAACCAGCCCAGCATCGACGAACCACGACTCGACCCCAACCGGCAGGCGCCCCGCTCACCGCGACGGGGTCGGTGACGACCCGGAAGTGTCAGACAGGTGCGAAGCTTGGGGCGTCGCCTCGGCGCAGAAGACGCGGTCGCGTACCTGGCTTAGTGATGCGCCGAAGCAGAAGGAAGTTCTGTACGAGTTCGCTCACCGGCATCAGCCGCGGACGGGTGGTGAGACACGGTGGTTGGCTCTGCGCGGGCGCAACGCGCCGACGCACTCGCACACCACGTCTCAGCCGGCGCGGCGTTGTAGACCTGTCAGGTGAGTGCAGATCTCGACTACGCACAGGTTCTGGGGCGTCTTGCCTCCGAACCCCAGAACCGCGTCCGGATCGCGGCCCGCCGCACCGACGACGGGTTGTGGGCCTACACCAGGCTCGACGTCGTCACAGGGGAGGCCGCCATCCCCCGCATATGGGAGTACCCAACCGCGTTGTTCATGGAGTTCGACGCGGACGGCAAGGACATCGCTGCTGCCCTTGGCGAGTGCACGATCGTCCACGCCGGCCACCGGTTGGCTGGGCCGCCCACAGCCGCAGCCAAGCTGTCCGGAGCTGCGGGATCGAGTGGGGCTTCGTCCGCGCCGTGATCGACGTCGGCAGCCACATCACCGACGCCGAAGCAGAACGGTTCAACACAGCCATGCTGCAGAAGGCTCAACGCCTGTCGACGGAGTCGGTCCCCTCGATGTAGCTCACGAAGGTCTTGGGGACGCCGCACGTTATGTGATGACGGTCGTGCAGGAAGCGCGAACCCCGCGGTCGTTCCAGGACATCGTCCAGCCACGGGAGTCGAGCTGGTGACACACCATCATCAGCAGGGCTTGCCGTCGACGGGCCCGACAGCGGTCGGGTGGAGGCGTCTGAGGCGCCACGCGCAGACGCAGCTCACGCAGGTCCAACAGGTCCAGTTCGTCCAGGCGGCGATCAACGGTGAGTACGAGCGGGCCGAGCTGGAGGTCGGTGAGGTCTTTCGGGAGCGTGGGCAGGGCGATCCCTGCTTGTCGTGGTGTCATGACGACCAGTCCGCCGGACGCGGTCGCTGCTCAGAGGCAAAGGTCCTGACAACGGCACCGAGGTGACCGCGCGCCAGACGGGAGCCCAAGTCCTCAGTACGGAGCCGACGGCCAGGACCAGGATCCGACTTGGACATCGGCCGACAGGCACGTACGTCCGGGCATACAGCGCCATGGCGCGGGCGCCGGTTTCTCAGTGGCTGCTGTGCACCTGGTCCAACGCCCGTCCTGCAGTCTCCAGCCTGCCGAGGAGGTCCGCGACCTGCCCTTCCAGCGCTGACAGGCGGCGCAGGACGGACTGCTGGTCGCCGAACAGTTCCTGCTCGCCAGAGCCGGGGGCGTCGGTCGGCGCCTTCGCGGACGCGGCGTCCTTCCTCCTGCGCCGGCCGGGCGAGGACGATGAGGTGTTCTTGGACGGACGAGTCTTTGCCCCTTTCGTGTTCTGTGTACTGGAAGCGGCCTGCTCCGAGCTGGCTGTCCTGTACGCCTCCAGCAGGGATGCCGGCAAGCGCCCCCGGTCACTGACCGCGATCCCCTGTTGTTTGGCCCATGTCCGAACTTCGCCGGTTGTCTGCGTCGCCATACCAAGAGTGTGCCAGGCGTGATCACCGGCCGAGAAACTCCCGCCGCCGTGGACTCACTGCAGCGCGACGGGATGCGCGAGAAGATGCGCAGCGCCGCGGGGTTCGTCGCCGCGCTGGACCAGAGCGGCGGCAGCACGCCGAAGGCGCTGGGGCTGTACGGGCTCGGCGAGGGCAGTTGGTTGGGCGAGCAGGAGATGTATGACCTGATCCACCAGATGCGCTGCCGCGTCATCACCAGTCCGGCGTTCACCGGGGGTCGGCTCCTCGCCGCGATCTTGTTCGAGATGACGATGGACCGGCAGGTCGAGGGCAAGGGCGCGGCGGAGTTCCTGTGGCAGGACAAGCAGGTCGTGCCCTTTCTCAAGATCGACAAGGGCCTGGCGGAGCAGTCCGACGGCGCCCAGGTGATGAAGCCGATCCCAGACCTGGGCGCCTTGCTGGAGCGGGCCCTGGGGCACGGCGTCTTCGGCACCAAGATGCGGTCGGTCGTGACGCTGGCCGACCCGGTCGGGATCCAGGCCGTTGTGGACCAGCAGCTTGCGGTCGCGCGGCAGGTCCTCGCCGCCGGCCTGGTGCCGATCGTCGAGCCCGAGGTCGACATCCACAGCCCGCAGAAGGCGGCGGCCGAGGAGCTGCTCACCGAGCGGCTGCTAGCCGCCTTGCCCG
>JAABVA010004062.1_pt1 | contig 13655 bp, 12 predicted proteins | sample 5560331 | NCBI WGS metagenome assembly JAABVA01 (sample SAMN12812661, study PRJNA571458) | rock metagenome | isolation source: Antarctica rocks | place: Antarctica: Victoria Land, Mt New Zealand sud | collected 2016-01-07 | reverse complement strand
CAAGCTTTAACGTCATTAATGAAAGATAAAGAGCTAAGTAGACGTCAAATGCGCTGAGTACAAAAGCTCGTCGACTTCAACTTCAAAATCATGTATCGCTCAGGCAAACAAAACATCAAAGTCAATGCATTGACTCGTCGAGTCGATTCAGTTTCTAGAAGTCTCGAGAATGAATGATGTCGCTATCAGCGAACTACGATTCTCACGTTGAATCGAATGAAAATCGCTGATCTAGAAGAGAAAAAGAACGATGAATCAATTTATCGATTGATTCTAGAAGCTAACAGAATCAACGAGAATTGTATTCTACTTCGTGAAGTCGTATTAAAAGATAAAGCTTAATACGAAGATACTAAATTAAGGAATTGTCGAGTTCAGAACGAAATACTATATCGAGATGATCTTCTATGAGTTTTCTTCGATGAGCATCTTCAAATGAAGTTAATTCGAGAAGTTTACGATCAATCTTCTATTGATCATCCCGAAATTCTCAGAATGATGAAGATCATAAGAAGATACTATTATTGATCTTCAATGCGAAAGACAATAGATCGATATATTCGAAACTGCTACATTTGCCAGCGATCAAAGACTTCTCGAGATAAATTCAATGAACTACTACATTCTCTACTCATACTCGAACAGCAATGAAAGAACATAGTCATGAATTTCATCATCGACTTATCTTCTTCGAAAGGCAAAAACATCATACTAACAGTGATATGTAGACTGTCAAAGAAACGACATTATATTTCTTGCTTCACTGATGATGAAAGAATCACAGCAGAAAAAACAGCTGAGCTAATGCTTCAGTGAATATATCGAATACATAATTTACTCGATTTCATTGTTTCGAATCGAGACTTTCAATTTACCTTCATTCTATGAAAGTCGCTTTGCAAAAGGCTAGACATTAATCTTCGACTCTTCACAGTCTATCATTCTCAGATCGACGATCAAAGTGAACGAGTCAATCAGAACGTCGAAAGATATCTTCGATTCTTCTGTTCATACATGCAGAATGACTGGGCTAAGCTACTACTTATGATCAAGTTCGTCAACAATAATGCTCTGTTCTCAGTCATCTTCTCGATCTCTTTCTTTCTAAACAAAGACTTTCATTCTCATATGAGCTTTGAATTCGATGTCATCGAATATGAAAGTTCTTGTGAACGCTTGCAGACGACTAAAGCTGAGAATATATCTGAAAATATGAACAAAACACTGAAGTTTGCTCGCGAGTCGCTAGTCAAAACACGGAAACAAATGATGAAACAAGTCAATAAGCATAGAAAAGAAGTTGATTACGAGGTCGAATCAAAGATGTTTCTGAATGAAAGAAACATCGTTACAGCGAGATCTTTCAAGAAGCTAGATGACAAAATGCTCGATTCTTTCACCAATCTAGATCTCGTCGACTCTTCATATAAACTGAAATTATCAGAGTCTATGCATGTTCATGATGTATTTCATTCTGACCTGCTTCGCTCTGTCGTCGACGATCTCTTGCCTGATTAAAAGAATGAATTCTCAGATTCAATAGTGATAAACGACGAAGACGAATGAAAAATCGATGATATATTGAATTCTCGTCGATATCAAAGATGACTTCAGTATAGAGTCAAATGAAATGACTATGACAATGATCTCAATTGATACAACGTTGATGACGATGAATTTATGAATGCTCAGAAGATCGTTGATGATTTTCATATTCGATACTCGAACAAATCGCGCTAATCGACAATTCAATCAATCACGATTTAACAGGTCTGAGCCTGTGAAATCATGATTGAGCAATCAATCGAGCCGAGCAGAAAATACATTCATGCGAACATGAATCGTCGAAGAGAGAAGATAATGTCACGATTCTAGCCTTGTCAGGCTCAGTCTTCTAGTCTTATCAGGCCTATTCTCGCTTCGTCACCTTGACTAGTTCCTATTGGGCCTAGCGTCGGCTGAGAAATACACATATGTAGTCAGCTTCTTTCTCGTAGCTATCTTTCTTTCTTAGCATTTATCTTTTAGTTAAATGACACCTCTATCTGACTCGCTCTAGACAGATCTCTAACAACATTGAAACTGAGTTCAATGAGATTGAAGTTCAAAAAGTATGATGACAGATATTGTATTTTACATTCATGTGAGATAATAAGTTTTTCAATACAAGCATTACAATGTATGTTGATGTTATTCATGATGATAACACTCTTTGAAGTCGAAAAGAAACTGCATAAAGATAGCAATTCATCTGCTAGTCATTGAAAGAAAGTTTCATCGTTGAATCAATCTTCATGAATATTGATACAGAATAAATAGTCATCTATTGTATAAGTTGAAAAAACACTTCAACAATGCTTTTTCTTTTTAGAGACTTGATAGTGAGCTGATTCATCAATTGATGCATAGACTTGATGATGTCATTTTGTAGTTTCATTGAAGAGAGTTTCATCAATGAAAATAAGCTGCTCAGTCATCAGCTGCAACAGATCGACAATTCAGTTCAAACGAAGCTCATCGTTCTGTCTGATGTTCACACGCTGTCTCTTTTTATTGCTTCAGTGTCTTCTCTTCAGAATTCTCGATATCGTGAACTGATGCACGTTTAATTCTCACTCTTCTCATAGAAATCACATCATCTCTTTCTGCATGATTCATGATTGTTGCTTCAGATATGTAATTAAAGCATCTTCAGCTGCTGAAAAGATCTTTCAAAGAACGCTCTTTGAACGAAACTGAGATCTAAAGAAAGAATCATACATGAAGAGATTCTCTTGCATAATATAAATGATGTTACGATGACAGTGAATCTCTTTGACGATGACGAAAGAGATTCAATGTAAAAGCAGAAGACGTAGTATCTTCGAGCGAAGAGTCGAAGTCAGTTGATCTGTCATAGTTAAAAGAATGTCAGCTGTGAAAGATTTGAACAGCTTCAAATTTATCGATTTGATTTTTCTATTGATTTATTCAATAGAGCATTGAGATTTGAGAATGTCAAGAATGTCTGAATTCAATAGTAAATTTGAGAAGAAACGCGACAATTGCGATGTCAAGAAATTCATAGCTTTCTGCATATGCTAATTTTGCTCAGAGCGAAATTATCGTTGTATGCAAAAGTCTGATTCAGTTTTCGAGTTTTAGCGAATTTGACGGGGAAAACACACAAATCAGTCTCAAATTTGGTGCAAATAGAGCAAATATCTAAATATCATTCTCACACTTTCAAAACATCTTAAAGCTTCATTTTTGAAGCTATACAAATCTTAATCTTACACGAGAGCAATTCTGAATTCTATCTATCATGTCTCAAGCTTTTACTCAGAATCTTAGAAACGAGATTCAATTTCATCTAGCTCGTGATGATAGCACAACGTTCATACACAAAGTCACTCATGTTATCAGACAGCAGATCAATCGTATGCGTAAAAAACATCTTCATTTCAGTGATGTGATGTCTGCGCTTGATACGATTGATAGATCAAAGATTCTGAGTGAATATCATGCTCAGAAACTTCTTGACTTTCTCAATCAACAACTCATCATTTATCAGAATGACATGATCTGATTTCTGTACGACGAGTTTGACATTGTCATCAGTCAAAGCACGATCAGCAGAATGCTCAAACAAGCTAAATACAACAGAAAGATCACTCAAAGAATCGCTGCTGAGCGTGATGAGAAGCTTCGCAATGAATGAAAACAATGACTTATGAGCTGAACTTCTGATCAGCTAGTCTTTCTCGATGAAAGCGTTGCTTGTGAGCGAACAGATAAACTCAACTTTCTTCTCTACTTTCTAGTCATGTTAATGCTTGCTCATTAGCTGATTGAAAGTATGACTGAGCTTCAATTGATTTATCTCTGCACGTCACTTAAAGTCTAAAACGATCGAAGAGATGAAGCATTTTATCAGCGTTTTTCATTGATGAATACATTGCATGAAAGATGCATCATGACTTCATAACAAAAAAGATCTTTCTGAACTTCATGCAATCACAAATGCTTTCTATATGCAATTTTGAAGAGATAGAATTGCGTTCAGTGATGATCATGAATAATGCTAGAATTCATCAATCAGCAGAGCTCAATGAACTATGTGAAAGCTTTGAGATGCATCTTGTCAAATTGTCACTCTACTCGCCTGACTATAATCTCATAGAAAGCTCATTTTCAGTGTTGAAAGCATGAATTAAAAGAAATGACAAGCTTGTTCGATGATATGACGAATCTAACGAGAAATTTGATGAATTTCTAAGAATAGCAGTCAGATCACAAAGAGAGCGAGTTGATGATTCTGAGACACTTTTTCATCTGACTGACATAGTTCATATATTCAAATGATATTTAGATATAGATAAATTCATCGTAGTTAAGCTCATCATATTGCTTCTTCGCTATCTTTGAATAATCATTTAAAGTGTTCTTCATCTTCTTCATTTTCTTCAAACTCTTTTCTTCAATCAATATTTGCAAGACTGAAATCTTGACTTGAAACTTTAAAGCAGATCTTCGAGCTTGAGCATTATATAAATGACTTCATGTTTGCATTGTTGAAGTATGAGCTTGCTGAGCTGATGTAGAAGATTTAAAGCATGCTGTCGATGTATCTTTAATCATTGATTTGAATGACAATTTGTCATCTGAATCAGAATCTCTAAAGCGAGCATACTTGCTGACATCACGAGTCAGCTGTATGTCAATGTCAGCAGATATGTTTAAGCTCTTTCAATGACTTTCATCACGCTCTTTTCAGCTTTGTATCGTTTGTAGATTGTAATATCAAGCATTCAGCTCATCAAAGACGTGTCAAAAAGAACGTGCTTGAGTGCTATTAACTTTGAAGACATGTCAGAAAATATAATCATGAAGATCATCGTTCTGAACAGAACTGCTAGAATGAACAGACAATTTATATCGATGTCAATCGAGCATAGAAGAAGTTTCAGTCTTCTTGAACATCTTCAGCTTATTGCAACTATTCACATGCTTTTGTTGATTCTTTCTCTTTTGTTTAATTCTTCACTCTTTGATCTTTCTTTCTTTTTAATCTGTTGCTCTTTGTATCATTTGCAGCGTCAATACATCTGCTATGCTGATTGATTCATTCATGATCTGCGATGATTGTATAAAAGTAGATGACGATGTAATGATTGAAGAAGATGCTGAGAAAGAATTAACATGCTTGACTTGAGATCTTGCTGTCATCAGAACTTCGATCAGCGTTCTTGAAGATTTAGTAAGTGATGCAGACTCATCATCTCTACTGATTGCTTCTGATCAGCATATTATATGATCAGCAGTTAGTTGATGATGAACGTTGTCGTGAGACTGCTCGCACCATTCTCACGAGATAGTTAGTAAGAAAGAAGAGATCGAAGTCTGAATCAATGATAGAAGAGTCGAGAGACGTTTTTCGAGTGTACATATAGATGTCATTACGGCTTGTAGATAGAGACAGGCATATACACGTTTTACAGTATCTTTCTACTAGCACGATCATTGCACGTGTTCATTGTTTGCTTTCTCTGTTGCTTTGATACGACTCTCTATATTGCATCTGTATTTTATTTCTCAACATTGAAGCTCAACGCGAAAATATCATTTTTATGATATCTTGAATAGAACAGTTGACTGAACAGCAGAGAGCGACACGACATCTCTACAGTGATCAGAAGATTTACAAAAGGTTTGAAGTGAAAATCGATTTGACTCTGAAATACGGGAAATTGATATAGCGGCTTCATTTCGCTTAGAGATATTGACGAAAGCTATTCAAGTCACAGAATTCTCACAGTTGAAACTAGAAGAGACGCGTATCTTCAGCTGACGAAAACTGTCTCTCTTTGAGCGAAGATACAACAGCGAAGAAGAGAGAAACTGACTTTCGCGAATGATTGACACTCAGAAGAGACGCTCTGATCAGAAGAAGAGTTCATCTGATTTCGAGACTTGCAAGAAACAGACAGCGAAAGCGAGAATCAAAGAACGAATTCGAAGCGATGTAGACAGAAGTACGAGAAATGACGTCAGTTTTAGCAGTGAATCATGTTTCAGCAGAAGCATAAGATCGAGCGTTGTTCATCAAATAAAAGAAGAAAAAAGAAAAGCATCTTGATCAGTTGTAACAACTGCAAAAGAAAGAAAGAAGAACTTCGATGAGTCGAGAAGCAAAAACAAAATAACGAGGCCTTTTTGACTGCTCTATTATTTTTGCTATTCTGTATTTCATTCTCACAGCTCTCAATATCAACTCACAGCGACAAAATGACAAGCTCATTGAGAACATCTGTTGTAGACACGAGTGCTACACTCATCAGCTCTCGAGTCAGCTCAGAAATAAACATGATCACAATGTCGTTTCTGAAATATCTGACTCTCATGTCATCGCTCGAAACTTCGAAAGTCTCGTATTTTGAAGAAAAGAACATGATTGATTTTCTAGAAAGATATGAAGACTTCTGTGATGATTATAAGCTGAATCAGATCGATCGATTTCGCAAGCTGTCAAGATACTGCGACAAGATCATTGACGATAGCATCAAGACTATGATCGAATATATCGACTTCGACTGGCAAGAACTAAAGAAGACGATGAAGAAGAAGTACGAGAAAGATGACACTGATCAACAGCTGAATTCTCGAATTTTCCTGAAAATCTTCAAGAATAAGTCTCGTATCATGAAGAATGATCTGAAGCTGTACAGTCGACAATACAAAAGCATATCACATTCGTTGATAAAATGCGAACAAATGAATGAGTATATCAGATGCTGCTGATTTGTCAAGAGCCTTTCATCTATACTAAGCGAAAAGATCGTATGAAAGTGTGCACTTGATTCTGAAGATCTCAGTTTCATGAACTTCAAGAAAGCTAGTGACGCGATAGTGATCTACTGCGACTCTGTCAAAGCACTGTTGAAATTCTCGATCACGATCAAGAATTTCGATGATCTCAGCAAGCTCGTGAACGAATATCAGATCAAGCGATCGACGATGTCAGACAAGTTCTTCGATTCTTCGATAGTAGCACAGTTCAGCGATACGACAATGAATGAGATGATAAATAAGTTTGAAGCGATGATGCTTTCTTTGCAGACAGCAACGAAGAAGATTGAATCTTTCATGCAAAACATGACAGCATCTGTCTCGATGCTCAACATCTATATCTCATGCAAACTCGTCACGTCTGCTCGTTCAGCAATGTTGATGTCATCATCGTTTTCACTTTCGAAAAGTGAACGAGCGTCTTCGATGTCTAGAATGAAAGAATGCTTCTTCTGTGAAGAAATAGAATGTCAGAAGATCAGATGTCATCAACTGAATATTTATAAGACAGAAGAAAAGATACATGTGAATGAAACAAACAGACTCTGAATGAAATTTGCTGAAAGAAGTGACAGATTGACATCTTTCACATTGAATCATTCTCAGAAAGAACTGATTGACAATGCTTTGAAGAAACAGAGTCAGCAAATGAAAGCAGAACATGTCGACGTCATCAGACTGACAAGTGTAAGAGCAACGATCACGAAGAAAGCAGAGAACACAGATGAGAAACAGAAATGAGACGAAGAAGTAATGATTGTCACAGCTCAACATGACTATAAGTCAGATGAAAATGCGACGAAGACAGCGACACAACAGAGAACGAGTTTGAATTGAACTTGAAGGGAAAAAGTAAGAGAAGAAAAACGTCTGTCGAGCATGAAGAATTTGCGCTCTGAAGAATATCTGTCGATTTCGAAAACGTTCTTGAAGAAGCGAACAAGTGAGAATGTGATCATGCAGAATGTAGCTGCCCTCGAGAAAACGGTAAAAACAACGAAGAAATCGATGAAAAAAAATTCAGATGACAGCAAGATAAAGTCAGGCAATCGAGACAAGAGAACGCAAAACATAGTAGAGAAATGCATAGACACAGAAGACATGACGCATATTATAGCAAATCAGAAGATGCGAGACGTGAGCATTGAACAGATGCTCACACATTCGTCTATTCTTCTTCAAGCTCTCTACGCTCAAGTAAAACAACATAAGAAAAAGAAAACGAAAAAGACTGATGACGTGCGAGTAACAGCAGTAAAATTTGAAGATTCTTCATTCGAAAAGTCGAATGCAATTCTGTATACAATGACGTGTTCGAGAACACGAGTGCTGATAAGCGATGAGATTTACGTTAAGACACTGCTTGATAATGATGCTGAAATCAACGTTATGTCTGAAACTCTTGTCGCAAGAACTCAGTTATCTATGCGACGAGACATTCATCTAGATATGATAGAAGTCAGCGAAGCAAAGACTAACATCATTGAATGCTGCGATGACGTGAAGATCGATATTGGCGAAGCAAAATCAGTGATTTCAATATTTGTGATCGAAAGCGACGAGTACACTCTGATACTGAGCAGATCATATGAGCGAAAGGCGCGTCTATGCATCAATAATACTTCGAAAGAAACTTGTGAGATGACAGTCACTGATGATGATGAAAGAATGATGTTCTTTAAATCGATTTTAATGCACAATTCTGTCAATCGAGATGTGTTGAAAATATTTCTCGAAAAAGCGAAAGACTCTTTAAATGAGTAAACGAATGCTTTGTCGAAAGCGTATCTGCGATGAGAAGTGTAAGCTCGAAGACTGTCGATTTAGCGCGCTTGAAAAGCTCTGAGACGTTCGTCGAAATCGAAGAAGAAAAGAAAAAGAAAGATCGAAGCTTCGTTCAACGATTTTGCTCGAACGATAGCATGCGACGCGCACGGATGTTATGATGTCGTCCGAACAGACTTGCGATGCGAATGACACGAAGGTTTGACCTGAGTTCAATTCGTCAGCATGAGAAGATAGATCATGTCAAAGTAGCGACAGCATACAAGAGAAAAGCTCAGAAGATTCGATCTGTGAATTCATCAGAGTCGAATGACTCAATATCAGAAGGTTTGACAAACTGAAAACAAATCTTACTGACTCAGATCAAATTGAATATGACAGAGATGAAGTCAGAGAAGTACGATCATTGACTGTTTCTCAAATTCTTCAAAATTGCTCAAGAGTTCAGACTGACTTTGAAGCGAGCGAAGAGAATGATATGTGACGATGCTCTAACTCTGCAAGAGAAGAATTTACTACTGAAGATGTTGTTTAACAGAGAAGCGACAATGATCTGAGACTTCTCAGAAATGAGAAAGGTAAAAGACATAGTCTCATTCTCGCAGCAAATTCGAACGATATCGCATGATGCATGACAGGCATTCGATTTCTCAGTCTCTAAGACACTTCATCAAATCGTCATAGACATGCTCAAGAATCAAATAAAGCATGACATACTGAAATCTTGTCATGACTCGTATCGAAATTTCTGATTTCTGATCAAGAAAAAGTTCAATCAGTATCACATGATCAATGCAGCGATGAATATGAACAAGATTATCATCAGAGACGTCAATCTGTTCTCAGATGTGAATGAATTCTTCAAAGAATTCGTTGATATGATTATGATTTCTTTGATAGACCTGTTTTCTGAGTATGATCAGATTACGCTGACAAAAATATATCGAGATCTCACAGTGTTCATGACATCTCTGAGATTATTGCGACAGACGACGTTATCACAAGGTGTCATCAACTTCGTTGCTCAGTTTGTCAGAATCATAATCAAGATATTGAAAAATCTTCTTGAGATATGCAGATCTTTTCTCGACGATATTGAAGTAAAGAGATCGAAGACAATCTATGATAATGCAGAGATCGCTTCAGAAGTACATCAGTTTGTGCTGAAGCACATTAAGAATCTTGACTTCGTACTCTTGAACTTTGAGCTCGTCGATTGCATCATATCTGATGAAAAGTCGCAATTCTGCATGCCGAGCATAAAGATTGTGAGATTTGTTTGTGACTTTCATGATCGCAGATCAGAAGATTTCAAAATTATCAAGATTCTAGAATGACGTCTCTGTCATGATGTCACATCTGTTCAAGCATTCATTGAAGTATGCGTGTATTATCGAGTGTGAATAGAAAATTTCGTCTTGATCGCAGCATCAATATTTCAGCTCTTCAAAAAGAAGATCAAATTCGTGTGAGAAAGAGAACAAGAGAAAGTCATGAACAAGCTGAAGCTGACACTGATCACTGCATCGATCATGAGAAGTCTGAACTACTTTGAACAGGCAGAAGAAATTGTTCTTGTCGTGAACACAAGTCTTCAAGAATGAGAAGCGATGTTACAGCAGACAGCATTGAATTCTAAGAATTGACACTTCGTACGATATGAAAGTGAGCTATGAAACGAGCAAGAGACAAGATATGATGCTGAGAAGCGAGAATGCAGAGATCTGATGAAGACACTGAAGAAGATTCGTTACTGACTATACGACATGAAGTTCGTTATTGAAATAAACATCAACATTCTGATGACGCAACTGAATCGATCTGCGTCAGACTTATCAGAAGCATTGATGACACGATGACTTGCTTGAATTCGTTTGTTTGATTTTGATGTTCATCATGTTCTCGATCGCAAGCATAGCGCACTCGATGAACTTTCGCGCAGACTCAGAGAATCTTCAGACGATGAAGATGAGACTCACAAGAAAGACATAGATGACTTCATTGATGCTCAGTTAAATTTCATTCATCTTTGCTCAGTCAGTATAGTTGTTGAAGAAGACATGTCAATATTGAAAGATTTGTATTCAGAACACTTCAAGAAAATAGCTCGTTATCTAATCTTCTTATCGCGCTCGTTCGAAATATCAATAAAAGAATTTCGAAAGTTCAAACATGAAGTGCTGAAATTCATGATTCAAGATAAACATTTGTTTAAAAGATTCAACAAGACTGCTTCTGTGCGAAGAATGATGAATCTTCAAGAAGAATGCAGTAATATTTTGCAGAAACTGCATGATGAAAGTGATCATCGTGAAAGAGAGAAAACATATCGAAAGATGATCGATAGATATTGATGAAAGAAGATATGAAAGAATACATGCGCGTATGTAAAATTCTGTGAAGAATGTCAGTTGCGAGCGTCAAGATGAGAGAAGAAGACTCTGCATTCTATCTGAATCTCGAAAGTCTGAAAGAAGATTGAAATGAATGTCATTCACATGTCTTCAAGCGAAGAAAAACGCTATATTGTCTTGACAAGAAATGACTTCTCGAGATGAGTAGAAGAAAAAGTTCTGAAAGCAGCAACTTCGAAAGCGATAGCGAAATTTCTGTGAGAAGATGTGATCTGCAGACACGACTGTTCGAAAAGATTTGTCATGAACGAAGAATCGAAGAACAAAGAAATTGTAGAAACGCTGATCGAGAAATATAAGATAAAGCGAATAATGATGTCGACTTATCATTCACAGGCGAATAATCTTGTGAAGAGAGATCATACAGCTGTTGTGAATGTCTTGATCAAGATGACAGTCGATGAAAGCATGAGATGAGTCAGAAGCTTTGTCAGTGTGCTATGAGTAGACAGAATCATCGTGAGAACTTTCATTGAAATGACTTCATATCATGTCTTGTATGACTGCGATGTCGTTCTTTCTATAAAACTTGATGTTTCAATCTGACAGATTCTTTCATGAAGCAATGTTCGCACGACTGATGAGCTACTGACTCTTCGTGCTCGATAACTCGAACACAGAGACAAGAATTTGAAGAAGATCGCGTTGCATTTGAGAAGAATGAGAGAGATCGACAAAGATGTATGAAATGATCACAGACGCGTTCATACTAGTTCAATTCTGAAGAATGATCTTGTACTGCTGCATGACATCAAATTGAACAACATGCATATGCTGAAATTGACATGAAGATGACTGAAATCTTTTCAAGTAGTGAAGATGAACACTGAAAAAGAATGATATGAAATTGCAGAGCTCGACGAAGCGATCTTGAAAGAAACGATTGCAGAAAATAGATTGAAGAAGCGTGTGAATTGAGCATCGAAAGATGAGATCAGCAATGAATAGAAGAATGAAGATCAGAATCTATCAATGATAACGCTCATTGAGAAAATCGTGCCAGAAATTGCGATCAATGTTTCGATCAGAGATTCGAATGCGTCGCTGAATTTTATTCACTATTAACTGAAAGTTTCTGTGAACTTGAAAAGAGCGTCTGTCGCTGAGACTTCTGTTGAATTGAGATAAGATTGTTCACACTCAAGAATGCAGCTTCGATAGCACTGTCTTGTACAACATCATTCGTATTAGCTCTTTCTCTGTCGAATCGTCAAGAAGCGAAGTTGATGCAAGAAGATCATGAGTTGTTAAGAATGTCATAAAGTCGCTTCGAGTTGCTTGAGCATATGAAAAGAAGAATAAGAATGAAGATGCAGACGTCTGCAATGTCAGTACTGAATTACTTCAGTACTGAAGATTGAAAGTTTCAAGATGTTCTAGTCTCGAATGAACAAAGCGAAATTCTAATTAATTCGCAGAGTACGCGCTAAAGTTCACTGCGTAATGATTAAAGCTAGAGCTTAGAGCAAGAATCAAAATCAATCGATGATCGCATATCAGAAAATATATCAAGATCGAAGATCGAAGATATATCAAGATCGACTTAAACGACACACGACAAGACAACATGACGCTACATCAAGTCGATTTAACTCATGTGATGCGCAGCAGATAGCGTAGAGAAATAATCAATCAGTCAGCTGAGAAATTTGTTACTAATATCGAGTCATCAACATCTTCTCAGCTATGACAAGCGCAAGTCGCAGAAAAATTATTTGCAAAACTGCAAGCAATTTCTACTAGCGCTGAGCTCTAGAAGACTCAGCACGTATTCTCTATCTTTCAACATAGTTATCATCTCTGTTATTTGAACTCGCACTAGAACGTCTAAAAATCTCACGTATTTCATCATCTCTGTTATTTGAACTCACACTAGAACGACTAAACATCTCACGTAATTCTTCACTCAGCATTTGTTTTCTCAGACATTAAAAGCTCACATCGAAGCTTTCGTCAACGAAAGCTCTTATGCATTTTCTCAGAAGAATCTCATTCGAATTCTTTAACTATCTTTACTTTCATCATTTCAATGACACTCACTAGAGCAAGCTCTGCGATAACGCTGCATCATCTGAAACACTTCATAAATGATCAAAAAGAACTAGTTGATTACTTGAACTCTCTGCGCACAGAACAAGAACGACAGACAGCAATTCATCAATTTCGAAATCAAATTATGCAATTACATGTCAATGTAGAGAATCTGATGTACAGCTTCGTGAAATTTCTTGATAACAATTCACTTTATTCAAGAATGACTAGCGAGAAAGAAGAATGAAAGACGATGAATATTGAGCATGAGAGAATTGAAAAAGAGAGAAGAGATATAGCTGAGGCAAAAAGAATCGTGATGAACAGATGAGATTCGAAACTACTGAATCTTTGAATTTCAAAGAAAGATTCTTCATTGTATTCAGTAAAAAGAGAAGCGATGAATAAAATGCATGCGATCATCGCAAGAATTCAGAATGAGCATCTGATCAGAGCGATGATGAAGCAAATATGTCACGGACTGAGGGCTGGATGGAACCAGGATGGAATTCTAATAACTAGATTTTAGATACAAGACGTTGCACGAAGAAGAAAGGAAAGAAAGAGATCATTCAGAGGTTCTTATACCCCATGAAC
>JAABVA010004059.1_pt1 | contig 13666 bp, 18 predicted proteins | sample 5560331 | NCBI WGS metagenome assembly JAABVA01 (sample SAMN12812661, study PRJNA571458) | rock metagenome | isolation source: Antarctica rocks | place: Antarctica: Victoria Land, Mt New Zealand sud | collected 2016-01-07 | reverse complement strand
CATGCTCAGCTCGTGGATCCGGGCCCGCTCAGCGCGGGTCAGCGCACTGACCAGGTCCAGCAGACCGGTCAGCAGACACAGCAGCGACACCAACCGCGGCACCCACGGCCGGCGCACCGGCTCGGCCCCGCCGCCCCACCCCGGCTGATGCGGATCGATGCTCGGCGCCCTGATCGCCGCAGAACTCATGCCGGGAGCCTAGACAAATCCTGGGCGGCGATGCCCGCTTCCGGTCCGGCCCTTCCGGGCCGCCCTGCAGCCCCAAGAACAGGTCAAGCCTCGTCGCCACCCGGCTGTTGGGGTACAGAAGTGACCAGTTCCACCGCCGTGGCGCTCGGATGGGGACCGTTCACCGGCGAGGATGGAGGCATGCTATTGGCTATAACTCCGTTGACAGATGTCGGCTTGTGGGCGCGAGGCAACGGCCTGGAGATCGTCCTGGACTTGTCCGGCGCGTTTCTGCTGGGCCGGTTCATCTCCTGGACCGGAAAGCGCATCACCGCCCGGATCGACGCGAACGCCCGAGACAGCGACGCCCTGGTCCGCTCGGAGGCCTCCAAGCACCGGCACGCTCTGGCCCAGGTCGCGACCTGGGCCACGCTGGTCGTCCTGTACTGCATCGCGGCGCTGCTGGTGCTTCAGCGCCTGGGTGTGCCGGTTGCCGGTCTGGTCGCCCCGGCGACCGTCGCCGGGGTCGCGCTCGGCTTCGGGGCGCAGCGCGTCGTACAGGACCTGCTCGCTGGGTTCTTCCTGGTCACCGAACGCCAGTACGGCTTCGGCGACGTCATCAAGATCACGGTGGGGGCGGGGGCGGCGCCGATGACCGGCACCGTTGAGGACGTGACCTTGCGCGTTACCCAGATCCGGACGTTGAACGGCGAGGTGGTCATCACCCCGAACGGCCAAATTCTTCAGGTGACGAACCTGTCGCGGGACTGGGCCCGGGCCGTGCTGGATATCCCGGTCCCGGCCGGAGCCGACCTCGCTTCGGTCAACGCCGTGCTGCGGCAGGTCGGGGTCGAGGCCTACCAGGACCCGGACCTGCGCTCGCTGCTGCTCGACGTCCCGTCGGTGATGGGCGTGGAGTCCTTCGAGGCCGACCAGCTCAACATCCGCCTGGTCGCCCGGACCCTGCCCGGCAAACAGTTCGACGTTGGCCGGGAACTACGCGCCCGCGCCGCCACCGCCCTGCGTCAACAGGGCCTACCTCTCTGCTCCGACCTGGTCGGCACCAGCCTGGACCCCGACCCTCCCAGCGTCCCCGAGCCGACTGCGGCCGGGGTCAGCACCGGCCGTCCGACGGCGCTGCGATGACCCGGCCGCGCACTTCGACCCTGATCGCGGCCGCTGTCTTCGTGCTCGCCCTGCTCGCCTACGTCCTGCTCCGACCCCCAGCACCCGGCGTGACCAGATCCGCGGCGACCTATGCGCCCGCCGCCGTGGCGCCCCAGCACGCTCACCCCCGCCGCTCGCCTGGCCGCCCGTCAGCCAGCCCGCGCACAGCGCCCGAAACCACCCAGCCGAGCCAACCGGCGACGTCCCCCCCGACCTCCACCGTCGCCCCCACACCCGGCAGTGCCGCTCCCCCGTCACCCGCCACATCGCCGACGACCCACACCTCAGCACCCAGCCCAACCGCGGCCCCAACCTCCCCGCGACCGCTGCCACCCACACCAGCGACGCCAACAGCCGTCCCCTGAACAGCCGCTGCTCGGCCGGAGCTGAGGGCAGCACCGACAGTGTGCGTTGTGGCTGGTGGCCCGCGGTCCTGCTCGTCGGTGTCGCCGCCCGCCTGCTACTGGACCCCGGCACCTACGACTACTACACCGCTAGCGCCATGGTCGCCGCGCTGCTCGCCGACCTGGTGCTGCGCCGCGGGTACTGGCCGACCAGCTCAATAGTGGCGTTCACCGGGCTGTACGGCATCCACCTGTTCGCCCGGCCGGCCGACAAGACACAGATCCGGTTCGCTAGCTGCACCGTCCTACTGGCCCTCGCAGGACGGCCCGTGCTGCTTAGGCGCCCCGCCGCAGCCAGATGAACTGGGCTCGAACCTGCGCCACCACCGAACAACTGTCGGTCTACAGCGTCTACCTGCTGGACAAGACCCAGCCGGCAGCGCACCGCCGTGCCACACCGCCGGGAGATGTTCAGCCCGGGACGGACGATGCCGGGACACGTTGAGGTGTGGGACGTGCCAAGACCTGCCGCACGCGGGCTTCATTGCCGGGACTGCCGCTGGCGCTGCTGGGCCAGGGCGGTTCTCCCGCACGGCGTCAGTTCGGGGCGTCGAAGACCTTCACCTTGACACGGCATGACCGTGATCGGTCTGCGCAGCTCAGCGTTACTCACCGTGGTGCGGCGCCGCCGGGCGACAGTTCACTGGCTGGTGACGAGCGACGACGCCAGCCCCGGAGAACCCGGCCGGCTCGGAAATCACGGCAGCACCGACGGCTGCGGTAGGACCGACCTAACGAATATGCACTGCGCGGTGCGCACGCCGCGCCTCTACCCGCCAGGCGGCAGATCTGCTGAGTGGACGCCATACCCGGCTGCTCGTCCTCGGACGCACCTTCCCGGCTCGCTACATCCCTGAACCTGAGAGCGCACCGAGTGTAGCGGGATAACCGGAGGTCGAAGAGTGGGCGCGACCGCGTCGTGCGGAGCAAAGTTCTGGTGTGCCTGCCGGGCGCACGTGCACGGGCTCAGGTCCTGCCCGAGCCTCAAGGACTGCTTTCAAGGTTCCGGATGGCGGCGGCGACCGCCCGCTGTCTCGTCCTGGGGACCTGCCGGGGGAGCTCCACGACGAAGGCCGTTGTGCCGGGCAAGGTGGCGTTCTGCCAGCCCACTGCGCTGCCCGGGTAGCGCGGTAGCTGTCGTATGGCCAGCCCGGACGCGGTGGCGAAGCGACGTTCCACCAAGGGCGAACCGCCGGACAGGTCCACGATGTCGACTGGTTGGTGGAACCAGACCGACGCTGTAGGGCGGAGCTGTTGGATCAGGACGGCCATGGCCGCGGACTCCGGCTCGGACAAGGGTCCGGTGCCGGCGTACTGCTGATCGCCTCGGTGTCCCAACGGCTGCCACCGGTAGGGGAAGTTGCGGTTGAGGTCGACGCCGCGCGCGTTCTGCCTGGTGTGCACCGCCTGCCCGTCCGGGTTGGCGTCGGGGACCACCACGAGCTCGGTTCCCGGTGGTGGAGGCGTGCCCAACGCAGCTACGGCCACCCCGATACCAGCTGCCTCATCACCGTGCATGCAGCCCACTACCAGGATTCGGCGACCCGCGCTGGCTGGTCCACGAGACATCACGACCAGCGGGCGCCCTTGCGCGGAGCGGCCGAACACTCGCTCGCCGACAGCGCTGGCACCCGCCGGCTTGGAGGGCGTGGAATCGGGAGGAGCAGCCGGAGGAGAACTTGCAGGTACGTAGGGGGCGGGTGGTGCCGAGGACCGACTTATCGATGTGGAGCAACCCGTCGCCAGCACGAGCACGCCGGCAACACCTACCGGCCACGCTTGCACCCGAGACCTCCTAACTTGCCCCCCCGGCGCTGCCGGCGCAACCAGATGTCCGTGGCGGATTCAAGAGCGGAAGCGGCCGGGGCCTGCTGCCCTGCTCGCCGGACCCCGAGTCGCAGCATCCCATCCCCAGCCCTCAGCAATCCGGCCCCGCGAGCAACAACCGGCGAAGTCACCACGGCCGTCGCAGCCATGCCCGACGTCCTGGCGCCGCTGCACCAACGTCGTGCCCCGCGCCGTCGCCAGCGCCACAACCCTAGCGTCACCACGTGTCAAGCCTCCCCCGGCGTGGCGGCGCCCGGTCCCGCTCGCGCCGCTCCAGGAGAGGTGGACCGCGGTGCCGAAGCGCGTTGAACGTCAGATCAGCCACTACGAGCACCCGGCACCGGTCCGCTTCGATTTCGGGCACGTACCCGACAAGTCCGCTGGGAAGTGCAGCGCGCGTCGCCATAAGCGCCGGACGGGCCTGTCCAGTCGCGGCCTTCCTGGTCCATGCTAGGTAGATGGCTGTCCCCGTCGCGTCATCGAAGGGGCGGAGCGGGCATGGTGGCCGGACCGCAGGCGCCTCGGCCCGCCTCAAGCTCCTGGTCTGCCTGCTCGTCGGTGTCGCGGTCGGGGCCACGACGTTCAGGACGGGTCGCGCTGCGCCCCTGATCGGCTGGGACGCGGCCGCCCTGGTGTTGTGCATCTGGACGTGGGCGTCGGTCTGGCCGCTGGACCCAGCCGGGACCGCCGCGCACTCCCGGCGGGAGAACCCGTCCCGGGGGCTCGCCGACGCGTCGATACTCGGGGCAGCCGGGGCCAGCCTGATCGCGGTCGGGCTGGTGCTGTTCGGCGCCAGCCACGCACCCGGGGCGCTGAAGTATGTCGAGGCGGGCTTCGCGGTCCTGTCGGTGTTCATCTCCTGGGTGCTCGTCCACACGGTCTACACGCTCAAGTACGCTCGGTTGTATTACCAGGCGACGCCAGGCGGGGTGTCGTTCAACGAGGACGACCCGCCGCAGTACACCGACTTCGCCTACCTGTCGTTCACGATCGGGATGACGTTCCAGGTGTCAGACACTGACCTGCAGAGCAAGGCCTTTCGCCGCATGGCCCTGCATCATGCGTGGATCTCGTTCCCCCTCGGCGCGGTGATCATCGCGGCGTCGATCAACCTCGTCGCCGGGCTGGCGAAGTGACAATGCCCCGCAGAAGGCCGTCATGCGGGCGCTTCTGGCCGGAGGGGTTGATGTCGCATCTACTCCCATCTGACATGAAGGGGCGCCTCCTGGAGCCCGGATGGGTTCACACTGGAGCAGCAGACGATGCTGAGTACGTGAGCCCAAGCCCCAGAGCGCGTTGCTCCGCGGCACCGTGGAACTGCGGGAGATCAGTCCGGGCGACGGCCAGCCCTGGGTAGTCCGGCAGCTTCCCTGTCTGCTGTTCGGTCATCAGTTGTTCTCCTGGTGTCCACGGCCTCGTAAACATTCGGCGTTGCCGTTTCCGCCATCTACGTCGCGGTAGGAAAGCTGCTGCGTCACCGTCGCGGCTCAAATGGGCTTCTGCGTAGGCAACGAGCTCCGAGGTGGGCGATGGTTAAAGGCCGAGTGGACAGCGCGGGTTCCGCTGTCACCGACCGGGTCGTGCCGGGTGATGGGGAGCACTCTCAATCTGCTGCCGGGACCGGGTGGCTGCGGGTGGAGGCCGGGTCACGATGGTCCGGTTGCCGCTGATCAGCGTGGCAGTCACCCGCCCGGTCCGTCGGCGCGGGCAGCAGCTGTTCGCCGAACCACGGACGCGTGGTGGAGGCAGGGCGCGCGCAGGTTCCGGTGCAGCACCGACCGGGGCCCTTTCCTTTCGGGGGGTGCCGTTGCCACGGCTGGCGTTTTACGTCGGCGCGGAGGCTCTGGGGGCGTTGGAGGTCGTGGAGTGGCCCGATGACGCTGTTGGTGATGGCTGGCACGTACGTGGCTGACCGGGCCCGCAACTCCGCCGCTCCTGCCGCGCCTTCGTCCGTGGGTAACGCGGCGGCCCGTGACCGGCGAACGTCCGCCGAGTCGCACCTCGCTGGCGGCTGACGCGGGTGCCGGGGCTGTCCGTACCGGTCGTGCTTCGCTGATGGGCTTGCTGGCCGCCGTTGGAGCGGTGGTGATTTGGGTCCGTCGCTGGTGCGTTCGTCGGCGCGGGGCTCGTGAGGACTGACCCGTACGGTCGCTTCGGTGACTACTCAGGCCGCCCGTGGCGCTGTCGGGGCCGCGGTCGCCGGGCCCGCCGCGGTGGCGCGGGCGGCTACCGGGCTACTCAGGACTGACTCCCAGCGTCGGGTGTGGGCGGTCGATGGCCGGGCTCAGTTAGAGGTGTGGGGTTTGGACGGCGCGGTGGCCCCGGCGGTGACTGCCGGGGTGCAGGGTGCATTGACCGGTTGAATGGGGTGAGTTGGGGGTCACCCCGGGGCCAGATGGGGTTGACACGGCCACCAGGGCGATGTCGGCGTGCAGGGTGAAGTGGCTGGTGAGGATCTCGCGGTAGTTGGTCGCGGGTCCGGGGCGTCCGGCTCGTTTCTGCTTGTAGGCCTTGGTGATGGTCGCGGCGACCGTGAACGTGACCCATTGTTCGGCGTGGCTGTGGGTCAGAGCGGCGGTGGCGGCTTGTTCGACCGCGACCCGGGTCTTGAACCGGCCCCGCGGGCCAGCGACCTTGACGGCCAGGGTCTCGATCGCGGCGACGCCAGCCTCCAGGCGGGCCTGGAGGCTGGCGGCGTGGCGGTCGGCTTTGGCAGTGGAGTGCACCCACACGATCCGGCATCCCTCCGCCGACGGTAGCGGCGCTGGGTGGTGGAGTAGACCTCATCCGGGTCATCGCGCCGACCGCCGGGGCGTGCGGGTGCAGTTCATCAAGGAGCAGCTGAGCTTCACCGGCGACGACACCGCGATGACGACGCTGCTGCTGTCGGTGACGGGGGCGTTCGCGGAGGTCGAACGATCGCTGATCCGGGAACGCCAACGCGAAGGGATCGCGCTGGCCCGCAAACGCGGCGCCTACCGCGTCCGGGCACGGGCCCTGAACGCCGAGCAGGTCGCGCAGCTGCGGCAGCGGGTCGCCAGCGGCACCCCCAAGGCAGCGCTGGCCCGCGAGCTCGGAGTCAGCCGGGAGACGGTCTATCAGTACCTGCGGGCTGTCCCGCAGGCCGAGCGGGGGGCTGACCACGTGACGGTCGAGCCGGGGTTGCCCGAGCGGCGGGGCGAGGGATTCCTCAGCGTGGAGCAGCAAGGCCGCTACAGCCGGTACACCAGTTTGGTGGCCAGTCGACTGGATCGATCTGGGCTGCCCGGCGCCCTGAAGCTAGCGCTTCTCGCCGCTAGTTCTTGGGATTCAGGTCCAGGCGCTGGAATCGTTGAGGTAGAGGCCAGTCGCGGTGGACGCACCTTCAATTGCGCGCCTGGCAGCGATGACGGCCTGGACCTACGGTGTTGCACTGTGTCCACGCCAGCCCTGTCGAAGCGCCGACCGTGACTACACAGCTAGCGCCGCTGACGCCGGCTCGGTGGTTGACCGGGTGGTCGTTGGACGTCCCCGCGGTGCTGCTGGCAGTTCTGGTGGTCGCCGTTTACCTGCTGGCGGTCCGGCAGGTGCGGGCCCACGCTGGCTCCTGGCACTGGGCAGCGACCGGCTGGTTCGTCGGGGCCGGTGCCGGGTCGCTGCTGCTGGTGACGTGCTCGTTCTTGGGCACCTACTCCCGGGCGCTGTTCTGGTCCCTAGCGGTGCAGGACGTGCTGCTGATGACACTGGTCCCGGTCGGGTTGACCTTGGGCCGCCCGGTAGCGCTGTGGCGGGCGGTGCGCCCGGTCCGGGGTGTAGCCGCCTCCCCGGCGCGACGGGTGCTGGGCCGCCTGCTGGGTTTTCCGCTGACCGGGTCGGTGCTGGCCATCACGCTGCTGCTGCTGGTCTACACGACCGGTTGGGACCAGTCTCGGCTCCAGCACCCAGCGCTGCTGGAACTGACCCGGCTGGTGCTGCTCAGCGCGGGCTGCGGGTTCCTGTTCCCGCTGCTAGGCGTGGACGAGGGCACCGGCCGGACGTCCTACCCGGTCCGGGCTGTGATCGCGTTCCTGGACGGGTTGCTCGACGCGCTGCCCGGCCTGGCCGTCCTGGGGTCCGGGCATGTCATCGCAGCGGACTACTACACCCGGGTCGCCCGCTCCTGGGGCCCCTCGCTGGCCAGGGCACAGCAGATCGGCGGCACCGCCATGATCGCGCTCAGCGAGCTCGTCGGGCTCCCCGCGCTCGTCGTACTCCTCACAGCGTGGGTACGCAGTGACGCCCGGCAGGCCAGCGACGTCGACGCGGCACTGGACGTCATCGACGCAGCCGAGCACGCCGCTCGCGCCACGCACCACGACCTGGCACAGAACGACCTGCTGCAACGGCCATGGTGGGAGATCGAAGCCGGCCCGCCGGACGACCTGGCCCGGCGCGGCTGGCCCCAAGCCCCAACTCAGCCCCGGCAACGCGATGTGACCTGACGGCCGTTGACTGCCTGACGCCCTTCGTCGCGGCAATCGCCACATCGCTCGGCCGCAGGGCGAGCCGGCCCGAGGGGCGGGCCAGCTAGGTGCATGCGGCACCTGCGGGTGTAGGCCCGCGGGGAGCAACGGAACGGGATCCATCGGGAGCGCCGGGTCAATTTGTGTCGGATACCGCTGTAGCGTCCGCTCGGAAGATGTGTCGGCCGAGCGGGGGGTGGGGGTGCCGGTCGAGTTCCTCACGGACGCGCAGGCCGCGATGTAAGGCTGTTACTCGCATCCACTGTCATCGGCGGGGCTGGAGCGTTCGTTTTTGCTTGATGACAGGGCTCGCGGCCTAATCGAGTCGAAGAGGTTGCCGCACATGCGGCCTGGTTGCGCGGTTCAGCTGTCCACGTTGATGTTCTTGGGCACGTTCCTGGCCTACCGACGGACGTGCCGACCGAGGTCCTCGACTACCTCGCCGAGCCGCTGAACACTGGTGATTCCTCGCGCGTGAAGGCGTACCGGGTGCGGGGATGACCCGGCTCGAACATGCCCGGCAAATCCGCGTTGCCTACGGGTTCGTCGAGTTCGCCGGGATGCAGGACGAGCTGGTTCGGTGGCTGCAGGACCGGGCATGGACGAGCGGGGGCGGGCCGAAGGCGTTGTTCGACGGGGCGGTGGCCTGGCTGCGGGAGCGCCGGGTACTCCTCCCCGCGGTGAGCACCTTGACCGGCTCTTCGCGGTGGAGGGTGATCGGCGCGTCGTGAGGGCGTAGAGGCTCGTGGCTCCGCAGGGTGGTTGGTGTCGAATCAGCCATCACGGGAGCCACGATCATGGGAGACGCTACGACGCTGTTGTTCGGCCTGGAAGGGTTCCGGGTCGTCACAGTCACGCGCGAGCAAGAGCACGAGACCGCCGTCCGCACGGTCGTCGTGGAGGGGGTCCAGTCCCAGCTGGCGTGCCTGGACTGCGGGGCGCTGTCGACGAAGGTGCATGCCCACAAGCTCCGTCGGGTCAAGGACGTTCCGCATGGCGCACGGCCGGTGCGGTTGTGGTGGGACCAGCGCCGGTGGGCGTGCCGGGAGAAGCCCTGCCGGCGGCGGACGTTCGCCGAGACCAGCGCGCAGATCGGTGCAGGCAACCGCTTGACCCTGCGGTTGCGGCAGCACCTGGAGCGGTCGGTGTCACGGTCGGGGCGGGCGGCTTGTGACGTCGCCCGGGAGTACGGGGTGTCGTGGTGGTCGGTAAACCACGCGCTGGTCGTTAAGGCCGCCAGCATGACCGGCCTCGCGCCGTGCGGCGTGCGCCTGCTGAGGGTCGATGAGACCCGCGCCCGCTCGGTGCGGTGGCTACTCGCCGAGCACGGCTGGCGACGCAACGACCCGTGGATGACCAGCTTCGTCGACCTCGACCCGACTCACCCTGGTGGGATCTTGGGGCTGGCGCCGGGACGGTCGGGCACGAGCGTGCGGGGCTGGCTTGCCCTGCAGAGCAGCAGCTTTCGGGACGGGATCGAGGTCGTCGCGGTCGACCCGTCCGCGCCGTTCGCCGCGGCGCTACGTGAGGTCCTGCCGCACGCGACGCTGGTGGTGGACCACTGGCATCTGCACCGGCTGGCGAACCTGATGGTGACCCAGGTCAGGCAGCGCGTCACCCAGCAGGTCCATGGCCATCGCGGCCGGGCTCGCAACGACAGCTGGGCCTACCGCCGCCTGCTGCTACAAGGGGCCGCGGCACCTCAGCGACAAGCAGTGGAAGCGCCTGAAGACGCTGTTCGCGACCGACGACCCGACCGGCCAGATCCAAGCCGCGTGGGCCGCCAAGGAGTGCCTGCGGCAGCTGCTGGACGCCTTGCCCGCCTCCGACGGACCGCTCGTGGTCGACCCGCGCCGCGACCCTCAGGAGCAGGAACCGGCGCTGCGCCCGTACGAGGTCCGGGCCCGGTTGCGTCGGTTCTACGACCTCGCGGCCGTCGCCGACATCCCCGAGCTGACCCGCCTAGCCCGGCACCGGCACCGTCGAGACGTGGTGGCCAGCGATCGAGGCCTACCTGCACCTGCGGGTCACCAACGCCAGAACAGAGGGCTACAACCGCAAGATCAAGCGCGTCGCCTGCGGGTTCCGCAACCAGACCAACTACGAAAGGCGCATCATGCTCAACAACGCCGCGACCGCGGCGTGACGATCACCGTGCGAGCAGAGTCACGCTCCACCGCGAAGAGCCCCTTGACCAGGTTGGTGGCCCGGGTGCGCGACGCGGCGATGCAGCGGTTGTGGGACACCCTTTCTGGGCTACTCACTGCCCAGCAAGCCCGGGCGCTGGCGTTGCTGTTGGAGGTACCCGAGGGTGCGCGGACCTCCGACCGTGAACGACCACGACGCGGGCCGACTCGGGTGTCGGGCAAGGCAAAGGTGACCGCGTTGGATCGGGCAGTGAAATCGCCGGACTCGGGGTGCGACACGTCGCCGCCCGGTTGACCGCCAACGCCGAGGTCCACATCGACGACGCGGGGCGGCTGCACGCCAGCAATATCGAGGCCGTCCCGGGCCCACCGAGCCTGACCGACCTGCGCCGACGGTGCGAGGCGATGCTGCCGCGGGTCGACATGGGTGAGCTAGTCGTGGAGGTGATGTCCAGGTATCCCGCGTTCACCGAGGCGTTCACCGCCGCCTCCGGCGGTCAGAGCCGTCCGGTTCCACGACGACGAAGCCGCCGCTTTCGGCGTGGCAGCGCGAAGCCCCTGGCATTGTTCGACGCCGCTGCGAGGAGATGCACCCAGATCGAAGGAACCGGCGCTGCTCGGTTCAACACGTCGCCCGACGGAGCACCGGCGTTGCGGGCAGCCCCAACAGAAGTGTCACGCGAAAGCGGCCCAGCACCCCGGCTCCCGACACTCAGCACGGCCCGTAGCTTCGGCTCGGCGCGGCGGTTGCCGGCGGGAAGTCCGGCCACCACTATGAAACGCCAGGTCGGGGTTGCTAACTCAATATGAATTATCGGCGGGTTGCTATGGGGTGGGGGAGGGGTGTTGGAAGGCCCGCTCAGCTGCGCTGCCTGGTTACCAGGGTTGAGTGAGCCGCCAGGCCAGGGCTCGCCGCTCGAGTTCAGCGAGCTGGCCGCGCTCGCAGCTGGTCAGTAGGCAGCCTGGCACCAGGGTGACCGCGACACCCAGCGCGGCCAGGGCGTTGTTGCTGGCGACGTAGAGCGCGAACAGGCCCAGGGCGGTCAGCGATAGCAGCCAGCCCAGCCGTCTCGCGCGCGAGCCGGTGCAACCCGCGGCCAGCACCGGCGCCATCGCGAAGGCTTCTGCTAGGTGCGGGGACTCCCGGGTGAGCTGGACACCTAGGGCCCGGAGCACCGCGGCGTCGGGGCCCGGCGCCGACGAGCCTGGGCCGGCCCCAGCAGGCGGCGGTAGCGGCACCCATCGAGTCTGCGCCCCACCAGCCGAGCTGTCAGCAGATCTCACCAACAGAGTCGACGTCGGGAGCGCTGCGCTATCGGCGCGGAGCTCGCAACTGCCTCGCAGCTCTCGCTAAAGGCCCAGGGCCGCTCGGGTCAGCGGTCCGACGACCCCGTCGGGGTCCAGCCCGTGGATGCGTTGGGCGGCGATGACCCCTTGGCGGGTCAGCGGCCCGAAGTCCCCGTCCGGCGTCGCGCCGATCCGGTGTTGCAGCCGCGTCACAGCCGGACCGGTTGAGCCCAGCTGCAGCACCGGCGCAGCGCTGCCAGCAGCGCCGCCCACGGCGGTGGCTCGGCCGATGAGATAGTTGTTGGTCCAGATGGCTTGTCGTGAGACCACGGTGCCGGTGTGTGAGGACACCCACCAGGAGTTCTGGCCGGCGTAGATCCCTTCGTGGTAGATGCTGCCGCTGCTGTCGGGCAGGAACATGATGTCACCGGGCTGCTTCTGGTCAGCGCTGAGGTGCGGCACCGCGGCGTACTGCTCGTTGGTCGTCCGGGGAAGGGTCACCCCGACTTGGCTGAACACGTACTGCACGTAGCCGGAGCAGTCAAAGCCCGCTGGGCTGGTCCCTCCCCACAGATAAGGGTCACCGGCATAGCGGCTGGCGACCAAGACCACCCGGTCGCCTTCTGTGGAGGCGTGCGCCGGCGTCGCGGACACCGCGCCACCAGCGGCGGCGGCCGCGCCGCTGGTGGCCAGCACCATCAGGCGGCCAGCTGTGCGGCTGGGTCGGGCGTGCTTCGGGGCGTGCTTGGCTCGGGTATGCGCGGACACGGCGGGCTCCTCTCCACGCCTACGAGGTGAGCTGTCGGGTTCGGGCGGAGAGACTGCCCGGCCAACCGTCACAGCACGGTCGACTTCACCCCAAGAGGACCAGCCAACCGCTGGACCTCCACAATCGTTGGTTCCCCCGGACCTGCCCGGTCGTGTCTGTTGGCACTGGGCATCCTGGGCAGGATTCGGCGTGACGGCCCCAGCAGCGGCCGGCAGCGGCAGCGCCGCGGAAAGTAGCAGTCCCGCACGAACCTGACCAGCACCGGTAACAGCCAGCTACCCGGTCGTCCACACCACGAGGAACTGCGCACATCTGCTTCCGCGGCTGACCTGATGCCGACCCAGGAGGACGGAGGTGCGTCGTTGGACAGCGAGTCGGCCGCGGTTGGTGGTGCTGCGTCAGGCCGTGGGACGGCGGGTCGCAGGCCTGGTTGCTGGTCGCTGTCGGGGCTTTGCCGGTGGTGGGGTTAGACGGGGAGCCGGCGGAATATGTTGCGGGGTAGGTGGCGTAGGACGGTCAGGACGAGCCGCAGTACGCCAGGTACCCAAACGATCTCGGCGCCGGTGTCCAGCCCGTGCAGGGCGGCGGCGGCGACCTGTTCGGGGGTGGTGGACAGCGGGGCGGCTGGCAGGCCTTGGGTCATCCGGGTATGGACGTAGCCGGGCCGGACCACCAGCACGGTGCCGCCGCTGCCCCGCAGTGCTTCGCCCAGGCCCAGGGCGAAACCGTCCAGAGCGGCTTTGCTCGCGCCGTAGATGTAGTTGGAGCGGCGCACGCGTTCCCCGGCGACGGAGGACAGCACGACGATCGCTCCGTGGCCTTGGCTGCGCAGCTGGTTACCCAGGACGGTGAGGGCGCTGACGGCACCGAGGTAGTTGGTGCGGGTGACGGCCACTGCGCCGGCCGGGTCGCGTTCATCACGGGTCTGGTCACCCAGCACACCGAAGGCCAGGATCGTCACGTCCAGATCACCGTGCCGCGCCACGACCTGTTGCACGACCGCGTGGTGGGTGTGGGGTTGGTCGGCGTCGAAGTCCACGATGTGGACCTGCGCCCCGGCTGCCTGCAACGGCCCGGCAGCGGCTTGCAGAGCACGGTGGTCGCGGCCGGCAAGCACCACGGTCCGGGCGCCCCGAGCAACCAGGGCCGCGGTGATCGCGCCGCCGATCTCGGAGCTGCCGCCCAGCAGCAGGACCGTTGCGGGGCGACCGAGCGCGTCAGTGACCATCAGCAGCCTTCTGTGGGGGTGGCAGCAGTCCCAGGCGCCGGCTCAGGTCCGAACGCAGGACACCACCCGGATCCAGTTCCGCCTGGATGGCCCGCCAACGCTCCAGCGCCGGGTACATCGCGGCCAGCACATCCGGGCGCAGTCGGGCGTCCTTGGTCAGATACACCCGGCCGCCGGCTTCGGCGACC
>JAABVA010004058.1_pt1 | contig 13667 bp, 12 predicted proteins | sample 5560331 | NCBI WGS metagenome assembly JAABVA01 (sample SAMN12812661, study PRJNA571458) | rock metagenome | isolation source: Antarctica rocks | place: Antarctica: Victoria Land, Mt New Zealand sud | collected 2016-01-07 | reverse complement strand
CTCCGGCCACGCGCCGGTCGCCCTGCCCGCCGGCGCCCGAGTGCTGCTGTCCTCCAGCCCCCTCGACCCCGACACGACGCTCCCCCCCGACACCGCGGTGTGGCTCCACCTGCGCATCGACTGACCCCGACCACCGGTGTGCAGACGTTGGTGAGCGCATTTCAGCTGACGCCCTGTGATCGGAGCGCTCACACGACTCGTCCACGTCACGACAACGTCACGCGATGCTGTTCGGGCTTGCCGGTCAGGCGATCGGTGGGTTGACTGTGGCGGCCGAGGGTCCGACCCTCGGGTCAGTCAACCGTGAGCAAGGGAGCTCGTATGCGCCGCCGTTCCTTCCTCTCCACCGCAGGTCTGGGCGCCGTCGGCGTCGCCGCAGCCGCCTGCGGCAGCTCCAAGAGCGCCACCCCGTCCAGCACCGCGGGCTCCACCACCGCCGGCACGTCCAACGGCGGCAGCACGGGCGGCCCTGCCCTCAACGGCACGGGGCCCTTCACCTTCGTCGGGGGCAAGGACAACTCGGGCTTCCTGCCCAAGCAGATCGCCCAGTGGAACAAGGAGAACCCGAGCGAGAAGTGCACGTTCCTGCAGCTGTCGTCCGCAGCGGACGCGCAGCGCCAGTCGATGGTGCAGAACGCTCTCGCGAAGTCCTCCACCTACGGCATCCTCAGCGTCGACGTCGTCTGGACGGCCGAGTTCGCCGCCAACGGCTGGATCCTGCCCCTCGACGAGTCCCAGCTCGAGCTGTCCAACCGCCTCCCGGCCACCGTCACCACCGCCAGGTACTTCAACAAGCTGTACGCGGTCCCCTCGACGTCGGACGGCGGGTTGCTCTACTACCGCAAGGACCTCCTGGAGGCAGCCGGCGTCTCGGCACCGCCGACGACGTATGCCGAGCTCATCTCGGCCTACGACAAGGCGAAGGCCAAGACGCCGGGGCTGCAGGGCTACGCCGGGCAGTTCCAGAAGTACGAGGGGCTGACGTGCAACTTCTCGGAGGTCATCAACTCCTCCGGTGGCACGATCCTCGACCCCTCGGGCAAGCCGAATGTCAACACCGCCGCGGCCGCCAAGGGACTGTCGTTCCTGACCGATGGCTTCAAGCAGGGGTACATCCCGAAGGCGGCGCTGACCTTCCAGGAGGAGGACAGCCGCAACGCCTTCCAGTCGGGCAAGCTGCTGTTCCTGCGCAACTGGTCCTACGTCTACGCCCTGGCGAGTGCGACCGACGGCTCGTCGAAGGTGGCGGGCAAGTTCGGTGCGGTGCCGCTGCCCGGTCTGGACGGCCCGGGCGTGTCCACCCTTGGCGGGCACAACCTCGCGGTCAGCTCCTACTGCAAGAACAAGGCGTCGGCGATCAAGTTCGCCAAGTTTTTCTGCTCGGTGGACCAGCAGAAGGCGAACATGATCGCGACGACGAGTGCGCCGACGGTCGCCGAGCTGTACACCGACCCGGCACTGGTCAAGAAGTTCCCGTTCCTCCCGATCCTCAAGTCGGCGATCGAGAAGGCCAAGAAGCGGCCGGAGGCGGTCAACTACAACGACGTGACGACGGCACTCCAGAACGCGGCCTACTCGGCGCTGCAGGGCACCGAGTCCCCGACCGCCGCGCTGTCCCAGCTCCAGGGGACCCTGTCCTCGGCGCTCGCCAAGAAGTGAGCTGAGCTCCCCCGCCCATCGGTGCGTCCCGTCCACACGGGAGGCAGCGGTGGGCGGGCTGGCACGTCCGGACCACCTCCGGACCACCCCCACGTCCCCGCCTGACCCACTGCCTCATCGAGGAGAGCCATGGCCACTGCCACCATCGGCAGCCCGCAGGCCCGCGCACGCAGCCGCAAGTCATCGATCAACCAGGGCAGCGGCCGACTGGCCGCGATGCTCATCTCCCCGACCTTCCTGGTCCTGCTGCTCGTCGTTGCCTACCCGATCGTGTCGTCCTTCCGGCTGGCGTTCACGGTGACCCACAACGGGGTCAACCCGATGACCGGACTGATCGACAACAGCAGCTCGGTCGGTCTCGGGAACTTCACGCACATCTTCTCGAGCACCGGTGGGGCGGGCTCGGTGACCTTCACCCGCTCGCTGATCAACACGACCACCTTCACCCTCGCCGGGACGATCCTCGAGACGCTGATCGGCATCGCGATGGCGCTGATCATGGCCAAGGCGTTCGCCGGGAGGTCGCTGGTCCGGGCCGCGATCCTGGTGCCGTGGGCGGTTCCCACCGCCATCTCCGGGCTGCTCTGGCGCTGGATCTTCCAGCCGACCGGCATCGCCAACACGGTCCTGAACCACCAGGTGCTCTGGGGCACCGACGGCATCCAGTCATGGGCGTCGGTGGTCATCGCCGACACGTGGAAGACGGCCCCCTTCATCGGGCTGCTCGTCCTGGCGGGCCTCCAGGTCATCCCCGCCGAGGTCTACGAGGCCGCCAAGGTGGACGGGATCTCGACCTGGCAGACGTTCCTGCGCATCACCCTCCCGCTGGTCAAGCCGGCGCTGGTGGTGGCCGTCCTGTTCCGGCTGCTGGACAACCTCCGCATGTTCGACCTCCCCTACGTCCTCACCCAGCTGGGCAAGACCTCGACGAGCACGGTGTCGATGCTGGCCTTCCAGGAGGCCATCCAGAACAACCGCTTCGGCTCGGCCGCGGCGTACTCGATCGTCCTCTTCGTCTACATCGCCGTCGTCGCGTTCGTCTTCGTCAGGGTGCTCGGTGCCGACCTCGTCGGTGCCCGCACCGGGAAGAAGTAGGAGCTCCCATGGTCACCGTCAACCCCACCGCGAGCGCGGGCACCGGGGCGTTCTCGCGTGCCACCTCCACGGACGCGATGCGGGTCCGTGCCCGGCGCCGGGGCACGATCGGCAAGGTCGGCGTCTACATCGGGATCGCCGCGATCGTCGTCTACTGCCTCGCGCCCTTCTACTGGATGATCGTCTCCAGCCTCCGGCGGACGAACGACCTGTTCTCCTCGAACATCCTCCCGGCGCCCCTGTCACTCGACGGGTACCGCGCGGCGTTCGCGTCGGGCAACGGGTTCCTCAAGAGCCTGCTCAACAGCCTCGTGGTCGCGGGGATCACGACGATCGTGGCGCTGCTCATCGCGATCGCCACCGCGTACGCCCTCGCCCGCCTGCAGTTCCGCGCCAAGAACATCGTGATGGCGATCATCATCGCCACCTCGATGTTCCCCGGGATCACGCTGGTGGTGCCGCTGTTCAAGCTGTTCACGAACATCGGCTGGATCAACACCTACCAGGCGATGATCGTGCCGGACCTGTCGTTCATCCTGCCGCTCGCGGTGTTCAACCTGACCTCCTTCTTCCGCCAGATGCCGTTCGAGCTGGAGGAGTCGGCGAAGATGGACGGTTGCACGCCGCTGCAGGCCTTCCGTCGGGTGATCCTCCCGCTGGCGGCCCCCGGGGTGTTCACCACCGCGATCATCGTGTTCATCGGCGCCTGGAACGAGTTCATCATCGCGACCTCGATGGTGAACAACAAGAACAAGGAGGTCGCGACGGTCATCGTGTCGCAGTTCTCCGGCAACTCCGGCTACCAGGTCCCCTTCGGTGCGCAGATGTCGGCCGGCGTCATCGTCACCATCCCGCTGGTCATCATGGTGCTGCTCTTCCAGCGCCGGATCGTGGCCGCCCTGACCGCCGGTGGGGTCAAGTAGGGCCCTGCACGACAGGGCTGGCCTGATCCGCCCACCCAGTACCGCCCAGCGGTCCGGCACCTCCTGCGAGGTGTCGGACCGCTGTGTACTGTCAGTCGGCCGAACGGTCAGTCCGGTCCTGGCAGGCTCGGCGGCCCGAGGGGCCAGCAGGCGGGTCGGTCAGGAACCGGGTCAGTCAGGAACCGGGTCAGTCAGGAACCGGGGACTCCAGGTAGCTCGTGAACAGATCACGCTCGGTGGCGTCGATTGCCCGGGGTCGGCGTCCGGTGAGATCCCAGGCGACGACCACACACAGACCTCGCGCATAGGGCCCCGCGACGTCCGTCCCGGCCGGGCCGGCACCCGTCGGGTCGAGCACCTCGGTCGCCAGGTGGACCGAGGACCGGCCGAGGCGGGTCACCCAGAGCGACACGTCCACGTCTCCGCTGCGCTGCTCGAGCGGGCGGAGGTAGTCGACCTCCTGGCGGGCGACCACGGTCGCCGAGTCGAACACGCCGCGCTCGGGGAACCGCTCGAGGGCGAAGGCGATGCGCGCCTCCTGGAACAGCTCGAGCACGCGCACGTTGTTCAGGTGGCGGAACGCGTCGAAGTCCGACCACCGGAGCTGACAGCGGTGGCGGAAGCGCACCGGAGCCGACCGCTCAGCCGCGGGTGAGACGTCGGTGGGTCAGCCGGTGCGGCCGAGCCGCCTCGGCGCCCAGCCTCTCCACCTTGTTCTCCTCGTAGCCGGCGAAGTTGCCCTCGAACCAGTACCAGCTCGCCGGGTCGTCGTCGGTGCCCTCGTAGGCCAGGATGTGGGTGGCCACCCGGTCGAGGAACCACCGGTCGTGGGAGATCACCACCGCGCAGCCGGGGAACTGCAGCAGGGCGTCCTCCAGGCTGGACAGCGTCTCGACGTCGAGGTCGTTGGTCGGCTCGTCGAGGAGCAGCAGGTTGCCGCCGAGCTTGAGCGTCAGCGCGAGGTTCAGCCGGTTGCGCTCGCCGCCGGACAGGACGCCCGAGGGCTTCTGCTGGTCCGGTCCCTTGAAGCCGAATGCGGAGACGTAGGCGCGGCTGGGCATCTCGACCTGGCCGACGCGGATGTGGTCGAGGCCGTCGGAGACCAGCTGCCAGACCGACTTCTTCGGGTCCAGCCCCGACCGGTCCTGGTCGACGTAGGAGATCGACACCGTCTCCCCCACCCGGAGCGTGCCCGCGTCGACCGGCTCGAGCCCGACGATGGTCTTGAACAGCGTCGTCTTCCCGACGCCGTTCGGCCCGATGATCCCGACGATGCCGTTGCGCGGCAGCGAGAACGACAGGCCGTCGATGAGGACGCGGTCGTCGAAGCCCTTCCGCAGCCTGTCCGCCTCGATGACGATCGTCCCGAGACGCGGCCCCGGCGGGATCTGGATCGAGTCGAAGTCGAGCTTGCGGGTGCGGTCGGCCTCCGCTGCCATCTCCTCGTAGCGGTTCAGGCGCGCCCGGGACTTCGCCTGGCGGGCCCGCGCGCTCTGGCGGACCCACTCCAGCTCGTCGGCGAGCCGCTTGGCCATCTTGGCGTCCTTCTTGCCCTGGACCTCCAGGCGCTGGGCCTTCTTCTCCAGGTAGGTGGAGTAGTTGCCCTCGTAGGGGTACGCCCGGCCGCGGTCCAGCTCGAGGATCCACTGGGCCACGTTGTCCAGGAAGTACCGGTCGTGGGTCACCGCCAGCACGGCCCCGTGGTAGGCGGCGAGATGCTGCTCGAGCCACTGGACGCTCTCCGCGTCGAGGTGGTTGGTGGGCTCGTCGAGCAGCAGCAGGTCCGGCTTGGACAGCAGCAGCCGGCACAGCGCGACCCGCCGCCGCTCCCCACCGGAGAGGATGTCGACCGGCGAGTCCGGCGGCGGGCACTGCAGGGCGTCCATCGCCTGCTCGAGCTGGACGTCGAGATCCCAGGCGTCGGCGTGGTCGATCTGCTCCTGGAGCTTGCCCATCTCGGTCATGAGCTCGTCGGAGTAGTCGACCGCCATCTTCTCGGCGATCTCGTTGTACCGGTCGAGCTTGGCCTTGACCGGCCCGACACCCTCCTCGACGTTGCCGAGGACGGTCTTCGCCTCGTTGAGCACCGGCTCCTGCGCGAGCAGACCCACCGTGAAGCCCGCGGCGAGGCGGGCTTCTCCGTTGGAGGGCTGGTCGAGGCCGGCCATGATCTTCAGAACGGTCGACTTCCCGGCCCCGTTCGGGCCGACCACCCCGATCTTCGCGCCCGGGTAGAACGCGATCGTCACGTCGTCGAGGATGACCTTCTCCCCGTGCGCCTTGCGCGCGTTGTGCATGGTGTAGATGTATTCGGCCACCCGACCAGCGTAGGGCGCCGCCCGCGCCCCGCCCCGACGCCGCCGCTCACCCCAGCGCCGGGACTGCCGTGCCCGGGTGCGTCCGGGCGGCGGGAGCCGGGGCTTCGACCTCGGTGTCGGCCCACGGGTCCGACCCGGCCGCTCCGGCCGGCGACCCGGCCGGCGTCGCCCCACCGACTCCGCCGTCAGGGCCGCCGGGAGCCGGCTCGCCGTACTCCCCGCCTGCTGTCGCGCCGCTGCGGGGCACCCGGTGGAACACCGTCCGGCCGCGACTCAGGTCGGGCCCCACCGTGATCGCGTCGATCTCCAGGCTCTCCCCCGAGCGGCCGTCCTTCTCCCAGGAGGTGCTCCGCAGTCGCCCGTGGACCACCACCGGATCGCCCTTGGCCACCGAGGACGCCACGTTCTCCGCGAGCGCCCGCCAGGTGGTGACCCGGTACCAGGTCGTCGAGGCGTCGATCCAGGCGCCGGTGGCGCGGTCCTGGCGCCGGGGGTGCTCGCGAGCCGGAAGCTCGCGAGCGGCGCACCCTGTGGGGTCACCACCTGGCGGACGTCGGACCCGACGTTGCCTGTCACGGTCACCACGGTCTCGTTCACGGCTGTCTCCTCGTCCGGCCCGGTGGATCCGGAGCCCGCGCCGGTGGCGGTGCCCCGAACAGCACGCTGGTCGACCGGCGGCCGATCGCGGGAGTCCCGGTACCGGGGATGTGGACCGTGTCCCGCGCCGGGGGTGCCGGCGGTGTGCACCCGTCCCGGGTGTCACGCCGGAGCTGGGCGGTGCCGACCTGGCCCGCGTCGGTCAAGATGGTGTGGAGCCCCCGTAGCTCAGCTGGACAGAGCAGCAGCCTTCTAATCTGCGGGTCGCCCGTTCGAGTCGGGCCGGGGGCACCCGGGCCGTCGGCGGTCGGTTGGAGCGGGTCGGCGGGTCGGTTCGAGCGGGTCGGCGGATCGGCGGATCGGCGGATCGGCTGCAGCAGGTCGGGCCGCGGGACGTTCTCGCCCGGTGCTTCCGGCACCGCCTGGCGCAGCGGTCACCCGTCAGTCGTCACTCGCGATTCGTCAGTCGAGAGTTGTCGGACCACGGACTGTCACCGCCGCCCGGACGCCGAGTCCCACCGCCAGGACCAGCGCGAGTGCCAGCCACACGTAGAGGTCGCCGACCAGGTGCTGCCACGGCGTCCAGTGCCGTTCCCGGTCCGCCGTGTACGGCACCTTCCACTGCGGGCCGACCCAGAGGGCCACCGCGAGGGCCGTCCCGGCCACGCGGACGGCCGGCGCCACCCGCTCGCAGACCGCGCCGAGCACCGCGGGCAGCGCCCAGACCCAGTGGTGCGACCAGGAGATGGGCGAGACGAGCAGCGCGAGCAGCCCGCACACCCCGAGGGCGAGCACCCGGGCGCCGTGCCGGTCCGCGCGCCGGATCGCCCAGACCGCCAGCACGCCGGCGCCGGCACTGGTCAGCACCCACCCGAGCGTCGCCCCGGGCCCAGGGCCGAGCAGCCGCGCCACCACCCCGCGCAGCGACTGGTTCGAGGTGTACCAGACCGGTCCGACCCGGTCGGATGCGACGAGAGAGGTCCAGAAGCGCCGCGAGCTCCCCGGCGCGGCGAGCACCGCGAGCAGCGACGCGCCGAGGGCGGTGAGCAGCTGGCGAGCGGCCGGTCCGCGTTGACGGGTGAGCAGGTAGTACACGAGGAAGACCGCCGGTGTGAGCTTCACCGCTGTCGCCAGGCCGGTCAGCACCCCGCGGTACCGGCTGGGCACGACCAGCGCGTCGAGGACGACGGCTGCGCACAAGACGACGTTGACCTGCCCGAACCCGACCGTCGCCGTCACCGGCTCGAGGCGCATGGCGAGCGCTGCCGACCCGAGTCCGACCGCGGCGGCGGTGAGGCGACTCGCACCTGCGGGACGCAGCGCCGCCCACGCGCACACCGTCGACATCGCGATCACGAGCAGGGCATCGACGAACGTCAGCACGGCGGCGGCCTGGCGCACCGTCCCCAGCGCGGTGACCGCGAGCGCCAGGACACCGAAGGGCGGGTAGGTGAAGGGCAGCCGGACGTCGGTGAAGGTGGCGCTGTAGAGCGGCCGAGCACCCAGGTAGGCGTGCACGCCGGCGCGGTAGACCTGCAGGTCCAGGAACGTGTAGCGGCCCTGCTGGCCGAGGACCGGCCCGAGCAGGTGCCAGGTCTCGTAGCCGGCCGACGCCGCGGCCAGCACGGTGACGAGGACCGCGACCCGGCCGACGCGGCGCCCCCCGGGCAGGTTCTCGGCGACCGGGACGCCGTCGCCAGACGCCGTCCGAACCGACCGGGACGCCGGCGTGCCCTCACCCATGTGGTGACCCCCGTCCGGTCCGCGGTGTGGTGCCGGCTCGACGCCGCGGCTCCGGGCGTCGCACCGCGGGAGCCGGCAGGCGGGCCCCGGCAGGCTTCACCCCGAGAGCCCTACCCGACAGCGCCCTACCCGACAGAACCCGACCCGAGAGGCCCACCCCGGCAGCTTCACACCGGGAGCCCACCCCGACAGCCCCCAGCCCACAGGGAGGCGGCCGCCGGTCATGCTCGCACGTCACCACCTCCCCGACGGGTGGCCGGGTGGACTCCGAGCCAGGTGGGAGGCCGTCACCTAGAGTGCAGTCCGTGTCCGATCGTCTCGTCTGGGTCGACTGCGAGATGACCGGTCTGGACCTGTCGCAGGACGCCCTGATCGAGGTGGCCGTCCTCGTCACCGACAGCGATCTGAACGTCCTGGGCGACGGGGTGAACATCGTGGTCAAGCCGCCGGCTGCGGCTCTGGAGACGATGCCCGAAGTCGTGCGGACGATGCACACGGAGTCCGGGCTGCTCGACCGTCTCGACGACGGGGTCACCCTCGCCGAAGCGACGGACCAGGCGGTGGCCTACCTTCGTGAGCACGTCCGCGAAGGGGTCCGCCCGCCCCTGGCCGGCAATTCCGTCGGGACCGACCGGATGTTCCTCGAACGCGACATGCCCCAGCTGACGAGCCTGCTGCACTACCGGATCGTCGACGTGTCGAGCCTCAAGGAGCTCGCTCGGCGCTGGTTCCCGCGGGTCTACTACGCGAGTCCCCCCAAACGCGGCGGTCACCGGGCCCTCGGCGACATCAAGGACTCGGTCGACGAGCTGCGCTACTACCGGGCGACGCTGTTCACCCCGGCACCCGGACCGGACACCGACAGCTGCCGTGCCGCCGCCGGCGCGATCAGCGACCGGCGGTCTGCCTCCGACGGGCTCGAGGGCCATGACGGGCTCGAGGTCAGCGACGGGCACGAGGTGGAGGACGTCCACGAGGGACCCGACAGCCCGGAGCGCCACGAGGAGGGCGACGTCCACGGGCCCGTCGGCGTCCCCGCGGCAGACCCGCACGACGGCGGCGCCGGCGGGGGCCCCGACGGTCGCTAGACTCGGTGCGGGTTCCCGGTGGTCGGCGCTGGCTGTGGTGGGTGTAGCTCAGCTGGTAGAGCACTCGGTTGTGGTCCGAGTGGTCGCGGGTTCGAGTCCCGTCATCCACCCCACCGCCGACCAGGACCGCGACCCCGTTCGCACGTGACGGCGATCGCGATGGTCGCCGAGCACGCAGCGTCCGCGCCGGGCGTTTGGTCGCTCGCCATCCCCAGGCCCAGGGCTCCCACGGATCCAGGCGGCGGGCCGTCCGGCGGCCGAGCGCCCGTGACCCGCGTAGCGACCGGTGCTCACTGCGCGTGCGGCGGCCTCGGTCCCAGGACGGCGCCGTCGAGCAGGAACGGGGCCCGCTGCCACGAGCTCCGCTCCGATCCCCGGACGTCCCACCGTGCCGTCCACGAGTCGGCCCGCGCGGCGTCGGTCAGCTCGAAGCCGAGCTGGCGAGCCCGCTCGGCGAAGAACCGGGCCCACGGCGAGTCAGCGCCGAGGCCCGCGACGCAGCGGGCGCAGAGCCCGTGCGCATCGCGCACGGCCTCGGCGAGTCGGGTGTCGGCCGCGACCAGCTGGAGGAGCTGCAGCTCCCGGTCGACGGCCTGCGCGGAGTAGGAGCACACCAGGCACGACATCCGCGGTCCGAACGAGGCGGCGAGCGCCCGCAGGCGCGCCGCGGCCGGGATCCGGTCGCGCGACGCTGTCGCGGCGACGGACGACCGGGCGGCGCTCTCCAGGTCCAGCCCGGTCTCGCGCCAGCGCGCAGCGGCGAGGCGGACGACCGTCGCCACCGGCCCGGACAGCCACGCGCCGCCGCCGTCGGCCACGACCAGGTCCGACAGGTGCACCGCACAGATCCCGGCGAGCTGCTCGCGCATCCCTCGCGCATCGGGACGCTCCTGGTCCCCACCGCCCCCGGCCCGACCGGCGAGCCAGTCGAGCAGCCGCCAGGTGGCTCTGTCGCGGGCTGCGCACAGGGGGCAGCAGGGCTGGTCGGTCAGGTGGGCCACGCGGGCGGCGAAGGACGCCCGGCGGGCGGCGGCCGCGGCCTCCAGCACGACCGGTCCATGACGGTCCCGGACGGCGGCACGGGCCGGCGCGTCGTCGTCGCCGCCGGTGAGCACCGCGACCGCCTCCTCCGGCGGCACGGCGAGAGCGGCGGCCAGCCGACCGGCCACCAGACGGGTCGCGCCGGGGCTCGCGGTCACGATCAGCTGCCGGGCATGGGTGACACACAGACCCGGGCCGGCGCGGTAGGCAGCGGCGACCTCCGCCGCGGCCGCACCGGGGCGCACCGCCTCGTCGAGCACCCGCAGGGTGTCGCGGACGCGGTCGGCGACCGACCAGCACACCGGGCACGGCGCCTGGAGCGGCGCGCGCCGGTGCCGACGTCGTGGTGCCAGCCGGTGCAGCCGGTGGCCGGGGTCCATGGACCAGCGGCCGGGCTGTCGTCCCCGGAGCAGGTCGGCGATGAGGTCGTCGAAGACCCCACGCGCCAGCCAGGGAGCGGCGGTGGACGCCAGCAGTCTCCTGGTGTGCGGGGGGCACAGGCCGCCGGCGGCCCGGATGCGCGATCGGACGCCCTCGTCGTGGTTGGTCTCGGTCTCCAAAAAGAAGAACCACCGGCGGGTCTCGGCATCCGCTGCGGCGCAGGCGACGCAGCCCAGGTGGGTCGTGACGGCCCGCGACGGGAGGAACTGCACGCCGCGCGGGGAGGCGCTGCGGGCCGACGTCGACTCGTCGGTGGGGTCCGACGCGGCCTCCTGCAACGCGTCCAGCAGGCCGCCGCGCGTCCGGCTGCTCAGCGCGTGCCCACCTCGGCCGAAGGACCGGATCGGCTCCAGGGTCCCGGCGTAGCGCCGGACCGCATCGGTCGTCGTCGTGGTGGCCCCCCGTCCGCGGCGCCGTCACCGGCGACACAGCCAGTATCGGCGCGACGCCGATCGGCGGGGCGGCCGACGGGTGGCGGCCCTGGGCAGCACCGCCGCGGCGTGCGAGCCTGGTGTCGTGTCCCCGTCCCTCGCAGCCGCCGCGGACCCGGTGACCGGGCTGAGCAGCACCTGGCAGTACCTGCCGCTGTGTGCCGGCCTCACCGTCCTCGGCCTGCTGGTCGCGCTGCTGGTCTTCCGCCGTCGGGGGCTGCGGGCGGCGACCCGGGTGCTCGCCTGGGCGCTGCTCCCGCTCGGGCTCGGCCTCGTCGGCGCCGCGAAGGCGATCTGGCAGATCGTCCAGGCGCTGGTGTCGATGGTGTGGCACGTCACCTTCTCGGTCTCCGGCGCCGTGGGCGCCGGCCTGCTCGCGCTGAGCGTCGTCCTGTTCGTGGTGACGGGTGCGGTCGGGAGCCGGCGGCTGCGACGGGCGAACCGGGAACCGCAGGCTGTCCCCGGCGCTCCGGGGACGCTGGCCGGGACGCGCCACCCGACCGCCTCCGGCAAGGCCCTGACCGGCAGCGCTGTGACCGGCAGCGCTGTGACCGGCAGCGCTGTGACCGGGAGTGCTGTGACCGGGAGTGCTGTGACCGGGAGTGCTGTGACCGGGAGTGCTGTGACCGGGTCGCGCGCTCCGGTGGACGAGCGCACCCCGCCCGCCGCGGCGCCCACCCGCGCGAAGGGGACTGCCCGAGGCGCACCGGACGATCCGGACATGGCGGAGGTCGAGTCGATCCTGCGTCAGCGTGGCATCAGCTGACCCGGACACCGCGGCGGTGGCCGCCCGATCAGTGTTGCTAGGGTCGGAACCCTCGCGCCGCTAGCTCAACTGGCAGAGCAGCTGACTCTTAATCAGCGGGTTGGGGGTTCAAGTCCCTCGCGGCGCACCCTTCTCCACCATCCTGGTGACCCACCATCCTGGTGACCCACCGTCCCGATGACCCACCGTCCCGATGACCCACCGTCCCGATGACCCACCGTCCCGATGACCCACCGTCCCGATGACCCACCGTCCCGATGACCCACCGTCCCGATGACCCACCGTCCCGATGACCCACCGTCCTGGCGACCTCACCGTCCTGGCGACGACTGGACGCGGGCCGACGACACGGCCTGAGCGTGCGTGCGGACGTGCGCAACGCCACCCTCCCGGGCCGGCACACCCGCTCCGGCGGTGACTCCTGCGAGATCGGAGGCCCCCAATCCGATGCCACCGCCGGCCGCCCGGTGGGACATGAGCTGCATGGTCGCTCCGTGAGCTCCCCAGCTGGCGGCGAGACACGTGAGAGCCGCCCGCAGGTCACCGGCACCGCTGTCGACGGCCACCTCCGACACGTCGGACGCGTCTCCTGCGGCGTCGCTTCGGACGACCACTCCGACGGCCTCTCCGACGATGGCCCGGACCTCGAGCGCTTCGGGCCCTGGAGGATGGGGGGCCTGGACCAGCCGCACGCACTCGACCGGTCGTCCGACGACCGCCGCGACCGAGCGGAGGACCCACTCCCGGGCCAGCGGGGACAGCACCGCCGCCGAGGTGTCGATCGCGGCGCGGGCCGTGGCCCGGCGGGCGTCGGAGAGGTACAGGCCCTCGTTGGCCGCCACCACCCGGCGGTGGTCGGCGTGCGCCTGCGCCACGGCCTCGGCGAGGACGTCGTCGGGCAGCTCGGCAGGAGACGTCACCGGGCCACGGTAGGGACCGGCCGGTCGGTCGGCTCGTCGACCCCCGGCCGGAGCGTCGACGCAGCAGCGACGGGCTGACACGAGGGACACCACCACGTCTCCCGGTCACCAGCGGCCTCGGCCGCCGTGTGTACCCGCGCCGGCCGTCCGGCCACCGGCTCCCCCGCCACCGGCCGGAAGGCGACCGGTGTCCGGCACCGCAGGCACGGCCGACCCGCCCGGCCGTACACCCAGTGCGTGTGTCCGGGGCGCGGGTCCCCCGTCGTGACCATCACCCCGGTCCGCAGACCGGACAGCAGCAGTCGCTGGAGCAGGTCGACGAGGGCGTCCAGGGCCACGTGGGCGGCCGGTGTCCACGGGTACACACCGCGAAGGAAGAGGGCCTCGACCGTCCACAGGTTCCCGGCACCGGCGACGTTGCGCTGGTCGAGGACCGCCGCGACGATCGGCCGGCCCGGGTCGCGAGCGAGGCGGGACACCGCCAGCTGCCGGTCGAAGTCGCTGCCCAGCAGGTCCGGACCTAGGGCGTGTCTCCCTATCGGTGGGCTGGGCTGCTGAGACGGTTGCTGGGTGACCCGGGACGCGGTGCTGAGTGATCAGGTGTGGGCTCGGATCGAGCCGTTGCTGCCGTCTTCGGAGGGCCGG
>JAABVA010004057.1_pt1 | contig 13668 bp, 7 predicted proteins | sample 5560331 | NCBI WGS metagenome assembly JAABVA01 (sample SAMN12812661, study PRJNA571458) | rock metagenome | isolation source: Antarctica rocks | place: Antarctica: Victoria Land, Mt New Zealand sud | collected 2016-01-07 | reverse complement strand
GGCGAGATCATTGCGGCGTGCGGGAATGAGTGCGCCGATCCCGCCGATCTGCATGCCGATGGAGCCGAGGTTGGCGAAGCCGCAGAGGGCGAAGGTGGCAATGGAGAAGGTGCGTGGTGTGAGGGTTTGCTTGATGGCGCCGAGTTGGGTGAAGGCAATGAACTCATTGAGGACGGTTCGGGTGCCGAGGAGGTTGCCGATGACGGGGGCCTCGTGCCAGGGGATGCCGATGAGCCAGGCGACGGGGGCTCCGACGACGCCGAGGACGGCGTTTAGCGAGTGAGGGAAGGGGATGTGGCCGTGGGCCCAGAGGAGGTTCGAGATGCCGAGCATGATGGCGTTGACAAGGCCGACGAGGGCTAGGAAGCTGATGAGCATGATGGCGACGTTGAAGGCGAGTTGGCCGCCGTCGATGGTGCCCCGGGCGATGGCGGAGAGGAGGTTTTCGTTGCGATGATCTTCGCCGGGTGGCATGTGGACGGTGCCGGCGGTGGCGGGGGGTTCGGTTTCGGGGACGAGCATCTTGGCGACGAGAATGGTTCCCGGGGCGGTCATGATGACGGCGGAGAGGAGGTCCTGGGCGTTGATGCCGAAGGAGATGTAGGCGGCCATGATGCCGCCCGAGACGTGGGCCATGCCGGAGGTCATGATGGTCATGAGCTCGGAGTTGGTGGCTCCGTTGAGGAAAGGGCGAATGGTGAGCGGGGCTTCGGTCTGGCCCATGAAGATGCTGGCGGCGACGGTGGTGCTTTCGGCGCCGCTGGTGCCCATGGTGCGCTGCATGATCCAGGCGACGATGCGGATGACGCGCTGCATGAGGCCGATGTGGTAGAGCACGGCGAAAAATGCGGAGACGAAGATGATGGTGGGGAGGACGGCGAAGGCGAGGACGGCGAGGGGGTTGCCGGGGGTGCCGAGGGGGCCGAAGACGAGCGAGGAGCCGTCGACGGAGTGGGCGAGGAGCGAGGTGACGAACTGGGCGCCGGCGTGGAGGAGGGTCTGGCCGAAGGTCCACTTGATGACGAGGAAGGCGAAGAGGATCTGGAGGCCGAGGCCCCAGGCGACAGTGCGCCAGCGGATGGCGCGGCGGTTGGTGGAGAGAGCGTAGCTGAGCGCGAGGAAGGTGACGAGGCCGAGGAGGCCGGTGAGTCGGGGCAAAGGCTATGCTCCTGCGGTGGATAAATGTTTGGTGGTGTGGGAAGTGTACTGGATGGGTTTGGGCTGGGCTGCGGCTGGCGGGGTTCGAGGGCGGTGCGAGTGCTCGGTTGTGGCGATTGCGTCGGTGGTATGGCCCCCCGTACTTAAGTACTAAAGTCTTCGAAAAAGAGACTTTAGGTCTGGACTTTGGTGGTTAGAGGTTCCGGTTTAAATACGACGATCCGGCGGGCCGCCGGATCGTCGTGTGTCTTTGCCTGATGGATTTATTGTATCGGGGGTGTCAAGGGTTGGTGTAGTCGGGTGCTACCAGTTATGGTAAACGCCGCCGTCACGATCTCCGTCTTTCAACTGGATGACGGCGTTCGGAAGGAGGCCCCCCTGGTCTGTATAGACAACGGGGCAGTTGAGCACGATGCGGGTCTTGGCTACGGAGACGAGGCCCTTGCCTTCCGCGTCTTTTACCTCGGCTTCGGATTTAAGTGTCCTCTGCTTCACCTTGTCTTTCCAGGTGACGTTCGAGACCTGCCAGAGCGGTGAGTAACTTGTGTCGCGATTGTCAGGACCGACCGGCTTTGGCTCGGAGGGAAGGATGTTGTACTGGTCTTTTTGTGTGCTGTTGGTGAAGACGTAGATGTCATCGACTGCGCCGTTGGGAGCGTCAATGGCGTTGGCGAGCTGGGGCACGAAGTTGATCTTCTGCGCGGCGGCGACGGAAGGATCGGAGGCCTCGGTCTGGATATAGAGATCCTTTTTACCGTCGTGCCAGCAGATCACGAGTGGAAGTGTGACCTTGGGATTCTCCTCATAGGAGATGACGCCCTGGGGGATCTTAACCTGCTGTGCCCTGGCGAGTGATGGCGTCCCCAGCATAGCAACGGCGGAGACGGCGAAGAGGACGGACTTCGTGGAGGTGATCCATGGCTTCATTCGAAACTCCCTGGCGGCGACCTGGAGCGGTCGCGACCAGCGATGAGACTGCGGAGGCGTCGTCAGGTTACAGGTTTTCTGCGGAATGTTTGAACGCGGAAAGGTGAGCTACGGTCCGCTGAGCTGAGCGAAGTTCCTGAGCGCGATCGGGTGCGGATTCCCTGGAGCTGAGGACTTCGACGACGAGCGGGATCGGGATCGGTGGATCGGCGGCGATATGGAGGGTTCGGCGGAGCATGTCGAAGGATTCGTCGAGGAGGCTGGGGTCTTCGGCGAAGAGGGTGACAAGGGGCTGGCCGGCCTGGAGGAGGTCGCCGAGTTTGGCGTGCATTTCGATGCCGGCGTGGGCGCTGACGGGGGCTCCGGGAGTGGTGCGGCCGGCGCCGAGGCGCTGGACGGCCCAGCCGACTTCGGTGCAGTCCATGCTGTGGAGGAAGCCGGTTTGCGGGGCGGTGAGGGTGCGGGTAGCGGCGGGCTGGTGGAAGGCGGCGGGGTCCTCAAAGACGGAGATGTCGCCGCCCTGGGCCTGGATGATTTGTAACCAGGACTGGTAGGCTTTGCCGGAGCGGAGGAGGTCGTCGGAGAGGAGGGCGCCGGCCTCGGGAGTTTCGGCTTGGCCGGCGAGGTGCAGCATGTGGCCGGAGAGGATGTTGGTGAGCTCGATGAGATCAGCGGAGAGCGGGTGGCGGCGGGCCGGATCGGGACCGGCACGGAGGATGTCGACGCACTCCTGGACCTCAATCCAGTTGCCGGCGAAGCGGCCGAGGGGTTGGTCCATGGAGGTGAGGAGGGCGACGGTGCGGGTGCCGGCGGCCTCGCCGGTTTGGACCATGAGGCGGGCGAGGTGGCGGGCTTCGTCGGGGGTGCGGAGAAAGGCCCCGGAGCCCGTCTTGACGTCGAGGACGAGGCCGTGGAGCGATTCGGCGAGCTTTTTGCTCATGATGCTGGCGGTGATAAGAAAGGGGGACTCGACGGTGGAGGTGTGGTCGCGGAGGGCGTAGAGGATGCGGTCTGCGGGGACGAGGTTGGGGGTCTGGCCGATGAGGGCGGCGCCCGAGGTGCGGAGGGTGTCGAGGAGCTGCGGGAGGGAGAGCTGCGTGTTGAAGCCTGGGATGGTCTCGAGCTTGTCGAGAGTTCCGCCGGTGTGACCGAGCGAACGGCCGGAGATCATGGGGACGCAGATGCCGGGGATGCCGCCTGGCGTTGGGGAGGCAAGGCCGGCTGCGGCGAGGATGGGTGCGATCAGGAGGGAGGTCTTGTCACCGACGCCGCCGGTGGAGTGTTTGTCGACGAGGAAGACGGGCCCGGAGGTTTGGAGGGGGGCGGGGTCCAGGGTTTCGCCCGAGAAGCGCATGGCCTCTGTGAGGGCGTGGAGCTCGGCGGGGGTGAGGCCGCGGAGGAAGACGGCCATGAGGAAGGCGGCGATCTGGGCGTCGGAGATTTCGTGAGTGACAACGGCGCGGACGAGGGCGTTGATCTGGGCGGGGGAGAGTTCGAGGCCGTCGCGTTTGCGGCGGATGATGTCCTGGGGGTGGAAGGTGTCGGGCATATCGGGCATGTGAAAGGTTCTCGGTCTTTTGTTGACCGGTGTCAGGTCTCAGGGGATCAGGGAGAAGCTGTGGGGGAGGAGATCCGAGAGGAGTTGCTGCTCGGTTTGGGCGTTGGGACCGGGGTAGAGCACGAGGGTTTCGGGGAGGGCGAACTCGTGGAGGGTTTGGCGGCAGGCGCCGCAGGGCTGGGAGGCGGCGTGGTTGAGGTTGGCGACAGCGACGGCGAGGATACGGACCTGGGAGCCGTGCCGGGCGACGGCGGCGGCGACGGCGGACTGTTCGGCGCAGGTGGTAAGGCGGAAGGAGGCGTTTTCGACGTTGCAGCCGGTGATGGGGGCGTCCTGATGCGGGTGCGCGAGGAGGAGAGCGGCGCCTACGCGAAAGTGGCTGTAGGGGGCGTGGGCGTTTTGGGCTACGGCGGTGGCGGACTGGAGGAGATGCCGGAGTTGGGCTTCGGTCGGGGCGGTGTTCATGCTGAGTTGGAGGCTACTTGGGTGGGGGCGCGGCTGCAAGTGGGGTGGGTGGTGTGTGCGACCGTCGCGGCGTGAGATCGGTCGAGGTCCCTATGTCGCTGCGCGTCCCAGGTTGGCAGCAGGAACAGGGAAGCGAAAGTGATGGACGGTACAACAAGATGGTGACGGGTGGGCGCATCTTAGAAGGAGGGAGCGCGAGCGAATGGCGGGGGCACGGGGCGATCGGCCGAGGGCGAAGGGGGGCAAGGGTGGTGGAGCGTCTGCGATTGTTGCGGTTCCGCAAATCGAAGCACTCGCTTCGGCGGTGCGTGTGGACGAAGGACTGAGCGCGTCTCGTGCGGAGGCGGCGCTTGGACTCTTTCATCCGATTACGGCGGGTTGGTTTCGGGCGGTCTTTGAGGGTCCGACGGCGCCGCAGGTGGAGGGCTGGCCGGCGATTGCGCGGGGGGAGTCGACGCTGATCCTGGCGCCGACGGGGACGGGAAAGACGCTGACGGCGTTTTTGTGGTGTCTGGACAGGCTGATGTTGCGGACGGCGCTGGATGCGCCCAAGGGGTGCCGGGTGCTGTATCTGTCGCCGCTGAAGGCGCTGGCGGCGGATGTGGAGCGGAACCTGCGATCGCCGCTGATGGGGATCGCGAATATGGCGCAGCGGGAGGGTGTGCCGGTGCGGATGCCGGAGATCAGCGTGCGAACGGGGGATACGCCGCAGAAGGAGAGGGCTCGATTTCGTAAGCATCCTGGTGACATATTGATCACCACGCCGGAGAGCCTGTACCTCTTGCTGACGAGTGAGGCGGGGGAGTCGCTGCGGTCGGTGGAGACGGTGATTATCGATGAGATTCATGCACTGGTGCCATCGAAACGCGGGGCGCATATGGCGATGTCGCTGGAGCGGTTGGAGGCTCTGGTTGCCGAGGGTGGGGGACGGCGGCTGCAGCGGATTGGGTTGAGTGCGACGCAGCGGCCGCTCGAGGAGGTGGCTCGGTTCTTGGGTGGGGCGGAGGGTGGAAGCGGGGGTGTGGAGGGGTTTGACGCGGCGGGGGGGAAGCGGGTTTTTCGCTCCGCTCAGAATGACAGCAAGAAAGACGAGGGAGAGGAGCAGAGTGCTGGGGCACCGGGGTTGGTGGCGACGCCGGGGATGCTGGAGGTTTCGGATGATGCGCACGAGGATGCGGCGGAGGTGGCGAGCGGGGTGCGGTACCGTCCGGTGACGGTGGTGAATGCGGGGGCGCGGAAGGTGCTGGAGCTGAAAGTGGAAGTGCCGGTCGAGGACATGGCCCGGCTGGGCGAGATTCAGGATCAGCCGAGCGGGCCGGCCAGCCAAGGGCCGAAGCGGACGTCGATCTGGCAATCGATTCATCCGCGGCTGCTGGAGATTATTCGGGGGCGGACGTCGACGCTGATCTTTGTGAATGCGCGGCGGGTGGCGGAGCGGCTGGCGGGGGCGATCAACGAGTTGGCGGGGGAGCAGGTGGCGCGGGCGCACCATGGGTCGCTGGCGGCGGCGCAGAGAAGCGAGATTGAGGAGCTGCTGAAGGCGGGCAAGATCAAGGCGCTGGTGTGTACGAGCTCGCTGGAGTTAGGGATCGATATGGGGGCGGTGGATCTGGTGATCCAGATTGAGGCGCCGCCGAGCGTGGCGAGTGGGATGCAGCGGATTGGGCGCGCAGGGCACCAGGTGGGGGCGCCTTCGACCGGGATCATCTTTCCGAAGTATCGGGCTGATCTGATTGCATGTGCGGCGGTGACAAAAGCGATGCACGAGGGGCATGTGGAATCAACGCGATTTCTGCGGAACCCGATCGATGTGCTGGCGCAGCAGATGGTGGCGGTGGTGGCGCATCCACCGCTCGGTGTGGCGGATGCGGAGCGACGGACGAAGGGACGGACGGATGAGGAGTCGAGTCCGGGGATCAGTTATGACGGTCTGCTGCGGCTGGTGCGGAGTGCGGCGCCCTATGCGGGGATGAGCCAGGCGGTGTTCGACGGTGTGCTGGATATGCTGGCGGGGCGGTATCCGTCGGACGAGTTCGCGGAGCTGCGGCCGCGGGTGACGTGGGACCGGACGCGGAACTGGATTACGCCGCGAGGGGGTGTGAAAAAGATCGCGATTCTGAATGGGGGGACGATTCCGGATCGCGGGACGTATGGGGTGTTTCTGGCGGGGACGCATGCGAAGCCGGTGCGGGTGGGCGAGCTCGACGAGGAGATGGTGTTTGAGCAGAGGACGGGCGACACGTTCATTCTGGGCGCGTCGACGTGGAGGGTGGAGGAGATCACGCATGACCGAGTGCTGGTAAGCCCGGCGCCGGGGGATGCGGGCAAGATGCCGTTCTGGCACGGGGACCAGGCGGGGCGGCCGATCGAGTTTGGGCGGAGGATCGGGGCGCTGGTGCGGGAGCTTCGGGATGCTCCGCGGAGTGTGGCGATTACGCGGCTGATGGGCGAGCACGACCTCGAACAGGGGGCGGCAGAGAACGTGCTGCGGTACCTGGCGGACCAGGAGCTGGCGAGTGGATTTGTGCCGGATGATCGCACCCTTGTGATTGAGCGGGTGCGGGATGAGCTGGGGGACTGGAGGGTGTGCTGCCTGACGCCGTTGGGGAGCCGGATCCATGCGCCGTGGGCGATGGCGGTGACGGCGAAGCTGCGGGCGAATGGCAGGCCCGAGGTGGAGACCATGTGGAGTGAAGACGGGTTCTGCCTGCGGTTTCCGGAGAGCGAACAGCCGCCGGAGGTGGAGCCGCTGCTGCTGGAGCCGGAGGAGGCGGCGGAGCTGGTGCTGCGGCAGCTAGGGTCGACGGCGCTGTTTGCGGCGAAGTTTCGCGAGAGCGCGTCGCGCGCGCTGCTGTTGCCGCGGCGACGGGCGGATGGGCGGACGCCGCTGTGGCAGCAGAGGAAACGTTCGTACGACCTGCTGGGGGTGGCGAGCCGGTATCCCTCGTTTCCGATTCTGCTGGAGGCGTACCGCGAGTGTTTGCGCGATGTGTTTGACATGCCGGCGTTGATGGAGGTGCTGCGGGCGATCGGGAACCGCAGCCTGCGGGTGCACACGGTGGACTCGCGGACGCCGAGTCCGTTTGCGAGCGCGCTGCTGTTCAGCTATGTGGCGAACTATATCTATGACGGGGATGCTCCGCTGGCCGAGCGTCGGGCGCAGGCGCTGTCGATCGACCAGGACCAGCTGCGGGAGCTAATGGGCGATGCGGATCTGCGCGAGCTGCTGGACGTCAACGCGATCGAGGAGACGGAGGAGCAGCTGCAGTGCCTGACGGAGAGCTGGCGCGCGCGGTCGATGGACGGGATGCATGACCTGCTGCTGCGGCTGGGGGATCTGTCACGGGATGAGTTACGAGTTCGGTGTGCCAGCGGCGATGTCGCTGAGAGTGTCGACCGGTTGATGAGGGCTCGGCGGGCGCTGGAGGTGCAGGTTGCGGGCGTGAAGCGGGTGATTGCGGTCGAGGATGCGGCACGGTATCGCGATGCGATTGGGGTGCCGTTGCCGCCGGGTCTGCCGACGGCGTTTCTCGAGGCGGTGCCCGATGCGCTGCTGGACGTGGTGCGGCGGTTTGCGCGGACGAATGGGCCGTTCACGACGAAGCAGGTGGTGGAGAGGTTTGGGCTGCCTGGGGTGCGTGTGGAGGCAGTGCTGCAGCGATTGGTGCAGGTGGGACGGGTGCAGGAGGGCGGGTTCCGGCCGGGCGGTGTGCATCGCGAGTGGATCGATGTGGAGGTGCTGCGGCAAATTCGGCGGAAGAGCCTGGCGCGGCTGCGCAAGGAGGTGGAGCCGGTGGAGCAGAAGGTGCTGGCGCGGCTGTTTACGCGGTGGCAGGGGGTGGTGCAGCCGCGTCGGGGATTGGATGCGCTGCTGGATGTGATTGAAAACTTGCAGGGGGCACCGCTGGCGGCTTCGATTCTGGAGACGGAGATTTTGCCGGCTCGGGTGATGGGGTATCGCTCGGCGGATCTGGACACTCTGGTTGCGGCGGGGGAGGTAGTTTGGGTGGGGCTCGAGCCGCTGGGGGAGCGGGATGGGCGGTTGGGCTTGTACCTGGCGGAGCGTCTGCCGATGTTGTGGCCGCCGCGGTTGGGTGAGGTGGATCCCCTCACGGAGAAAGAGACTGAGGTGGTTACATATCTGCGGGCGCGTGGGGCATCGTTCTTTCAGGAGCTCCATGACGGGGTGGGCGGCGGATATCCGGGAGAGACGATCGAGGCCGTGTGGAGCCTGGTTTGGCGGGGGATGGTGACGAACGACGGGATGGCGGCGCTGCGGGCGTACTGCGATCGGGCGACGGCTGCGATGGCGAAGAACGGCCGGCCGGCTGCGCGGCGGGTGCACAACCAGGCGGGTTTCCGGAGCCGGCGGACGACGCCGCCGACGATGCAGGGCCGGTGGGCTCTGCAGGTAAATGCATTTGTTACCGCGGACGATCAGGGGAAGCGCGGGACGGAGTGGAGCCATGCGATCGCGCAGCAATTACTGGCGCGGTATGGCGTGGTGTTTCGAGAGACGGCGCAGGCGGAGGGTCTGCCGGGCGGATTTTCGGCGGTGTACGACGTGCTGAAAGCGATGGAGGAGAGCGGCCGGATTCGGCGGGGGTTCTTTGCCGCGGACCTTGGAGCGACGCAGTTTGCCATGCCGGCGGCGGTGGATCTGCTGCGAAGCCTGCGCGTGGAGCGGGATGGCGAGGAGGCGGAGATGGTGCAGCTGGCGGCGACCGATCCGGCGAACCCGTATGGCGCGCTGATGAAGTGGCCGGCGCCGCCGGATGAGGGGTCGACGCTGACGCGGAGTGTGGGGGCGAAGGTGATCCTGTGCGATGGGGCGCTGGCGGCGTATTTGCGGCGCGGGAATCCGAACCTGCAGGTGTGGCTGCCGGAGGAAGAGCCGGCGCGGGGGCAGGTGGCGCGGGCGCTGGCGGAGTTTCTGGTGCGGCGGGTGCAGGGGATGCGGGAGGGTGAGGCGGATGCGGGCGGCCGCGGCGGGATGCTGATTGCGACGGTGAACGGGGTGGCGGTGGCCGAAAGTCCGCTCGCGCGGTACCTGCTGGATGCGGGGTTTCAGGCGGGGGCGGTGGGGTTCAATGTGCGACGGAACTTGCCGGTTTTGCCGGGGGCTGGGGCTGCTACGACGGAGATGACCTCGTGAGCAAACCGTCGGCAACCGGGCTGACTCAGGTCCGGACAAGCTGGACGAAGATGAAACGACAGCAGCGACCCCCATTCCGTTGATCGCAGCTTCTGCTTACTGAGCTTGCTTCGATTCATATTGGAAGACTCGTTCGAGCGGCACGCCAAGGACCTGCGCAACCTTGAACGCCGTCTCAAGCGAGGGGGAGTACTTATCCTGCTCGATGGCAATGACCGTTTGACGCGTGACGCCAATGCGATCGGCGAGTTCCTGCTGCGTCATCGTGCGCGCTGCGCGCAGCTCCCGAACCTGGTTTCTGATCAAGGTCATCAGAGCGTCCTTCGGTAGGCGATGATCTGGCTTGAGGTCTTCACGATATCCGCGATGACAAGGATGCCGAAGAAGACGCTAAGGAAGTGCAGCGCCCACATGCGGTGGTCCATGTTCAGGTCACTGAACGTGGCATGGAGCCACAGCATACCCAAACCAAGCACCATGAGCGACGCGACGGTAAGGTAGCCGGCGCGGTAGCCTCTCAGCTCGATGACACGATCCCGCTCGTCCGTTATGCGGTTGCGCGTGAATGCCGCAATGACCGATTGAAGGATGATCTGAAGAATGATGATGGCAATGATCATCCCTGCAACCTTGTTGAGCGAGTTCTGCCGATGTAGGAAGAAATAGGAACCATAGACGACAAGCTCTGCCGCCAGCGAGCCGTAGAGTGACTTCTCTCGATAGGAAAGATTTGCGGTCATGATCTGTCGCTCCAATGTCAAATATGTTTGACTTTTGGATAGGCTAGCTCCGTCGTCGTGTTATGTCAACTATCTTTTACATTACACATCTAAATAGAGGAGGTATTCAGGAGGTGCCGTCGCAGACGAGGAGGGTGAGGTTGCCGATCCGGGTAGCGGACTAGGCTGATGATGCAAGTCATTCGGTTGCCGGTTTCCCGTAAGGCTCAGGCAGAGGCATGGAGATCCTCGTCGCCGATGTGCTTCCACCCAGCACCATTTGGATTGTCGCCGCTACCGGAGGCGAGGCGAACTAGTGGTGAGTGCGGTCGAAGAAGTAGGCGACCTCGGCCGGGGAGCAGTACCAGTGCAGGTAGGGGTGATGGAACATCTTCGACCAGGACATGCGCAATCCGCAGTAGCGGCAGCGACATTTCGTGAGGTGTGCGATCAGGACGAGACCAAGGAGAAAGGCGACAGCAATGAAAGGACAAAGGGAACATATTATGCTCCTGAGATCGTCGGTCGTCTGCGCCGCTCTTTTTTTTGGGGGGCGCTTCGCGGTCGAGGCTCGCTGCTTCTGGTCGGACTCGTTCGAGCGGCTCGGGGACGGAGTCGCCGAGGCAGAGGGCGCGCCAGCACGACGAGTGTGCCAGCAATGGATAATGGTTGAACATAAAACTCTTCGGGGAGGCGGTCTCCGAAAGTAAGCTGAAGACACTCCGTTGGGTGATCCAGCCCGCCAGGACGAAGTGGCTGGCGAGGGCAGAGACGGCGGAAGGAGAGTTTGGATGCCGGAGGGGGACACGATTTATAGGGCTGCACGGGCGATGCAGCGGGCGATTGGTGGGGCAGTGGTGACGGGGTTTGAGACGGGGCTGGCGAAGATCGCGCGGGTAAACGACGATGCTCCGGTGTTTGGCCGGGTGGTGGAGAGGGTGGAGTCGCGGGGGAAGTGGTGTCTGGTTTATTTTTCGGGGGATTTGATTCTGGTGACGCATATGTTGATGAGTGGGTCGTGGCACCTGTACCGGACGGGGGAGAAATGGTGGATGGGGAAGGACCGGATGCGGGTGGCGATCTCGGTGGCTCCGAAGGAAGGTGAAGGCGTGGGGTGGCAGGCGGTGGCGTTCAATGTGCCGGTGGTGGAATTTCATACAGCGCGTTCTTTGGAGCGGCAGAGCCAGGTTCCGAAGCTGGGGCCGGATCTGTTGTCGGACGAGTTTACGGTTGAGGGTGGGATCGCGCGGCTGGCAGCGTATGGCGCGGAGCACCCGGAGGCGGAGATCGCGGTGGTGCTGTTGAACCAGCGGGTGCTGGCGGGGCTGGGCAATGTGTACAAGAGCGAGGTGGCATTTGCGGCGGGGGTGAATCCGTTTCGGGCGATGCGGACGATCACGGATCGCGAGCGGGAGGTCATGGTGGAGAAGAGCCAGCAATGGATGAAGGCGAATGTGATCGACGGGAATACCACGACGGGTGGGGATCAGATTGTGACGTACTCGGGGAGCCGGCGGACGACGGGGAGGATGGATCGGGAGGAGCGGCTGTGGGTGTATGGGCGGCAGGGGCAGGAGTGCCGGAGGTGCGGGGCGACGGTGACGATGCGGAAGCAGGGGGAGCAGGCACGATCGACGTACTGGTGTCCCGGGTGCCAGCCGTGGGTGGCTGCGGAGGGGCAGACGTCGGTGGCTCCGGTGGGTGGGGAGCGGGGGTCGAGACGGAAGAAGGTGGGGTGCTGAAAGATCCCGGCGGTGAAGTTAGGGCCTCACGGCGGATGACGAGAAGCGATGCCAGGGTGCTCTAAGAAGCGGAGCGAAGTAAGCTACTGGGGTGGAGGTTGGCGGATGATGGGGGCTGGGGGTTGTTGTTGGGGTGGTGGCTGCTGTTTGTTGCTGCCTCCGAAGAGTTTCCGGAAGAAGCCGGGCTTTTTGGGTTGGTCGGGGTCGGCGGCGGGGGCTTCGTCGGGGCTGGGGAGGTCGGGCTGGGATTGGGGGTTATTGTTGCCGCCGATGCCGAAGATCTTCTGCATGACGGATTGGGGACTTTCGCTCATTTGCGAGCAGGTGTTCTGAGGCTGGGTGCGGTCGAGGAAGGCGGCGGTGTAATCCTGAGGGCAGGAGGCGTCGGCGAGCAGGTTGGTGGTCCTATCGAGGCGCACGTTGGTGACGCCTTCGGGGGCGATGAAGGATCTCATGTCGGAGTACTGGGGCAGCTTGATGGCGCGGTTCATGAACTCGGCCCAGATGGGTGCGGCGGCCTTGGCGCCTTCGAGCTCGAGTTTGGTGTAGTCGTCGTTGCCGACCCAGACGATGCAGAGCAGATTGGAAGAGTATCCGGCGAACCAGACGTCGTGCGAGGTGCCGGTTTTGCCAGCGGCGGGAGCGTTGAAGCCGAAGCGGCGGACGGCCGCTCCAGTGCCGCGGGTCATGACACCTTCGAGCAGGGACTGGGTGAGGAAGGCAGTGCGGGGGTCCATGACCTGGCGAGCTTCGGGCGAAAAGTCGGAGACAATATCGCCGTTCGCGTTGCGGACTGAGGCGAGCATCCAGGGATTGAGGTGGACGCCGTTGTTGGCGAAGACGGTGTAGGCGCCGGCCATGTCGAGGGGCGTGGCGCTGTAGGTTCCTATGGCAACCGACGGCGTGGCGCGAGCGCTGACAATGCCGGCCGAGCGGGCGAGGACAGCGACATTCTCGTAACCGACTTTTTGCGCAAGGGCGATGGTGGCGATGTTGAGCGAGTGTTCGATGGCGGTGGCGGCGGTGACCATGCCGGGGTACTCCCCCCTTTGGAAGTTTCCCGGTGTGTAGGACTGGCCGTTGGTGCCGAAGTCCTGGGGGTCGTCGTTGAGTTTGCTGACTGCGGTGAAGACGCCACCCTCGCCAAGTGAGAGACCATTCAGTGAGGTGTTGTAGGCGGTGGCGTAGACGAAGGGTTTGAAGATGGATCCGGTGGGACGTTTGGCGACGGCGTGGTTGAGCTGGGAGGCGCCGTAGTTGCGGCCGCCGACGAGGGCGAGGACCTGTCCGGTGTGCGGGTTGATGGCGACGAGCGAGACCTGCGGGTAGTTGATGGGGCTGGAGCTTTTGCCGTGCCGTTTGCGGACGAGCTCGTCGACGTTGCGCATGCCGACCTCGACGGCGGCGGAGGCGGCGCGCTGGAGCTCGGGGTCGAGCGAGGTGTAGATACGGAGGGTGTCGTGGCCGAGCTCCTGCTCGCTGATGTGCTGCGAGAGCTGCTCGTGAACGAGATCGATGAAATAGGGAGCTTCGCTGGCATCGACGTTGACGGGAGCGAGGCGGATGGGCTCGGCCTTGGCCCGAGCGCCTTCGGCAGCGGTGAGGGCGCCGGTCTCGACCATGGCGTCGAGGACGAGATTGCGGCGCTCGGTGGCGCGCTCGAGGTGGCGGTAGGGATTAAGCCGGCTTGGGCTCTGGATGATGCCGGCGATCAGGGCGCACTGGGCGGTATCGAGCTGGCGGAGGTCCTTGCCGAAGTAGGCCTGGGCGGCCTCGCCGAAGCCGTTGACAGAGAAGCTGCCGCGCTGCCCGAGGGGCACCTGGTTGGCGTACATCTCAAAGATCTGCTGCTTGGTGAAGCGGGATTCGAGCTGAAAGGTGATGAGGATCTCTTTGAGCTTGCGGGTGTAGCGGCGCTCTGGGGTGAGGAAGAATCCACGCGCG
>JAABVA010004054.1_pt1 | contig 13670 bp, 12 predicted proteins | sample 5560331 | NCBI WGS metagenome assembly JAABVA01 (sample SAMN12812661, study PRJNA571458) | rock metagenome | isolation source: Antarctica rocks | place: Antarctica: Victoria Land, Mt New Zealand sud | collected 2016-01-07 | reverse complement strand
AGGCGAAGGTCCTCCGATCCTCCTGCTGCACGGCAACTACTGGAGCCGCGTCTGGCTGCCGGTCCTGCCCCGGCTGGCCCGGGAACATGCTGCATTCGCGCTCGACTTCCCGGGGTTCGGGCGCTCCGGGGGGCGGCTCGAAGCGCGGGAGGCCTCGGTGCCGCCCCTGGCAGACCTCGTCCTGCAGGTGACGAATGCTTTAAGGATCGAGAACTTCGGCGTGGCCGGCCACAACATTGACTGCGACGTGGCCCAGCGTCTGGCGGCGTTCGGTGATAACCGCGTAGGGAAGCTCGCGCTCGTGAACAGCGTGCTCTACGACTCCTGTCCGGTCCCGCGGTGGCGCGTTTCGGCGACCCGGAGGTCGCGCGGAGCACGACACCCGAGGAGTTCGTCGAGACCCGCCGCCAATCTTTGCGCAAGTCGACCGCGCGCGACCTGTCACCCGACGAGGAGGAAGAGTACCTCCGCCGTGGCGCGACGAAGACCGCGTCCTCTCCTGGGCGAGGCTCGCCGCCGCCACCGATCCTCGCTACACGCTGGAGCTTGTGGAGCCGCTGCGGGAGTCTGGCCCGCCCACACTGCTCCTTTGGGGGGAAGAGGACGAGTTCCAGCCGATAAAATACGCCAGGCGTTTCGAGGAGGAGATCCCACAGGCGCGCCTCATTACGATACCCGGAGCGCTTCACATCCCGATGGAGGACGCCCCGGAGCTCTTCGGGGATGAGCTCTCCCGTTTCTTCGCCGGGTGACGAGCGGGGAGCGACGGGACGCCTACACAACCACCGCAAAGGATACCAACGTCAGCACGCCCCCGACGAGTGTGCCGAGCGCCAGCTCCGGATAGGTGTGACGGCTCAAAGCAGTACGCGCCCACCACACCAGGGGCAGGACCGGGGCGAAGAGCACACCCCACGCGCCGAAGACGAGGATCAGACACACGAGAGCCCCCGTCACGCCCGCCGCGTGCAGCGAGAGGTTGACGAACGGGGCGAGGAGCGCGAAGGCCGCGGTCGCGAGCGCGTAGGAGAGCAGAACGGCGCGTAAAGGGATGGGAGCGCCGAGGAGGGCGACGAGGACGAAGGCCGCGACGTGCAGACCGGCCACCACCCGGAGGGGGCGGACCCGCTCTTTCTGCGGGATCTTTTGCGGGTCCCGCACCCTGCCCGAGCGGGTCAGATAGGCCAGGTAGGCGAGCGAGAGCCCGCTAGTGAGCAGCAGGCAGAGCAGCGCCCAGAGCATCCCCCCCTGTCCGGTCGACGCAGTGCCGACCAGCAGAAACAACGGTACCGCCATGAGCGGCAGGCGGGTAGCGCTAGAGACGAGACGGGCTATGCGCGCGAGATCCACGGCACGGGATTGTACAATGCCGGAGGTATGGTACACGTACGAGAGATAGCCGAAGCTGTAGAGGAGATAGCTCCGCGTGCCCTCGCCGAGGACTGGGACAACGTGGGGCTCCAGGTCGGCGATCACGACGTCGAGATCCACGAGGTCCTCGTCGCCCTCACCCCCCTGCCAGAGGTCTTCGAGGAGGCGGAGGGGATCGGGGCTAACTTCCTCCTCTTCCACCATCCCCTCATCTTCCGGCCCCTAAAGAGCGTGGATGCCGCATCTTACCCAGGGGACCTCGTAGCACGCGCCGTACGCAAGAGCCTGACCGTCTACGCCGCCCACACCAACTACGACGCCGCCCCGGGAGGGGTCTCGGTCGCCCTCGCGGAGTCCCTAGAGCTTATGGGACCGCTGGAGATCGTAGCGCCGCGCGGCGAGCTACGCAAGCTGGTGGTCTTCATCCCAGAGGAGAACGCCGATGCGATAGCAGACGCCCTCACCGGGGCCGGAGCAGGCGTAATCGGCGGGTACACGCACTGCACCTTCCGCGCGCCAGGAACGGGGACCTTCTTCGGGGGCGAAGGGACGGACCCGTACGCGGGAGAGAAGGGCCGCCTGGAGAGGGTGCCAGAGCTTCGCCTCGAGACCGTGGTCCCGGCTCACCTGGCCCCCAGGGCAGCGGCGGCGGCCCGGACCGCCCACCCCTACGAGGAGCCCGCCCTGGATGTCTACCCCGTGGACGGGTACCCGGAGGGCTGTGGCTACGGGCGCGTGGGCGCGCTGGCCGGTCCACTCTCACCGGAGGCGCTGCGCGGACACGTCTCGGAGTCTTTGAGCTTTCCGGCCCGTCTCGTCGCGGACCCCGAACCGGCCCGGAGGATAGAGCGCGTCGCGGTCCTTGGGGGTTCGGGAGGACCGTTCATCCCGCAGGCGGCTGCTTCGGGCGCGGACGCCTACATTACCGGCGACCTCGACTACCACGACGCCCTGCTCGCCGAATCTCTGGGGCTCACTGCCATAGACGCCGGACACGCGGCGACGGAGCTTCCTTCTCTGGGGCCCCTTGCCCGGAGGCTGGGCGAAATCTTGGACGTGCCGGTCTCGGTCAGCCGCGTCAGGCGCTAGCCGCGGTTCATAAACCGCTCCAACTCGTCCTTTGTAGGCAAGGTCCCCATCGCTCCGTAGCCCATGCAGGCGATGGCGCCGGCCACCGTCCCCCGTCTCGTGGCCTCGCGCACCCGCGCCTCGTTCCATTCGCCTTCGGAGAGGCATACGAGCGACGCGGCGAGGAATGCATCGCCCGCCCCGGTAGCGTCGACGCACTCGACCTCGAAGGCGGGTACGGCGCCGGTGAACGCGCGGGTGGCGTAGAACGCGCCCTCCGCTCCCAGGCTCACGAGGACCAGGGTGACGCCGCGTTCCAGCAACATCTCCGCGGCCTCCTCTACGTCCTCCGTGCCGAGCAGCGGCGGTAGCTCGTCGTTGCTCACCTTGACTATGCGGGAGCAGTCGAGGAGCGGGGCGATGGCCTCGCGGGCGGCCTCGGCGCTCTCCCAGAGGTGCTCGCGCAGGTTTACGTCGAAGGCTACGGGAACCTCCAGCTCGTCGGCAAGCTCCACGGCCCGGTGTATGGCGGAGCGTGAGGGGTCTTTTATTAGTGGGATGCTCCCGAAGTTCACGAACGAAGCGCCGGAGAGTACCTCGCGGGAGACGTCCTCAGGTGAGAGCAGCTCGTCGGCGGACGGGTCGGAACGATAGAAGGTGAAGGAGCGATCGCCGTCCTTTATCTCCACGAAGGCGAGCGAGGTGCGGGTAGGCGGCTCGCACCGTCTGACCGCCGAGGTATCTACCCCTTCGGTCTCCAACGCCCGCAGGATAAAGTCCCCGAAGAGGTCCTCCCCTACGCTCCCGACAAACGCCGCCTCCGCCCCGAGCCTTGCGGCGGCGACGGCCACGTTCGCCGGAGCCCCGCCCGGCCGGGCGGTGAAGGGCATCTCAACGTTCGACGAACTCTCGTCCCGGTAGATGTCCGCGACGACCTCTCCGAGAGCGACTATCTTCTCCAAGGCTTTCTCCATTCCACCAGCGCTGCTAGATGACGGTCTCCCCTAATCTTCTTATCTCCTCATCGGAGTACCCAGCCTCCCGCAATGGTGAGATCACATCACGTGTAAGGTCCGGGACGTAGCAGACGATGAGGCTCGCCTCTCCCTCCGGCAAGATCCGTGTCTCCCCGATCGCCGCCGGAAGGATACAGGACTCGCCACGCCCGAGCGTCTCCGTCCCGCCCGCGTACTCGATGCGCGCCGGGTCACCTACATTCGAGAGCGTCAGACAGCGCTCCGGGTGAGAGAGCTCTGTGTAAGGCTGCGTTAGCGTCCAGCGTTCGAGGGCGAAGTAGGGACCCGCGCAGCAGAGGACGCGGCGGTTCGGACCGCTCTCCAGAACAAGGCCGGGGTTTGGGCGCGGGCGATAGTCGGCCCGGAGCTCGTCGAGGGCGGCATCGATGTTCGCCTCCCACGTCTCATCGTCCAACGGGTTGCCGTAGAGGTCATAGGGGGTGACGAACTGGCCGAGGTCCGAGGTCTGCTGCACCTCGAAGACCAGAGTACCGGGGCCGAAGACGTGGATCACTCCGCCCGGCACGTACACGGTGTCGCCCGCCCGTATCGGGTGGCGCGGCATCACGTCGCCGTGGTCCTGCGCAAGAAAAGCCTCGCGGAGTTCGTCGCGGCCCAAGCCCTCCTTTACCCCGGCCAGTATGGTCGCGTCCTCGGCGGCCCAGAGGATGTGCCAGGCCTCGGTCTTGCCGTGCGCCTCACCGTGTTTCCCTCGGGCCGTCTCATCATCAGCGTGGAGGTGTACGGGGAGCTTGTTCGAGGCGTCTATGAACTTCTCTAGGAGCGGGAAGTGCGGGCCGCGCCAGCCCTCCCCCACTAGCTCGTCGGGGAACTCAGTGACGAGGTTGTGGAGCGTGCGCCCGGCGTAGGAGCCGTTGGTGACCTCGCCGGTAGTCTCGCGGTAGTCGCTCACCTCCCAGGTCTCGGCGACGGTGCCCTCGGGCACGTCCCTCTTGTCGAGCACCTCCGGTATAAGACGCCCCCCGAAGCTGTAGGCGCGGACATGATAGGTAACTTTTATCGGGTAAGTCTCCATAACGTTGCCTCCCTCTGGCCTGCCATCACGATAATAGCCTGAATATGCCCCCTCGCGCGAGGCGTGGCACCTTGAGCGGATATCTACGGGCGAGGCAGGAAGGCATTCTGTGTCGAGGACGCCAGGCACGAAGCCTAGTGCAGCTTCAGAGCAGGCTGTGGGTAATGAGCCATAGAGCCAGTCATGGGTTGACCGAGCGAATAAGCGAGGCAAGCGAGGTCGTCGTCAGCGCTCATAAAGTTCTTCTATCCATTGCCCATAAGGTCTCCTGATCATGCACTAGGGCGGAACCTTTGAAGGGCGAAAACGAGTCGGCCTGTCTCTCCAGGCTCCGAGGGTCTGCTTCCGCTACGACGCGGATGGCGCCTCGGGGACGTTCCCGGTCGTCGAGGAGGACCTCGTGAAACGGCTCTGTCACGACAGGCAACTAAAAGGCGCCCCCGGAGGGGCGCCAGAGAAAGGACCGACGCCTGGTGATCATCCGATCTCGCCCGCGACAGCGGCCGTCGCGCACTCGTATACCGCTCACCGGGCGGGTGCCGCCGGTGACCGCCTAACTGCCGGTGCTCCCGTTGCCGGAGGCCTCGCCGTCGGACTGCACATCCGCCGGTTCCTCATCACTCGCGGCCTCTATTTGTATCTTCTTCGGCTCCTGGACGGCAGCGGCGCCCTCGACTCTAACCTCCAACACCCCGTCCTGAAAACGCTCGTTGATCTTGGACTCCTCCACGCCCTCCGGCAGCATCATGCTCCTGCGGAAGGAGCCGTACCGGCGCTCCCTGACGTAGTAGCCCTGGCCCTGTCGCTCCTCCTCGGCCTTGCGCTAGCCGGAGATAGTCAGAACGCCCCGCGAGAGCGTGATGTCCACGTCATCAGGCTTTACCCCCGCCGGCAACTCGGCCCACACCACCACGTCTCCATCCTCGTTTAGCACGTCGAGCGACGGCGACCACGCGGCAGTCTCGTCACCCTGCCGGTTCCCCGTCCTGCGGGTCAACCCGCCGAACATCTCGTCGAACAAACGGTTCATCTCGCCATGCACGTCGTAGAGCCCACGACCTCTGAAAGGACTGATCGCCATCTCTCTCGCCTACTTCTCTCTCAGACTCCTGCCCGGCAGGACAGGAGCCGCTTTCCTTTGATGCCCTGTTTATACCACGTAAATACAGCTTATACACATATTTTTTACAGCTTTCAGCAAAAAATCTGCGTGAAAGTTATTTCTGGACAGTTTATGATAACTTTTGTCGTGACGTAGATGGAGAGGTGGTTCGTGGAGAGGCGAGGCATAGGCGAGCGTTTATTGCGCGCCCGGCGGTTGAGGATGTGGACGCAGGGCAGGCTGGCCAGTGAGGCTAGGGTCAGTCCTACGACCGTGTCCGGGATCGAGAGCGGCAGGATCTCCAGCCCGCACTTCGGCACCGTGCGGAAGCTCGCCGTTGCCCTGGACGTGGACCCACGGGGCCTCATATCTCCGGTGGAGTCCACGGGATCGGAGGCTTCCGCGCCTTTGTCGCTGGAGTGGTCGCGGTCGATCCAGGAGGAGGAGTTCGAGCGGGGCATCGAGGAGGCCCCCCTGAACCGGCTGGAATCCCTACACAGGGAGCTCGACGAAGAGCGCGGGCGGCTCCAGACGCTCTACGGCGAGTTCCCAGAGGGCAGCGAGCACAGGCGCTTCATCAAGCGGCAGATCCGGATCGTCGCCGCGCAGTCCGGATCGGTCGCAACCTCGATGTTGTTCCACGAAGACGACGTCGCACACACGAGCGGCAACGAGGGACAGGCAACCTCGTAAGACCGGGCAGCCCATGCCACGAGCAGCAGCAAGACAAGCCCATGAACCGCCCGAATGCCCCTCGAAGACACTGCGGTAACGACCTCACCAGAGATAAAAAGTGCTATGAAACGTGAAGCGGCGGTCAGGATAAGAACGTTCGGCGGGCCGTGGAAGGCACCGAGGGTAACGTCAGCGTCCGGGATGGCGTGGGTCTTCTTCTCGGCTAGGGCCATCACCCTCAGCCCCTCCTCTCCAGCGCGAGTATTCTATCCCTGTCGGTACCCTACCCGGCCTACTACCGGGCGACAGGAGACACGGCACCCGGCCTGAAGAAAGCATGGGGAGAGATCGGCTGCGGTCTATGAATGGCCCTGCGCGGCTGCTGACATAGCTGCGGCGCTTCTCGGTAACTTCGTAGTATCGGTGGTGATCGTACGCTTGTATACTTGCAGGCGACGGGGAATATGAGATTTGGGGCGTCCGATGTCAGACGCGGCGTCTGCCTCGGGTAGTGCGACGAGTAGCAACCAGGTAGTCTACTTCTTTGGCGCTCTGGGAGGTTTACTCTTCGGCTACGACACGGGCGTCATATCTGGTGCAATTCTGTTTATGAGCGAGGATCTCGGGCTCACCTCGTTCCTCGAAGGGTTGGTCATCGCCTCGCTCCTCCTCGGCGCTGCCGTCGGGACCGGCAGCGCCGGGCCGCTCTCCGACCGTCTGGGGAAGCGCAACCTTATAATTATGGCCGTTGTGGTCTTTTCGGTCGGCGCCATCGGCGCGGCCCTCGCCCCCAGCGTGGGCGTGCTCGTGCTCTTCCGGGTGGTCCTGGGACTCGCCGTCGGGGCGGCGGCGCTCATCGTGCCGCTCTATCTCTCGGAGATAGCGCCGACCGAGATACGGGGCGCCATCTCCTCCCTCAACCAGCTCATGATCGTCGTCGGCATCCTGTCGGCGTTCGTAGTCAGCGCGCTGCTGGCTAACCCCGGAGCGTGGCGCTGGATGCTGGGGCTCGCCCTGATCCCCTCGGCCGTCTTGCTCGTGGGTATGCTCTTCATGCCGGAGACCCCCCGATGGCTCGTCAGCCGGGGAAGAGATGACGATTGCCGGGAAGTCCTGCGGCGCAACCGCGACGAGGAGGCCGTCGAGCAAGAGATCCGGGACATAAAAGAGGTCGAGAGAGAAGAGGAAGGCGGCCTCTCGGAGGTGCTCGCCCCGTGGGTGCGGCCCGCCCTGATCGTGGCGGTGAGCCTCGCCGTCTTACAGCAACTAATACGGGATCCGCTTGTTCACTTACTGCTTCGAAGCGCCAGCGAAAGGTCATGAGCGCGAAACGCTAGCTGGAGCATCAGGTGTGGCGTCACTATACAGCCGGATTCCGTATAATAGGTATCAATACCATCATCTACTACGCCCCTACGACCCTCACCAGCGTCGGTTATGGGAACGCGGCGGCCATCTACGCCAACCTCGTGATCGCGGCGATCAACGTCCTCATGACCCTACTTGCAATACGGCTAATCGACCGCATCGGGCGCAAACTGCTGCTCCTGGCAGGTCTCGTGGGGATGGTGGTAAGCCTGGCCATCCTGGGACTCTCTACACTGGTACTCTCCCAGCCGTCGAGCCCGACCGACCTCGTCGCTATCATAACGCTCGTATGTCTGGCGGGTTTCATCATCTCCTTCGCGGCCACCTGGGGACCGACCGTCTGGGTCAAGCTCCCGGAGGTCTTGCCTTTGAGGATACGGGGTACCGCGATGGGAGTCGCCATCTTCCTGCACTGGATCGCCAACTTCGTCGTCTCCCAGACTTTTCCTCTCCTTCTCGCCTCGATCGGACCAGGCATCACATTCCTCGGATACGTCATGGTCGGAGTCCTCGCCTTCGTCTTCGTCAGCGCCATGGTGACTGAGACCAAAGGCCGCAGCCTCGAACAGATAGAGACCGATCTGCGCGATAAGGCATCGTTTAGTGGTGGTTAGTGAGAAGCGGGCCTGGAAGGATTCGAACCTCCGACACACGGCACCGGAAACCTTATGCTGTTACGGAATCCGCTTATCTAAGCGGATTCCGTAACCTCTTCAAGTCTATCCCCTGAGCTACCTCTAGCTATTTTACTGTACCTGTTACTGTACCAGCTACGGCACCTGACGCTTACCTCATAGGCAATCTTAACGTGCTCCCCCTAGCGATTCACCCTCCTCTCTACATGGTCGAGTAGCATAATTATCGGCGCAAAACTGTTGAAAGACAAGTCCTAGAACCGGCTCTCCAACATCGCCCTCCTCACCTTTTGGAAGTAATACGAGACTCTTACAAAGGCTCCTAGAGGCTTTAGAAGGTGCGTCAGGTGGGTATTCTGGATCTTCCCAAATTGAGGTGCCTACAGCCCTTAAACTAATGGTGAGAGCAAAAAAAAGAAGCTGGTGCCCGTCCAAGGTGGGTTAAGGGAAAGGAGGAGTGAGCACCAGTTAATGACTAGATTCTAACCGCATATATGTTCGTGTCAAGTACAAAATCGGGGGTTTGAGAGTTTTTACATCTTTGTATGTAACTTATCGTTGCATCCTTATGCGTAGTCTAGTTAAGTGAACATTAGCTTTTATTTAGAGGCTCCTTTTGTCGTAGACCTCGACTGGTGGCAGTGACACCATGCTGTTAGTACCCTTTGGGAAAGGGGTTTGGAGGAGAAATATGTTCTGGGTTGTTCTGGGTGAGAGGACTCACCCAGAACATATTTAGGTCTCCGTCTCATTTGAGCCTTCACTTTGATCCTGCTTGGCTCTTACCTACCTGCTACTAGGGATAATGACGAGAGCAAAAAATAAGGTGGTGCCCGTCCAAGTGGGAAAAGGTAGAAAGAGAGGCAACGGCGCAGTGACCCCGGTCTCATCTACAGCTTGTTCAAATCCCCTAATACTGATTTAATGAACCCATCCCGCTCCGTATAGCTTCTACCATAGCCGGGATAAGTTACCGGACGAATGGTACGATGTTGCACGTAGTTTTCTTCGTCCGTCTTGCTCACGGCCACCTTAGCCGAGAAACACTGACCTTTGAGGCTCTCTCTAGCGACCTCATCAAGGAAAAAGGTGGTGCTGTCTTTAAAGGCTAAAGACCATGGGGTGTTGTAAAAGCAAGACTGAACTATATCCCAAGCCTTGGTTCCTCTGGCGATCTCCTCCGTCCTAAGCACGCGACCTGGCTTTAGAGGATGTCCACGTATGATCATCTTACAAATGACATTAAAGCGATAATCGTAACCGTAACCTTCTGCGATATCGAGCCCGAACCAGAACTCATCTGAAAACATATAAACGCAGTATACCTTAAGCTTATACCGTCCCGGCTCCAACGGCTCAGTGCGACGAACCTTACGGCTAAACCTGTCATTTGAGTTACTTTCCATCTCTCCTCTTCTCCTTAGGTTGAATTCTTCAAGCGTCGCAATGACTGTTAGGACATCAATTGCCTCCTTTCCCATGAGAGAGGTTGGATGAATCCTGTTTTGCCGATCAGCCTGAAGAAGATCCGAAAAAGACAAAACCCCTCCGAAAAGAGGGGAAGTAAAGAGAACTTTGATTGCCTCTTCGGCCCCATCTTTTCCCGTCTTCTACGAGCTAGTACCACCTTGACGTTCTCATGTCAGGTTGGTGGGCATTTCGGGTAAAAACCCTCATACCTCTCTATCGATGGTCTATTCTGTTGTCTATTAGTAATTATATCATACAATGATTTGAACACAGAGTTTTCGGCATAGAAATGCGGAATTCTTTTTCTGCACTGCTTAATTTACGACGTTGTGAGGTTGCTAATTGCAACTACATGTATCAAGACTCTAAAAGGCAGCACTATGCTGTTGAGGGATCTTTTTTGGCAAAGGGTTTAGGAGTATAGGAGGGCATTACTGGATGAAAGGATCATCCAGCAACTCTTTCTTCAAGATTCCGTCTCGTTAGTGTGTTCGCTTTGCTCCTGCTTAGCCTTTGCTTCTCTGACTCTACATTCAATGATGTCCGTATACTTCCTATCTACAGGGACTTCCTTGGGTCTATCAGCTTTTCTTCTCTCTCGGTCCATAACCACCCGTCTCCTACGCTCTGCTGCTCTCCTAGGAGCTTCATCTTCGGCTACTCTCTCTTCTATTCTCTCTACCGTTCCCTTGAGGTCAGCATACATCTTCAGAACAAGTGCTCGGGTGGATAAGGTTTTGTGTGTCACCTTGTAGACGAGAAACCAAACAGTGAGTAGGAAAGAGCCTCGAAGAGCAGTGCCACTTCTCCTGCTAGTAGTATCCCTATAAAGAAGTAGACTATTAACGCCAGGATGGTTACTATCCACCCAGCAGGAAGCTGTTGGTTCACCCGGCTCTCTTACTATCAATCTTGGCCCTCTGAAAGAGTAGGTGTAGTCGATTTTAAGCTGCTTCGAAGAAGTTACAGGCTTTCGCGCCAACATACATAGTTAAAACTTTGTTGGTGCTGGCTCCAATGACGACCCCGACACCAAAAGGTATCGCTTTCTCAAGACCCTTTCTGGTAACAGTAATCCCTACCTTTCTAAAGATCGCTTTCACAGCCAACAGCGTCCCTCCTTTCAGGTGCTCACGAACCATAGTGACAAACGCCTTTGAACCTACATTCTTCCCACCCTGTTTTGCCGACTCGCTTATAGCACCTAAGCCAGCAACAACTAGGCAAATCCTTTGCTCTTCTTCTTTTTCGATATCGTGACCATAAGCTACTGCTAACGCCATCACCATCTCGATCTGGTACTTCATTGTTAATGCGGTGTCAGCAGCAGCCCCACCAAAGGTTGCTACCACTGTTCCCAATCCTGGAACAACACCGGTGAGAGCCGTGGCCCCACCAGAAAAAGCAGCAAAGTACGAGTAGTTGGAGATGATCTTCTTCGCCACCATCTCCCTTATCTCTTCCTCCCCTTTCTTTGATCCGTATTTTGTCTTGTATTTGTCAGACAGTTTCTGGGCTTCCCTCTTAATGTCTGCAGGGTCAGCAAGGATCAGCTCGATAGCCTTCAGCAACCGAGGTTTGTCGAGGTCCCGGCTTTGAGTGTTAGCCCCGTTGGTGGTCTCGTCAGTGTAAGTCATATCTTCGCCCCTAGATACTAGCTTTACATGGTCGAGTTGCAGTCTCTTTTGGTGCCGCTCCGGTTGTCCCAATCACTTTTTTTCCAGGTACTCAACTCATATTGTCCTCTATTCCATTGTCCTCCGTTCCCAGCAACTTGTGCCAGAGAATCACCTACCCCGCTCAACTGTCAACCTCGATCTTGTCCTCACAGGCGATACGGCATTGAAGGGATAGTTATTGAGATGGCTTATACTCATGAGGTTAAACTACGTAGCTACTATTTAGGAGGACTAGTAGACAAGACCTCGCACCCTACCTTCAATAATCGGAGATTCTACCTTCCTTCTTACCCTCGGTAGGCGTTGCACATAAATTACAAACGACTACAAAACATAGTGTTTTGTTCAGAATCAAACTGCCATATCTAGTATTCAACCCCGACTTTTGGTGCAAAGCCCCCTCGGTAGTCTAGGTATTCACGTGACGGGCAAAAAACTACCTAGAGTACCTAGACTACCGAGGGTAATTTTGTTTAGGCTATAGCTCATCCGAGGGTCTCGACACCATCAACTCTGTGTCGGTACAATCAAAGGGATTGTACGGGGATGAATAGGAGGATATGTCTTGTCGGAATCTCAGGGAAGCCTTCCGCTATACAACGGTGACCTCGGTCAACTAGAGAGAAGGCTTTGGGAGTCTGCTGACCAGCTAAGGGCAAACTCCAACCTGAGTGCCTCAGAATACTCAAACCCGGTCTTGGGGCTGATCTTCCTCCGCTACGCTGATCATAGGTTTACCGTTGCTCAGCAGAAGCTTGAGAATCAAACCCAGAGGAGACGTAGAAGGGGCGTAAGTAAGGAAGACTTTCAGGCTAAAGGTGTGATGTACCTCTCCGATGAAGCACGTTTCTCCAACCTGCTCGACCTCCCAGAGGGCTCAAACATCGGGATGGCTATTAATGAGGCTATGAGGGCTGTTGAGAGGGAGAATGAGGAGCTAAAGGATGTTCTACCCAAGACCTACAACAGATTAGAGAACGATACTCTTGTTGCTCTTTTAAGAAGCTTCTCTGAGATCCCGATGGACGTTGAAGGGGACGTATTCGGAAGGATTTACGAATACTTCCTTGGAAAGTTTGCCATGAGTGAGGGTCAAAGAGGAGGAGAATTCTTCACACCTACCTCCATCGTCAAGCTCATAGTCGAGGTCATGGAGCCGTACCACGGTCGTATCCTAGACCCAGCTTGTGGCTCTGGAGGTATGTTTGTCCAAAGCGCACGGTTCGTTGCGAATCATCACAGGAACCCAAATGCTGAGATCTCCGTTCACGGTCAGGAGAGGGTCGCAGCAACGGTAAGGCTATGCCGTATGAACCTAGCAGTTCATGGGCTCTCTGGGGATGTAAGACAGGCTAACTCTTACTACGAGAACCTCCACAACATTCGGGGAAGGTTTGACTTCGTGGTGGCAAATCCTCCTTTCAACGTTAACGGAGTGGATAAAGAAAGGATCAAGGACGATCTTCGTTACCCCTTTGGGATGCCTCGTGTAGACAACGCAAACTACCTCTGGATACAGGAGTTCTACAGTGCCCTGAACGATAATGGCAGAGCAGGGTTCGTGATGGCAAACTCTGCTTCTGATGCTAGGGGTAGTGAGCTTGAGATCCGTAAGAGGCTAATAGAAGAGAGAGCCGTGGACGTGATGATCTCCATAAGCTCCAACTTCTTCTATACCGTCACTCTTCCCTGCACCCTTTGGTTCTTTGATAGAGGGAAGAAGGAGACGAACCGTAAGGATAAGGTTCTCTTCATTGATGCTCGTCAGACCTACAGACAGGTAGATCGTGCTCACCGGGACTTCACTCCTGAACAGATAGAGTTTTTCTCCAACATCGCACGTTTGTATAGGGGTGAGGACATAGAGACGAGCATGGGTAGTCAGGAGATGATGGAGCAGCATTTCCCCGATGGCTCCTACGTTGATGTACCGGGATTCTGCAAGGTTGCGACTCTAGAAGAGATTGAGGACCAGGGGTGGAGCCTCAACCCTGGTAGGTATGTAGGAGTTACTGCTAGAGAACCAGATGACTTCGTCTTCGCAGAGAGACTTGAGGAGTTGGTAATGGTTCAAGGTAGAGAGGCACGGTACACTCACGATCATGGTTACGATTCAGATCGCCGGTCGCCATTGCGGCAGCGAAAACATTATTCGCAACGGGATGACCTCCAACTCCAAGCAGCGCTTCTTGTGCAAGGATTGCGCCAAGAACTCCCGCGAGAATCCCCAACCCAACGGCTACACCGACG
>JAABVA010004053.1_pt1 | contig 13670 bp, 15 predicted proteins | sample 5560331 | NCBI WGS metagenome assembly JAABVA01 (sample SAMN12812661, study PRJNA571458) | rock metagenome | isolation source: Antarctica rocks | place: Antarctica: Victoria Land, Mt New Zealand sud | collected 2016-01-07 | reverse complement strand
CCAGGACACGAACCGAAACGCGACCGGCTGGCCATAGCCTCCCGACGGTGCTGCGTCCGTCGTGGTCGAGCGGAACGCAACGAAGCGGTCCCGGCCTGGGCCGGGCAGGACTTGGGCCAGAGTCACGGTCCGCCAGCCGCCGTGCGGGGAAGCCAGGTACCGGGTGCCGATCTGCTGGGCGGCGAGCAGCGCCCCCAGCGGGGAGCGGGCGTAGCCGGCGGCGACCGCCCCGGTGACGTGGGCCGGACCGGCGTCGGCGCTGGCCGGTTCCTGCACGCCGGCCCAAGTCGACCAGGTCAACCCGGTGGGGGTGGTGGTCGGCACGGTCAGGTCCAGCGGGTGCGGCTTTGCTGCAGCGGCGGGTGGTGCGGCCGGAGCCGGTGGAGCGGCGGGGGCTGCGGCGGGCGGGGCGGCGGCAGCCGGCGGGCGGGGCTGCTGATGGTGGCCGGCGGTGATGTCCAGCGCGACCAGGCCGGCGGCCAGGGCGAGCAGCACAGCGCCGACCAGCACGGTCTTACGACCGGGGCGGCGCGGGTCGGGGTTCGGGGTCGGCTCGGTGAGGTCCACGGAGACGAGTGTCGGGGCAGCCATAGCGCTTAGCCGCTTAGGCCGAGCGCGGCGACGATCGGGCCGGCGGAGGCGGCCAGCACGATCCCGGTCACCACCGCCCCGAGGGCGGAGCCGTGCTCGGAGATCCCACCGCGGCGGTGCTGGATCATCAAGGTGCCGGCGACGATCAGCAGCCCCAGGGCTGCGCACGCCGTGACCCCCCACGCCACCCAGCCCACGACGGTCTGGAAGTGCTGCGCCCCGGGAGGCGCAACCGGGGTGGTGCCGATCGCGTGCAGAACTGTCAGACCCAGCACGTAGACCTCCTCAGTGCTGCCGTCGCACCAGGCGGCACGACTCCAAGCAGCTCCTTCGCTCCCGGACGGTAGAGGCCTAATCCGGACCTGTCGAGGCCATCGACAAGCGGATGCAGTGCAGTTACGGTCGGATACGGCCACGCGTCGGATTGGGGAGGTGGCGCGCGAGTCCGCCGCGAGCTGGGGGGTTTTGGTGACGACCACGGCGAGCGCCCCTAACCTCCGGGAGGACATGAGTGATCACAGCGAACCTCGGTACGTCGGGGCCGTGGACGCGGCCCGGATCTTGGGTGTCAGCGTCAGGACCGTGCGGCGCGAAGCAGCCGCCGGCCGGGTGCCGGCGATCCGGTTGGGCCGGGAGTGGCGCTTCCTGCTGTCCGACCTGGACGGCCCCCTCACCCGACAAGGTCGCCCACCCAGCTCCGGCTGACCGACTTGGCCGGTCGTGACCGGCACGGCCACCGGCGTCACCGCGGCCGCCGGCCTGCTGGTCGTCGGTCCCGTCCTGGGCCTGACCGTGCTGGTCGCTGCCACACCGCCGGCCAGTGCCGCCCAGACCAGCGGTGCGTTGAAGGCCGGGGCGATCCCGGCGGCCTATCTGGAGGCAGTGACGAAAGCCGGCGGGATGTGCCCGGCGGTGTCCGGGCCGCTTATTGCGGCGCAGATCGAAACTGAATCGGGCTGGAATCCGACGGCGGTGTCACCGAAAGGTGCTGAAGGCCTTTCCCAGTTCCTGCCCGGCACCTGGGCGAGCCGTGGCATCGACGGAAACGGCGACGGCAGTGCGGACCCGTTCGACCCGCTGGATGCGATCGCCAGCCAGGCCGGCTATGACTGCGCGCTGGCCGGGGCGGTCGCGGCGGTGCCGGGGGACCGGGTCGGGAACATGCTCGCCGCCTACAACGCCGGCCCGGGTGCGGTCCTGGCCGCCGGCGGGGTCCCACCGTACACCGAGACCCAGCGCTACGTCCGGGCGATCCAGGCGCTCATCGCTACCTACAGCGCGGCACCGCTGGCGCTGCCGGCCGGGACCGCAGGCGCGGTCATCACCGCCGCCCAGACCATGCTCGGCGTCCCCTACGTCTGGGGCGGCACCACTCCTGGGGGTGGGTTCGACTGCTCGGGGTTGACCAGCTGGGCCTACGCCCAGGCCGGGGTCCGGATCCCGCGGACCGCCGCTGAGCAGGAAGCCGCGGCGAGCCCGACCGCGGATCCCCGGCCGGGTGATCTGGTGTTCTTCGGGCCGGTCGGCAACGCCGACCACGTCGGGCTCTACCTCGGCGGCGGCCGGATGCTGGACGCCGCGCACACCGGGACGTTGATCCGCATCGAGGCGCTGTGGCCCGGGTCCGGGGCGCGGTTCGGCCGGGTCCTGGCATGACACCGACCACGGCGCCGCCACCGACACAGCCGCGGGGCTGCCCGCCGGGTCGGTGGCAGCACCCCCAACGGCTCCGGTGCAACCGGTTCACAACCGGTCGGAGTCGCTTCCCCTCTCGCTGCCGTAGGAGACCGTCATGACCATCACCGGCGGAGAGCACAGCGCAGGCGAAGGGCGTAGGCAAGATATGGTTGGGCGTCCCAAACCGGCCCCGACGGTGGCCGCCGTAGGCCCCCAGCCGGGCGCGGGTGTGGGGGTCCGACCCTGCGGTGTCGGTGGTCAAGCCGAACCAGGCGGGCCGGGCACGGCGACGACGTCGGCGGCTTCGGGTAGGCGTCGGGCGCGCGGGGACGGGCACCGGACGGTGCGGGTGGATCTGCGGCTGAACCGGGATGAGGCCGGGGCGTTGCAGCAGGCTGCGGACCGCACAGGGATGACCCGGGCTGGTTACGCCGCGGCCGCGGCGTTGGCGGCCGCTGGCGGGACCCGGGCGCCGCGGGCGTTGCCGGCGGCGGATGTACGGAACAGGGAGTTGCTTGGGGCGTTGGTGGCGACCCGGTTTGAGTTGGCGAAGGTCGGGGTGAACCTGAACCAGCTGGCCCGGTCGGCGAACATCGATGGGACGGTGCTGCCTGAGCAGCTGCGTGCGGTGTTGGCCCGGGTGGACGCCGGGGTGCGGCTGTTGGATGACCGGACCGTGCAGGCCGTGAGCCTGGGCGCCGCACGGTGACCAGCGGCGGGACCGGCGTGGGGACCGGCGTGGTGACCGGGTGTGTTGTGCGTGGTCGGCTGTGATCGGCAAGGTGTTGCGCTCGGGTGGGTCGACCCGGAACTTGGTGCGGTACCTGTTCGGCCCGGGGGAGCATAACGAGCACACCGAACCGCGGTTGGTCGCCGGCTGGGACGATCTGGGCCGGATCGCCCCGGACCTGGCCGGTGGAGATGTTGGGTTGACGGCGCTGGCCGGGTTGTTGGACGCGCCGAACAAAGCCGCCGGTGGCGGCGCGGACAGCGTCTACCACCTGATCCTTTCCTCAGCCCGGGCCGAGGAGAAGACAGGACTTGCGGCCGATCCGCCATTGTCCGATGAGCAATGGGCCGGCATTGCCCGGGACGTGTTGGAACGGATCGGGGTTATTGCCGCTGGCGGCGCTGATGGGGTGCGGTGGGTCGCGGTCCGGCACGACCAGCCAGGATCTGAGCACGTGCATGTGGTGGCGACCCTGGCGAGGCAGCAGAGCCACCGCCGGGTGCACCCGCGCAACGACTTCTACCGGGTCGGGGAGGGTTGCCGGGCCGCCGAGACCCACTACGGGTTGCGCAGCACCGCCCCCCGGGACCGCACCAGCGCCCCGACGACGACCCGGCCGGAGCGGGAGAAAGCTGCCCGGCTGGGCCGGGCGGAGACGCCGCGGGAGGTGCTGCGCCGTCAGGTCCGGGAGGCGGTCGGGCGAGCATCCACGTCGGTCGGGTTCCTGGAGGAGCTGCGCGGCGCCGGTCTGCTGGTTCGGGAACGCCTCAGCCCCACCACCGGGGAGCTGACCGGCTACGCCGTTGCGGTGGCCGGTGGGGACCGCAACAGCCACGGGGAACCGATCTTCTACGGCGGAGGCCGGTTGGCCTCCGACCTGACCCTGCCCAAGGTCGCGGCCCGCTACGGCGAGCCAGTGAGCTCCTCAGCCGCACGGGTTGCCAGCCCGGCTGCGGCGACCTCAAACGGGCCGACAGCCGCGCCAGGGGTGGGGCCTCGGCTCAGCGCCGAGGAACGCGAGCAGGTGTGGCAGCAGGCTGGGGCAGCTGCCGAGCACGCCGCCCAGGTCATCGGCGGCCACGGGCAGGACCCGGCAGCGGCCGCCGATGCCGCCTGGGCCGCGTCGGACTTCCTGACCGGCGCCGCCCGGATGGTCGCCGGCAACGGCCGGGCCGGCCCGCTGGAGCAGGCCGCCCGCGACCTGGACCGGGCCGCCCGGCAGCCGTGGGGGCGCACCCCGGCACCGAGCCGGGCCGGGCAGGGCCTGCGGACGGCGTCCGGGTTGCTGCTGGCCGCCAGGTTCGTCCAGAACAGCGAAACCCAGCAGCTGCTCGCGCTGCTCGCCCAGCTCGCCTCCCTCGCCGACGCGGTCACCCGCATGCGGGAAGCGCAGGGCCGCGCTGAGCAGGCCGCCGCCGCCCGCCGGGCCGCCCGCGAGTTGCACGCCGCCACCGCTGCCCGCTCAGCCCGCTCAGCGCCGTTCCGCATCCCCCGCAGCGCCGCACTGGCCGCCGCCCAGGACAGCACCTCCAACCGACAGGACCCGCCGGCCGCCGGCCGCGGGCGCAGCCGCTGACCACCAGGAGAACCACATGACCGGTCACGATGAGGACCCGGCCACGCAGGCAGCCGCCAAGCTCGGCCAAGCCGTCGCGGTGCTCGCCACCGCCGCGGAGGCCTTCGCCCAGCTGCAGGCGACCAGGACGAACGAGCGGGCCGCCCACGACGAACGCACCGCGGCCGCAGCCCGCACGCAACTCCGGACGCGGCACGGCGCCGACCGGTTGGCCTGGTCGCCGCTGCTCGACGCACACCGTCTCGCGCAGCTCGACGCCCCAGACACCCTCGCCGGCTGGGGGGCCGCCCGGTGCTGGCCCGAGGACCCTGAGGCGCAAGCCGCCCGCCGCGCCGCCGAGCAGCGCCTCACCGACCTGCGACCAGAGGCCATGCGCGCCTACACCGACCAGGTCGCGGCCGGTGTCGACGAAGGAGAGGCGATGCGCGACGCCGGGTGGCTGCCAAACCGGGAACTGACGGCCACCGCTGAGCCGCTCGCCGTCCGCCTGACACTGAGCGACAGGGTCGTCGACCTGGACGCCCGCACAGACCCACGCGAGGACGGCGGGCGGGGTGAGCCGGCGGCCGGCGTCGACCGCAGCCGCACGATCGAGGGGGAGCTGGTGGCCTCCCGGGTCCACCGGCCGGACGAGCTGCACTTCCCGGGCCAGCTCGCGGTCGAGGCCGGCGCCGTCGCGGCGGTCATCGCCGAAGAGGGCCTCGGCCACGCCCGGCACACCGCGCTGCCGGCCGCAGCAGCCCTGGGCCGCACGTGACCGGCGCCGGCACCTTCGCTGAGCGCAGACAGGCAGTCAGGGCGGCCGCGCAGGCGCTGTACACCGGGCAGCTCACCGCCTACCCGGCCGCGCAGGCCTACCTCGCGTCCCGGGGCCTCGACGCCGACCTGGCTCGACGGCTGGGGCTCGGCGCTGCAGGCCGCAGCTGGACCGACGCCGTCGACCAGCTGCATCCTCGGCCGGCTACACCGACCTCGAGCTGGTCGAGGCCGGCGTCGGGTTCCGATCAGCCCGCGGCAGCGTCGTCGACGTGTTCCGGTCCCGGGTGCTGTTCCCAGCGCACAACGAGCTCGGCCAGCTCGTCGGCTGGGCCGGCAGGTCCACGCCACCGCTCCTGTTTCTTGCTTGCCGGGGCTCGTAAGCTTCGCGGGCGAAACGGCGTCAGCTCGTGCTGCGGCGAGGACTTGATGGTCCTTTAAGGGCCCCGCTCCTATGCCGTTCAGACTATGGCCTTGGGTGACACTGTCGGTGAGGGTCCTGGTGTGGTCCTTGCCGTGTTTCGCCTTGGTTCCTGGCCCGCTCACGCTTTGGCGCACGGCCGTCGCCACGGCGACGGCCGGGGTCGCCGACGGGTAGCTGTGCTGCTGTCCGGCGTGCTGGTGGGCACGGTGGTGTCGCTCCCGACGGCTGCTAACGCCAGCACCGTGCCGCCGTACCGCGGGGCGTGCGTTCACCCCGTTCTCGCTACGCCACACAGGCCGGATCAGCGAGCGATGTGGGTGGGGACTGGGGCGGACCCCACGCAGCTGGTCGCCTACGCCGTCACCCACAACGTCCACCGTCTGTTCCTCGCGGTCTCGGCGTACGTCGACGACAGTGCACACCTGGCTGAGCGAGCGCGGTTGCAGCAGACGATCACACTGGCGCACGGTGTGAACATCTTCGTAGAGGCGCTCGGTGGCGACAATGGCTGGCTCGACCAAGGGACCGGACCGTTGTACACGTGGTTGCTGCCCGCGATCGGGGTCGGCGCCTGGGACGGCATCCACCTCGACATCGAGCCGTACACCGCTCCTGCCTGGGTGACCGACCAGGCAGGAACCATCAACACGTTCATCCGTCTGCTGAGCAGCTTTGTCACCACGGCCGGCCCGTCGCTGCCAGTCGAAGCAGACGTCCCGTTCTTCTACAACCTGTTCCCCGCAGGACCCGCCGGCCCGTCCTTGGACGTCGCGGTTCTGGCTTGCGTCAACAGCGTCGCGATCATGGCCTACCGCAACACCGCAGACGGCCCGGACGGGACCATAGCGCTCGCCGACGCCACCCTGGCCGCCGCCCAGGCAGCGGGCAAGCAGGCCCGCGTCGGGCAGGAGACCAACAACCTGAGCCCTAGCACCAGCCCACCTCAGCCACCCGACCCCACGCTGACCAAGCAAACCTTCTACGGCATGAGCGCCGCTGCCATGGAAACTGTCCTGGAGCCGCTGAACAGCACGCTGACCGCAGCGCACGGCAGTTACAACGGTCTGTCGATCCAGGACTACAACGGCTGGCGTGCCATCTCCCCCGGCCCAGCCATCCCCACCCTGCCCGCCGCACTGGCCACCTACCTCGCCGCCCTACGGCCGTCCCTCACCAGCCAACTCTGGCAACTCCTCGCGCTGCTCTACTCACCGCACTGACCTGCCCAGAAGCCCAGAACGGTGTAGGTGCGACCGGAACGGCGGTGTCGGTGCTGACGTTGGGGTGGAGTGGCTGACCCGTCGACTCGCTCTCCTGCGGGCCAGGTCCTGCCAGCTCGGCCTGGGTCACGGACTGGTCGGGCCCGCTGGGCTTTGGCCATAGCGCTGGCCCTAGCGATACTGCTGTTCGTGGCTGGCCGGATCGGGCTGCTGGGACCGGCCAGCATCGGGCTACCGGTGGCGTTGCTCGCGGTCTTCACCGGCTGCGCCGTGGCGCTGACTTATCGGCCCGGTGTCGCGTTTCGCCTGCTTGCTGCGGCTGGGGCGCTGTTGGCCTCGAGCGTGCTGGGGATCAGTTTGGTCAACAACTACTACGACTACTACCAGTCCTGGTCGGCGTTGGGCTCGGACCTGGCAGCTGACAACGGCGCGGGCGCCAGACCGGCCCTGATCCCGGTCCGGCATCCCGAGACCGGCGCGCACCGGCAGTCACACCACGCCGGCCCCAGCGGTCCGGGCCGTCTGATCTCGGTGCCGATCCCTGGCACCGCCAGCGGGGTGGTGGCGGGCACGGCGTTGGTGTGGCTGCCCGCGCAGTACGACGACCCGCGCTTCGCCGCCGTCCGCTTCCCGGTGCTGGAGCTGCTGCACGGTGACCCAGGTGGGCCACGCAGCTGGTTGACCCTGGACCTGACCGCGGTGCTCAATCAGCAGGCCGCGCACGCCACCACCGACCCGACAGTGATCGTCATGCCCGACGTCAACGGCGGGTTCCACCATCAGCAGTGCTTGAACGCCCCCGGCGCTCCGCAGCTGGACACCTACCTGGCCCGTGATGTTCCGGCGGGGTTGACCGGCCGGCTGCGCATCGATCCGCCCGGCCCGCACTGGGCCGTGGGTGGGCTGTCCTCCGGTGGGTACTGCGCCGCCCGCCTGGCCCTGCACTACCCACACAAGTTCGGGGCGGCCGCGATCATGGACGGTTACTTCCACCCGGACCTGACCCGGTCGCTGCGCCAGCGGCTCTACGGCAGCCGGCCGGTCCCGGCCGCCGATGACCCCACCAAGCTGCTGGCGAGCTTCCCGGCACGAGAACCACTACCAGACTTCTGGATCATGTCTGGTACAGCGAACGCCACCGACTACCACGAGGCCATCACCTTCGCAACCGCCATCGGCCGCAAGGAGGATCTGCGCTTCCTCACCGTCATCGGTGGCCGGCACACCCCACCTGCCTGGCGGGCAGCCCTCCCCGATCTGCTGCGCTGGGCCGCCGCCACTGTGCACGGGGAAACCTCCAACGGCCAAGCCGCCATCCCCCTATAACCGTTGGGCAGCACCCAGGCGGGGCGCTCCGCAGGGGCCAAAGTTGCGGCCCAGGGCCACCGTCCCAGTCAGCGACTTGGTCTGGGTTCGTGATCACGACCCTTCAATCGGCACGAGCTGGCAGGGGGACTGCAAGGTCGCGGGAGGCGTGCTGCGGCCAAGGGTGGCGATGGCGGGGAAGCGCCGGAACACGAGGGCGACAGCTTGCCCGACGATGTGCCAGATCGCCGCGTGGACCAGAAACGAACCGAGGTGACCGACGCCCCCGCCACCATGGCCCCCGAGCCGGGGGCCGCGAATCCCGCCGTACAGAACCGCCGCGGCTGCATTGAGCACGGCAACCCGGCCGGGCTAGATCGTTGGGGTGCCTGGTGCGGCGCGGGCCGGTGCAGGTGATGATCCAAAGTGTTGCCGGGGTGCTCGAGTGGCCGTGGTCGTGGTCGGCATGTCGCTAGGGGTCTTCGCCGTTCTACGCCGGTGTGACTAGGGGTGTTGGTAACGTTGCTGTCACCAGCCGCAATGTGCAATCAGTCCCGCCGGTGACACCGCGACGCTGGCAGAGCGAGCCGGGTGGCGTCAGTAGGCCTGGCGCGGAGGTACTCGTACACCGTCTCGCGGCTGATGTTGAACTCCCGGGCCAGCGCTGACTTCGGTTCCCCAGCTGCGGCGCGGCGGGTGAGCTAGTCGATCTGTTCGGTGGTGAGTGCCTTTCGGCGGCCGCGGTAGGCGCCACGTTGCTTGGCGAGTGCGATGCCTTCGCGTTGGCGTTCGCGGATCAGCGCGCGTTCGAACTCGGCGAACGCGCCCATGACCGAGAGCAGCAGGTTGGCAATCGGGGAGTCCTCGCCGGTGAAGGTGAGCTGTTCGGTGACGAACTCGAGCCGCACGACGCGGGCGGTGAGGGTCCGGACGATGGCGCAGGTCGTCGAGGTTGCGGGCGAGGCGGTCCATGGAGTGCACGATCACGGTGTCGCCCTCGCGGACGAACCCGAGTAGCGCCTCGAGCTGCGGGCGGGTGGCGTTCTTGCCGGAGGCGTTGTGGGCGAACGCCTTGTCGAGTGCGATGCCTTCGAGTTGCCGGTCGAGGTTCTGGTCCAGGCTGCTCACTCGGGTGTAGCCGACCCTATCTGCGTTGATGGTGACGGTCACGCCGTCCCTCCCGTCCGGGTCTGCCCGAGGTGCCGTCGGTAGGAGGAGCACACCGCGGCGGCGACCGTACCGGCAGCCGGCTCGACCGGCAAAGGAGCACCGCCGGGCAGCGGTCCGACAACCGCCCACAGGGCGCTCAGCGTCTCGGCCAGGGACGCGCGCCCGGTGGCGGAGCGGACCAACCAGCCGCTCGGCGTCGCGGTCACCCGTGCCGCGCAGCCGGCACGGGACAGCAGGCCGTCGACCACCTGGGCGCCCTCCCACCAGGCCCGGCGCGAGTCGAGCCTGGGCGACCACTCGTCGACCGCTCGCGCGCGTCCGCACGCTCCGCACACCTGCGCCTCCTACGGCATCACGTCGCCGGAGTTGGGCCCGAGCGTCTGTCCGACGTACAGGTCCCCTCCGGGCGAGCTCGCGAGCAGCACCGCCGTCGGCGCGACCTCCTCGGGGCGGCCGAAGCGCCCGAGCGGCAGCTCCCGACGCTTGGCCGACTTCCAGTCCTCCGAGATGCCGTCTACCAGCGGGGTCTGGACCGGCCCCGGCGCGATGGCGTTGACCAGCACGCCCGACGCGCTGACCTCGAGGGCCAGCGACTTGGTCAACCCGAGCACGCCGGCCTTGGCGGCGCTGTAGTGGGTCAGCGAGGCGCCGCCCTTGAGCTAACGAGGAAGTCGCATGGACAGGAACATGACCCGCGGTCACCCGACCAGCTACCTGTCACACCCCATCGCCACCTCAGCCTGCTTGACCCAGAAGGCCTTCGCTCGCGGCGCAGGCGAGCAAGGGCAGGGGCGCGGACCTCTCGATGGTGGTCGGCAGCGGCGGGTGCCTACTCCTGGGTGACGACGTAGATGCCGTAGATGACGCCGGGGATGTGTCCGCACAACTGGAGCAGCAGCGCGATCAGGACCTTGCTGCTCAGTCCCTTCTTCATCGCGACCGACACCGGCGGCAGGAAGAAGGCGATCAGGACTTCCAGGACGGTTATCGTGCTCCTTGGCATCCGGTCCTGCACGGGCGTGAGAGGTGGCACCCGGCAAGAGCCTCCCACTGAGGTGAACGGGCTAGGACATGAGGCTAGGCGACTGGTGTGGAGCGGCCCGTCTTGGTGACGTCCGCCATGAAGAAGCCTCCACGTCTCAGGGGGAAACTCAGCTCAGTTGTGGATGCTGACGGGGGTGCCGAGGGGGAGGAGTTGTGCGAGGTAGCTGATGTCGGGGTTGCGGAGACGGATGCAGCCGTGGCTGATGCTGCGTCCGATGCTGTTGCTGTCGCTGGTGCCGTGCAGCCCTATCTCACCGTCGCCGCCAGCGAAGCTGGTGAGCACTGCGGAGTGCCCGGACAGCCCGTAGGCGTAGGGGCCGTAGCCGCTGTTGGTGGGCTGGAGCAGTTCTTTGAGAAAGAACAGCCCGTCTGGGGTTGGGGTTTGGCCGGTGCCGGTGGCGGCGGGGAAGACTCGCACGCGTTGACCGTCGCGTAGCAGGGTGAGTTGGTGGCGCTGTTGGTCGATGTCCACGGCGTAGTGCAGGCCGCTGATGGCCACGTCGCTGTCCCGGACCCAGCCGGTGCTGCCGTTCGGGCGGGTGGGTAGCAGGACCTGTACCCAGCCTGGACGGCGGCTCTGTACCAGCAGTGTCAGGGGTGCGCCGGACGGCAAGGGGTTGCTCAGACGTGTGATGGGCGGGCCGTCCGGGCCGTCGGCGATGCTCAACGAACTTGAGCGCGCGGCGGCTGCATACGCCGAGAACCCAGGCGCAGCGACGGGTGTCGTCGTACCGGTCGGCGACGCCTGCTTGGGCGGGCTGGTGACGACGTGGTTGCTGTCGGCGGGTGCGGAGGTCAGGACCAGGACCGAACCGGCGGTGGCTAGTAGGCCGCCAGCTACGACGATGCCCAGCCGCAGGGGCCAGCTTGTACGTGAGCTGGTCCCTGCGGTCGGGGTCCGGCCGCCCGCTTGGTCGGGGGTCGGGGGTCGGGGGAGAACTCATCCGGTGAAGCTGGCCGTCCCACGCTGTGCCGTCGCCGGTCCGGCCGCCGGTGGCGTGCCCGTCGCACTAGGGCCGCTACCCGGCTGACTTGGCGGCGCGGTCGGCTTGATCGTCGGCGTCGGCGTCGGCGTCGGGGCTGGGGTTGCGGTCAGGAGCACGTCCGGGCCGGTGGCCACACAGCGCGAGTGCGAGATGATGATGTCGCCGGCGGCGAGCATGTTCGCGAGGTGCACGTGGATGGCGTTGACCGTGATCGAGGTGCTGCGGCCGGGGGAGTTCGACCGGATTTGCTCGTTGAAGGTCACCGATCCCAGGCCCGGTACGGCGATGGTGGTGTTCGGGGCCGGGTTCGCCGACAGTCCAGGCAGGTTCGTGCCGAGGATGGTGGTGCTGCCTGTCGAACCCGGTCCGGAGGCGGTGCAGCTGCTCTTGATCACCGTCGCGGTCAACTGGCCGCTGCCGAGCTTGACGTTGGCGGTGCTGGCCGAGCTGTTCGCGGTACTGGTGTGGGAGCCCAGTCGGCTGCTTGAGGTCGACACCGTCAGCACCCCGGCGGATAACAGCATCGGCACCGTCGCCGACGCCAACTTGTTCGTGAAAGGTCCGCCGCCGCCGGCCGGAAGCGTCACCTTGGGCATCGGCCCGGAGCTGACCGGCACGTTCCCGGCCAGCAGCTTCACCGCCACGCTTTCCCCGTAAGCCCCGCCACCCACCGAGGTGACATCGGCGTTGGCAGGACCGGTGGCCAGCAGCCCAGCCAGCACCACCGAGCTCACTGTCGGCAGAACGACCCACGCCGTGGTCCGGGTAGAACGCGAAAGCAGTGCTCTTGATGCCATGTAACCCTCCAGCAGGACTGTGAACACAGTGGACAAGAAGCGCACTGTGACACGCCGCACACAGGCTGTCTGGCTTTCCCGACTTGCCACGCCAACCGATGTTCAAAACGCCCGACTTGTCGGGGATCCAGGCTTTCGCTGTGTGTAGCGCAGCTGCAGGGCACGGCCGGTACCGGCCAGGCCCTTGACCGCTGCGTCCCCAGCGCGGCACCAGGCAGACCCAGCTCTGGCCGATGATCGGGCCGCGCCAACCAACCACGTGCCGCGCGGGCACCGCGGACCGGCGAGGGCCTGGCGGCCAGCAACGAGCGTGCACGGAGCGCTCGACTGCTCAGGGGTGGTTGATGGTTTGCTGCCTGCGGGTGGACCGGTGCCGGTGGCAGAGTTTCAGCACCGCTGAGCGTGGCCACAGGGGGAGCGGTGGGGAGTCCACGCGCGGAGTGCGGGAAGCGGCGCGGGACCCATCCCCGGCGACCACAGGAGGCCGGGCGTGATCAGGACGGGAGGAGGTGCAGGTAGGTGAGCCCCGGTGCCGGCGAGTGGGTGACCCCCCACCGGCTCCGGCCGGTCGACAGTGAACGCGCACCATCGGCACCGTCGGACCCGCCGACGCCGACAGTTCCCGTTCCCCGACGTGGTGCTGATGGCCGGGTGCACCTGTTCGGGTTGCCCGAGGCCCGCAACGCCGTGTGCGGAGCGTTGGCGGTGGACAGGCCACACGAGGGCCGTGAGCTGATCCAGGACCCGGTCCTGGAGTGCTCGAGCTGCCTGGCAGCCGCACCAGCCCGCTCCTGAGGTGGTGCACGAGCCGGTGCGCAGGGCCTGACAGCGCGCCGGGCGAGGTGCACACTCAACGGGTGCCAGCGGCGACGACCCCGGGTCCGTGGGGCTCGGACCGGCAGCAGGCGGCGTTGAACGCGCTCGCCGTGCAGCTGGTGCGGGAGTTACCACGGCTGGTGCGGGCGTTGGCGAACGCGCAGGTGCTGGCGCTGGGCTGTACCGGGGCGCGAGCGCGCCGGTGTGGCTGGTGGCTGGCGTCAACGGGGGCCATGCTGGGCGTGCTGTACGTCAGCAGTCCCAGCCCGGTGCTGGCCCTGCTGCTCGTGGCTGCGCTGGTGCCCAGCGGTCTGCTGCTCGGCGCCAGCCGCAGCGAACTCGCCGAGCTGGAACGCCGCTGGCTGGCCTGGCGGCTACGTCCCGGCAGCTGACCAGCCGCCGGGACGGCCCCAGAAACGGCGCCGCTCAACCCCTCCCCCAGCCTGAAACGACCCGCCGATAATAGTACTTATGTCATATATCGCCCATGGGGCCGTACCTACGGCAGGTTTCTCCGTCTTGGGGCCGCGACTGCGGCGGTAGCCGAGTCGGGACCAGGTCGAGGGCATTGTGACCCT
>JAABVA010004048.1_pt1 | contig 13681 bp, 11 predicted proteins | sample 5560331 | NCBI WGS metagenome assembly JAABVA01 (sample SAMN12812661, study PRJNA571458) | rock metagenome | isolation source: Antarctica rocks | place: Antarctica: Victoria Land, Mt New Zealand sud | collected 2016-01-07 | reverse complement strand
GTCCTGCGGTCACCCGAGCCCGACCACGTGCCAAGACCCTTAACACGCGGACCATGGAACACCTACGCCGAATCGGTCTCGCAAAGCGCCTCCGCGAGCGCGCCCCGTTACCGACCTCATGGTCGCAAGACATTTCCTTCTGCACATCGTTGCTCGGCGACGAACTCGCGCGGTTCACCGGAGTGCTCGGTCTCGCAGACGACGCAGACTGCTCGCCCGAGCTCGGACAGCAGTTGCCCCAATACATCCTCGAGGAGATGCTCCGGGAGGTCGTCAGCGAGCTACCCAGCTGCACAATGATGCTGGTCGCCCGGGTCGAGGAGCTTCGGCAGAGCCCAGATGATGTGCGGGTGCGTATCCGGGAGACTGGTGGGGCAGCCACCGAGATCACTGCGGAGTACGTGTTGGGAGCCGATGGCGCCAACAGTGCTGTCCGGAAAGCTATCGGCTCCACCTATGTGGGATCGCGATCCTTGGCGCCGAACCTGGGTATGGTCTTTCAGACACCTGATCTCGACGAAGTGCTGACTGAGCGACCAGCCGTCCAGTATTGGCTGCTGAACGAGCAGACCCCTGGCCTGATGGGGCCCATCGATTTGCACGGCACCTGGTGGCTGATCGCATTTGGCGTGGACAGCACCGACGGCGCTATCGATTCAGACCGCATTATCGCCGGGGCTGTAGGCAAGCGACTGACGGCAACCGTACTCAGTACCGATCCGTGGACGGCCCGGATGGAGCTGGTAGATCGAAGCAGAGCTGGCCGGGTCTTTCTGTTGGGAGACGCGGCGCATCTAAACCCGCCGTTCGGTGGACACGGGCTGAATACGGGACTCGGCGATGCGGTGGATCTCGGGTGGAAGATCGCGGCACGGCTACAGGGCTGGGGTGGTGATGCCTTACTCGACTCTTATGTCAGCGAACGCCGGCCGCTGCACGAGCGGGTCATCGAAGCGGCGACGGCCAACAACGCCGTTCTCTCCGCAGATTTGATCCGCGTACCAGCCCATGCGCCGGTCTCTTCCGCTGAGGCTGTGCGGGCGGAGATCCGCAGCAAAATTCACGCGGCGAAGGCTGCGGAATACTTCACCCTCGATCTCGTGCTCGGGCATCGTTACACGAACTCTCCCGTCATCTGCGATTCGGAGGCCCGTGGACCTCTCGCCCCAGACGACCTATGGGCCACCACCATCCGGTCGGGCGGCCGACTGCCGCACGTGTGGCTCGAACCCGGCCAGTCGACGTTGGACTGCGTAGGACCCACGTTCACGCTGCTACAACTGGGTCGAGCCGATTCCGCACCCCTCGTCCGCGCAGCGGATCAGGCAGGTATGGGCATGACCATTGTGGACCTGCAACAGTATGGGCTGAGCGCCAAGCTGGGTGCTGAGCTGGTTCTCGTCCGGCCTGATCAATACATCGCCTGGCACGGCGCCTCCGCCCCGGCCGATGCGGCCGCGCTGCTACGCCACGTCGCCGGCTACCGGCAGGCCGAAACCGACTGCACTCTCGGTCGCGCCTAAGTCACCGCGGGCGAGAACAGCGCACCGGCCGAGTCTGCTCGCAGTTTGTGGCCCAGTCCGGCGATCTCAACAAGGGAGCAGGAGCATGAAGATCATCACCTTAGAAGAGCACTTCGTCGATCCGGGTATTTCCGCCGCGGGGGCGCACAACGCCCACGAGCTGAGCCCTGATTTTGCCGCGGCGTACGACCCAGCAAGCGGTCTACCTTATTCGCCGTCCGTCGACGTCCTCAAGGATCTCGGTGAAGCACGACTGTCCGACATGGATCGAAACGGAATCACTGTGCAAGTGTTGTCCTGCCTGGGCGCCCAGCAGGTACCGTCCGATTCCGCCCCGGACCTTGTCCGAAACGCGAACGACACCGCTGCCGCCGCCATGCGCGCACACCCCGATCGGTTCGCCGCGTTCGCCGCCCTGCCCACCGCCGTGCCCGAGGCCGCGGCACGCGAGCTCGACCGCTGCGTCACCGAGCTCGGGTTCGTCGGCACCATGATCATGGGCAGAACCGGCGACGAGTTCCTCGACGCGCCCCGGTTCGACCCGATCTTGAGCAAGGCCGCCAAACTCGACGTTCCGCTCTACCTACATCCCTCGCCGCCGCCCCGGGCGATCACCGACTCCAGCTACGCCGGCCTCGATCCACTGGTCTCCGCACGTTTTCAGACCGCCGCGTGGGGATGGCATCAGGAAACCGCCGTCCACTTTCTGCACATGATGCTGTCCGGGGTTTTCGACCGCTACCCGACCTTGCAAGTCATCCTCGGTCACTGGGGCGAGATGATTCCCTTCTATGTCGACCGCATCGAGGAGACCCTTCCGAAGGCATGCACCAAACTGGACCGCACGGTCGGCGAATATATCCGAAACAACGTCTACATCACTCCCAGCGGCATGTTCAACCAGGCACAACTGCAGTTCTGCGCGGAGACCCTTGGAGTCGACCGCATCCTGTATGCCGTCGACTACCCGTTCGTCGGCAACGAAGGCGCTACAGCCTTCCTCCACAACGCCAACATGCCCACCGAAGCGAAAGAGAAGATCGCGCACGCCAACGCCGAACAGATTCTCGGCCTCTGACCGATCCGCCATTCTCCGTCCCCACCGCGCACTGCATGCCCACCGGGCAGCCGTCAGTGGCCGCCGCCTGCGTAGTCCTGGGTGATCTGCTTGTACTCCAGGAAGTCCTCCAGGGAGCCGACGCCGCCGAGGCGGCCGAGGCCGCTGGACTTGAAGCCGCCCTCCTCGAACTCGACCGCCAGGTTGCCCCAGCTATTGATGGAGATCAGGCCGGAATCGAGCTGCCGCGCCACCCGGATCGGCGTATCGACATCGCGGCTCCACACGCAGGCGCTCAGACCGTACTCGCTGTCATTGGCCAGCGCGATCGCCTCCTCCTCGGTGTCGAACACCTGGAGCGTCTGCACCGGACCGAAGGTCTCCTGCTGCACGATGGGCAGGGAGGTGTCCGTCACCTCGAGCAGCGTCGGATGGAAGAAGGCACCGCCGGCGAGGGCGGGATCGGTGCTGGCGCCGCCGCGCACGATGACCTTCGCGCCCGCCGCGATGGCCTCGTCGATCGCTGCGTCGACGCGCGCGACGGATGCTTTGTCGATCATCGGTCCCATGTCGCTGTCGGGGTCGGCGGCGGGGCCAGGGCGAACGCTGTTCAGCCGCGCTGCGAGACCGTCTCGGACCTGGTCGGCGATCCCTCGTTGCACCAGGATCCGGCTCCCGGTCATGCAGAACTGGCCGGCGAAGATCGTCGATGACTTCTCCAGCGTCGGGAGCACGACGTTGAGGTCCGCGTCGTTGAACACCAGGTGCGGGGTCTTACCGCCGAGTTCCAGGCCCACCCGCTTCAGGCGTGCCGCCGCCGCCTGCGCGATCTGGCGGCCGGTGTGGGTGCTTCCGGTGAAGCTGATCACCGGAACCTGCGGCGAGTCCACCAGCAACCGAGCGCCGTCGGCACCGGACTCGGTGAAGACATTGACGACACCATTTCCCAGCTCTGAAATGCTGCTGATGATGTCGCTGGTCAGGGCCGCGCTCTGGGCCGCCTGGTGCGGCATCTTCACCACTGCGGTGCAGCCGGCGGCCAAAGCCGGTGCCAGCGCGCGAATGCACAGGTAGGCGGGAGAGTTCCAGGGCACGATCAGCCCGGCCACCCCGATCGGTTGGCGGATCGACATGGACTGCTGACCTGGCCGGGTTCCGACTACGCGGCCGAAGTTCTGTACAGCGAGGCCGGCGGCAAAGCGCAGGGCACGGGGGATGAAGGCCGCCTCGAAGGCCGCCTCGTACCCGAGCTTGCCGTTCTCCAGACACAGGGTCGCGATGACCTCGTCGAGGCGCGCCTCGTAGGCGTCGGCGAGGTGGCTGAGGGCGGCGGACCGCACCATGGCGTCGGACCTCCAGGTTCCCTCGTGGAAGGCCGCGGCGGCGGAGTTGATGGCGGCCTGGGCAACCTCGGCGTCGCCGTCACAGAAGGTGCCGATCACCTCGCCGGTGGCGGGGTTGATGCTGTCCCCCTCGTTGGGCGAGCTGATCCACTTGCCGCCGATCCAGTGTTGGGCCGTGCGTTGCTCAGCCGTCGTGTTCGCCGACGCGATCGTGCCGGTTCCAGTGGTCATGATTCGTTTCTCCTTCTATGCAGATGACACGGGGCGGGTACTTCAGATACCGAGTAGTTGTTCTGCGTTCAGGTGGCTGATCTGGGCCCGGTCGGCCTCGCTGATCGCCGCGTTGTCCAGGAATGCCGTCGCCGTGGCCATGTCCTCGAAGGGGTAGTCCGTGCCGAATAAGATGTGGTCGGCGCCGAGCGCGGCCAGCGCACACAGCAGCGGTGGGTCGTCGCAGACGCCACTGGTGGTGATGTAAAGGTTGTGCCGGATGTACTCGGCGGGGTTGCCGCGCGCGAGTTCGACGCCGTGGTGGTTGTGGAAACCCCAGCGAGAGTCCAGGCGCCACAACACATACGGAAGTCCTTCGCCCATGTGTCCGAGGAGCAGCTTGGCGCCCGGGAAGTCGTCGAACACGCCCCCGAAGATCAGCCGCAGCACGTGGGACGCGGTATCGGTGCCCCAGCTCCACATCGGACCGATCAACTCGGGATGCCCGGAGAGCACGTGGGCGGTGTCTACGCCGTTGGCCGGGTGCAGATAAAGCGGTACGTCGAGGCCGGTGGCGTACTCCCAGACCACCCGCAGCTTGGGGTCGTCCAGGTAAGTGCCCTGGGTGTGGGCGTTGACCAGCGCGCCGTGCAGGCCGAGCTGGGTGACCGCGCGTTCGAGTTCCTTGGCGGCCGCTTCAGGGTCCTGCAACGGCAACGCGGCGAAACCCGAGAACCGTGACGGGTTCTCGGCAATGGTGTTGGCCAGCAGATCGTTGACCGCCGCCGCCTGGGCCACCGCGATGGCGGGGTCCGCTTCGGCCTGAATGCCAGGGGAGTTGAGCGAAAGCACCTGCACGTCGAGCCCGGCGGCGTCCATCCCGGCCAGGCGCTCGCCGGTGATGTCCAGCAGCCGCCGCGACGCCTCGGCCCAGGCTTGCGGCTGCGCAATCGATGCCGACCCGGCGCCGTAGGCCGCCAACTCAGACGTCACGAAGTGCTCTTCCAGCCCGATCGTTCGCATCCCACGCTCCTCGAGGTAATTCACGACTATGCATTGACTTCCTCTATCATGGATCCTACGGTGTGTGATGTCAACCACGTCTTGGAGGAGCAGCGCATGGGTGAGGTGATCGTCCAGCCGGACACCGATGTGGTGGTGGTCGGGTATGGGCCAGCAGGGATGGCCGTGGCGGAGCTGCTGGGCGCCGCCGGACATCGCGTCGTCGTTCTCGAGCGGTACGAGGGTCTGTACAACCTGCCGCGTGCGGCCACTTTCGACGACGAGACCATGCGAACGCTCGCAAAGATGGGTTTGGCGGAGGCGCTGCTGCCGAAATTGCGCGTGCAACCGAACTATGAGTGGCGCAACGGCCAGGGCGAGCTGCTCACCGAGCATGCGTACGCCGAGGTGGGCCGCAGTGGCTGGGCCGAGTGGTACATGATGTATCAGCCCGATCTGGAGGATGCGCTTGACCGGGCCTGTCGCGCATCGGCCAACGTTCAGGTCTGCTTCGGGGCGCCGGTCGAAGGTATCGAACAGTCAGCTGACGCCGTCACGCTCACCGTGGGTGGTACCGGCGTCGACGGCTCGTCGACGGTCACCGCCCGCTATGTGGTGGCCTGCGACGGTGGGAACAGCTTGGTGCGCCGCGCGATGGGCGTCGGTCAGGACGACTACGGCTTCGCCGAACCGTGGATGGTCTGCGACTTCCGGTTTCGCCGTCTCACCGACGTACCGATGGCCCTGCAGTTGTGTGACCCCAAGCAGCCGACTTCGATCATCTCGTTAGGGCCCGACCATCACCGCGTCAGCTTCATGCTTGATTCGGAGGCCGACTTCGAGATCCAGCGGGATCCCGAGCTGGTATGGGCACGCGTGGCCAAATACCTCCATCCAGACGATGCCGAGCTGATTCGGGTGGCCACGTACACCTTCCGATCTCTGATTGCCCACCGGTGGCGGATCGGCCGCACGGTGCTGGCCGGCGATGCGGCCCACCAGATGCCGCCGTTCCTCGGCCAGGGCATGTGCTCCGGGATTCGGGACGCACAGAATCTGGCTTTCAAGCTCGACCTGATCCTGCGGGGCGCACAGGGACAGGACATCCTGGACACCTACCAGCTCGAACGCGAGCCGCACGTGCGCGCCGTGACCGAGATGGGCGTGAAGCTGGGACAAGTGCAGACGACCCGAGACCCGGAACGGGCTGCGCAACGTGATCGGGAGTTGCTAGCGCGACGGGCAGCGGCCACGGCCCCGGAGAAGCTCCGATTTCCGGACCTCGAAGAGGGGCTGCTCGCTCAGCAGTCGCGCCCTGGCCGCGGCCAACTGTCCGTCCAGGGCACCGTCGACGACGGTGCGGGTGTGGACCGGCTCGACCAGGTGGTCGGAGCTGGCTTCTGCGTCCTGATGGAGGCCGAGTTGCTTCCTCATCTGGCGGTCCACCAGATGCAAGCGCTGCGGCGGGCTGGCGTCCGCGTCGTCGTTCTCGGCGATAACCCCTGGTATCACCCCGATGCGGACGTGGTGACCGATGTGGACGGCACCTACCGCAAATGGTTCTCCGAGCAGGGCTGGTCGGCAGTTGTCGTTCGGCCGGACTTCTATGTGTTCGGGGCAGCCGATGGTGCTCCCGAGCTGCGTGTCCTGCTCACCGAATTGTTGGACATCGTCGGTGATCGCCTCGAGGACGGTACCGCCAATGCCTCCGATCGCTACGTGGCCTCGGCCGCTGACTGAATAGGGCAGGAAATCATGTGGCTCACTAGTTTCACCCAAGCTCCCGGGATGAGCCGAACTCTGGAGCGGACTGTACTGACACTGGCCGCGCTGTTCACCGCCCTGGAGGGTTACGACCTCGCCTGTTACGGCGTCACCGTCCCATCCCTGTTGAAGGACTCCTCGCTCGGCGTGAGCAAGGCGGCAGCAGGCACTGCCGGATCGCTGGTCGCCGTCGGGATGATGGTCGGTGCGGCACTCGCGGCGGCCCTCATTCGGCGGACAGGCAGTCGACGGCTGCTCATTGGCGGCGCCACCCTATTCTCCGTGGGCATGCTGATCTGCACGTGCGCGCCGTCGTTCGTGGTGTTCGAAGCCGCCCGGCTCGTGGTCGGAATCGGCCTGGGCATCGTGCTTCCCACGGTCACCGCCTATGTCGCGGAGCTCTCCGACCCCGATCGCCGCAGCCGCAACGTGGGGATAATGATGTCCGGATACGCCGGCGGTGCCTTGCTGGCCCCCCTGCTCGGCGCAGCGGTACTGCCCGGTAACTCGTGGCGGTTTATCTACCTGATCGGTGCCATCCCAGTGCTCGCGTTGGTGCCGCTTGCCGTTCGTCTGCTTCCGGAGAGCCCGCGCGCCGCCAGTAAGTCACCTTCGCCGAGCCGACCGGGACACGAGTTGCTGGGGCTGCGGCCGCTGCTGGCCCGCGGCACCCGGGCAGTCACCGTGCTGTTCTGGCTGATGTCGTTCTGCGGGTTACTGCTGGTATTTGGCATCAGCACCTGGCTACCCACCATCATGCAGGCCAGTGGCTACTCGCTGGGATCATCACTGCTGCAGACCGCGGTGATGTGGGTCGGCGCCGGAGTGGGAATGGTGGCAGGAGGCCGTGTCGGGGACAAAGTCGGCATCAAACCGGTGGTGGTGGTCGCCTTTCTCACCGGATCGGTCAGCCTGCTGGTGATGAGTACGAACCCGGCCATCGGGGTGTTGTTCATGCTGATGTTCTTTAGCGGATTGGGTTTCATCGGTTCCCAAGGCTTGCTCAACGCGTTCATCGTGACCAGGTACAGCGACGAGCTGCGCGGCCCCGGCATCGGGTGGGCCCTGTCGGTGGGCCGCCTCGGCGCCATTTTCGGGCCGACGATGGGAGCCTGGATCCTATCCTCCGGTCTGGGAGTCCACTGGAACTTCTACCTGTTCGCCGTTCCGGGTGTGCTGGGCGCGGCACTGGCCGCCCTGGTACCGACGGGCCGCCAGGCGCCCCTCAAAGCGACGGTAGTTCCCCGGCCTGTACGGGATGACAGTATCCGCTTCGTATAGTGACGGAGTGGGTGGAATCGAGGCGCTGAATCAATCCGACGAGCAGCGCGAGGCGGGTACGTCCACCCAGCAGCAAGGTATTCAATCCGTCGAGCTCGCCGCGACGGTCTTGCAGGCGATGGAGCGGGGCCTGGGGCCGATGAGCCTGACGCAGATCGCACTGGACAGCGGGATGCAGCCGAGTAAGGCGCACCGCTACCTGGTCAGCTTGGGGCGGGTCGGGTTGGTGGCGCGATCACCCAGATCTGGACTGTATGACCTGGGTCCGGCGATGCGCCGGCTCGGCATCGAGTCGCTGCGTCGGATGGATGAGGTCGGTCTGGCGTCGGAGCATCTACCCGGCCTGCGGGATCGCACCGCGCACGCAGTCAACCTGGCGGTGTGGGGAGACCACGGGCCCGTCGTCGTCCGCTGGGACTACGGCTCCTACGCCTTACCCATCACCGTCCGGATCGGCGCGACCATGTCGATGCTCTCGTCCTCAATCGGGCGGGTGTACCTGGCGTACCTGCCCGAGACGTTGACCGAACCGGTACTGCGCACTCAGTCCGAGACCGATGACCAGGCCGAATCGTCGAGAGCCGAAATCGACGGCATCAAACAAGCGGTGTTGCGAGACGGCTGTGCCCTCACCTCCGGTCGGGTGGCTCCGGGTGTCACCTCGATCGCGGCTCCGGTGTTCAGCGCGGCCGACTCATTGCCGCTGGTCATCGCCATCGCCTTGCCGTCCCGCCAAGCCACTGACACCGTGGTGGCCGACGTCGGCGCCGAACTTCTGCGTACTGCATCGGCGATCTCGGCCGAGTTGGGGTACGTCGACCATGCGCGACTCGCGGACGACAGTGTTTGACCGGCAGTACCGTGCAAAGCGGGCAGGTGTCCCGGTGGTTCTCGGCGCTTCAGATCAGTGGCGTGATCTGGTCCTCGCGGTCAAGTAGTGCCTTGCCGTACACCTCGTAGTTGACGGCCGGCAGGGTTACGGCGTGGCGTGCGGCGACGGCCGAGTCGCGCCAGAGGCGTTGCAGCGGATTCGTATCGGCGAAGCTGCCTGCTCCGTGCGCGAACAGGAGCAGGTCGATGGCCTTGGTGATGTGTTCGAGGACCCAGGCGGTGTCGGCGCGTACTCGGGTGCGCACCAGAACATCGGGGTAGACGCCGGCCTGTGCGGCGCGGTCGAGGTCGTCCGCGGCCCGGTAGGCGTGCAGGTGCGCGGTGTCGATCATCATGGCCGCTTCCGCGATCTGCAGCTGGAATGCCACGGAATCGGACTGCGCTGTGTAGAAGGTGTAGGAGATGGCTTTCTTGTCGGCCTTGGCTGTCACCAGTTCCAGTGCTTTGCGGCCCATGCCCAGTTGCGGGCCGGCCAGGACGAGTGCGAGCAGTGGTACGAACGCCGAGCGGTACAGCTCCTCTTCCGTGTGCTCGGTTGCGTAGTGTCCCTCGATGGCCGGGGGCACGGAGACGATTCGGTGCGCGGGGACGAACACATCGTTGGCGATCAAGCAGTTCGACCCGGAGGACTTCATGCCGGCGACGAACCAGGTCTCGTCGAGGTCGAGGTCCTCCCGCGAGATGAGTGCGAGGCCTTGGTCGACCATCGCACCGCTCTCGTCGGTGATGGGGATGCCCAGCACCGCCCAGTCCGCGTGCCAGGAGCCAGAGTTGTAGAACCAGCGCCCGGTCACCCGGAAGCCCCCGTCGACCTTGACGGACTCCGCGGTTGGCGCGAGCACGCCGGAGACCTTGGCGTCCGGGTTGGTGCCCCAGACGTCATTCTGGGCTTGTTCGGAATACAGACCGGTCATCCAGGCGCACACGTTGCACAGCGTGACGACCCAGGCTGTACCCCCGTCGGCCTCGGCTACCGCAGCGGAGACGTCCAGCATGGTGCGCATCGAAGTCTGATAGCCGCCGTAGCGCTTTGGCTGGGCGACCTTGAAGACACCGGCCTCGGTAAGCGCCTGGATGCTGTCCTCGACGACCCGTCGGTCGTGCTCTCCCTGCGCGGAATTCTTCGCGAGGAGCGGCTGTAGTTCACCTACCCGGCGGAGGAGTTCCTCCGATGTGGGAACAGTCCCGGTGGCGGCGTTTTCGGTGGTGGTCATGGCAAGGGTCCTTTCATGGGGCGGAGCAGGTCAGCGGGCGCAGGCAGCGATCTGATCCACGATGAGCGCGCGGGGGCGCTCGTCGTAGCGGGAATGGGTGCCGAAGGTGCGGTGCGCGGTCACGCGGCCGAAGAGCAACTGGTGATCACCGCCGGCGACCGAGTCGTACAGCTCGCAGACCAGCCACCCGGCCGCTCCGTCCAGGCGCGGCAGCTCGTGGTCGTGGTGCCAGGCGGTGTCGGCGAAGCGGTCCGCGTCGCGTTGCGCGAACAGCATGGCCAGCTCGTCCTGGTTGTGCCCGAGCAGGTTCATCCCGAACTTCCCGACGGCCTGAATGTGGGCGAGCATGGCCGAGCGGTGATCGAACGCGACGGTGATCAGCGGCGGCTCGAGGGACAGTGATCCGAACGAACTCACCGTCGCACCGTGCGGCCGGTCGTCATCGCGGGTGGTCACCACCGTGACAGGGGTGCACACGGCCGCCATGAGATCACGAAAACGCTGGGGTTCGATGCTGGTATCGGCGGTCATGGCAACTCCTTCCTTGATGCCTCACGTAGCCGGCGGGTTCGGCGAACCGGTCGGTCTGCATCTCGACCATGTTCCCGTCGGGGTCTTGGTAGTACATCGACGTGGTGCATCGCGGCGGTGGTGGGCTCTGCGCTTGCGCGGTACCGGCGGGTGAATCAGGGCGACCCGGTGATGCTCGTTGTCAAAGGTGATGAAACATAATGCATTGTCTTGATACACCACGTGCCCGTCGAGGACCGTGCAATACCAGTCGGTCATCTGCGTAGGCTGGGCCGTCTGAAACACGGCATGGGCGAACTTCGGGGTGGCCGACATATTTTCACTATCCTGGACACGAGGATGCGGCGCCGCCGCTACAATCGGACGCCGATGTTTCGCAGCTCACTTCGGGGTGCCACTCACGTTAGATGCGGCCACCGCCGAACAATATCCACTTTGCGAGATGGATAGTCCACCTCGCGAACTCGTGGGCTAGCGAGGTGGGTCCACCCGGTAATGCCAGCAGACGTACCAGCCGATGCAGGCCTAGCGGACGCCCAGCGTGCGCGACGGAGTTTCACCGAACTTCTGCTCGTAGTACCGGGCGAAGCGGCCGAGATGATTGAAACCCCACCGGAATGCGATATCACTGACCGTGGCGGCTGGATCCCGCCGAAGAAGGTCCGACCGGGAACCGTCGAGGCGGACATTGCGCACGTATTCCGACGGGCCCATGCCGAAACGGTCGTGGAACAGTTTCTGGAGTTGGCGCGCGCCGACACCGGCGGCCGCGGCGAGGTCGGAGATCGCGTACTGGGCTCCGGGTGCTGCGGCGACGAGGTCAACAACGTTACGCACCGCCGCGTGGTTGTCGGAGGCTGCCGCGTCCTCGTAGAGCGCCTCGCTCATCGAGTGTGCCTGAGCGACTAGTAACCCCACGATCAGGGACCGCTCCAGGCCCGAGACCTGAGCGGCGAGTGCGGAATCGGGAACCGGTCCCGGGTTGGCGATCGTGTCGAGCAGAAGCTGCAGCGTCGACCACCACCGCCTCCCCGCGGGGCTCGTCATGTCGAAGCCGATGTCGAACTTGATGCGCTGGTTCACCGGGCGCCCGAGAATCCGAGCGAGTTCCCGCTCCAGAGCAGGTCGATCGATCTTGAGGCTGACCTGCGTGGTCTCGGCTCCCCACCGTGAGAGGAAGGTGTGCTCGTTCGGTGTGTACACCGCGGCCCGCTCGGGTGTGGCGACGAGCTGTTGCGAGCCGCAACTCGTGGCCAAGGACCCCGCCAAGGGCAGGTCGACGTGATAGCCCCGAACATCCCCGGGGTCGATGAGAACGTCGGCGCCGAATCTGACAACGCCGATGGTCATATCGGTCAGCCGCACCGCGGACATCCGTGCTTTTGACAGGTGCCGGTGTGCACCGACAATCTCGAGCCGGGCCGGGTAGTAGGCGTCGAGGACGCTGCTGCGATACACGTCGAAGTCATCAGTCGCACACACAACGCCCCGCCGCAACTCGACGGCTCCGTCGGTTAGCGCGCTTTCGGGCAATTTGAGCATCGCGGATCCTCGTTCATCTCGGCACGGGTCCATGGTACGGATGGTGGCGTGGCCCGGTGAACGGCGTTGAATGGCGGTCGGGGTTTCGGCGCTGCGTTACTTCATAAGGTCCGGTTATCTGCTTACGGCAGATCGCTGTGGGTAAACCCCGTTTCGAGCCGGTGTTTGACGGCCCCGAGGAAGCGTGCCGCGTCGGCGCCGTCGACGATGCGGTGGTCGTAGGAGATGGAGAGGTAGGCCATCGAGCGGACGCTGATGCGCCAGGTGCTGTCGGGATCGCGGAGGGGGACGACGCGGTCGAAGACGGCACCAGTGCCGAGGATCCCGGTCTGGGGCTGGTTGATGATGGGCGTGTCGAACAGCGCGCCGCGACTGCCGGTGTTGGTCAGGGTGAAGGTCCCACCACCGAGCTCGTCGGCGGTGACCTTCCCGGTCCGAACGCGTTCGGCAACGTCGGAGATCGCGCGAGCGAGTCCGCTGATGCCCAGGTCCTGGGCGTCGCGGATCACCGGAACCATGAGGCCTTTGTCGCTGTCGACGGCCATGCCGAGGTGACAGCCGTGGTGGTAGGTGACCTCCGTGCAGTCGGCGTTCAGGGACGCGTTGAGCATGCGGTGCGCAGCAAGTGCCTCGACGGCAGCCTTGGCGAAGAAGGGCAGATACGAAAGCTTGACCCCGGTGCGCTGGAGGAAGTCGTCTTTGTGCTGGGCGCGCAGGCGGGCGATGTTGGTGACGTCGACCTCGACGACGGTGGTCAGCTGCGCGGAGGTTTGCAGAGATTCGACCATCCGGCGGGCGATCGTCTGCCGGATGCGCGGCAGCTTCTCGGTGTCCCCATCGGCGTACTGCCTCAGCGGGGATACCGGCTGCTTCCGTGGTGCTGCCGCGACCGGTTCAATCCTGGGTGGTGCCGCCTGGGGTGGTGCGGTGTCGGTGGATTCGCTGTCGGTGTCGATGGAGGCCAGTGCGTCCCCGATAGCCACGGTGGTGTCTTCTGCGGCGAAGACTTCGCGCAGGGTGCCGGAGTGGGGAGAGGGGATTTCGGTGTCGACCTTGTCGGTGGCGACCTCGAGGAGTGGCTCGTCCGCGTCGACGTGGTCGCCGGGTTGTTTGAGCCACCGCGTGACGGTCCCTTCGGGGACGTTCTCACCGAGAGAGGGCATCGACACGGTAACCGCAGTGAGTTGCGCGTTGGTCATGTTTTCCTTCAGGGGAGGATGTCGAGGGCGGCGGAGACGATGCTGTCGGTGTCGATGTGGTGGTAGCGATACACCTCGTCGAGGGCGCCGACTTGCCCGAAACGACTCACCCCCAGCGCGGTAC
>JAABVA010004047.1_pt1 | contig 13682 bp, 17 predicted proteins | sample 5560331 | NCBI WGS metagenome assembly JAABVA01 (sample SAMN12812661, study PRJNA571458) | rock metagenome | isolation source: Antarctica rocks | place: Antarctica: Victoria Land, Mt New Zealand sud | collected 2016-01-07 | reverse complement strand
CGCGAGCTGCTCGGGAACCAGCCTGGCATCATCGTCGAGCTCGACCAGAGCTTCCTCGGCGGCCGGAGCACCGGGAAACAGGGCGCATCCAGCGACAAGGCGCCGATCACGATCGCTGTCGAGCGGACCGCCGGCGGCCGGCTGGGCCGAGTCCGGCTCGAGCTAGCCGACAAACCCAGCAGGCTGGACATCATCGACTTCGCCCGCGAGGTCGTCGCACCTGGCGCCACCATCCACACCCACGGCGCCCGCATGTTCGCTCGGCTCGCCGACCTCGGCTACACCCACCGTGCGACTCCATCGACCAAAGCTGGACACCGAGTCGACAACCCGGACGCGGTGATGGCCGGACCTCACCTGGTGTCCTCCCTGCTCAAACGCTGGACCGCCGGCACCCTGCACCACCGAGTCAGCAGCCAGCACCTGCCCTACTACCTCGACGAGTTCACCTTCCGGTTCAACCGCCGCTCCTCCCACGCCAGAGGCATGCTCTTCTACCGGCTGCTCCAACAGGCCGTCGACACCGACCCGCACCCCCTCAAGGACCTCATCGGCGGCGGCTAAGCAACCACTGCACTCAAGCAGATATGCAGGACACCTGTTCGAGCGGCGGCGCATACTGACGGGTATGGCGGGCGGGATGCGACCGGGACCCGGGACCCCGCTGCGTGATCGCCAGGTCGACTACGGGGACGGTCGGGACCCGCCGCCGATTCCCGCGCACGGCTCCGCCAGCCCCGAGAAGGCGATGTGGGTCTCGACCGGGCGCCGTCGGCATTGTTGGGTGCTCGGCCCCCCGACCGATCCTGGGCCGCATGCCGGCCTTCTGCTGGGCTGGCATCACCACGGCGCGACGGGTCAGTGGCAGGGATTCGTCGTCTATGTCGTCGACGAGGGCGGGCCGACCGCGGCCACCGTTCAGGCGTGGCTACCCGCGACCCAGCTCAAGCCAGCATGACCGTCAACGCCGCGTGCGCAGACCTGCTGGGCGGTGTCGGCGCCCTCAGCCACACTTGGCTGTCACGCACCTTGAACCAGAAGAGGCGAGAGCATGCTCGGTGACCTGTCCGACCAACCGGCCGCAACCGCGAAGACTGACGGCTCCGGCAACGGCCAGCTGGCTGGTTCGCTGCACGATCACGTCAGGGGATCCCGATGAGCACAGAACGTTCCGGCCCGTCGAACTCCAGTCCGTCGAACTCCAGTCCGTCGAGCAACGCGGAAACCGCCGGCGAACGGTACGAGCTGACCGAGGCGCTGCGTCGTCACGTCGACGTGCTCGCGACGGCACCCCGTAACCGCAACGCCGACCCGGGTCACTTGGCCGCGGCGCAGCGTTACGTCACCGAGCAGCTGCAGGCCGCCGGCTGGAGCGTGACCGAGCAGCCGTTCACCACCCCCGCCGGCCTGGGGGTCTCCGACGCCGGCTACCCCATCCAGCACCTGTGGCCGCTGCGGATCCGAGGGCCTGTGCCGGGGGTGAACATTGTGGCCACCCACGGCCGGCCCATCACCCCGCGCACCCTGGTGATTTTGGCTCACCTCGACAGCGTCAGGAACAGTCCCGGCGCCGACGACAACGTCAGCGGCGTCGCCGTCATCCTGCAGGCCGCCGAGCAGATCCCAGACCCCGAGAGCTCAGACCTTGGGGCGGAGCGGGACGTTGCCTTGGTGCTGGTCGACCTGGAGGAGATCAGCCTGGCCGGGTCCGCCCACCTGGCCAAGACCGCGACCCCGGGGGCGGTGCTGAACCTGGAGTCGGTCGGCTACTACGACCCGGCGCCCGGCAGCCAACGCCTGCCTCCCGGTCTCGGCCTGGTCGCCCCCGCCCTGGTCAAGCGGATCCGGGCCCGACAGTCGGCCGCCGACTTCGTCTTGGTGGTGCAACGGCTCGACTCCGCCCCGCTCGCGCAGCGGTGGGCGGCCGCGGCCGAGGAGGCCGGCCTGCCCACCGTGGTGCACCAGGACAACCGGTACACCGGCACCGGGTACCGCCTGGAGCGGCTGGTCAACCTGGTCGGAGCCAACCTGGACCGCTCCGATCACGCCCCGTTCTGGAACGCCGGCGTGCCCAGCGTGGTCGTCTGCGACACCGCCCCGCTACGCAACCGGAACTACCACCGGCCGTCCGACACCCCTGACACCCTCGACTACCAAGCCCTGGCGGCGGTCACCACCGCCACCATCGCGACGGCCCGGAGCTGGCAGACGCCTGACCTGACCGGCCACCAGAGTCCCGACGTACTGTGACCCGACGTGTCAGAAAAGGGGGCCGCCATGCCTAAAGACAGCCCGCTGTGGCGCGGCTACCAGGATGCCGTCCTGTGGCCCGGCAGGCAGCAGGACGCGATCCGCAGCCCTCGGTACCGTCCTCAGGATGCAGCGCCCCGACCGTTCTTTGGCCGGGCCCGCGGCCGGTCCCGCCGTTCCAAGGTCAGTCCCAAAGCTGCTGACGTCCTGGTGATAGTCGGGCTAATCGTCGTGACCCTGCTTCTCGCATCCGCCATGACGTGGGTGATGGCAACGCTGCCCGGGTTGCACGGTGCCCTCCGGTAGACGCGCAGCGGTGCGCTCGTGAGACTCGACTTTGTGCCGGAGCCGTGACCATGCTGGGCTTTGTTCTCATACAGCGGTGGTTCGTGGACCGTCAGCGTTACCGATCGCCGTCTCGAACTCACTGACCACGCTGAGAGCGCACCGTGCTGCGCAGGCCCCGAGATACTGCGGGGATACTGCGGCGAGAAGGTCCTCGGGCCGACCGACCCCACCTGTCGTGCAGTTCGGCCGTCCAAATGGTTAAGACCGCCACGACGAGGGGGTTGGCGTGCAGGTGAGCTCGGTAGGGGAGCGGCGGGGGGACGGCCGCTCGAAAGCTACCCGGTACCAGGATGCGGCTCGAGTGGGGGCCAGTCTCATGCCGGTACCGGCCGTCGCCTGGCTGCGGGAGCAGTACGTCGTTCACCGGCACAGCGCGGCCCGGATCGCGGGTCAGTGCGGCTGGTCGGAGCAGTACGTCCGGGACCGGCTGCTGAAGGCGGGCGTCACGTTCCGCCGGTCGCCGGGCAACGCCACCAATGGTGGTGTGCTGGATGACGCGACGTTGGCGGCGCTGGTGGCGCAGGGCTTGTCCGCGACGCAGATGGCCGACCGCACCGGGTATAGCAAGGAAGGAATCTACAAGCGGCTCCGGCGGGCCGGGCTGGCCGTCAAGGCCCGTGAGCTCGTCGAGGACCCGGCGGACCTGGACGAGGTCCGACGCCTCTACGAGACGGGCAGCACGGTCACCCAGATCGCCAGGCTGCTCGGACACGGCGAGGACTGGGTCAGCAAGCGGCTGCTGACCGCCGGCGTGCAGCTGCGCCAAGGACCTCGCCGGGCCCTCGATCCGGCCCGGGTGCGCCAGCTGATCGACGACGGGTGCTCCGTGCCGCAGATCGCCGCCCGCACCGACCGGGCCGTATCCACCATCTACGAGCTGGTGCGCGCCAACGGCTGGTCCGCGCCGCCACCGCCACGCCGACCAATGGTGGCGCCGCTGGATGCCCCGTTCGTGCTCCGCAGGTACCAGCAGGACCGGGTCAGCATCGTCCACATCGCCGCCGAGCTGCGCTGCTCCACCGACCGGGTCCGCGCCGTTCTGACCGACCACGGCGTCCCGATCCGGATGCCGGGTCGACGCGACGATCAGCGGCCGACGCCGATCACCGCGGGCCAGCTGCAGGCGTTGTACGTCGAGGAGGACCTGACGATCAGCGCGGTCGCGGCCCGGTTGGGCTGCACCGACATCAGGGTCGCCGCCGCGCTCGAGCGCCATGGCATCCCCCGACACGCCGACCCCCACCGGCACCACCGGGTTCCCGCGGTGGAGATCGACGTGGACACCCTCACCAGCCTCTACGTCGACCAGCAACTGGACGACATCGCGATCGCCGCGCTGTATGACGTGCCGCCGGTACGGGTCAGACGTCGCCGTCGTGAGCTCGGTGTCCGTCGGCCCTCGTCGCCGCCACCGCATCCGCAGCGGCCATCCCCTCCTGCAGCCGAGGAGCTGGCGCAGCTGTACCTGGTCGACAAGCTGACCCTGGTGCAGCTCGCGCGTCGCTACCGCACCTCGGGTCCCGTCGTCCGCGGCTGGCTGACCGAGGCCGGGATCCCCGTGCAGCCGCGGACCAGCCGCGCGGACCGGCAGCAGCTTGACCCCCACCTGTTGCGGGAACGGTACGAAGACCAGCAGTGGACCGCCGCCCAGATCGCCGCCGAGCAGAACACCACCGTGCAACAGGTGCTCCGCGCGCTGCACGAGAAAGGCATCCCCGTCCGACGAGGCGGCTTCCCCTCCGGCCAGCGCAGCGAGGCCTACCTGCTGCTCGACGACCTCTACGCCGATCCCGACGTGCTCGCCCTCCTCCAACGCCATCACATCCCGGTGCGGCCACACCATGGACCCATCGCCGCCCGGTTCCCGCAACCGGTCTCCCTGACCACCAGCCTGCTGCGTCAGGGGTACCTGGGGATCGGCCTGTCAGCACAGCACATCGAGCTCCTGACCGGGCAACCAGCCGGCCAGATCCTCGACGCCCTGCACACCACAGCCATTCCCGTCCGCACCATCGAGGGGACCCCGTCGCCCTGGCTGGCTCGTCACCACGAGCGCTGACACCCGGACCCGGGCGGGTGAGCCGGTCCGGGACGGCGTCGACGTCGTCCTCATGCCAGCCGACCTCGTCCAGGTCGCGGCTGTCCACCTCGATGACGAGGCCCATGGCGGCAGCGACACGCCCCCCTACCGCTGTGCGCGTACCCCACAACTAGAAGCCGTCGATGCCGTCCTTGACCGACCACAAAACGAGGCAGGCCCCGAACCCTGTAACTGCCCCGGCCCAGAAGTCCGCGGTCACCGGTTAGGCCGTCGGCATGCGGCCGGGGTTGAGGATCATGGCCCACCGGGTGATCAGGCGACCGTGGACGGAGGCTCTTGTCCCGCCCCAGGGGTGTTCCGGTACCCAACCGTCCTCGGCCCAGCTGGCCAGCCACGCGTCGACGTCGCCATCCTGCGGCGTCCAGTCGGCGAGGGTGCGCCGGGGCAGCTTGAGCATGGAGCGACGCTAGCCGAAACCTGCGAGCAGGGGTTGGGCCTGCTGCTCAGGGGGTGTTGTCTGTTCAGAACCCCGTCCAGCACTCACGCTGCAGCGTTGTCAGGCAGGTACATCCAGCGGGAGGTGGGGTCGTCGGCGAAGCCGTAGCTGAGCCGGTACATCTCGCGGAGTTCGGGAAGCGCGGGTTCGATCCACAGCGGTCGCGGTGCGTGGCTGATGGCAGCGTCGGCGACTGGTCCGCCGAGGTGTCGGTGGCGTCGGAAGGCAGCCCACGAGTGCGCCTCGTACCGTTGGCGTTTCGGGTTCCACTCGATCATGCAGACTGCGCCGTCGATGCCTCTCCAGGCCCGCCACACGGTGATGTGTCGCCGATGAGCCAGACCCAGCCAGACCAGCGCGGCGGTGACCGCTATAGCGAAGGTGCCCCAGGCGACAGGCAGAGCAATGTATATCGGCACGCCCTGCACGGCGACTAGGGCCACGGTGTAGGCCGCTATGGATGCCCCGTAGATCAGCGTTCGACGCCACCGGGCGAGAAGCTCCGTCAGGGCAGGGGTCAGGTTCGTCAGAGCGATGACCAGGCTGCAGCGCACCAGCTCGAGGAACCCGACGGGGCCTGACCGGACAGTCACGGGGTACCTGCCGTCCGAGCGAACCCTCCTCCTCGGTGCGGACATGACCGTCACGATGCCACGCCGTACGGACAGCGGCCGGCGCCGAGGTGGTCGGCGAGTCAGCGGGCCGGCGCGACCGCCGCCGGGGTCGCGCTGATGTCAGGCCGGGCTGGCACAGTGACTCCAGCTACTAACACAAGGGGATGATCTGGATGGGCGCTGACGACCGCGAGGTGCACGCCGAGCGCTTCGACGCGGAAAGCATCTACAGCGAGCTGGCGGTCCGGATCGACGTGGCGACGGATGCCAACGGCGTCTCGGTCGAGGCGCTCTGGGACCGCGACGGTCTGCACGTGATCATTGGCGACAAGTACGGCAGCTCCCGGTCCGTGCGCCTCGTCGTGGCTCCCGAGTTGCCCGTTACGGACGCGCCCGTGACCGCCGTAAAATCGCCCCAGGACGCGAATCCCCCTGTCTCCGAACGCAATTGGAACTGGCAACGAGACGTGTTTACCTGAGACGAGTCGCCGCTGAGGCTTCGGGGCTATGGGGTGGCTGGGCGGACGTTGTTGAGGGTTGTCCCGTTGTTGAGGGTTACGTCGTAGGTGATGTTCACACGCGGCCCTCCTTGGCCGTTGGGCTGGCGGGGTGCGTCGGTGAATGCATTGCCAGGCCACCAGGCTGCGTATCGTCCGTCCTTGACGGTTGCGGCGACTGTTTGTCCGGCCGAGTGGATGGTGACTTCGGCGACGTTTGATCCGACGGTGCCCTCGGTGGCGGATGCGGGGGAGGGGCTCCCAAACTGGGAGATGGACCCTTGGGTGATTCGGTCCTGGGTGGGGGTCCGGGCTGGGCCGCTGCCGCCGCCGATCCCGATGTTGAGGTCGTCGGTGTCTGGCGATCCGACAACGTTCGTCGCGACGCAGGCGACGTCGATGTTGTCCGGGTTGTTCTGGTGGAACAGGATCATGACCAGGTCACCTCGGCGCTCGGCTAGGGCTACCGGGATGGTGGCGGAGTCGAACGTAGTACCGCCGCCGGGGCCGAGGTGGTCGCCGGTCTTGTCCCTGACGTTCTCCCGGCAGGCTTGGGCTACCGTGGATAGATCGGGGGCCGACACTGGCGACGGGGTTGCGGTCCAGGTGGCGTAGGCCTTGCTAGGTCGTCCCAGGCCCGGGACGACGACCGTGGCGACCGCGAGCGTGACGGCCGAGGCGAGGATCGCGATGACTTTGAGGGGCCGGCGAGTCCGGGCCGGCGGCTGATTGGCGACGTCCACCGGTGCGTAGGTCGGTGTGGTGAGGATCTGCTCCAGGAGGGTTGTGGCGCGTTGCTGTTGCTCGACAGTAAGCGTGGAGTCTGCTGCGTCCAGGGAGCGCAGGTCGGAAGGGGTAGGCGTTCTCATGAGGCACTTTCCTGGGTCGATGGGGTACGGGTGGTCGCGGCGGCAGGGTGGTTGACCTGCCGCCTCAGCGCGCGTCTGGCGCGCATCAACCGGAGCCGATAGGCGGCCGCGGTGACTCCCAGGACTCGAGCGGCCTGCGGTGAGGAGAGGTCATCGAAGACGGTCAGTGCCAAGACCTCTTGGTCTGAGTCACTGAGCCGTCGCCACGCTGTCGTCAGGTCGACGCCCATCGGAACGACGTCCAGGTCGGGGTGGTGTCCCCAGCTGGAAGTAGTGCTCTGCGCGATACGTACCGCTAACGCGTCCCGTCGGTCGCTGCTGCGCCGCTCGTTGAGCAGGTGGTTGCGGGCGATGCCGAACAGCCACGCTCTGAGGTCCCCAGGCTTTATGGGTGCTTCATCCAAGCGTCGCCACACGACGAGGAACGCCTCCGCGGTGACGTCTTCAGCGTGGCTGGGGTGTACGCGTCGTTGCGCGAACCGCAGGACGTCTGGGTAGGCGTCGGTGAACAGCGCCCGGAACCGTGCTTCACGCTGGCCGGTGTCAGTGGTCACATCTTCTACCTGTCCGGAACTACTGCAACTGTTTCGCCGCCCCGCCAGGTTTGTTGAGCGCCGGGTTTCCTGGGCCTTGGCCGGACGGTGGCTTTGCCCACTTCACGTGAACCTGGTTGAGTCCCGCGGCAGCCGTCACGTTCTCGCCTGGGGTGAGCATCACAATCAGGAGGTGCCAGTCTCTTCGATCGCGGCGACGTATCGGGCGTAGGTGCTGGCGGAGGCTGTGGCGTGACGTTCGATGGTGGCGGGGGAGTAGCCGAGGGCTTCGGCGAGGATCGCGACCGGGGTGGTTTTGGTGAGCTCGTGGAGGGTGCCGAGCCGGGCTGATCTGGCGGCAAAGATCCGCCGGAGGTGCAGGCGTAGGGCCGCGGGGCTGCTGTGCCGGCCCGGTGAACCTCCGCGGAAGACCCAGGGGCTGTTGGGGTGCGCCGCGGTGTTGGCGTGAACGGGGTTACGGGCAAGCTCCCGCACGGGTTCGTCAAGCGGGATGGGAAGGACGATGTCCAGGCCGCCGAGCCGGATGGTGACCTGGTCGCCGATGGTGACGTGTTCCCAGGTCAGGGCGGCGACTCGTTCGACGGGCTGACCGAAGATCAGGATGAGGATTACCAGGAGCTGATTGCGGGCGTTGAGGTCGTCTCCGTGCAGGGTTTGGTCGATGAGGTGGTTCTGGAGGTGGTTGCTGAGGCGGTCGGCGGTTCCACGTCGATGTGGGTGAATAGCGAGCCCTGACTGAATGATTCGCGCTCTCGCGGCCCAGGTGAGGAACCGTTCGGCGAACTCGCGGGTGCTGGGTCCGGTGGCCTGCCACGTGTCGAGGTCGGCTTGCCCGACCTGAGCGAGGGCCTTTCCGCGTTCGTCGCAGAGCCAGTTGATGAAGTCGGCGGCGACGGTGACGTTCTGCTTCGATCGTAGGAACATGCTCTGGCTGATCACGTCGGCGTCCCGCATCCGCCGGACCAGCTGCCACCGGATGTACCGGGTCAGCGCGTCGTGGTCGGGTCCGTCCGGGACGCGTGTGACGGCGGTGCTGGCCCAGGTGAGGAACCTCGGAAGGTGCTCGTTGCGGCGGGGGAGGACTCCGTGTTCGACGAGCAGGCCCCGTACGTAGTCTCGAGTTCGTGACGGCGGCAACGTGTCCAGTTCTTCGTGGCTGGTGACACCGCCGATGGCGAGCTGGTTCAGGAACGTGGTGACGTGGGGCTGCCTGATCCAGGTGAGTCCGCTGTTGGCGCGCGGCATGGTCTTCAGCGCGTGCGCCAGTGGTTGCAGCGCTGGCTCTATCATCAAGGTGCCAGGGTTGCCCAGTACCTGGTCGACGGTCGCGTCTAGGACGCACCGCCAGCAGGAACTGTCGGCGTACAGCTCGCCCTCGGCGCCACATCGGAGACAGTCGACGTTGAGGCGAACACCGCTGCACCTGCGGCACGCCGGTTGACCGTCGAGCCGCCCGGGTAGGATTCCTTCGTGGCCGCAAGCGCACACGCCTGTGCTGCGTTTTGCGGCCTGATAGCAGTAGCCGCATATCGGCCCGTCGGGCCAGGTGGTGGCCTTCGGGTAGTGACCGCCGCAGCGTGCGCAAGGGGTTGGCCAGCGTGCCGGGTCGCCGGGTTTGCGGGGCCCTCTACTCATCGTCCTTCGGCACCAGCCGCACGCGTGGCGCGATGGCGTCCCCGGGCCGAACCTCGAGGTCCTCGAGGTGTTTTGGTGCGTTCGCGGTCGCTGCGGCCCGCATCTCCACGAACGGTTCGAACAGGTCGTTGGGGGTGCACTGAAGGATGTCGCACAGCGCGGCGAACGTGCGGGCGGGGATGCGTTCGGGCTCACCGGTGACTAGCCGGTGGACCTGCGCGTTGGACAGGTTGATCCCCCGCGACCGCAGCAACGGGATCAGCTCGGTGGTCTTCCACAGGTTCCGTTGGGCCATCAGCTGGCGCAGGTGCCAGCGGTAGCCGATCCTGCGTTGTTCAGCCATTCCCGTCACCTCCTGAGGTGTCGGCGCCGTTGACGCGTTGGGCGATCATCTTCTGGATGCTCTTCTGCTTGAAGTTCGACGACACCGACGTGTACAGGGCGGTCGTCGAGGCGTTCGTGTGGCCCAGCTCCTCCTGCACGAACAGCGGGTCATAGCCGGCCTCGATCAGATGGGTGGTGAACGAGTGCCGCAGCGCGTGCAGGGTCAGCTCACGCGGCAGGCCGGCGGCCTCACGGGCCGCGGCGAAGGATCGGTCGAAGGTGCGCTGGACGACATCCCCGGAGCGTTCCGAGGGCCACATCGCCGTCGACCGGTCCGCGGTAGCGAACCGCTGCCGGCCTTGCGGTGACAGCCAGAACCTCAACAGCTCGACCACCCAGTCGTACTCCGGAACCGTCAACACCGTTCGGTGCCGTGGCCCCGACCCGGCCGTCCCCTTGGCCCACCGGACCTGCACCGCCCCGAACCCGCCGTACTTGGGGATGTGCGGGTTAGGGGCGAAGTCGACGTACTCAAGCTTGGCGAGCTCTCGACGTCGCAGCCCGAACGCGAAGCACACCTTGAACGCCACGGAGTCACGCAGCGCCGGCAGCCACCGCTTCGACCCGCGGGCGTGCTGGGCGTCGACCAGGTCGTCCTGGGCGTCAAAGAAGCGTTGCAGCTCACTCTTGGTCAGGGCCCGACGCCCAGGGCTGCGAGCGTCGTCGGTGGTGTGCCGCGGCGTGTTCCACTCGAACACGACCTGGCTCGGGACATCGTTGAAGGTCCGCTCGCACAGGGCCAGCCAGCCGTAGCGGCCGTCACACACGTACGAGCAGAAACCCCGGATCGCCCCCGAGTACGCCCGCAACGTCGACACCGTGATCGAGCGCTGCCCGGAGCGCTTCATCGCGAAGAACTCATCGACGTCGTGAGCCGTCCACGACCACGGATAGTCGTTGGTGAACTCCTGGAACCTGACGACCGCGGACGTCACCTGCCGGATCGAGTCCACCGTCAGCCCACGAGCCAACATCTGCGCCCGCCACCCATCGACCATCGCCTCGAACACCCGATCCTCAGCACGGAACAGCGCCACATCCTCGCCGCTGAGGAACTCCGGAACACCCCCAGGAATCAACTCCACGGCCGCTACTATAAGCGAGAAACTCGCATTAGACGAGAGCCAACCCAGTTGACCTGCGATGAGTCGCACTCTGCATCGGAGCCTCTTCGACCTGATCCGCCCGCGGGCACGTGCCGTGACCAGCCACAACAGCGGATATCAGGGTGAGACAAGTTCCTACATCTACCTGCAACTCGTCCTAGAGCGCCGCCGATAAGCGCGATTATGTCAAGTTAGGCTTGACGGGCAAAGGGTGTCGTGTCAGGACGGGCGTGACATGATGACAGTGTGCCGCGCTCCCCCGGGCTGCGCAACGGTGACTAGGAGAGGACCGCGGATGGGTTGGGGTGACGAGCTGGGCCGACATGAGGGGCACGTCCTGCGGGTGTTCGCCGATGGCCGTTTCGGCGGCGGCGTAGAGCGCGGCGGCATCCCGGTGTACGCCGCCAACGGCCTGACGGAGACTGACGATCGGGGCAACTCGGTGCAGGTGCGGCCGGCGGCCGCCGTGATCGGCTGGCGGGTGGCGTGCTTCCACGCGCCCGGCTACGTCGGCGATGACAACCTTGCCGTGTGGTCGGGGCAACCACAGCTGTGGACCGGGCCGACGTTCTGGCGGCGGGTCTACTCCCCGGCCGAGGAAGACCTTGGCGCTGGACAGATCTGCGCGTCCCTGTCCGGTGACGCGGGTGACCTGTGCGTCGAGGACCGAGACGACGCGTTCGAGCTGATGCACGAAGAATGGCGCACCCATGTCGTCCCCGACGAGCACACCCGCTCTATTCGGCGGTCGCTTCAGGCGGTCACCGACGCAGTCCACCGCGTCGACCTCGAGGTCGACGCCGCTCGCGTCGCCGGCCTCACCTGGGCCGACGTCGGGAAAGCCGCCGGCATCACCCGCCAGGCCGCCCACGACCGATGGGGACCCACCTCGCGCCACCCCGCGGCGGGCGTCCGGTGAAGACCCCGGCCCCAGAGGCCAACCTGAGCACCGCACCGACCGGGAAGGCACCGGGGATCATCGACACGTCGTTCAAGGTGGCAACCAAGACCCCAAGCGCTCGGAATGCACATGGGCAACCCTCACAGAAGCCTACGGCCGAGTTGCGCCACTCCCGGGAACGTATTCGACATCGACCCCCGGGGGCTCGGAGTGTGGGGCGGGCAGCAACGGTGCGCTCGCGCACATTGCGCGCACCCCCGATCACACGGCCTCTTATCCAAAGGGAGGGTCACGTCCGCCCGGTCACACCGGGTCAATTGGTTGACAGAATCACTCGCCCGGTGTTCATCATCTGGGTAGCGATCTCTTTCGCGGGCCTAGCTGAGTGAGGCGCGCCTATGCCGGTTTCACCCCAGAAGGGCCGCTTGTCCTGGGGGGCGGCCGCGGGGTTCCGCGGCATCCCGGTCGAGTTCGGCTACAAAGCCCAGCTCGTGGACAACGTCGACGGCGTCATCCTCGATCACAACGTCGAGGTCGGGAACCCGGCCGACGCCCCGCAGCTCGCACCGGCGATCGAGCGGATCACCCGCCGCACCGGCACGGCACCCCGAGCGGTGACCGCCGACCGCGGTTACGGTGAGGCGAAGGTCGAGGACGACCTCTACGAGCTCGGCGTCAGCCAGGTCGCGATACCGCGCAAGAGCAAACCCAGCGCCGCACGCCGGGAGATCGAACACCGCCGAGCGTTCCGGGAGAAGGTCAAGTGGCGCACCGGCAGCGAGGGCCGGATCAACCACATCAAACGCAGCTACGGCTGGAACCGCACCGAACTGGTCGGGATCGCCGGCGCCCGAACCTGGTGCGGACACGGCGTATTCGCCCACAACATGGTCAAGATCGGAGCCCTTGCCGGCTGACAGCAACCCAGCGCAGCTCTCCGACCAAGATCGACAGCTGAGCAGCCGTGATCGCCAGAACGTCATGTCGGGCGCTGAGACCGAGGATCGTTTTTCAGGGCGAAGTAGCTAGACCGCATGAGGTCGCACCTGGCCACCGCCGTCAGAGACGCCGCACCCGGACTCCCGGCGGCCAACGGGTTGTGCGCCGCCTGCGTGGATCTGCTCGGGGTTGACGGCGCGGCGATCTCGATGATGCATGAGGGGGCGTCCCAGGGGACGTTCGGCTCGAGCAACGCGATCAGCCGGCGGTTGGACGAGTACCAGTTCACCTTCGGCGAAGGTCCCTGAGTCGACGCCGCGGCGACCAGGAAGCCGGTGCTGCGGCCGACCTCGACCTGATCACGGAACAGTGGTGGCCCGCCTTCGCCGGCGCCGTGCTGGGCGACGGCATACGCGCCGTGTTCGCCCTACCCGTGATGATGGCGTCGGTATGCGTGGGAGCCCTCGACCTGTTCCGTCAGGGCCCCGGATCGTTGCGAGACGATGAGCTGGCGGGTGGGTTGCTCGCGGCGGAGCTGGCGTCCTTGCCCTTGTTGGATCTCGTGACCGGCGCATCCTCGGCCGAGGCCCCTGGTATGCCCGTGGGGGAGCCGTGGCAGGGGCTCCTCGAGCTGGACCGTCTGGAGGTCCACCAGGCGACGGGGTTCCTCATCGCCAGCTGGGGTTGCCCCCCACCGAAGCCCTCGCGCGGCTGCGTGCGCAGGCCGTCGCGACCGGTCAGACCGCCAGCGAGGTCGCCCGGGCCATCATGGACCGCCGGCTCGTCCTCGACCGGGACGGCAGCGGCCACGGCGACGGCTTGGATGACGAGACGAGGTGGCGGCCATGAGGGACGCCAGGGAGCGCGACGTCATCCGGGCGTTCCTCGACCTGTCGAACGAGCTGGTCGACGGCTACGACATGGTCGACCTGCTGACCCAGCTCACCGCCAACTGCGCGCGGCTCCTGGACGTCGCGTCCGCCGGTCTGCTCTTGGCCGACTCCCGAGGGGTGCTCCACCTCATCGCGACCTCCTCCGAACGGACCCA